>JAABUN010000774.1_pt1 | contig 79094 bp, 77 predicted proteins | sample 5559311 | NCBI WGS metagenome assembly JAABUN01 (sample SAMN10711877, study PRJNA513370) | rock metagenome | isolation source: Antarctica rocks | place: Antarctica: Victoria Land, Siegfried Peak sud | reverse complement strand
GTCAACGTATTGCTCGGTTGGTCAGAAAGACGCTTTCGTTTTCAAAGAAATTAGAGCATCATATTGGCGCTATTTGGCTTTTTATCCACCATTACAATAAATCCTTACTTCTTTAGCACTACCGAAAATTGAAATGCGGCAAAAACAAGTAAATTGGTCTTCTGGGGCGATTGCCCAATTACTGCAAGATGCGGGCAATATTCCTGAAGCTTTAGCACTAGCAAAAAATCCAGTGCATAACTGGGAACAAATTAATCCCCGCACTCGGATAGTGCAAGCGGCTATTGCTTATAATAACAACCTTGGCAAGCATCCCTGCTTGCCAGGTGTTAGCCCCTTAGATTTGGCTCAATTGGATAATGCGATTTCCGAGCGTCTTCCTGTAGAGCGCGTTGGTGAAGCCGTTAAAGTTCAACAGGCGAGAAAAAAGCGATCGCCTAAAAATGCAGACTTAGCTCAATCTACCAAAAAGCCCAGTATCATGCTTCATCCAGAAATTGCTAGTGCTGCTGTAGCTAAGATTTTGCAATCTCAACCTACGGTGCTAATTCTTTGGGAAACTGAGGCTGTTAGAGATGCTCTAATTAATGAACTGTGTCGCTTGCTTGCTTTAGCACCAACTCACCAAGACAACATCTACCAGAGCGATCATGGCTCTTTGCGTATCCTTACCCAAGATGTTGGAGTTTTAGGAGAACTATTAGATGTTGGAGACTTTTCAGTTTTGCTCAAAACTCGCCAAGAGCGGCGCATCGAACTTCTAAAAGAGCGGGCGGGGCTAATTACTAATTCTGTACCTCAAATAGCGGGCTTAAAAGGGGCATTAGTTGAGATTGTTAAACCACCCTTCATATCCCAATCAGATCCAAAATTAGCATGGCGCTTAGGTCTTGCCCAAGCAGGTTATGTCAATCAGCACCTCCACGCTCTAAATGACATTGATGCAGATACAGGTGTAAAAGCAAATCGAGGGAAAATAGAAAATGAAGAACGAATTAAACGCTCCGTTGTGGACTTGCTGCGGCAATGGGGAGTTTTACCCAACTTGCTCCTTAACCAAATTGAGGGCATAGAATCACCAATCTGGCTAACCTATTTTAGCATTTTGCAACGGAATCGTCGTACTACGCTCCAAGGCATTGCTCATACTGGAGCAATTATGGTGCGCGTAAATCCTCTAACTGGCGAGGTACAAGCCACTACTCCCACGCTGAGAAAACAGCAAGGTTGGGTATCTTATCCAACCACTTTGTTAAGCCTAATCAGCGAAAAATGGGAACCTACATCTTGGTTTTTACAAACTGAGGTAGAGGAAGAATCCCGCGAAGAAAAGGTATTGCTAACTAAGTTTGTGGCAAAGTGCTTGCAAGATTGTCTTCATGAACCTATAGCTGACAATGTCAAGCCTCTTGTACTTTTTATGACAGAAGCGCACAATATCCGGCGCAAGCTACCTTGGTTGCAAAATTCAGCCTTACTAAACTTGCCAGTAAATACTTTGCCTAAAGAATTGGCAATACATATAAAACAAGAAGAACGCGATCGCTTGTTGTTAGTACGATTGCGTACCGCCGATGAAATAGAAGTACCAACGTGGATTGCTAAAAATAGTAATGGCAGTCGTACAAGTGGCGTTTTTGCTTGGCAAGGTATTTGCAATGAAACAAAGCGATCGCTATACCTCAGTCTCAGCAAACTGCCTAATAGTGCCAAGTATATATTAGCTAAATCAGCATCAAGGCTAGATTCAGCTAAAAATGCTAATGGTGTAGCTAGAGCGTTAGAGATAGCTTTAATTCATCATCCACAAGTTGAAGCAAATAATCTAGCTTACTTCATTCACCACCTTAGAGAGCAGTGGCTCTATTTTGCTAATGCTGTTTCCTTACCCTTACCTATGCTTTTTGCAATTAAAGCCAAGGAATATGCGGTAAATGTAAAAGATACTCGCGATTTAGAGTCGGAAAAAAGCAAGGAATAAAGTTAGAAGGGTCAACTTGCCAGAATACACCACAAAAGTATTTTTAGATATGGCAAATTTAAGAGGTTTGTAAAACACAGATTAAATCCGATGAAGGTACAGGAAACGTACAGCAGACCAATTTATCAGAGGGATCTCTTATGGTCATTCTGGTTTACTTTGCCCCTCTACCCCTACAGTAGGCGGCAGACAATTCGCAAAGAAGTTGTAAAAAATACTATCTGGACCTTCGAGCAGCTTCAAGGCATCTTTTATGTTGTCGTACCCATCCGCATGAGCGTCGTGAAGCTTGACGTTGGCGGTTTGCTCGTCTATGCGCCCGTTGCCCCAACTCCAGAGTGTATCAGGCTTGTCAATGAATTAGTTGCCGAACATGGCGATGTTAAATACATCATCTTGCCCACTACTTCCGGGGTAGAACATAAAGTATTTGTTGGTCCTTTCGCTAGATACTTTCACAATGCCCAAGTATTTGTAGCACCCAAGCAGTGGAGTTTCCCGCTTAATCTTCCTCTTAGTTGGCTGGGTTTACCGTCTAAAAGAACTCAGGTACTCCTAGAAGATAGTAGCAAAACTCCTTTTGCTAATGAGTTTGATTACGCCATTCTTGGCTCTATAGAACTTGGAGTAGGTAGGTTTGCAGAAGTTGCTTTTTTTCACAAAAAATCGCGCACTTTGCTACTAACAGACACTATAGTTTCTGTACCAGCAGAGCCGCCCGCCATCGTCCAGTTAGATCCTTCTCCTTTGCTGTTTCATGCTAAAGATAAAGCTGGAGATATAGTTGCGGATACTTACGCCAATCGCTGTAAAGGATGGCAGCGCATTTCATTGTTTGCATTGTATTTCAGTCCTAGCGTTCTCGAAGTACCGAAGTGGCAAGAGGTGTTTAGCAATGCCTTTAAAGCCAGAAACCGCTCAAAAAAAGCTTATTTTGGCTTATTTCCTTTCCAATGGCGGCAGGACTGGCAGCGATCCTTTGCAAATCTACGCGATCGCAAGCTGTTTGTTGCCCCAGTATTACAAGTTCTAATTCTCAACCGCGCTCCCACTGAAACTATCGCTTGGGCGGATAAAGTAGCTAGTTGGAATTTTGAGCGCATTGTTCCCTGTCACTTTGATTCGCCCATTGTTGCCCAACCCCAGCAGTTTCGCCAAGCCTTTGCTTTTCTAGAACCTGGTGCTACCAATAGTTATCTCCTCCCACAAGCAGACTTTAAATTCCTAAAAACTCTTGATGTAAGTCTGCAAAAAACTGGCATTGTGCCACCTGCCGCCGATAAGTTGTAGCGATCGCAAATTCAGGACATTTCGGCAAATTGGGTTGCAAGCACGGGCGGCGAAACAACGCGGCTTAGGTGTTTCTTTCTTCTACTACGAGAGTTTGTGGGAGCATTCTTCAGAAACTATTGCTCAAAGGCAGTCAGGATTTCAAGCTCTGTTTCCTTCTCTAGTACTGCGGGCGACTAGGTAAAACACCTAAAAAGTTGCGATCGCGATTTACTTTCCTCTACAAGCCAAAACTACTTTTGAGCTATCAATTCAGCGATGATTATAACTACTGTCTCTGGATCGATAGGTTTGGGAATATGGTGTTGAAACCCTGCTGCGATCGCACCTTGGCGATCGAGTTCTCCAGCGTAGGCAGTTAGGGCTATAGCGGGGATTTGTCCGCCTCGCGGTAGGGTACGAATTTGGTGCAGCAGCATATAACCATCCATCTCAGGCATCCCAATATCGCTGACGGTCGCATCGGGAATAGATTGGGATATTGCTTGAAGCGCATCCACTCCCGAAGCAACGCTTGTGACGATTGCCTTAGCTTGTTCTAAAACAAAGGTGACAAATTCCCGTGAATCGGTTTCATCATCCACTACCAAAATATGCTTACCACTCAAATCATTCCTGGCGACGGAGGGCGTTGTCATGGATGGTTCGCCTAACCTTGCAGCTAAGGGGATTGTAACAGTGAATGTTGCCCCTTGCCCAACCCCTGGACTAGCTGCGGCTACTGTTCCGCCGTGCATTTCGATAATTTGTTTGACAATTGCAAGTCCCAACCCCAACCCGCCAAACTTGCGGGTGATTCCTCCATCTTCTTGACGGAAATGCTCGAACACATAAGGCAGAAAGTCTGACTGAATTCCTTTGCCCGTATCGGTAACTTGAATTTGGGAGTAGTTGCCCTTTAGGGCTAGTTTAATAGTGACCTTCCCAGCCGGAGGTGTAAATTTGACCGCGTTAGATAAAAGGTTCCATACGACTTGTTGCAACCGTCCCGAATCTCCCATCGCTATACCAACGCCGGGTGAAGCGATCGTTTGAATCTCGATGGATTTTGCTTCGGCGGCTAATCTCACTGTCTCTAACGCGGCGGCGATGACGCTACTAAGATCGACAGGCATCATGGTTAAACTCATTTTGCCGCGCAGAATCCGGGAAATGTCGAGCAAATCTTCAATTAGTTGCACTTGTAGCCGAGCATTCCGCTCGATTGTATCGATCGCTATCGTAGTTTTTGTCGGATCGAGTTTTCCTTGTTGCAATAGTTTTGACCATCCTAAAATTGGATTGAGGGGCGATCGCAATTCGTGAGACAGCACCGCCAAAAACTCATCTTTAATTTGGTTGGCAGTTTCGGCGGCTTCTCGTGCGGCTTGTTCTCGCTGCAACAGTTGTTCTCGCTCTTGTTCGATCCGTTTGCGATCGGTGACATTGCGAAAATAAATGGTGATTCCCTTCGCCGCCGGGTAGGTACGGACTTCGTACCAGCGATTGTGGTCGGGGTAAAACGCTGTGAGCGTATCCGCCACTCGAGTTCTCATTACGCGGCGGTGCATCTGCTCAAGCTCGCTGCCAATCAGACCGGAAAATTCTACCCAAAAGTCCTTACCAATTAAATCACCTGGAGAGTAATTGAGTAATTTTTCTGCTTGCTGATTGACGTAAGTAAATTGCCAATTTTGGTCTAAGGCAACAAAGGCATCAGTAATACTCGCCAAAATATTCCGGCTTTGTGCTTCGCTTGCTTGCAAAGCTTTCTTGACTTGTTCGCGCTCTTGCTCTATCCGCTTGACTTCGCTAATATCTTTAAACAATAGGGCAACTTTTCGCTCCCTTGGCTGCCCAATGCGGAAGGCATAAACATCGAACCAACGATTCATTGCTTCAGAGCAATTTTCAAAGCGCAGAGATTCACCCGTTAGCGCAATTTTGCCGTAAGTTTCAACCCAGAGATCTTCTAGATTGGGGACTAACTGACTTACGGTTTTACCTATCGCTTGTTGCAATCCCGTTTGGTTTTCAAACGCTGGATTAGTTTCTAAAAAGCGGTAATCTTTCGGTGTGTCGTTCTCGTCAAACAGCACTTCAATAACGCAAAAACCTTCATCAATCGACTCAAACAGCGTTCGATAGCGTTCTTCTGATTGGCGTAAGGCGGACTCTGCTTGTTGATGATCGCCGATAAAGTCGAAGCCATCGGTTATTTGTTCGCACATGGCAAGCTGTGGCGAACTAGAAATTTTGCTTAAAGTTGTGACAACTCCATAGGGAACTGTAGGATCGGCTGAGAATAAAGGCGTTGCATTCAATCGCAACCATACCAATTCCCCGTTTGGTTTACAAAAGCCCATGACTGCATTACCACAGGGTTTGCCCGATGTTAAAGCCGCGATCGCGCTGTAATCTTCTGGTGCAACGGGAGAGCCATCAGTATAAATTATTTTTCCTGGTATTGAAGTAGTGCCTATAAGCTGTTTGGCGCTGTAACCCAACAATTGCTCTGCAATGCGACAGCAAGATGAGATCGTCTTATCCGCCAACTGAAAAATCATCCCCGTCTCGCTTTCAATCCCCACTAACTGCTCATTATTTAGAGCATTTTCTGCTCTTGAAAAAGTTAAGAATTCCTCGTTTTGCATTGCGCCGCACGTTAAAGTCTGCTAAATTTCTTCACCAAAGTCTGCTGCTTGCAATGCTTGAATGCCAATTTGCCGAACCTTACTACATTGCGATCGCTATTTAGTCAATCGGACTACAAAAAGTATTTTGTTAACATCTACCTGTTGAGGTAAATTTAGCGGTATTCCTGCTAAATATTTAATTTTGCCTAGTAATTATTAAAGATACTGCTTGATAACCAAGGGGTACAGAGAAATTTAAAGTTTGGGTACGGCAACTTTTCTAATAGTACCTGCATAACTTTCCATAGTTCTACTTTATCCCGATCATCAAACGATCATCAAAATAGGCAATAAAGCATATTTGTTTTGAGGTCAACTTTATGTCAAAGTCTCAAAGGACTCTCTGTATAAGGGTTTTAAGAAAGCTGGTGACAAGATTTGAACTTGCGACCGGCTGATTACAAATCAGCTGCTCTACCCCTGAGCTACACCAGCACAAGAACTTAATGTAGCTAATTTATGACTTTTTGGCAAGCTGGCAGAAAAAACATAACGCAATAAGCAAACTTGCTTCAAGAATGTCTGATAATGTTTAAACACAGTCATTTGGCGGCACTGGTGGGTAAACGAGCAATGGGTTCTCACTCTAGGTCAAAAAAAGGCTCGAAACCTATTGTTTACTTAATCCAAGACAAACATGGCAGCGTTGAAAGGACGAGACTTATTAAGTTTGGTAGATTTGACTAGCGATGAAGTCCAAAAACTCTTGCAACTTGCAGCACAGCTAAAATCTGGAAAGGTAAATATTCGCTGCAACAAAGTTTTGGGGTTACTTTTTTATAAAGCTTCTACTCGAACAAGAGTAAGTTTTACTGTAGCAATGTATCAGCTAGGCGGACAGGTAGTCGATCTCAACCCAAATGTTACTCAAGTTAGTCGCGGCGAACCCGTTGAAGATACGGCTAGAGTTTTAGACCGTTATCTAGATATTTTGGCAATTCGGACTTTTGAGCAGCAACAATTAGAAACTTTTGCTAATTATGCCAAAATTCCAGTAATTAACGCTTTAACAGATTTGGGGCATCCCTGCCAAATTCTCGCGGATTTGCTCACAATTAAAGAATGTTTTGGCGAACTATCGGGCAAAACTCTGACTTATTTGGGTGATGGAAATAATGTTGCTCATTCCCTACTATTAGGCTGCGCTTTGGTAGGTATGAATGTGAGAATTGCTACACCTAAAGATTATCAACCAGATCCGACAATTGTCGAGAATGCCCGTAGTATTGCCACAAATAAAACAGAAATAACTATTACCCAAGATCCTATAACTGCGGCGAAAGGAGCGGATGTACTTTATACCGATGTTTGGGCGAGTATGGGGCAAGAAGCTGAAGCGTCGGCGCGCATCCCATTATTTCAACCTTATCAAATCAACGAGCAATTATTAAGTGTTGCCGACAAGAAGGCAATCGTTTTACACTGTTTACCAGCCCATCGCGGCGAAGAAATTACTCATGAAGTGATGGAAGGTTCGCAATCAAAAATTTGGGAGCAAGCAGAAAATCGGATGCACGCTCAAAAAGCATTACTCGCAAGTTTATTAGGTGCAGATTAGTAAGAGTTTTGTAAAAAAAATTAGTTTTTTTTAAGATTATTTTGTCAGCAAGGGCATTTATGTAGTACGAATGTTCTAGAGGCATTTTTATATTCCGCCCCTTGCATATTCATGGAACCCTTAACTGAAGCTCAACAACAATTGTATAACTGGCTGGTAGATTACGTCCGCACTTACCAGCACTCACCATCGATTAGACAAATGATGCAGGCGATGCAATTAAAGTCGCCTGCGCCCGTACAAAGTCGTTTAGAACATTTACGCGCTAAAGGATATATAGAATGGACAGAAGGTAGAGCGAGAACAATTCGGATTAGCCAAAATATTCGCCCTGGAGTTCCGGTTTTAGGTGCGATCGCAGCAGGTGGTTTAATTGAACCATTTACAGATACCGTAGAGCAAATAGACTTTATGCACCAGTTTGTCCCGCCACAAACTTTCGCTCTGCGCGTCACAGGCGACAGCATGATCGACGAACATATTACCGAAGGCGATTTAGTGCTAATGCGCCCCGTATTAGAGCCAGATCAGCTAAAAAACGGCACAATTGTCGCGGCGATGGTAGATGGACATGGTACAACATTAAAACATTTCTATCGTAAAGGCGATCGCGTGACGCTTAAGCCTGCCAATGCCAAATATACGCCGATAGAAGTAGCGGCAATCCAAGTACAAGTCCAAGGCGCACTAATTGGAGTTTGGCGCGGTTATAACTAGAGGTATGAAATATTACCTAAAAAAATAACCGTACTAGAGTTCCTGACAATGTACCTAACGCAGAATCCAGCCCAACGACTGCCCAATTTACTCCAGCGATTAGTTAAGGAAAATCGCGGCAATTATCGTGTTACACCGCAACCGGGATGCCCGCGAATACCGCGAACAATTCAATTGCGGCAGTATCAAGAGCAAGCAGTCGCTAACTGGTTTGGCAATTCTGGCAGGGGAACGCTAAAAATGGCAACGGGTAGCGGCAAGACTATTACTGCTTTAGCGATCGCCTGCGAACTATATCAGAAAATTGGCTTGCAGGTATTGCTCGTAGTCTGCCCTTACCGTCATCTAGTCAGCCAGTGGGCGCGTGAAAGTGAGAAATTTGGACTATTCCCCGTTTTAGCTTTTGAAAGCGTCACTGGTTGGCAAAGTCAGCTATCCACCCAACTTTACAATGTCCGTGCAGGTAACCAGGCTTTTGTTACCGTAATTACGACAAATTCAACTTTGATGGGGGATGGTTTACAGTCTCAGTTAAAGTATTTCCCGGAAAAAACCTTAATAGTCGGCGATGAAGCACACAATTTAGGTGCGCCCAAATTAGAACAAAGTTTACCTCGTAACGTTGGCTTGCGTTTGGCTTTATCAGCTACTCCAGAGCGCTACTTTGACGTGCAAGGTACAGAATTTGTATTGGACTATTTTGGCAAAGTATTACAACCGGAGCTTACTTTAGAAGATGCGATTTCTCAAGGGGCTTTAGTCCATTACCTTTATTACCCCATTCTCGTAGACTTGACAGAACCGGAAGCTTATGCTTATGCACGGTTAACTACTAGAATTGGCTGGATACTAAGCTCGAAAGAAAACATCAAAAATAACGAAGCTTTAACAGCATTATTGATGCAGAGAGCAAGATTAGTAGGTTGCGCGTCTAATAAGTTAATAGCATTAAAACAATTAATGCGCGATCGTCTCAATACTTGCCATACCTTATTTTACTGCGGAGATGGAACGACTGAAGGCGCTGTTAGTAATGAAAGTACGCGCCAAATCTCCGCCGTCGTCAAGCTTTTGGGTGCAGACTTAAACTATCGAGTCAATACCTACACCGCCGAAACACCGTTAGCACAACGAGAAGAATTACGCAGACAGTTTGAAAACGAAGATTTGCAAGGATTAGTAGCAATTCGCTGTTTAGATGAAGGCGTAGACATTCCCACCATCAAAACCGCAGTAATTCTAGCTAGTAGCAGCAATCCACGCCAATTTATTCAAAGGCGAGGAAGAATTTTGCGCCCCTATCCTGGCAAACAACGCGCTACTCTATTTGACATGATAGTTATGCCTCCGCAATTAGATCGGCAAACTTGGGAAGTAGAACGTAACTTACTAAGAAAAGAATTGAAAAGATTTATCGAATTTGCCGACTTAGCCGACAATGCTGGCGAAGCAAGAAGAACTTTACTAACATTACAAAAACAGTACGGATTGCTAGACTTGTAAGCCTAGTTAAAATAATAGTCTATATATTCATTTTTATAGTCTGGTTCGTTTAAACACCAACATGAATCAAGAAACCAATATCAACGAAATTCAATCACCAATTACCAATGCGCCACCAGAAGTTAAAAACATTATTGAAAAAGTATTGCAAGCTGAGAAAGACAAGTTATATATGAAAAGTCCTTGGAATATTAATGACGATATTCTCAAGATTATCAAGGAAGAAGTTCAATGAAACTGATGTCAATTCAACTAAGTAATTTTCGTCAATTTTATGGCACAACACCAGAAGTTATATTAGCAGGCGGAGAGCGCAACACAACAGTTATTCATGGTAACAATGGCGCGGGAAAGACAACCTTGCTCAATGCTTTTACTTGGGTGTTGTATGAAAAATTTACCGCAGCATTCGCCGTAGAAGAACAATTAGTAAATAAACGAGCAGTTAGCGAAGTACAACTAGGTGAAACTGTTGAATGTTGGGTAAATCTTGTATTTGAACATGATGGCAAGCGCTATCGTTTTAGACGCTCCTGTGAGGGCTATAGAAACAACGATAAAATTGAGCATACTAAAAGTAAACTATGTCCATATATAGCCGCCGATGATGGACGTTGGGTAGTATCTCACCAACTAGCTGAAGACATAATTGGGCGAATTTTACCAGAAACCTTGTATCAATATTTCTTTTTTGATGGCGAAAGAATCGAGCGAATTGTCCGAGATGAAAAAAAGGGAGAAATTGCCGAAGCTACCAAAGAATTATTAGGAATAAAAGTATTAAATCGGGCAATAGATCATTTAAAAGCTGCCAGAAGAACTTTAGAAGATGAATTGAAAACTATTGGGGATTCAGAAACAAAAAAACTCTTAAAAGAACAAGAAAGTTTAGAAACCAAACTTAGCGAACTTTTAGCACGACAAAAGGAAATATCCACAGAATCGCAGTGTCAAGAAGAAATTAAAAAGAATATAGGCGATCGCTTATTAGAATTAAGTGGTGCGGGAGAATTACAAAGCCGACGCGACCAATTAGAACAACAAAGTAAGCTACTTAAAGAACAATTAAAACAAGCAAAAGATATTTTAAAAAGAGTTATTTCTACCCGTGGGTATACAGTTCTACTTACAGATGTTACCGCCGAGTTTAGAAACATTATTGATGGTTTACGAGCAAGAGGTGAATTGCCTACAGGAATTAAGCGCCAGTTTGTCGGCGACTTGTTGGAACAGCAACGTTGTATTTGTGGTGCAGAGTTAATAGACGGCACTCACGCCCATCAATTAGTAGAATCTTGGCTAGATAAAGCAGGTTCTTCCGATGTAGAAGAAATAGCTATTAGGATGGGAGCGCAAGTAGATGAAATTGATAAACAAGTCCCGGAGTTTTGGCAAGAAGTTGATAACCAGCAAGATAACATTAAGCAATATAGAGCGGAAATATCAAAGCTAGAGAATGAGTTGGATAGTATTAGAGAAAAATTAGTAAATTATCCAAATGAAGATATACAACAATTACAAAAACGCCTAGATATTACAGAAGCAACAATTCGCGAACTAATTTTAGAGCAAGGAGCAAATCAGCAAAAATCAGGAGATTTGACTATTGAAGTAGGAGAATTAGTTAAACAAGTTGCTAAACAAAAAATGAATGAACAAAAGCAAGCTTTAGCGCAACGTAGAATTATCGCAACTCAAGACGCTGCTGAACGTTTAATTGAAGTTAGAAGAAGATTAGAGCAACAATTTCGTTTGTTATTAGAGCAGAAAGTACAACAGATATTTGCTCAAATATCCTTTACTCCTTACATACCCAAACTGAGCGAAAAGTACGAATTAACATTAATAGAAAACACTACTTGGCAAGATACCGCAGTTGCAGCTTCCACAGGGGAAAATCAAATACTTAGTTTATCTTTTATTGGCGCAATTATCGACCGAGTACGAGAATGGAGCGAAAATAAATTATTAATGGTTTCTGATAGTAGTACCTTTCCGATAGTAATGGATTCACCTTTTGGTACTTTAGATGAAATGTATCGACGGCAAATTGCCAAGACAATTCCTAATTTAGCCAATCAATTAGTTGTGTTAGTTACAAAAACCCAGTGGCGAGGCGAAGTTGCTCAAGAAATGGCAAATTATATAGGTAGAGAATACATACTTGTCTACAATTCACCTAAGGTAGATTGTGAAGAAGATTCAATTCAAATAAATAGCGATCGCTATCCTTTAGTTAAGCAAAGTCCTAACGAATTTGAATACACTGAAATAATTGAGGTAGAACGCAATGGTTATAGCTCCTAATTTACAACTAGAAACAGATGTTTGGGTAAAATCTAGCGTAGAACAATTTTTAGCAATCGCTGATAAATTAAGTCAAGAGAAAGCTAAACTTTATTATCATCGAGGTTACATGAGGGCTGAAATGTCACCAGTAGGGCCGCTTCATGCTAGACAAAATTCTATAATTTCTAAAGTTATTAGTCTTTATGCTACCGTCAAAAACATTCGCATTGTTGAATTAGTCAATGCTAGTTTTCGTCAACCAGCCAAGAGCGAATTTCAACCAGATTTATCTTACTACATTGGTACAAATTTTGAATTGCCACCTCGGACAAATACACCAATCAGTTTAAATGAATTTAGCCCACCTAGGTTAGTAGTAGAAATCGGTGCATCATCAGTAAATGACGATTTGGGAACAAAGCGATTACTTTATGAAAATTCAGGAGTTGAAGAATACTGGGTAATTGATGCAAATTCAGACAATGTTATCGCTTTTTCTATCTCCGATGGACGTAGCGGTACAGTTCAAGAATCTTTAGTATTACCAGGACTTGCGATCGCATTTGTAGAATCTGCTTTAAAACGCAGCCAGACAGAAGATGATGGTGCAATTAATCGCTGGCTATTGCAAACCTTTAGCTAATACTAGCTGACTAACCCTTGATAACTCAACCAAGCCCGATAAAAAATATAAACTGATAGTATTCCTAAAAAGCTGCGAAATACGCTACTAACAACCTTATCAGGCAGCTTTGGTAAAACGCGCGTACTAAGTTGCGCTCCTAGCAATCCTCCACAGCCTAAAATTGCTCCCTGAATAAATAGTACATTTCCTGCATAAGCTTGGGTTATAGAAGAAGATACCGCCGTGCTAATAATTACCCCTAAGCTAGTTTGAATTGCTATTTTAATAGGTTCTCCGAGTAGCAACATTTGCAAGGGAACCATAATTACACCTCCACCCACACCAAATAAGCCTGCTAAAAGCCCTCCCGCGCCTCCTGTCGCTATTCTTGCAATAGTTGGATTAAAGGAATTTTTCTCAGTGTTTCCTTCTGTAAGTAATTGTTTTCGTAGTTGGACTAAATAAATATTAGTTAGCAGTAAAATTCCAAACAAAGCTAGTAAAAGATAAGGAGGAATCTTAATTGCTAAAAATACGCCTAGTTGAGCAGTTATTAAAGCTGGAATTCCTAAATATAGGACTTTTTGTAATTCAAAATAACCCATGCGCCAATTTTGAACGCTGCCAGAAACCGAAGTAATTACAATTGCTAAACTGCTGGTAGCTGTAGCTTTAATCGGCTCATTGCCTAAAGATACTAAAAGCGGTACCAATATCACGCCGCCGCCAATACCTAGCAAGCCTGCCATAATTCCTGAGACTAGCCCGCCAAGCGCTAAAACTAAGATATCTGTTGTAGTCATAACTATGCTTAAAAAGAGCATCAAATTTATATGACGCTCTTTCTATTTAACTTAATTTTATGACTGAGGAGATTTAAGACTTCAACCTCTTACCTAGTCGGTGGCATTGAAACCTTCTTAGCCAAGCCAAGCATCTGCAAAGTTTTAATCGCCCACCAAGTTACATCGATTTCCCACCAACGCAATCCGGCTTTAGCGACTTTGGGGTAAGCATGATGGTTATTGTGCCAGCCTTCGCCGTAAGTCAAAATTGCTGCCCACCACAGATTGCGGGAATCGTCCTTAGTGTCGGGGAAATTACGGTAGCCGTAAATGTGCGTTGCAGAATTGATTAACCAAGTGCTATGCCACAGTAGTACAGATCTTAAGAAAATGCCGTAGATAACGAAAGGCATCCCCCCACAGAGGTATAATAAGGCAGCTAAAGGAATTTGCAAAAACAGATGGTAGCGATTCAACCAACGATAGAAAGGATCGCGGGCTAAATCTGGAGCAAATTTACTGTATTGTTGATAATCAAAAAACTCTGGACGCGGGTAGAAAAGCCAAATAATATGACTCCACCAAAAACCACGCCTTGAAGAATAAGGATCTTTTTCTTCGTCTTCGGTGTAGGCGTGATGCAAACGGTGTCCCGCTACCCAAAAAATTGGCCCTCCTTGAATTGCCAAAGCTCCGATAATTGCGATCGCATATTCTAATAATTTTGGCACTTGAAAACTACGATGGCTCAATAGCCTGTGATAGCCCAAGCAAATCCCAATACTGCCAAATAGCCAATGCAGAAATAATGCTACTCCTAGGGCTGACCAAGAAAAACACCCCACCGCTAACACTGCCAAGATGTGAAAAGTTGCAAAAAAACCAATACTAATCCAGCTAAGAGTAAGCGGCTTACTCTCAGTTACTACCGAGTGTGTAGTCATAAATTTCCTTTATTAAAGATCGTCAGCGCTGTCCCCGCACCAAGAAGCGCTATATTAATTAAAGTATGCAAGTGCTGCTTACATTTCTAGTTTAACAGTAACTTCTTTAGAATGCAAGTATCACTTACATTATGCCTACTCAAAATTTAACCAGACAGCGATTAATAGATGCAGCCCTAGAACTATTCACAATTCAAGGAGTTACAGAGACAACAACTAAAGCGGTAGCAGAATTGGCACAAGTTAATGAAGTAACTTTATTCCGGCATTTTGGCAATAAACAGGGATTAATGTTGGCGGTACTGGAAGAATCCGCAGCATTCATGCAACCAGGGGAATCATTACAAATTTCCGCCCAAGCAAATAATCTGCCAGAGGCGATCGCTCAATATGCTCTTACTCGCCTCCAATCTGTAGCTCAAGCACCGGAATTATTGCTGTCTTTAATTGGTGAAGCAAGACATTATCCCTTGCAAAACCGCCAAGCGCTAGGAAAAGGTATCACCGCAGCTAATAGCTATGTGGCAAAGTATCTACTGGCTGCAATGGAGAAATCGCCCAATTACAGTCAATTATCCGCCGAAAAACTAGCAAGTATGCTCAATACAGCTTTATTGGGCTACTCCGTCATTGAAAATACTTGCCCAGAACAACACTTGTGGCACGACCGAGAGGAGTTTATCGATAACTTAGTAGAGCTATTGTTACAAGCTGGCAATCTGGAACAGACGGTTACAGAAACTACAATCAACGATTTACCAGCTTCTTTAGTCCACGAGATTTTGCAAAGAGCCAAAAAAGCGCAGCTAAGAGACTACGCTTTAATATACGTTTTATTTGGCACAGGTTTATCAAAAGAAGAAATAGCTGGTTTAGAAAAGGCGCACCAAATTAATGAGGGCGACTTCTACTTGTTGCAAATAACCCTAGGTGGTAGCGTGCGACAAGTTCCTGTCAATCAATGGATTATGGGTAAACGCTATGGCTCCTACACTCGTAATCCCTTGACTGGATGGCTCAAAAGCCGTAAAGATGAGCATCCGGCGTTGTTTCTTAATGATGCAGGGCTGCCAATATCCGCCCTAGATATAGAGCTACGTTGGCAGGTATTAACAGAGGGCTTATTGACACCAGAAGGGCGATCGCCAATCATTGAGCAAGCACGTCAGACATGGTGTATAGAAATGTTGAGTAAGGGCATGAAGCTAGAAAATTTGAGTATGCTTACAGGTTGGAATTTAACTAAGCTCCAGCCTTATGCTCGTAGAGCTAAAGAAAAACTAGCCCTAGAACAAGCCATTAGTCTCGATCGCAAGTCTTAAACTTCTTTTATTTTTAACTCCTGTCCATTTACTTAAAACTGATGAAAGCTGTCACCAATCCTCAATCCCCTTTTATTGCCCAGACTTTAAAACTGGTTGGGCTAATATTAATTCTGTCTTTTTTACTAGATTTTGTGATTCTTGCTTTTCCGGCGGGAGAACGGGATGCACTATGGCAAATTGGCTTTGTTACCTCAATAATTGATCGGGGAATTACGCCAGTAATTGGACTAGCTTTTTTGCTCGTGGGGTACTTGTTTGATCGCAGTAGCGATACTTTAACTCAGCCACCCCTATGGTTAAGCTTAAAATTTTGGGCGCTGTTATTGTCTAGCATACTAGGATTACTATTTTTAGTAATGATTCCCGTCCACATCAATAATGTAAATACCGAGAGCGTCAGAGCCGTAGAGCGCATCAATCAAAATTCCTTGCAAGAAGAAGCAAGCTTACAAACGGAACTTAACCAATTGCAAACCCAATTAGGCAATGCCAACGTCCGCAGTAAGCTAGAGGCAGACAAAAATAGATTTAAAGCCCAAGTTACCGCTCTACTGCAAAACGAGCAACAGTTTAATCAAGCCCTCAATAGCGATCGCACTCCTGAAGCCGAAAAAAAATTACTCCGCCAATTTAAAGCTAATCCCCAAGCTTTAGAAGAATTTTTGGCACAGCAAAGCGATCCGGTTGCCCTTGGTAGCAAAAGACTAGCTCAACTGCAAACGCAAAAGCAACAATTGGTAAACCAGGCAAAACAAGAGGCCTTGCAGTCTAGTATTAGAATGACTGTCCGTAGTTTATTGATATCAATTGCTTATATTTTTATTGGTTGGATGGGCTTAAGAAATCTACTCGGCGCGAATAAATCAGCACAGAACCCAAGCCGAACCTAATCTGCTCTACAATAAAAATAATTGTTACAACTTTAATTAACAAGCTAATAGTATGCTCAGTAAATGCAACTAAAAGTAATTCTCAGCATACTCCTGGTAGGACTTAAAGTGAGAACATAGATTGCGTGTAGGTTGGGGCTTAAGTCCGAGTCCGTAAAACCCCAAGCATCCATGCAAAAGCAAAGAGCAATTATTAAAGGAGAGGGAGCAATTAGTGCTCGAACGCTTTAAACAAGATTTTAAAAATGACTTAATTGCCGGGTTATTGGTAGTAATTCCCTTGGCTACCACAATTTGGCTAACTATTACGATCGCAAATTGGGTAATAAATTTTCTCACCCGGATTCCCAAACAACTGAATCCGTTTGACGGCATGAACCCAATTTTAGTAAATTTGCTGAACTTGGGAGTCGGTTTCGCTGTCCCTCTATTGTGTATCTTGCTGATTGGCTTAATGGCACGCAACATCGGGGGGCGGTGGTTGTTAGATGTAGGAGAAGATTTATTAGAGGCAATTCCTCTAGCGGGAGCCGTTTATAAAACTTTAAAGCAGCTACTCGAAACATTACTTAAAGACACTAATGGTAGATTTCGCCGCGTCATCTTAGTAGAGTACCCCAGACAAGGAATATGGGCGATCGCCTTTGTTACTGGCAGTATAAGTAATGAAATTCAAGCGCAAATGGTTCGCCCAGTGCTGAGTGTCTTTATTCCTACTACTCCTAACCCTACGACCGGGTGGTATGCGGTAGTACCAGAAGACGAAGTAATTAATTTGTCAATGTCTATTGAAGATGCTTTTAAAGTAGTAATATCTGGTGGAATTGTCGCCCCCAACACCTTAATAACTTCTTTACCCGGAGCCAAAGAGCTTAAACTCGAAGCACCTCACTCAGAAACAATCTAAACTTGGCACAATCGCGACCTAAAATTCTCCTCCCCCCTATTTCTCATGCAACAACCCCGCCGAATTGCCCGCGAACTAGCACTATTGAGCTTGAGCCAATTGCCTCAATCACCAGAAAAGCTAGAAAATCAACAAATATCAAATTTACTATTAGCTGCAATCCGTACTCTGACAACCGAAGCCCAAGACGCACTTACAAACGCCTCCTCAGAACTACAACGTAGTAGCGATCGCTTGCTGAGTAGCGAAATTCGTGCCACCGATGTAGAATCAGCGCGGGTGATGGTTAGCGAAGCTGTGGAAGTTACTCAAAGCGCGATCAATCGCTTGGGTGTAGCATTGGAATTGCCAGAGTGGATTCAACTAGCCAATCAGCAAGAAGTCCGCAGCTATACTATCAGCGTTGTGGGTACAGTCAGCGCCAAGGTAAAGCAAATAGATGAAATACTAGGGAATGCTTTAGTCGATTGGCAAGTAAATCGGTTAGCAAAAATTGACCGCGATATCCTCCGCATTGCGATTTGCGAAATCTTATTTTTAGGTATACCCGATCGCGTAGCAATCAATGAAGCGGTAGAACTTGCCAAACGCTACAGTAGCGATGAAGGGCATAAGTTTATTAATGGCGTGATGCGTCGGGTGACAGAGCAACTAAAGGCTCCCACTGCTCCAGCTTCTCAACTAATTTAAGTTCTGCACTGAATTTAGTTAACAATACCCCCCATTTAAGTAAGTTAGTCCAATGGTTTTTAATTGGTTCCGCCGTCAATATAGCGATAAAGATGCCTCTAATCCAGCAGAGGAGCAGTCTACTCCTACGGAAGTAGAACCGCAAGTAGAACCAAGCGCTCCACCATCTTCAGAGGACGACGTTGCCGCAGACTACTTAAAATGGGCTAAAGCTGCTTACAAAAATATCCAACAGCAAGCACAACCCGCCCCAGAAAGTGTTGTTGAACCTACTCAAACTGCGTTACAAGAAAATATCATTAGTGAGACATCAATAGCAGAACCAGACTCCGAAACGCTACCCCAAGAAACTCAAGCTGACGAACCAGATGCGGAAACAGTAATAGCAGAACCAGATTCAGAAACGCTTATTCCTCAAGCTGACGAACCAGATCCAGAGGAGCTATCCCAAGACGAACCCAACAAGCTAGAAGAGGCCAAGGAGGAAACAGCCCCATTGCCATTTTGGGCGCAAGCCGAAGCCGACAGACTAGCAAGAATAGAAAGGCTCAAAGCTACAGCAATTGAAGTAGGGGAGGAAGTACTACCACAAGTCCAACCTACTGAAGACGTACCAGTTGCTTTTGATGAGGGCTTTTTGTGGTCAGCAGAAATTTTAGCAGCCCAAGGTCGTCGCCCGGAAGATATCTCTGTTGAAGAAATTACTTGGCTCAAAAAACTCCGGCAAGGATTAGATAAAACGCGCCGTAGTATAGTTAATCAACTAAAAGCAATAGTAGGTCAAGGGCCGCTAAATCAAGCCGCAATCACAGAGATAGAAACATTGCTACTGAGTGCAGATGTTGGAGTACAAGCTACCGACTACATCATTAATGCCCTGCAAGAGCGGCTGAAGCAAGAAGCCTTACCTGCTGATGAAGCGGTTTCCTACCTTAAGCAAATCCTGCGCGATATGCTCGACCGCCCTTTGCAAACTTACTCCCGCACCTTTATACCAGAAAAAGACACTCTCAATATTTGGCTCATGACTGGTGTCAACGGCGCAGGTAAAACTACAACTATCGGCAAAATAGCCCACATAGCCCAAAAGTCCGGCTATAAATGTTTAATTGGGGCAGCAGATACTTTCCGGGCGGCGGCGGTGGAGCAGGTGAAAATCTGGGGCGCAAGAAGTGGGACGGAAGTCGTCGCAAATCCCGGACAAAATACTGACCCCGCCGCCGTAGTCTTTGATGCGATCGCGGCAGCTAGGTCTCGCTCTACAGAATTGTTGCTTGTAGACACGGCAGGAAGGCTGCAAAATAAGAAAAACTTGATGGAAGAACTAAGTAAAATTCGCCGCATTGTAGACAAAAAAGCCCCCGATGCTAAGGTTGAATCGCTGCTTGTATTAGATTCAACGCTCGGTCAAAATGGACTCAGACAAGCCGAAGTTTTCGCCGAAGCAGCGCAGTTAAGCGGTGTTGTTTTAACTAAACTTGATGGTACGGCTAAAGGGGGCATTGCCTTAGCGGTAGTGCAGCAGCTTGGCTTGCCGATTCGCTTCATTGGTGCGGGTGAAGGTATAGAAGATTTGCGTCCCTTTTCTAGCTACGAATTTGTTGAAGCATTATTAAGTAGTTAGCAAAATGCGATCGCTTAATTTTGGAGTTGAAATCTGCGCCTAGGGATGCTTTAGACTGAAAAAAATTGCGATCGTCTAGTTATGTAAGGTTAGGGGCAATGCGACTATCTAAAATGCTATTTGTTACTCTGCGGGAAGATCCCACAGAAGCAGAGATTCCCAGTCACAAATTATTACTCCGAGCAGGTTATATCCGTCGCATTGGTAGCGGTATTTACGCCTATCTACCCCTAATGTGGCGCGTATTGCAAAAAGTCTCGGCGATCGTGCGCGAAGAAATGAACGCAACAGGAGCGCAAGAATGCTTGTTACCTCAAATCCAACCGGCGGAGTTGTGGCGCGAATCTGGACGCTGGGACACCTACACCAAAGCCGAAGGGATTATGTTTTCCCTCATAGATCGTCAAGATCGAGAATTAGGCTTAGGGCCAACCCATGAAGAAGTAATTACTACTGTCGCCCGCGAAACAATCCGCTCTTACCGTCAATTACCTGTACATCTTTATCAAATTCAAACTAAGTTTAGGGATGAAATTCGCCCCCGATTTGGCTTGATGCGCGGACGGGAATTTATTATGAAAGATGGCTACTCTTTCCATCCAGATACCGAAAGCTTGAAAAAAACTTACGATGATATGCACCAGGCTTATAGTAATATATTGCGCCGTTCGGGTTTGGCATTTCGGGCTGTACAGGCAGATTCTGGGGCAATTGGCGGTTCTGGTTCCCAAGAATTTATGGTACTGGCGGAAGCTGGAGAAGATGAGGTACTTTACACCGAAGATGGAGCCTACGCAGCGAATGTAGAAAAGGCTGTGTCTTTGCCACCAGATGCGGAAACTTCACCCTTTACAACTTACGAAAAGTACGAAACACCAGGTACAGAAACAATCGAAAAAGTTTGTAAGCTGCTTGATTGTTCGCCAACTACTTTAGTTAAAAATGTCCTTTATCAGGCAGTTTATGACAATGGCATGACAGTTTTAGTCTTAGTTAGCATTCGCGGCGATCGCGATGTAAATGAAGTCAAACTGCAAAATCACTTGAGTAGTGTAGCTGGGCAATATAGCGCCAAAAATGTTTTAGCTTTAACCGTTCCCGATATAGAAGCACAAAAGAAATGGACGGCTAAATCTTTACCTTTGGGATATATCGCACCGGATATTGGCGACGATTATATAGTTAGCGATCGCTCTATCCATCCCAAATTCTTGCGCTTAGTCGATGAAACCGCCGCCTCACTGCAAAACTTTGTCACTGGTGCAAATGAATCTGGCTACCACGTAGTCGGCGCAAATTGGGGTCAACAATTGCCACAACCAGTACAAGCTATAGATTTGCAAAAAGCAAGAGCAGGCGACTTCTCTACTCATAATCCTACTCAAGTCTTACAAAGTGCTAGAGGTATTGAAGTCGGGCATATTTTTCAACTAGGGACTAAATACTCGCAAGCTTTGGGAGCTACCTATACAAACGAACAAGGCGAGGAATTGCCTTTAGTGATGGGTTGTTATGGTGTGGGCGTGTCACGTCTAGCACAGTCGGCTGTAGAGCAATCTTACGATAAAGATGGAATTATTTGGTCAGTTGCGATCGCGCCTTATCACGTCATTATCTGCATTCCCAATATTAGCGACACCCAGCAAGTGGAAACAGCAGAAAAACTCCACACAGACTTAAATGCCGCAGGAATTGAAACTTTATTAGACGATCGTAACGAACGGGCGGGAGTTAAGTTTAAAGATGCCGATCTAATTGGTATACCCTACAGAATCGTTACCGGGCGCAGTCTCAAGGAAAACAAAGTAGAAGTAGTTGAAAGAAAAAGCCGCCAATCTCACGAAATCCCTATTGATGAAGTCGTAGCTACTCTAAGTCAGTGGATTAAAGCCGCCTTGACCGCTTAAAGTGTTGAGTAATCTCAGTGTATAGATACATAGACTTTGTTCGCCGCTTCAATAACTTGTTATGCGGCGATCGTTCAATAAAAATTCTACACTTCCAATTCTCTGTTTTTCTAGTTCCACCACTTTAATAACTCTGGTTCGCGCTCTTTTATTGATTTACCAACACCAGGAATTTGCTCTAATTCACTGGAAGACTTTGATTTCATAGTTTTTACATTGGGCTATTGATTGAAACAAGAATGCCATCTAAATCGCGAACATAGGCAACAGTTTGTCCCCAAGGTTTAACTTTGGGTTCCATAGCTATGTCCGCACCAACTTGAACAGCGTCCTTAAAGACGGCAGCTACATCATCTGTGACAAATCCTACTTCAATACCAGTAGGTAGATTCAATAGACTATTTTCTTGAAACCCATGCGGAAGGTTTGATTTTGCAAGAGTGTTTGCAGCAAAAGCGAGAGTCGTTGTATCGGTTTCCATCTCAGCATACTGCCCACTTTCATGAATAAATCGTTGCTTGAATCCAAATGCCTGCTCATAGAAAGTAACGGATTGAGCAACGTCTTTAACGTAGAGAATTGTGTAGGAAAATTTTATCATTTTTGCCTCTTACAAAAAACGATTGAGGTAATCCTAGTACATATGTTCTTGTTAATCAAGCATTTTATCATTGATAATCTGACCAAATCTCCCACTTCCACACCTCTCTATCTTCAGGATCGATACTCTCTGATACTTTAGTCATTCCACACTTTTTTAATACCCTAGTTGAGGCGTTAGGCTCTGCTAAAGTGTGAGCGCAAACACAATCAACAGCGTTTGAGGCGATCGCATTTTCAATAAGTTGTTTTGTCGCAGAGGTTGCCACACCTTTATTTTGATAGCTTGGAGCGACAGAGTAGCCAATCTCTACTGTACGGTTATCATCGGGAACGGATTTAAAGCCGCCAAACCCAACAAATACCTGCTCTGGACGAAAGAGAAATAGATAACACAGCCAAGGATACCAAATTTGCGAGGCTTTTATCTCGCTCTGACTGTGCTGAAGTACGCCAATAAATTCACTAGGCAAGTATCCATCAACCACCGGAAGCCCATAAGCTTTTAAAAACGCATCCCCACCCTCAATCAACTTTTCAAGATACTCAGGGGAGCAAGGAACGATTTCTACATCCATCATTCAAATTTCCTACCTTTACGAGCGAGTAATGTTAATAATAGCTTTGAGCTATTGCACGCCCAAGTAACCTTACTAAAAACCTCGAACTAGAAACAGGTAAAATTTTTTAAGCTTTAGGAATCAATATATCCATAACTAGCTTCATAAAGCATAACAGTGGAATTTTTAACTATCCTGCTATCTAGCTTATTGGGTCTAGTTTCGCCTACAGGCCTAGTAGTCGAAAAGGTTGCGAGAAATGCCGTGTGATCGCAATTTACTGAAGTCGAACAGCTACAAGTCCGTATAGACAACCCTCCGAGTCACCAACTATTGCTTGGTAAAGTCCAAAGACTCCGCATTGCCGGTAGAGGATTGCGGCTAAAAAAGCCAGATATTCGCCTGGCGGTATTGGAACTAGAAACCGATCCTATTAACTTAAATATCCCTAGTCTCAGACACGGAAAACCAAAAATAGAGCAACCTTTGCAAGCTGGAGTACGTCTAGTTCTCAATTCCCAAGACATCAATCAAGCTCTAAAATCAAAAGCTGTAGTAGATAGGTTGCAAAACTTAGGACTTAATATCCTCCAAACCCCATTTAGCGCGCAACAACGCTTTCAAGCCGTCAATCCTCGCGTAGAATTATTACCCAATCGCCTGCGATGGCAAGCAGAACTAACAAACGCTGATGCCTCGCCTCTAGCGATTAAAGTAGAGTTAGGACTAAATGTTATTGCCGGGCAACAAATCCAACTTGTTGATCCAGTAGTATATGTAAACCAGGAGGAAGTACCACAGCAAATTGTTGATGCGATCGCAAATAATCTTAATAAACAATTAAATCTCGCCAATTTAGAAGCTTACGGCATCAGCGCCAAAATTTTAAAATTAGCAATCAGTCAAGAAAAGATAGAAATTGCTGCCTTTGTGCGAGTAGACAATTGTTCCCCATTTCTGGAAAGTCGTCGCCAAGTCAAGTAGTTATTTATAGTTCTCCCTTCTTGGCAATAATTCAACCATTAGGAGATACCCAATGACACGACAACAACGAGTTAACCGCATTTCTGTAAGTGCGATCGCCCTTTCCATAACCGCCGCCTTAGCTGCGGGCGGGGGTCTTGCTTGGTGGGGTTTTCAATCCACTAATCCCATCACCCCCACCACTACGCCTAATGTAGTCCAGCAGCCAACAGCGCCAGCTACAGTACAATCAACCACAGCAAAGATCTACTTACTTAAGGACACAGGCAGGAACTTAGAGCTTGTTCCTACCCCAATTGAAGTTAATGCCGAACAGCCCAACGCTGTTTTAGTGGCAGCTTTTAATAATTTACTTACAACTACTAAGGACGCAACTGCAAGCAGTACTATTCCATCAGGAACAAAACTTCGCAGCTTGAAGATTCTGGATGATGGCATCCACGTCGATTTATCCACCGAATTCACGACCGGAGGCGGTAGTGCCTCGATGAGCGGTCGTTTGGCACAAGTTATCTATACGGCAACAACCTTACAACCAGAGGCAAAAGTGTGGCTAGATGTAGAGGGCAAACCGTTAGAAATTTTAGGCGGTGAAGGCTTAGAAATAGAGCGCCCTATGACGCGCCAAAGCTTTGAAGAAAACTTTTCGCTCTAGAAGAAGATTCATGAGTAAGGCAAGCCCCTTGCCTCTTGCTTGCTTCTTACCCCCTGTCCCTTGCCATTGAGAACGCGGAATTGATGCGCTTGCTGTTCGATCCGATTGGCCAAGCGATCGCATACTTGATTGCACAATTCAAATATCATTTCATCTTCCACGCGGTAATAAGCGCAAGTCCCTTCGCTGCGACGGCTCAAAATCCCTGCCTGCCACATGATTTTTAAGTGCTTTGAGACATTTGCTTGACTTGTATGAGTCGCTTCTACTAATTCCTGTACGCATTTCTCGCGATCGCGGAGCAAATTTAGTAGACGTAAGCGCATTGGTTCGCTTAAGAGGCTGAAGTATTCAGCTACTTGTTGCACAATTTCTGATGGTCCAGATATTGCTGATTTCATTAAGATCACCCTAAAAGCACTGATCCCAAGATTCTAGCAATTAATTTGAAATCAAACTGTCTATATTCTTCAGTTTGGGTTAATTCTCATTAAAGGTTGCCCGTATTCTATCGGTTCGCCGTCTTGAACGAGAATCTCAATTACCTGCCCAGATACTTCTGTTTCAATCTCGTTCATCAGTTTCATCGCTTCAATAATACAGACCGTTTGACCGAGACGAATGCGATCGCCTACTTCCACAAAAGCAACTTCGCCAGGAGCCGGGGCGCGGTAGAATGTCCCTACCATTGGTGAAACCACTTCCACAAATTTTGGCTCTTGGGACGGCGTTACAGGCACTTGTAAGTTTACTGATGTGTCAAGGCGGTTACGCTCGACTAATTCTGTGCTTCCTTCAGCCAGGGGACTGGTTGCCGTTGCTGCTGGGGGTGTTGCCTTAACTAAATTGTCCGCCGCTAATGCTAATCCCGACGAAAGCTGACTAACACTAGAATTTTTACGGATCGTCAATTCAAAATCATCGCTTTTGAGGGCAAACTCGGTAATATCAGTTTGAGAAATCGTAATTAAAAGTTGGCGCAGTTCGTTAAAATCGAGTGGCACAGCAAGTATTGACCTCATTTATTCGCGATCGCACATTTTTTTAGCTAGGAAAAATGTGGCAATTTATTCCTTAAAATTAGCGGAAGTAATGCTCCTCAACCTTTATTCTCGTCCTTGGTAGCTATCGGTACGGGTATCAATGCGGATGCGCTCTCCAGTAGTGATAAATAGAGGAACCATAACCATAGCCCCAGTTTCAACCGTAGCTGGCTTCGTGCCGCCTGTAGCCGTATCGCCCTTAACGCCGGGATCGGTTTGAGTTACTTCTAAAACGATAGTATTAGGCAATTCTACTTCTAGGACTTGCTCCTCCCAACGCACGACGTTTACTTCCATGCCTTCCTTGATGTACTTAATGCGATCGCCAATTTGACTAGCGTTCAAGCGGCTTTCTTCATAACTTTCCATATCCATAAATACATACTCATCACCATCTTTATAGGTATGCTGCATAGTACTTTTTTCTAAGTTCGCTTGAGGTACAGTTTCCCCGGCTCTAAATGTGCGCTCAACAACACTGCCAGATTGGGAATTTTTTAGTTTTGTCCGCACGAAAGCTGAACCTTTTCCCGGCTTGACGTGGAGAAATTCTATCACCCGCCAAACAGAACCATCTAATACAATCGTTACACCAGGTCTAAAGTCGTTACTAGAGATCATGAGGAAATTAACTGAAATTTTTGCAGGACAATCGGCATTTATTGTACCGCTTGGAGGGGACACAAGGGGGTAAGCCAAGAGAGGCAGGGGAAAGGGGAGAAAAAGTTTTGAATTTTTGCTTGCTACTTCCTTAAAGCTAACTGTGCTGTAAACTGAACTGATGGCGCATTCTTTAAGTCCCATGACAACATTGTGGAAACGCTGGCTTCAGCCCAGCTTAGTTGTAACTCTGCTAACTGTTCTATTTTTAGGAACCAGTATTATCGGTTGGACTCCTCCAAGTTCTGCCGCCTTGCCCGCAGGTAATGCGATTACCGACGGCAAAGCATTGTTGCGCTACTCGTTACCAATTAACAACCCAACTGTACGAGAGTTGCAAGCGAGCTTGGAAGATATTGCTACCCAACTACGCGCAAATCGGCGCTGGGGTGCTATTTCTAATGACTTAAAAAAGGCAAACAAGATCGCTAAAGACCGTTCTGCCAAATTGCTAGCAACGGTTCCCGACGATCGCAAACCTCAAGCAACGGCTTTAATCGACCAAATCCAAGCCGGGATAGAAACTCTCCAACCTGCGGTTGATGCTAAAGAAAAAAATCAAATTTGGGAAGACCGGGCTAAGTTGCTGAATTTAGTAGGACAGCTAGAAGAACTGATGGCGGTAGGTTTCCCCTTTGAAGTACCAGCCGAGTACAGCAATTTGCCTCAGCTTAAAGGTCGCGCCACTGTAGAAATAACTACAAATAAAGGTAATCTTACAGTTGTCTTAGATGGCTACAGCGCCCCAGTTTCGGCAGGGAACTTTGTCGATTTGGTGCAAAGAGGTTTTTATAATGGCTTAAAGTTCACACGCTCAGAAGACTCTTATGTACTGCAAATCGGCGATCCTCCAGGGGAAGAACAAGGATTTATCGATCCCGATACTGGTAAATACCGCGCTATTCCTTTAGAAGTGCTTGCCGAAAACGATAAGACTCCGACCTATGGCATTACTTTAGAAGATGCTGGACGTTACCGGGACGGGGTAGTTTTGCCTTTTTCCGCCTACGGAACCGTAGCTATGGCTCGTCCTGAAGGCGAACCTAATGGTGCTTCGTCGCAATTTTTCTTTTTTCTGTTTGAACCGGAACTTACTCCTGCTGGCAGAAATTTGTTGGATGGTCGCTATTCAGTGTTTGGCTACTTGACAGAAGGTAAAGAAGTTTTGGAACAACTCAAAGCTGGAGATGTAATTGAATCAGCTAAAGTTGTAGCTGGATTAGAAAACTTGGTAGAGCCACAATTAGTCTCTAATAAAGAATAATAAGGTAAAGTTTTGGGTAGACATATATTTGTAACTCAAAACTTTTTTATTGTTCTATCTTTTAAGACTTGACATAATGCGCCTAGCTACCAGAATTGAAGCCATCCTCTACTTGAAAGGTCAGCCACTAACTATTGCAGAAATCGCTGAATATGCTGAAGTAGATCGCCCAAGTATCGAGTATGCCTTAATTGAACTTATGGACGATTACGCTCACCGCGATAGCGCTCTAAATGTTGTTGAAACTAATTCAAGTTACAGTCTGCAATTGCGCTCTGATTTTCAACAATTGGTGCAAGTCCTGATTCCGGTGGAACTAGGAGTAGGAGCCTTGCGGACTTTGGCAGCGATCGCCTTGCATTCTCCAATTACTCAAACCCAATTAGTCGATTTACGCGGTTCTGGCGCTTATCAGCACGTCCAAGAACTGGTAGAACTTGGTTTTATCCGCAAACGCCGCCAAACCGATTGTCGCTCCCACCTTCTATCGATAACGCCAAAATTTAATCAGTATTTCCAGATGGAACAATTGCCGCAGCAATTATTAGCAAGCCAGCATTACCAAGATGATGAGATGGAACTTGCCGTCACAAATACCAACTAAAGAAAATTTGTAAGTTTGGGGGTACTTTAGCAAAGCTAAAAAACATAGTTGCAGGTATCAAATTTGCTAAAATCTATACATTATCTATTTGTTACAGTTGATACAAGATTGGCACAAAATTAATTAACAGAATTTGGATTTAGATTTTGTTGCTTTCCTTAACTACAGCAAGGTCTAAAATCAATTTATAAAATTAAAACAATTTTTGAAGGACAGGTTGCCGTTTCGAGTAATCATAAGTCACATTAGAGATTGATTATATAAAATTACACATGGTTTTTCATCCTGACTTTCTCAGCGACAACGCCCAAGAAGATCGAGTAAACCCCCTCTTAAAATACCTCCAAAGTCAGTCTCCAGAGATTTTATCTTATGTTGCTAGATCCGCAAGCCCAGAAATTAAACAGATAATCTCTCACAACGTCCAAGGTTTGGTGGGAATGATGCCTTCAGAACATTTCAATGCCAAAATTACTACCGACAAAGACAATCTAGCAGGACTACTAGCTTCAGCAATGATGACAGGCTACTTTTTGCGTCAAATGGAGCAAAGAATGCACTTAGAAGATTTAGCCGACTCGGTAACCCAACCTCAAGAGCCGCCAAGCAAAGATTAACTATTTTTAGTTATCAGCGCGGACGACCTAGAGTAGTGATGTAGATTGCAGCTTCATCAACGGGAATACCCAATACTTCATTAACGCGATTGTCAAAAAAGCCAGCAATCCCGCTTACGCCCAGGTTGAGGCGGATAGCAGCTAAGTTGAGGCGTTGTCCCAAATGACCAGCATCCATGTGGAGGTAGCGGTAAACGCGATCGCCATATTGAGTTATCGCGGCTTGCAAGTCGGCCGTATGAAATAAAACTGCTGCCGCATCGCGTCCCAAATCTTGCCCTAAGCATAGGAAATGCAATTCTTGGCGGAAGTTTTTAAACCGAACTTGTCTCAATTGTTGAACTTTGGGCGCGTAGTAATAACAACCAGGATCTAACCCTTCTACCCCAGAGACAACGATAAATGTCTCAATTAGGTGCAAAGCAAAATAATCGGGCGACGAGGCCAATTCTTGCTCAATATAGTGCTGGGGTTGATAGGTAAAATCGAGTAAAGCTTTGAGTTCATCCAAAGTCAAATTTTCGCCATTGTAGGCACGAGTAGAGCGGCGTTGAAAAATAGTCTGCTCTAGCCCCTCTAGTTTTACTCCCCAATCAATCGGCGTTGAAATAGTCGGAACTTTAAGACAGAAAGGAAAATTGTACTTATCTTCACTAGCACTTGATCGCTCTACGGGAGCAACGGACTCAAAAATCGCTGTGGCGCGGTGGTAGTAAGCCAATAACTGACCATCAGCAATAGCTGGATACTGCGCTTGGATAGCAGAAGGTAATGCCGTTAACCCAAGGGATAAATTTTGTTGGACATCTAGCAAGTCTGCCAGTCCAATAACTGAAGTCGCGCCTTCGGTATCCGCGTCCAAATACAGCAATTTATTAACTGCTTCATCAATAAAGCCGCCGATTAGATGAGGACGAAATTCATTGATAGCAGAGGCAAGTTCGATATTACCTAACAAATGCCCCGTATCTAAAAATATTCGTCGATAAGCCCTGTCTTGATAGCGCCAAGCCGAGCGATAAAATACTGCCGTAGTCACGATCGCAAGTTGAGTACTTTCTAGTACAGGATGCCAAAAGCAAGCAGACTGCAAACTTTGCCAAACATCACTTTCCCAAAAATGAATCAATGAATGAGTAGGAGCTTGGTAGTTGTATAGTCCAGGTGGGAGTAACGACGTACCACGAGAGACTAAATACACTTCGGCTGGATATAAGCCCCCCGCCGAAGGTGCAGCCCTTAAATATATTGGCGCTCCCATCGTATCTACCTTAGCTGTTAAGCCATAGCTAAATAGTAGTAGCCGCGACAACCTCCGCCACCATCCCTCAGTCGATTCTTGTTGGAGGTAGGGTTTTAAGTCAATAGTTGTCCCCAGCTTGTATTCTTTAAACGCCACTGGTTGTTTGCTCCAGTCTAAACCACGACTTTTGGAAGCGATCGTTTCCTCGTCATATTTAGTCCGCTCGTGGTAGTGCTGAGTTATGGATGAGTGCAGTTCTGGCATCGAAGTTTACCTAAGCTTTTGGTGTTAAATCTTGACACTTTTCACCAAATAAAGAAAGGTAAAGAGTAGAAGTAGTTAAAAAATTTCAACTAGCTGCTAATGTCAACAATGCTAGCCTTTTAATGAAGATTAGCTAGTAATATTTTACAGACTGAGAAGTTTATTTTGCTCCTAGTTTTTTTGTTTCTAAAATCTACGCAATAATTACTAATGTATTTTTTAGCAATTTTTGGCGTTTGCCAATCGAAGTTGGAGTTTTTAGCAACGCCCAATAGCTGAACTAGGTAATTAATTTAATAAATATTTATATACAGTGAGCGCAAATCTCGTATTATTACTGATTTTTTCTTTACCATTACTGTTTTTCCCCCAATTGACCGTATTTTTACTTAAGCTTAATCAAAGCTTAGTTTCCTGGCGAGGAAAAACTACTAAAGTACATTCAGGCATTCATCGGTTTGTAGGCAAACAGGGATTGGAGATGGCGTTCTCGGTAAAGCAAGATATTAGTCATCATCGCACCGCAATAACACTGAGTCCTTGCTGCGATTATTCACAAATAATTAGTACTGATAGTAATGAGCAGAAAACCAAGCTACTGTGGGTTTCTGTAGGTATACTAGGCAGTTTTTTTGTTGCAGAATTAGCGACAGGACTTTGGAGCGGTAGTCTGGCACTCCAAGCGGATGCAGGGCATATGCTCTCAGACATCACCAGTTTAGGGCTAGCACTAATATCTAAAAAATTAGCCACAAGACCTGCCACGAGTAGAGCGACCTTCGGGCATCAGCGCGTAGAGATTCTAGCAGCTTTGGCTAACAGTATTGCTTTAATTGCGATCGCCTTATCAATAGCTTGGGAAGCTGCAAGTCAGTTGCTAGAGCCAATGCCAGTGATGGGAATACCGATGGTAATACTCGCAGGTATTGGGCTATTGGTTAATAGTATCAACATTGCCTTACTCTACAAAGCAAGTCAAAACGATCTGAACTTACGCGGGGTTTTCCTGCATATGGTGGCAGATACGGCTAGTTTTGTTGGGGTAATTCTGGCGGCTTTGGCTATCTACTTCCTAAATTGGTTGTGGGTAGATGGGGTGATTAGTTTACTAATTGCTTGCTTTTTGGGGTGGGGTGCTTTGCCTGTACTTCAAGAAAGCTGGGCAGTTTTGATGGAGTATGCCCCAACCTCAGTTAGTCCGGTGGAAGTGGAAGCAGCGCTCAAATCCTTCGATGCCGTTGAGGAAGTAGAAAAGTTACATATTTGGACAATAAGTTCTAATCGCGTAGCACTGGTTGCTCATTTGAATGTAAAGCTGCCTAGCGGGATTGATCGCGATCGCTTGTTAGGGCAGCTAAAAGCTCATCTAAAGCAAGAGTTTGATATTGGAGAATGTACCTTACAGCTAACAAGCCGTACTAAAGAATCATTTGTTTTGCATCCTTTATTCAACAGCAATCTAATCGAGTTGTTTGGCAGCAAACAGCAAAGTTAGAAGTCGCACTTTGTTAAAAGAAACAAAACTCAATCTGTTAACCTAGCCACAGTAATAAATATGCGCGTCTATCCTATTGCTATTCTACTTGGGCTGACTACAGCAATAGCTGCATCCACTCAGCTATCTGTACAGGCTGCGACTATGACCTATCAAATTCAGTCTGGTACAACTACCGTTAGCTTAGACAAGGCTACTCTGTCACCCTTTGGTCTATCTTACAAGCTCGACTTTGATATTATTCCTCCTAGCAACAATCCCAATATTGTCGGCACTGACTTTACTTTCAGCTACGACGACCAAACAAAAGCTTTTACTCCCCTAAGCGGTACCATTGAGCATACAGGGAGCGTTGCTTTTAATGTAGATACAACAAAGTTAGCCTTGCTATCCCCCTTGGAAATTGGCGACTTCTCCCTTGAGTTTGACGACGCTGGTTACTACCTTCGCGATAACGTCAGCACTGGTCAAAGACTATTTGACCTCAAAATAAATAATGCGCCTACCTTCGATGGCACAAATTTATTGATTGAAGGCGCGGACGTAGCTGTTTCTCAAGACTTTGAAACTATCCTAGATAACGCGGCTGGTTATGACGTGGAGCTAGCAGGTTTTACGGTTGCTCAAGCACGAGTCAGCGCTAACGCTACTGCCGTTCCCGAACCAGGAACTAATCTTGCCATTATGTTAGTAGCTGCTGGTACGGCTGTGGCTATCAAGCGGCGGCATCAAGCTAAAAAATTAAAGTTTTAAGCAATGAATACGAGCCGTGCCATTGGCAGAATTTGCTTAGTAGTAAGCTTGTTAAGTAGTTTTCCGGCTATGGGAGCCGAAAACAAGCAAATTACTTATACGCTTAGTAGTCAGAGCGATCGCAGCCATCAAGCTTTAATCCAGCAAGCGGAGTCTTTGGCAAGAAAATTGATCGAGCAAGCATTCGCGCAAAATCCCCGACTGACAGAAGTGGCAGTTTCCATCATTGGCGAACGTAATGGGCAAGAAGTCCCGCTATTAGCTGCTAAAGTTTCTCGCTCTAACTGGCAGGAAAACCCTAAAGTTCAAGGGTGGGCGCAGTATTTCAGCAATTCTGCGGTACTGCTAGGCTTCAAGCAACAGCCCCCAACAAATGCAGTCCGTCCGCAAAATAAGGACTTCATTAACAAAGAAGTAGCATCTTCGCATCTAGAACCTAATTTCTACAAGTAAGTTGGAACGAATTTCACTTTTTTTACAACTAGAGGCATCAGCAATGATAAATATTCTCAAAAAACGTTGGCAACGGTTAGCTTGGTTCATGGCTAGTCTTTTGACTGTTATGTTGTTTTCGGTTACTTCTAACCAAGCACCGACTACTGCGGCAGTTAGTCCCAAGACGGTAGTGCAGTCTAGTTTTTCTAGTGTCGCCTTCGACCGATTTGCGGCTTCACACCTAGAGCCTAACTTCTATCAATAATTTCAATCTCAATAAAAATTAGCTAATTAGAGGCACTGCAATGATTGCATGGTTTGGAAGACACCTACGGTGGCTGGCTTTTTCATGGGCAAGTCTACTATGTGTGAGTATGTTGGTGTTTGGAATGCCAGCACAAAGCGCGATCGCCGCAGGTAACGGAATCAACGTTATTTTGATGATTGGTGATGGCATGGGCTGGGAAATGGCTCGCGCCGCCGCCGTTGCTAAAGGTACGCCTTTGTATAAGAGCGGTAAAGGTAAAGGACTGAGCTTTCAGAACCTAGCTGGTTACGCTCAAATGACTACTTACGGAACTACTATAGCTGCAACCCCCGCAGCTACCGCCACTAACCCGACTCCTGTACCTACTTTTAATACTGGTAATTCTGCTTTAGATGACTCCAATCCTCTAACTGGTGCTAGCCCAGTTCGTCCTGGTTTTGCCTTTAAGCCTTTGCCTTTTAACCCTGGTACTGGCGCAAGTGGTGGTAGTACTGATTTATCTTTAGGTAACTTAGTTGGTTACGAACCAGAAAAAGGCGGACCAAATCCTTGGACACCCATTAGCCCCGCAGTAGCTGCGGCTAGTGATTACAACAAAGAGTACATCAAGTACAGCTACCCCGACTCTGCTAACACCGCGACTTCGCTATATACCGGAGTTAAAACTTATAACAACGCGGTCGGCGTAGACATTTTTGAAAAAAGCCTAACGACAATTTTGCAAACTGCTGCCAAACTTGGCAAAGCTACAGGGGTAGTTACTTCTGTACCGATTACTCACGCAACTCCAGGAGCGGCGATCGCTTCAGTTAATCGCCGTGCTAAGTACGATTCTGATACACCCGTTTTAGATAGCATTTTGCAAAACGCTTTATTAGAGTTCAAGCCCACAGTGCTATTAGGTGGCGGTCATCCACTGGATTTTGAGAACCGTACAAGCGTAGGACCAGTTTACAACTATACCTACATCAAGCAGACAACTTACGACACACTCAAAGCCAATCCCACTAACAACAGTTACGGCTATACGTTCTTAGAGCGCGGCCCTGATGCTGCCGAAAAGCTACTCGATACCGCAAAAGGAATTGAGCCGGAATCAGGCGATCGCTTACTTGGCTTGTATGGCGCTCGCGGTCAAAATGGTAACTTACCTAGAAGTTCAGCTAATGGCGACTATAGCACTACTGGGCTAGATAATTTCTCAGTATTTAGTACTGCTACTGCCACTGCAAATCCCACTCCAGGCATCCCTCAGCCCGATACAATCCGTCCCTTGGCTCCTGGAGAGACTGATGCTCAATTCATCGCTAGAGAAGTAGCTGAAAATCCTACCCTGGCAGATTTGACAACGGCGGCTTTAGAAGTTGTCAGCAAAGACAAAGATGGTTTCTGGATGATTGTTGAAGGTGGAGATATTGATTGGGCTGCTCATGACAACAACATGGACAACCTCATCGGCACAATGAATAGTTTTGATAAAGCTGTTCAAACCACAATCGATTGGATCGGGAAAAATGGCGGCTGGAGAAAAAATCTCCTAATTGTTACTGCCGATCACGACCACTACCTCACTTTAAATGACAATTTCCCTGAACTATTAGCAGATAAGGGAGCAGAAGCTTTGACTGTCGTGGAGCATAACCCCGCCAATGCCGGACACTTCTGGGGTTCCGATCCTAATGTCAAATACGGCTGGGGCAGTCATACCAACCGCATGGTTCCTGTTTATTATCAAGGCGGAACTTCAACCTTGACACAGTTTATTGGCGAAGGCTTCAAGTCCTACGGATTTGACGTACCTGGGGTTCCTGGCGCTGTCGATCAAGTCCACATTTATCAAGTCATGCTAAACGCACTTACAGCGCCCGTAAGAAAAAGCAATTAGTTTTTAATCAATTCAAACACCGTTACTAAAAATAAGGGGAGGCGTAATGCCTCCCCTTATTTTTGTGCTTTACCTAAATGTACTATTACTTAGATTCAGTAAAATCAGCATCAATTACATCATCGCCACCAGAGGTAGAAGTAGAACCTGTACTACCATCATCGCCAGGAGGAGTGCCAGGAGTCGCACCGTCACTACCACCACCTTGCTGATACAAGTTAGCGCCGATAGTGTATAGAGTTTGCTGGAGTTCAGGCATCAGAACTTTGATTTGTTCGTCATTTTCTGATGCGATCGCATCTCTGAGGTTTTTGACCATACCTTCAATTTTGGCTTTATCATCGGCGGGGACTTTATCGCCCAAGTCAGCAATTTGCTTTTCGGCTTGGTATGCTAAAGAATCTGCCTGATTTTTGCGTTCGATTTTCTCGCGGCGCTCTTTGTCGGTAGAAGCATTTTGTTCTGCTTGTTGAACCATGCGCTCGACTTCTGATTTATCAAGGGTAGAAGCGCCAGTAATGCTAATTGACTGCTCTTTACCGCTACCTTTATCTTTAGCCGTGACATTGAGAATACCGTTTGCATCGATGTCAAAGATAACTTCAATTTGCGGTACGCCGCGAGGTGCGGCGGGAATTCCATCTAAGCGGAATGTTCCCAAACTCTTGTTATCGGTAGACATTTCTCGCTCTCCTTGGAGGACGTGAATTTCTACATTGCTTTGACCATCTACCGCCGTTGAGAATACTTCCGACTTCTTGGTAGGAATAGTTGTGTTGCGGGGAATGATTTTAGTCATTACACCACCAAGAGTTTCTACACCCAATGAGAGTGGGCTGACATCGAGTAGCAAGATCCCTGTAACATCTCCGGCTAATACCCCGGCTTGAATTGCCGCACCTACAGCTACTACTTCATCAGGGTTAACAGTTTGGTTGGGATCTTTGCCTAAGATTCGCTTTACTAAGTCTTGGACGGCAGGAATCCGGGTAGAACCACCCACTAACACGATTTCATTGATGGCACTTTTATCTAACTTAGCATCGCGCATCGCGTTTTCTACAGGAACGCGGCAGCGATCAATGAGGTCAGAACAAAGTTCTTCAAATTTGGCGCGGGTTAGAGTTGTATCTAAGTGCTTGGGTCCGTCTTGAGTAGCGGTAATAAAGGGCAAGTTAATTTCCGCTTGACTAACGTTCGATAGCTCGATTTTTGCCTTTTCTGCCGCTTCCGTCAAACGCTGCAAAGCTTGCTTGTCTTTACGCAGGTCGATACCTTCTGACCTTCTAAATTCGTCAGCCAAGAAATCAACAATCTTTTTGTCAAAGTCGTCACCACCCAAGTGAGTGTCGCCAGAAGTTGCCAATACTTCAAATACACCGTCACCGACTTCTAGTACCGATACGTCAAACGTACCGCCACCAAGGTCAAATACTAAGATTGTTTCGTTGCTTTTTTTGTCAAAACCGTAGGCCAAAGATGCGGCAGTAGGTTCGTTGATAATCCGCAATACTTCAACACCAGCAATCTTCCCGGCATCTTTGGTCGCTTGACGCTGGGAGTCGTTGAAGTAGGCAGGAACGGTAATTACTGCTTGGGTAACAGTTTCGCCTAAGTATTTGCTAGCATCTTCTACCAACTTCCGCAGCACTTGAGCGGAGATTTCTTCGGGGGCATATTGCTTGCCTGTACCGGGGCAGTCTAGCTTAACATTGCCACTGCCATCGCGGATAACTTTGTAAGAAACTTCCGTTGCTTCGTTAGTGACTTCCTCGAATCTACGCCCGATAAAGCGCTTGACCGAATAAAAGGTATTTTCGGTATTCATTACCGCTTGACGTTTAGCGATTTGACCAACTAAGCGATCGCCATTTTTGGCAAAGGCAACGACGGATGGCGTTGTGCGGAAACCCTCTGCATTGGCAATTACGGTGGGCTTGCCACCTTCCATTACTGCTACGCAGGAATTCGTTGTACCTAAGTCAATTCCAACTACTTTTGCCATTGGAGATATTTAGCTCCCTGTAACTACTAAAATTTTAAGGACAATACAAAACTACTAATTGCACTCAGTACTCTATTTTTGTACTAATTTATATACTGAGCTTGACTAGCCAAGGGTTCCTAGGGGGGTTTTCCGAACCTGGAGTAGGGCGGTTAATTTCTAGGAACTTTTGGCTCTCAAAATCATCGTTACTTGTTTTTTATTACTTTCACTATTGTTAATGTAAGTAAATTCAGGGTTTGAGTAATTAGGGCGAACCGTAATTTAACAGTTGTGTTTGCCGTCCGTAAGCTTTTTTTGGCGATCGCGGCGACCCAAGTTAACAAATTTTTGCTCTAAAAACTATTAGAAGTACCTAAATATATGTCACTTGTAGCCCTGATTACTTTGATAAGTTAGAAATCAGTTGTACTAATCCCCAAAATTTTTAAATGCCGTTTTACTAACTGTATGACTAATAAAACGGTACTAAATTTCTACGTCTTATTATGCCAGGCAAGTTGTTAAAGCAGCGCTACCAAATTATTGAAGTCTTGAGGAGCGGAAAATTTTGTCAAACCTACCTGGCTAAAGATGTTACCCGACCAAATTATCCTAGTTGCATTGTCAAAAAAACATCCGAGACAAGTAGTAACTTACTACCGAATATTAAAAAGTCGCTATTTAGAGAAGCAGAAGCCCTCAAGACTCTATGTGAATACAACCGCGTCCCTCAGCTTTTGGCTTACTTTGAGGAAGACAAAGAGTTTTATTTAGTCCAAGAATTGGTTGAGGGGCATTCTCTAGGCACGGAAATATATCCAGGTTGTTGCTGGAGCGAAAGTCGAGTTATTCAACTTCTGCACGAAGTATTGGACATTTTAGCAGTAGTGCATAGCTATGGATTAATTCATCGAGACATCAAACCAAGCAATCTGATTAGACAGAAGAATACTAGCAAATTAGTTTTGATTGATTTTGGTGCAGCCAAGCAAGCCTGGACTCAGGTAGTCACAGACCAAGAAAAAACTTATACTACTTTTGCCCTTGGTGTAGGTGCGACTATCGCTGTTGGTACGCCAGGATATATGCCCGCCGAACAAGAACGAGGCATACCCCGCTCTAGTAGCGATATTTATGCTTTGGGCATGATGGCGATTCAAGCATTAACTGGGCTAAGTCCTACCCAATTATTGGAAAACTCGGAAACTGGAGAAATTTTGTGGCAGCAGCACGTTGAAGTTACGCGTGAATTTGCTGATATCTTAAGCAAAATGGTGCGTTACCACTTTAAAGACCGCTATCAATCTGCTACAGAAACCTTACAGGCACTCCAGCCCTTAATTAATCTGCATATTCCCTTAGTACGGCAAGAAGTGCCAGCCTCCGTAACAGCCGAGTCTCAAGTTTTACCTAAGCAAGGTAAACTTGTCAGCAATGTTAATAAAGTTAAACCTAGTTTATCTATTGTATCGAGCGCGATCGCATCTATTTTTACTTTAATGGCGATCGCACTGTACTACTTGCTGCAATCGCCCTCTCCTACCCTGACCGAAACACCTCTAGTTGCTGCCGAAAATAATGCTGCTCTAAATAATGTAGATCTAGTCCGCACCTTAAAAGGTCATACAAATGTTGTTTGGTGCGCTATTTCGAGCCATGACGGTCAAACTTTGATTAGTAGTAGTGGAGACAAAACAATTAAAGTATGGAACTTGCTAACAGGGAAATTGCAACGTACTTTAACAGGAAATTCCGAGCAAGTTTTGTCGATTGCTTTAAGCCCAAATGATCACACTCTTGTGAGTAGTAGCTACAATACGAGCCAGGCAATTAATGTTTGGGATTTGCCTACAGGTATACGCCGTAGTCTAGCAGATGATAGTCACCATGTTTGGTCTGTTGCTATTAGTCCTGATGGTCAAAATCTTGTTAGTAGCAATGGATCGGGATCTATTAATGTCTGGAATATGCTCGATAGCAAGTTGTACTACCACCTTTTGGGACATTTAGACACAGTTTGGTCTGTTGCTATTAGTCCTGATAGTCAAATGATTGCTAGTGCAAGTTCCGACAAAACAATTAGGCTTTGGGACTTGCGGACTAGAGAGCTATTGCATACTTTTACTGGACATTCAGACCGAGTTAGAAGCGTTGCTTTTAGTCCTGATGGGCAAGTTATGGCTTCTGGTAGTTGGGATAAATCTATCAAGATTTGGAACTTGCAGACTAAAACTCTACTGCGTACCCTTTCTGGGCATTCCGGGTATGTGAACTCAGTTGCGATTAGCCCTAATGGTCAAATTCTTGCTAGTGGTAGCGATGACAAGACAATTAAACTTTGGAATTTGCAAACAGGTAAGTTGCTACACACTCTAAAAGAGCATTCAGGTAATGTGAATTCTGTTAGCTTTAGCCGCGATGGGAATATTTTAATTAGCAGTAGTGGAGATACAACTGTTAAAGTTTGGCGGCTAAAGCCCTAAACTTCTAGGCAGTTCTAAATATGTAACGATAGTTAAACAAAGTTAGATTTTCATTACCTTGGCAGCAGCATATCCAGGTTAATTGTGATCGTACCATCTCCCAAGTATGAACTTTGGCAACGAGACCTTGTATCACAACGTCTCTACATTGGTTTTGAAATCACTAATCTGATTAAAAAGGTGTATGACGAAGTAGGTAGTAGTCTATTTCAAAACTTTTGGGTAACAAATACGAAGTTGACAATCCAGGCGATCGCGCTTTGTGCTGGAGTGGAAAGAAGCGATCGCATTATTATAAAGCAGCAGACAATAGAATAAATCAACCAATTTTTTACTTTCCGCAGAGGTTGCCGTGTCTGTAATTACTCAAACCCCTGTCTCACAGCTAACCATTTCCTATCCTCACTTGCCGGAAGATTTCCTTCTACCAGATGACCCAGTGGAAAATACAGACCAGCCTTTATTGGCTGCTGCTTTACGCCAGCCTTTGACAGCTTTTGCTGAGTTAATGCAGGATGCTCTGGTTGTTTCTAACTTTGCTTTGTGTGCGGCAATTGGAGGGCGAATCATCTGTAAAGCACCGGACTGGACGTATGTGCGTCCGGTACAGCCGTTGTTATCATCTCAGAGCCGTCGCAGCTACACTCCCCATACTGAAGGGGCAATTCCTCAAGTAGTGATGGAATTTCTCTCTGCTACCTATGGCGAAGAATACTCGGTTGAGTTTACAGAAGGCGTAGGCAAGTGGTTTTTTTATGAGCAAGTTATTCAAGTACCGCGCTATGTGATCTTTCGACCGGATACCGGGCGGATTGAAGTTTATGCTTTAGAGTCTGGGCGCTATCAAGTTCAAACCCTAGAAGAATCAAAGCATTATTGGATACCTGGATTAGAGCTATTTTTGGGTGTCTGGGAGGGAAACCATGAAGGCAGAACTGGCTATTCGGTGGTGGAATGCTCAGGGAGAGCTACTATTGTGGTCAGAAGAACGAGCGGAACAAGAACGCCAACGAGCGGAAAGATTAGCAGAACAGCTGCGTCAGTTGGGAATAGAGCCAGTTTGAAGTGCTGCAACAAAGCGCGATCGCTTTTTTCAAGGTTAGCTATTAGTTAGGGATGCGATCGCGCTCATTTTGGAGGTCGGTTAACTCTAATTAGCTTGCCTGTCAATATTTCAACATTAAAAATAGCATCATGAATGCGTTTAGCTAATCTATCTAAATCCCGGTCATCTGTGCAAACTATTATGCCAGCATGGTCAGGTTGTTGAATGTGTAACCGGATGAAATCACGGCGATTTTGGGTTATAACTGCTCGTTCTGTAGTTACGGCAAAGGCTAACACCTCTGGATCGGAAAATCCGGCATTTCCTGCTTCTTGAACAGTCAGGAGATCGTGACTTAAAAGTGCGTAATAATTCTATTACTGGCAAGGGAGATTGTTCATCAGCATAGAGCCTTGCCATAGATTATGCTTGATACTCCATTGCTCGATCTTGCTCTTGAAGTGCTGTTTCAATTTCCTATGGATGTGCATCGGCATAAGCCCAAACATTCACTAGGTCTGCGGCACTAAGATGAGGATAAAATTTTTCGACTACAAAATCTAACAATAGTAGTTAGCCTCTGAACACCATCTATTACCTCGAAAACAGTGTTCCCTGTATCTTCATCAAGTTTTTCGAGGAAGAACATTGCAGGAATTGGAATATCCATAAAAATCGCCTCAATAAAGCAACATTGTTTCTCGTCATCCCATACAAAAGTGCGTTGATATTCTGGAATAACAATTTCCTTTCGGTTCTAGGAATCTACAAGCCACTCAACGGAGCGCATTACTGCTCTTTTGGATACTTTTACTGCTTGAAGTTGTGATAGAAAATCAGGTTTAATTTCCATAGTAATATTTTTTAAGTTTAGTTGTTATGAATTTATAAATTTGTCTTGCAATCTTTATCAATAGAATGTCTAATAAGTTTGCTAGAGCGACTTAAACATCTCCGACTTACTTTGCAAAACCTAGTCTCCCCACTCACACCAATCTTGAAGTAGTAGTTGACATAGTAAATACTTAATTTTTTTGGAACTACTTTACAGTGACTTTTTTGTCACGTTAGCCGAGTCACAGATTATTCTTTTAATCAGTTTAAGAGTTATCTGTGAAGGTCAGGTACGGTTATTCTCCTAGTGGCTATTTGTCGGGGAAGCAATTTCTAAAGGAGCAAACTTCTGTCATGTCATACCAATTTAAATAGGAGTTAGGGCAGATAAGGCATCCAGGATAAAGGAATAACCCGTGATGGAAGCAATCACTTCCGGTGTTAACTTAGCAAGGAGTTGATGTACTTTAGATTGCAGTTGCTCAAGGGTCTTAAATGCAGTCCATTTGAGGTCAGCCTTGAGGTGTTCCCACAACCGCTCAATTGGGTTTAATGCTGGCGCGAGCTTTTGGGGGGAATCTTCCCCCCAAAACGTCGCTGGGCAGTACGGCGGTTGAAACAACAAAACGATATTTTCCGGGACAATCAAATTTTTGCCCTTGTGGAATCGTCCGTTGTCCACTTGAAGAATATTGAGACTATCGGGATAAGCTTTGGAGAACTCATCAAGGAATCGTTGATAGCATTGGGTATCGACATGGGAAAATTGCCAGAAGAAGGATGCTCCTGTCAATGGTTCAACCGCTCCATAGAGCCAAAACGCTTTAAACAACCACTGCCAAGAGCCAATTGGTTTGATGCCATAGGCAGTAATCAATCGTCCGATGATGGTCTTGAGTCCAAAACGGCTCTCATCAGTAGCGAAATAACGTATCGGCCGCTGCTCTTGGCGGACTTGACGGTATGTATTGACTCAACAGGCTGATTTCGTCAGCAAGGTTTTTTTAAATACCTCTGGTTGATCATTACCCTGTTTATAATGGCGAGGACGTGCTACTTTCAGCTTTGCTTTGAGCCGATAGTGCGTCATCTGGTACACTGCATGATATTTAGCTTCAACTCCCAACGTTTCTGCTAACCATTGCTGCACTTCTCCGTAGCTTTGAAACCCGTGATGCGGGTCTTGTAAGCGCTTTGCTAACGCCTCTTTTGAAGCGAGCTTTCGGGGGGAATCTTCTCCCCGAAACGTCGCGCCCCATTGCGGAATCCCTCTTACTCCTCCAGGGGATTTCTTGATTTCTAACATCGCTTTCACACCACCGTCGTGGTACATTGATAACCACGTTTGCAAGGTGTTTCGATGTTTCCCGATTGCTTTGGCAATTGCGCTGATACTTGGTGCATTATCCTGTTTAAGCCAATAGAGAACTTGCAATCGTTCTTTGGCACTTGATGTTTTAACTTGACACAATTGTTGTGTTAACTCATCCAAACTTTCTTTGACTTCAATTGAAGTAACACCAGCCATCACTAAAGGGGGCTAAACAACTACGCTCAGTCTAACCCATCTGCCTATTACTCAATTTAAATTGGTATCAAACAAGTTCTTAGCCTGAGTTTACGAATGAGCTTACCAAAATATATGATTTAGCCGATGAACTATGATGTAATTACACCATAATTGCCCTTTTGTGTTGTAATCCGAGGAAACACTTAACACAAAAAGGCTAATACCTTAAAGCTGCGGAGTTTGCCTAGGCACATACATGGCTAAGGCGCGAAACTAAGTACATAACTTTTTGATATTTTTAAGTTAAGGCGCGATCGCAACTTTGATTACTTTGCGATCTTTCATATCCTGAAATACTTGCTCTAAGTCCTGCAACGGACGGCGATCGCTAATTAATAATTCAAACGGGATAACTTGGCTAGATAGTAGCGCTAATGCTGCACGTACATACTCTGGCGTGTTGTGAAATACACCTTTAAGAGTTAGTTCGCTGTAATGGAGTTGTTCTGTATTAATACTAATAGTTGTATCTCGCGGACAACCGCCAAATAGGTTAACTGTTGCTCCAGGACGTGCTAATGCGATCGCACTTTCCCAAACGCTAGGTACGCCTGTCGCCTCAATTACTACATCTGCACCGCGTCCATTTGTTAAATCTTTGACTACTTGGGTAGTGTCTTCTATTTGCTTATAGTTGAATGTTTTAGCCGCACCTAATTTCTGTCCAATTTGTAGCCGCGCCTCATTACCACCAAATAACAACACTTCTACCCCTATTTGGTTAGCTAATATTGCCACAAACATTAGTCCAATTGCCCCATCTCCCAACACTACTACGCGCTGACTTGGCAAAACGTTCGATCTTGCGACTCCATGCAATACGCAAGCTAAGGGTTCGGTCATTGCTGCCAATTCATCTGGCAATTCATCAGGAATAGATAGCAAATTCTGCTGGACAATCGGGGCAGGAATTTTTAGATATTGAGCAAATGTGCCGTTATTCCAAGTAATATTTGGGCAAAGAGAATATTCTCGCTGTTGACAAAAAAAGCATTTTGTGCAGGGAGCAGAGTTATTGGCGACAACGCGATCGCCTATTTGCCAGTTATTTACATTTTTCCCTACTGCGACAATCGTTCCCGCAGCTTCATGTCCAAATAAAGTAGGAAGCTGTAACATTTTGGCATGACCGCCACGTCGCCATACTTTTAAATCTGTACCGCAAGTGGTGGCGGTAGAGACTTTAATTACAACTTCTCCCTCTGCAACTGTAGGCTCGGCAACTTGTTCTAAGCGTAAATCTTCTTTACCGTAGAGGAGAGCAGCCAGCATAAATTTATTGTCTGTAATTCGGGTTTCACGATTTTATCAGGGTTAAGACAATTTTTAGCTGGCATTTTTACTAGCGTTTGCTAGCAACAACTGGCTCTTTGGCAGGTATTTTGCTAACAGCTAAAAGTGGTACTTCTTGCCAACAGGATGTACAAAACCAATAAACACCGCGATGACGGACGTGACGTAATAAAGGATTACCACAACAAGGACAACTACTATTATGGTCTTGCATGATTTTGTCTCCGTGTTCAAAAAAGTAAATTGAATGGTTCTTTTTAAAGCAAATACACCAATTTAAACAATTGCAATCGAGTAAATAAAGTAACCTGATTGTTCCTAACCCGCCCGTTTATAGCAATCGTTTTTTCTATGGGTATCGGACATCTTTAATATGTAGTTATTGTAACTACACTAACCAAGATAGACTTTAGCTCTTAGTCTCCTCATCTATCTTGGGGATCATCAATTTCGGTATTCTTTTCAGCGATCCCCAAGCATAAGTATAAAAACTTAAGGGTAGCGTCTTAATTAAATCAATACTTGGGTATGGGCAGCAAGCACTGCTCTCCAGTAGCATAGAAAAGGCAGGTATAGCCAGAAAAATTTGTGCAAGGCAAGCTAAGTTAGAGGAGTCATTATATGGTTGGATCGCGACGACCGATTTTAGTAGGTGGAATTGGTTTATCTTTGGCGCTGTGGCTATTGCAAAGCTTTGATAGCTCGGTAGGAATAACCGAATTAGGAATATTTGGTACGGTTTCTCTTTGCGTTTGTCTGTGGTTATTTCAACAAATTAAACTTAAAAAAGCTCAAATAGTTGATAATTCACCCCCAAATCGGGAAAAAGCAGAAAAAGTACTCGCAACTGCTAATAACGTCATTAACCGATTGCAAACAGAAGCAGAAAATTCTGCGGAGTTACCATTACTACAAACACAATTTACAAAAATAAATAATGAGCTAGAAAGGCGGTGTATAAATATAGCTATTACGGGTGGTAAAGCAGTAGGTAAAACAACACTGTTACACCAATTATCTAGCTGGGAAAATACTAGCAATAGACCTGTAAATTTCCAAGAAACAAAGCCTTTATTTATACCAGGACAGGAAACAAGTGCGACACTAGAAGCGAATTATGCGGACTTAGTAATATTTGTTACCAGTGGAGACTTGACCGATTCCGAGTGGCAAATATGGCAGCAAATGGCAGAAAAAAATCAACGTACAGTATTAGCTTTTAATAAGCAAGACCAATACATACCCGAAGCGCGAGCAACTATATTACATTCATTGCAACAAAAAGTCGCCAATGTAGTTGTGACTTCCGCAAGTCCAAATCAAGTAAAAGTCCGCCAGCATCAAAGCGATCGCTCTGTGCGCGAATGGTTAGACAAACCCGCCGCCGATATTAGCCAACTAAGCGACTATTTGCAGCAAGTTGTAGTCAAAGAAGGGCAAGAATTAATTTGGGCGACAACTATTAGGCAAGCAATTAATTTGCAAATAGAAGCGAAAACTGCACTAAACCAAGTAAGACATCAAAAAGCTACCCCCATTATTGAGCAATATCAGTGGATAGCCGCCGCCGCCGCCTTTGCGAACCCCGTACCAGCCTTGGATTTACTCGCAACCGCCGCAATTAATGCTCAGTTGGTAGTGGAATTAGGTAATATTTATCAGCAAAAATTCTCATTCCAGCAGGCACAAACTGTAGCTGGAACAATGGCAAGCTTGATGTTGAAGCTTGGCTTAGTAGAATTATCGACAAAAGCGGTTGCTACAGTCTTAAAAAGTAATGTCGTTACTTTTGTCGCTGGTGGTGCATTACAAGGAGTTAGTGCTGCTTATCTTACCCGCGTTGCTGGGCTGAGTTTGATAGAGTATTTCCAAAGTCAAGAAGTGGCTATAAGTTCAGATGGCTTAAATTTGGATAAACTTGGGCAAACTTTACAAAAAGTATTTCAGCAAAATCAACAAGTTGCTCTATTGCAGTCTGTTGTTCAGCAAGGAGTGAGCCGTTTATTACCTGAACCCCAGATTAAAGCAGATAGTAGCGCCTCTTAGCTTAGTAGGGTGGGTAATACTCACCCTATATAGATTGACTTAAAAAACTCTCGTATCCTGCCTTAAACTTTTGCTTTCCTTGATTTTCGATGATGCTACCGTGAGCCATAATTACGCGCTCAAAATTCCAATCGAGAATTTTTTGAACAGCTAATTTAACTTTTGCTTTTTCCTTACTTGCAACTTTTTCTAGTAAGGATGGACTCAAACTTTTGTATCCGCCAATTACTCTAGCTGCAAATTGTGTAATCAAGGGAAAGCTGTCATCGAAGTTAAATGCGGTATCTGTGAGGATTAAAGTCCGGCTTTTTGGGTGGAAGAAAACTAATTCATTCAATAAATTGAAACCATTAAAGTCAATAGTTTTAAGTCCGTCAAACAGGACGTACTGAAGATCCCTAAGAAAACTATCGGCATCACTATCAATTGTGCGATCAATAGGAAGTTCTGGTTTTTTGACTTTCAAGGCTGGTGTAGCCCAAAATGTAGCTTTTGGGTAGAGTGCTTTGAAATCTGATGCAAATAAATAGTGGTAAAGATTTGGCGCAATAATATGGCTGACTGTACCAAGGTTATCAAGCTCAAGAGCGATCGCGCTATTAACTTGAATTGGCGAAATAACGGCTAATTCCCGATTTGTCAACCGAATAACCGTCATTCTCGCCCCAACACTTAAGCCAAAATATTGAAATGGCGCATCTGCAACCCAAATATCTATATCAATCTCTTTAAGCATATTTAAACTAAATAATATCTCCTAGGCTTAAGAATATACGGATTTGTTCGTGCTATCAAATTTCATTTCCGGCGTTGCTGATTATTAGAGACTAGCAATTGCAACGTCTCTACATTGGTTTTGAAATTACGCTTTATTATAGTTCTAGCGATCGCATTTTTAGAGTTACAACTTATAAACGATTAACTATTGCTTGTTTTTGGCGGACAAATTTTGCCTAGAGACTCCAAGTACCTACATCTTTTTGCAATGAAAGCACAAATAGCAAAGTAGATTTTGTATGTTTGTAAAATCTAAAATTGAACTTAAAAGCTTTCTAAGTTGTTGAAAACGCTCATTATCTAGCCCAAGTACTGTTCTTAAAATTATTTTTAAAGATATTTTTTGCATAACCGAGTGTAGGGAAAATGTTTCACCAGTTACTCTTAACAGCATATATAAATAACAACTATTCTCTTAACGTTTCTTCCTCAACATTTTTAGCTTCCTTCTTCCAGATAACACGGTTCATAGCTCAAAATTTTTAGTAAATTAAGTAACATTAATCTAACTGAAAAGCAAAAGTGAAGTATTGAGCAACAGCACAACTGTAGAATAAATGTTTAATAACGATTAAATAAAAGGAAAGTGAGCATGACGGCATCGACACAAGAAACAAAGGTATCAATTCCAGATTTTTGTCAAGGAATTCAGTATTTTGGCGAACAATTGCCAGAATTTGAGACTTATGGCAAAGACTGTGCGATCGCCCAAAATCAAACAGCGATCGCCGATCCGCGATCGCCCGATGCTGTGTTTCAAACCTTACTTGCTGCCGATGCCTTGCGTTATTTAACCTTGCAAGTTACCGCTAGCAAAGCATCAGGACATCCCGGCGGATTTGCTAGCCAAGCTGAAGCCTACTCCGCGTTAGTTATGCTAGGGCATAAAAATATTCTTACTGAAGTAGGACATCACGCCCCCGGATTTTATAGTGCGATGTTTTTAGATAAATCTCTAGAAGATATGGGAATAGTCAATGTCCAACAATTGCGCGATAGATACCGCGAAAAACACGGGCTTTTAGGTCACTTATCTGGCTTTATACCTGGTATCTTATCTCCCGCAGGGCCGTTAGGACAAGGGCAACACTTCGCCATGTCTGCCGCTAAACTGCATAAAGATAAGCTATTTCCCTTTACTGTAGGCGACGGTGGATTAGGGGAACCCTACATTGTTAGTTCGATGGCACACTTCCACACCGCATATCCCGATGTTACTAACTTTTTACCAGTCCTGGTATGGAACGGGTTTAGCCAAGAACATCACAGCATGGTTTCGACTAAATCTAATGCAGAGATGATCGCCTATTGGGAAGGTAACGGCTTTGAGGAAGTAATTTTAGTCAATGCCAAAGACTTTGACGATAAAAATCAACCAGGAGATTACATTGATAGTACCGCTTTCTCTTTCGAGCATCGCTTAGAATTTACTCAAGCTGTACTTGTAGCAGCCGATAGAGCCGCTAAATCTGCTTTGGGCGGTAAGCTAACGGTACTCATTATTAAACAGCTAAAAGGCGCGGGAGTACACGCTAGAGGCGCAAAATCGCATAACCTCTATGCAATGCACACTCTTGATAATGCAGACATTATCAATGCCCTAAAAACCCGTGCTTTGACTCCGGCGGCGTGGGAATTGGTGCGAACAAACTTTGTTCGCTCTGGAGGGGGTTCGGCGGGGCAGACATCGGTCACAGAATCAGTTTTAGAATTATCAGAATTGGGCGAACTAGGTTTAGAAGAATACCTTGTAGGGGGAGCGCCAAAAGTCGCCACAACTGCAATGGGGAAATTGGTGGGTAAAGTCGGTGAGCGCGATCGCAATTTTTTAGTCACTAACGCCGATGGTAACGAAGCGTCAGGAATTGCCAATATTAACCAGGCTTTAAAAATTGTCCACCCTACTACCGATGAGTTGTACTATCAAAATCCCTCTGGACAAGTTTACGAACCTTTAAGCGAAGATGCTTGTGCGGGATTAGCCGCAGGTTTATGTTTAATGGGTAGCAGGACGCTGTGGTGTTCTTATGAATCGTTTGCAATCAACGGTTTGCCAATTATGCAGACAGTAACCCAAGCAATGGCAGAATTGCGCCGTCCTACACCATCTGTAATTACTTTATTTACTGCGGGGGCTTTAGAGCAAGGGCGTAACGGTTGGACGCACCAGCGCCCAGAAATTGAGGCTTATTTTGCCGCAATGATGCGAAATGGTAACGTCTTTCCGGTATTTCCCCCGGATGCGAATAGCATTCAAACTTGCTACGAGTGGGCGCTAACTACTAAAAACAAGGGAATAGTAATTACAGCGAGTAAGTCGCCTTTACCTATTCGGACTACCTTTGAGCAAAGTAGAAAGGCTTTGGCTGATGGCGCGATCGCACTTCAAGAAGTAAAAGGTACTAAAACTGTAGTATTTGCTGTAGTTGGCGATATGGTATTGATGCCCGTATTTGAAGCGGCGACTTACTTAGAAGCGCAAGAGGTCGGTGTACGCATTGTTTCAGTCGTCAATCCTCGTCGGCTGTATCGTCCTACCGATGTAGCTTGGGATAGCTGCAGTGAGCCAGATGGAGAATTTTTAAGCGATGCGGGGTTTGAGGAGTTATTTGGTGGCAATGCACTAATTGGCGTAACTGCTGGTGCAAGCGGGACGTTAGAACCAATTATGTTACGCAGCAACTCAAAGCGCGATACTTTTGCTTGGAAGCGGGGAGAAACTACCGCAAGTCCAGCCGAATTAATGGCGCTAAATGGTTTGACGGCGGAAAACCTAGTTAAACGCGCGATGGAATTAGTTGGTTAAACTGAGTACATTATGCCCCTACCTGTACTTTTTTATAGGTAGGGTTTATTTAATTGCTAAAGCAAAACTTAACTATGACTGCAAAAATTGTCGAAAAAGTCACTACCCTTAAAGAACAATATTTTGTGTTACCTAGTTATTACAATTGGCAGCAATTTAAGGCTATTCAAGAGTTAATGGCAGATATCCCAGGTTTGCGGCTATCTTACCTTGATGGTTGTATAGAATTTATGACAATTGGCGAACAGCATGAACTTATTAAAAAGACGATCGCTATTTTATGAGAAGCTTACTTTTTCCGCATGAAAATCGAGTACATTCCTGTAGGTAGCACTACTCGCGCTTCCGTTGCTAAAGATACTTCTTTTGAACCCGATGAATCCTATTATTTGGGTGAAAAGAAAGAACATTTAGACTTAGCCATTGAATTAGTTATAAAGTGCGGTAGTTCCAAAAAACTAGAGAAATATAAACGTTTTAATATCTCTGAAGTTTGATTTTGGGAAAATAATCAACTTTCTCTATACCGATTACGTGGAGATAATTATGAATCAATCTCGCGTAGCGAGCTTTTGCCTGAATTAAAAATAGACTTACTGGTGCGTTGCGTGTTGATACCTTCACGAATCGAAGCAATAACACAATTTATGGCTGGTATTACACAGTAGTAAACTTGAGATATTATAAGTTTAATTCTAAAGAAGTATTGACTTTAAAACACTGCCGCTTTGACTGTTGTTTGTCTCTTAAGAACGAAGCAGAAAACAAGTGAATGCTTGTAAATTTAGGCTCGGCGCTCGGCGCTGGTAGTAATTACTAAACTTTTCTTTCTGTAACAGACAAAGGGAAATCGATGGCAAGTTCTATAGAGTTTAATTTATTTGCTCCCCGCAATCAGCAAGCTGCTTTGATTGGTTCTTTTTCTAACTGGGAAGACATACCAATGGAAAAAGGCGAAGATGGTTATTTTCGCACTAAGGTAGATTTGGTGGATGGAGTCTATCAATACAAATTCCGCATCCAAACAAAAAGCCCCCAGTTTGAAGCCGATAGCTGGATAGATGTTATCGATCCTTATGCTACAGATGTGGATGACGAAAAGAAATATGCTGTAATGCGGGTAAAAAATGGCGATCGCATTATTGATACTTACGTTTGGCAACATGATGACACACCATTGCCGCAAAATCACGAATTAGTTATCTACGAACTCCATATAGCCGACTTTACAGGCGGTGAAGTAGACGACGATCACAAGGGAAAGTATCCAGATGCGATCGCAAAATTGGATTATCTGCACGAATTGGGAATAAATGCGGTTGAATTAATGCCAGTTAACGAGTATCCCGGCGATTATAGTTGGGGTTACAAAGTTCGCCACTTCTTTGCTACCGAATCAAGCTACGGATCTACGGAAGAATTAAAGCAATTTATTGACGAGTGCCATGCTAGAGGTATTCGCGTAATTATGGATGGTATCTACAACCATACTGACGAAGAATGTCCCTTAATGTTTATAGACCGAAATTATTGGTACTACGAGCATATGCACTACCCGGAAGATCCAGCAAATCACTGGGGACCAGAGTTTAACTATAACAACTACGACGAAAAGTTAGATGTCAAACCAGCCTGGAAATACGTCGGTGATGTAGTCCGGTTTTGGGTGCAAGAGTATCATATTGATGGGATTCGCTTTGATGCCGTGCGCCAATTAGCTAATAATGAATTTCTAGAATGGATTGCCCATCAATCCAAGAAAAATACGGCAAACAAGCCGTTTTACAATATTGCTGAAAATATACCCGATACCAGTACCATTACTGCTCCCACAGGCCCTTTAGATGCTTGTTGGCATGAGAGCTTTCGTTACTTTATCATGCCGCATATTTGCGGCGAAACTTTTGAATTGGATAATCTCAAGCAAGTTTTAGATCCTAAACGACAAGGTTATGCAACAGCTATAAATGTAGTAAACTACTTAGCCACTCACGATCGCCAGCGTACTATGCGAGAATTAGGCGATCGCGGTATTTTTGACGAAGCAGCTTTTACAAGGGCAAAACTAGGCGCTGTACTGCTAATGACAGCCGTTGGTGTACCGATGCTGTGGATGGGAGAGGAGTTTGGCGAACACAAGCGCAAAAGTGAGAGCGTAACTCAACCGAAGAAAATTGCTTGGCCTTTGTTAAAGAGGGAAGAAAATAAAGATTTATTTGTACACTATCAGCAGTTAATTACTTTGCGTAAAGAATGCACTGCGCTCCAAAGCGACAACATCGAATTTTTTCACGAAAACCTAGAATCTAGAGTTTTGGCATATCGGCGCTGGGATGATTCGGGAAGTCAGGTAGTTGTAGTCATTAATTTAGGAAGTCGCGCTTTCGATACCTATATAGTGCCTAATTTTCCTCTCGGTGAAAGCTGGCGCGAGTGGCTAGGTACATCTGATGTCAAAATGGGCAGCGAAGGATTACGGGTAGAATTGCCAGAATATACAGCAAAGATATTTGTTAGCAACTAGCCAATAAAACTGGCACAGTTAACGCTACATAGTTATTTGGGCGTTGCCCAATTCAGGTATAAAAATGATTTTGCGTGATTTCAAAATCTTTGTAGAGACGTTGCAATGCAACGTCTCTACTTTTTTTTACTTTAGTAAAACGGATTTATGACAATTAGTAAAAATGATGCCAAGATTGAGTGGAACTGCTGCATCCCAGGAGCCAATTGTTGAGCAAAGAAGCGGGTAACTCTTTCAATTACCCACTTAGAAGCACTATAAGGTGCAATTTTTTGAGGTGAAGTAGAGCGCTCCCGCCAGCCGAAACCAAAATATAAAACTTCTACAAATCATCTAAAAGCTAAGTAATTATTACTCTAGGCGATCACGCTTCTGAATTTAGCTTCACGATACACAACTGCCAAAAATGGATAATTTAAAAGCTGCTTTTAGAAATTCTACTAGCGATCGCGGGTTCGTTCTACCTATTGCCCTAGCAATGGGACTTGTGGTGACTTTAGTAGGAATAGCAGCGATCGCTAGGGCCCAAAATGCTCGCACCACTGCATTCGCACGCACGCAAAGCGCTGGGGGAAGTTTAACGATTGCCGAAGGAGGTGTAGCTAGAACTCTGGCTCAACTTATTAAACCTAACAACAGTGTTCTACTATCAGGAAATTACGATTCCATAAATCCTAAAACTAACAAAACTTATCTCGGAGCCGATGGGATTTTAAACAATGGTGATGAAGAAAACACTGCAGTAAATGAGTGGGCAAATGCAAGCAGTGTTTCACCCTGCAGTGCTACTCTAGAACCTCCTGACGCTACCTACGATGGCATAATCGGTGATGGCGACTCTTATACGATCAAAGCCTATCGCTATCATAATGCTAGTAGTACAGGCACTTTATTAATAGAAGGTAAACGAAAAACCTTAGTTTCACTTATTAAAGTAACCATAGCAGTTGACTCAATTGCTGGCGATTTTCCTGGGGTTGTTGCCCTAGAAAAAATGGAATTGAGAGGGCGTGATGTGATTGGCAGCAATGGGAATGTCTACTACGATCCTGCTTTTTCTAGGGATTCTAGCTTGACGGCATCTTCCGCTCCCGGCGATGCCAATAGACAAGATTATTTAAATGCCATCATATCCGGTACAAATGATTACGATGATGATAATGATAGTGTCGATAATATAGAGGGAAAAATAGTTGCGTGTAAACTAAAACCTACTTTTGCTTACACTCTTCAAGGCACAAATTTAGGCGTTCTTAATGATAACTTAAAACTTTCTGGAGCAAGTGGCGGAATTACTCATTATCAAGTAAAAAAGATAGAGCTTAAAGATAAAATTGTAGAAGTAGATACTACTAATGGACAAGTTTATATATACATTAACGGGAAAGTAAGAATTGAGAAAAACTCATTGATCCGTAATATCCGCACTGATGGCATACCCCCAAGAGTAGGTGATTTGCGGATTATTGTATCTACTAACGATCCAACGGAGATTAAAGATACTGCTTGTATTCAAAATGCTTTTTTCTATTCTCCCACAGGGAACTTGCGGCTAGACGGTTCCAGCAATGGTTGCCCAGGTAATCTCAATACAAATATTGATGGAGTTGTGTGGGCAAAAGAAATTATTAATACTTCAAATAATGATCCTGGTATAGCTGTGCCAGACGATGTATCTAGTCTGTCAGATATTACAAATAATATAGGCTTACCTGCAACTAAAAAGTTTGGTACTGTAAAAAGTTGGCAGCGACAACAACTATAAATGCTGCAATCAAAAAAGTTTTCTCAACAAGGTTTTACGCTAATTGAAGTATTAGTTTCAATGCTGATAGTAGTGATGTTTATGATAATTGGTATGAACTTAATGGTAATTGCATCTATTTTTAAAGCTCGCGCCGAACAATACAATCGCGCCGTAGTTTGGATTCAGGAAGACTTAGAATCAGCGATCGCAACGGCGAAAGAATACGAGCAAAATGCTACCCCTTACTCAATAAAATGCAATGCTACAGTAGCAAGTTCTGGACTCGCGGCTGGATTACTTAACGATCCGACAGGTATCGGTGGTACACCAAAAAACTTTGGTAAAAAAATGTTTGCTGGTAGGAGTTTCACGATGACGCGCACGGCAGATTATGCTAATTCTTTCGATCCTTTTAAATTGCTCAAACTAACTTACACTGTTGTGCCATCAAGTGGCGGCGCAGCGATCGCAACTATTAGTACAGAGGTGATAGCCAATGCCGTTTTTAAATGCCCTTAAAAAGGTTCTCGGTTTTACGTTAATTGAAGTTTTAGTAATCATTTCGATTGTCGGAATTTTAAGTGCAATTGCTATTCCAAGTTATATTGGTCTCATTAATAAAGTTCACCTAAATAATGCCGTTACTGAAATGCAAGTAGCCTTACAAACAGGACAAAGGGAGGCTATTCGTAGAAGTCAAGTTTGTAGTATTGGCTTAAGTCCAGTAAACCGCACAGTTACAGGTTATTGCTTAGGTGGCGATCGCAATTTGCCCAAAGGAGTAGATTTTGCCACTAACATAAGTAAAAATTCTAACTTACCTAATGATTCAATTAAAATCGACTTTGGTGTTTTGGGAACAGCTAAATTTACTGTTGAAAATTTGGAGGAAGATTTAGCAAGTAATCAATCCCTGAAAATAAAAACAAGGTACTTGGAAATGAGCTTCAAACCACCCGATTCATCTAATAAACCAAACGATCCTAGTGGCAAAATTGTTCTTTACATAGCTAATAATCCTTCTCTAACTAAAAAATGTATTGTCATCTCTAATACTTTAGGACTAACTAGAACGGGCAATTATACGGGTAAGATTAAGAAAAAATTTGAACTTACTAAGGAAGGGGTTTGTACAGCATCTTAGAACAATAATTATTACTTTTTAAATCCAATTTAATCTCTGTCCAAAACTAATTTTTAGCTGTATGCCAAATAAACTATTTAAGTTATTAAAAAAAGTATTCAATTGGCAAAGATTTAATCAGGGCTTTACCTTAATTGAACTATTAGTAGCTGTTGTAATTAGTACAATTGTGATTGGCATTGCTGGCTTTGGTGTAATGACGATGCTAACAATGGATAATAAAGCAGAAGCCAGCATTGAGAGGCAAGTAGACCTCAACCGTGCCTTTGATTTCTTGACTAATGAAATCCATATGGCACAAAGAATAAATTCTACGGCTACCACCGTAGCTAATGGAACAACAGTCACCGTTGATGATGTTGTTGCTAGCTCTGGACTCAACCTCTTAGATCTAGGCAATTATGGCACTACTGTTTTATATCTAGAAATACCTATCAACGATCCTCCTGGGGTTTGTCCTGCGGGTAGCCCTAATGCAGGGTTAGCGCCTCCATCACCTAGCGACTACGATCGGGTTGTTTACGATATTCGTGCCAATAGCGGGGTGTGGCTAGACCCACGAGTAATTAACCGCTACGGACGTATTCCCGACAGTAACGGAACTATAAACCCCTGTGACAGCCCTGTAGCCAGCGATATTTTTGTTGATGCTATCTCCGATATTGATATTAATCCAACCAATTGCAAACTACCCACTGTTCTTTCTGGTAGTGGAGGATTTTATGCTTGCACTGAGGGACTTAAAGTAGACCTCTATTTGCGTAGCAGAGGAGGTACTAATACAACGGCTTACAATATTGCAAGTAAAGCTGTTTCAAGGCTTAGTAGTGCAGGGAATGTCACCTTGGCGCTATCGGGGACGCGATCTGGTACAGATAAGATGAATTTAGCTTGGACGTGGACAGGCGCTAGTGGGGTAACTTTTAAGCTTGTTGGCCGTCTTAATGAGGTTGAGACCGAACTCTATAACGGCTCCGATTCAAATACCTCTACCACTCTATCTGGTAATTCTGGCGATTTGAATTGTTACACAGTTACGGCAATAGATAGCTCAAATACCCAAATTGTCAGCAACCAAGTGTGCGAATCTAAGTAAACTGAGATTTTTGTAGTAGTCATTTGGGTAAAAATACTTAGTTAAATAACTTTGAAAAAGGGAACACTAGATATCGAGACTATCCTGCTTTAGCTACAAATGAAGCTTCCCTACTTACACAAGTCATCGGTAAAAACCCGTTTAGCGATCGCTATGGGAGCTATGTTCGTGCCTTTATTGGTAATGTCGGGAGGTGCGCTTTTCTATTTGGAAAGAGGCATCAGTGCTTTTGAAAAGACAGAGAATCAAGCTCTAGAAGAATTGTTTCCCCTCACAAATCTGGAATCTTTGATTGTTGAAACTTCTTCCCCAGTTAAGGATTACATAAGTAGCGGCGATCCTGGCGCTCGAAATCGCTTCATCCGCACCAGTCAAGAAATAGATCGCACTTTTGTGGCACTCCTTGCCATGCCTTCAAATCCACCAGAAAAACAAATATTGCTTCAATCTAGCCGTAAACAGTGGCAACAAGCTTTGGCAATTGGTCAAACTATTTTTGCCTATCCTAACCCTGCTACTAATCCCCGCGCCGTCCAGGTAGCAGAAAACTTTTATGATCGCAATTTTCAAGCCGTTATCAGCCTCGACCAGTTGTATAAACTGCTCGCTCATCTCCAAATAGCTGAAAATCTAAATCAAGCCGGGTATGCCAAACGACAAGTGAGGTTGATTGTTGCTATAGCATTTCTGTTAGGTTTAGGTATGGCTGTGATAACTCGCACAATTGTCGTTCGCTCTATCTTGCGTCCGTTGAGCGTCCTAGAAAAAGGGGTAGCACAGTTGGGAGATGGAGATTTTTCTCATCGCATCAGACTCGCAAACCAAGATGAATTAGGACAATTGGCAGCAGCGTTTAATCTAATGACCCAAAAGCTAGAACAAAGTCAAACGGCACTCAAAAATTTAGCAACTCTAGATGAGCTTACAGGATTATACAATCGCCGCGAGTTCAACTTACAGCTAAAAAATGAGCTAGAACGCTCTGAGCGTTTTGGTCGTTGTTTTACTTTGCTGCTATTAGATATCGACTTCTTTAAAAAACTAAACGATACTTACGGTCATCAAGCTGGAGATGAAGCATTGCGGAGTATTGCTGCCTTGCTTAAGCAAGAGTTTAGAGCCTTGGATCGGGTAGCACGCTACGGGGGAGAGGAATTCATAGTAATTTTACCAGAAACCTCAAGCTCTACTGCTTACATGGTAGCGGAACGAATTCGCCAGGTAGTTTCTACCTATGCTCTTTCTGTTAATAAGGAGACAATTAATGTGACGGTTAGTGGGGGACTGGCAACTTTTCCAGAAGATGGGGATTCTCAGGAGTTCTTAATTCGCGCCGCAGACCAAGCTCTTTACGCAGCTAAATACTCCGGTCGAAATAAAATTATTATTTATAATAGTTTGATCGTTAAAAAGATTTCTTAAAGCCCGTTAATACTGATGGAACTTAGCTTGTGTGCGATCGCTCTCAATGAAGAAGCTGCTTTACCTAAATGCCTAGGTAGCGTCAAAGGTGTAGTAGATGAAATAGTGGTGTTGGACACAGGTTCAAGCGATCGCACTAAAGAAATTGCTCAAAGTTTTGGCGCTAAGGTATACGACTATAAGTGGTGTAACGACTTTTCCGCCGCGCGCAATGAAGCATTAAAGTACGTTCAAGGCGATTGGGTATTGGTACTAGATGCTGATGAAGTATTAGTCCCAGGAATTGCCTCTAGTCTCAAGCAAGCAATAAAAAACGAGGCATATTTAGTAATTAATTTACTGCGCTTTGAAGTTGGGGCGGCAAGTTCTCCCTACTCTCTAGTTTCCCGTTTGTTTCGCCGTCATCCCAATATTTATTTTTCTCGTCCTTATCACGCCCTAGTAGACGATAGTGTGTCCCTAATTTTAGAGCAAGCACCTGACTGGAAGATCGGCAATTTGCCAGGAGTTGCGATTAATCACGCAGGTTATCAAAAAAATGCGATCGCATCACTCAATAAGTTTGCCAAAGCAAGAGTCGCTATGGAAGGTTTTTTAGCGGATCATCCTGACGATCCTTATGTTTGCAGCAAGTTGGGTGCTTTGTATATCGAACAGGATCTAGTTCCCAAAGGTATGGAATTATTAGAGCGTGGTTTGCAAGCAAAAGCTGTTAGCGCAGATATCCAATATGAACTTCATTATCATTTAGGAATTGCGTGTAACCGCCTCAAAGCGCCTTTTGATGCGATCGCACATTATGAAAAGGCGATCGCATCCAATGTCTATGAAATGCTCAAACTTGGTGCTTATAATAATTTGGGCGCTTTAAAACGAGCAACTGGAGACTTAATCGCTGCTAAAACTGCTTTTCAAACGGCGGTAGAGATAGATCCTAATTTTGCTACTGGTTACTACAACCTAGGATTAACGCTTAAAACAATGGGGAATCTGACGGAATCTGTCGCAGCTTATAAAAATGCGATCGCTATTAATCCAAGTTACGCCGATGCTTATCAAAATTTGGGAGTCGTACTATTAAAAGTTGGCTTAGTAGCAGATAGTTTAGCCGCCTTTGCTAAAGCAATTTCTTTGCACGACGAGCAAAACCCAATAGCAGCGCAGCAGCTACGCCAAGGCTTGCAAGATATGGGGTTTACGGTTTAGCTAATAATCATTACTTCGCCTGTATCCAAATCGTAGCGCCCGCCAACAAGTTTTAGTTTGCCTTCGGCAACTAATTGAGTCAACAACTTTGACTTGTTTAATAGTTCCAGTTGATACTGGACGTTGGCAATTACAGCATTGTCAATGCGATCGCCTTCAAGATCCTTGACTCTAGCCAATGCAGGCTTAATATCTGCGACAAAAGTACCTATTTCGCCATCCTCTAACGTATCTTCAACGGCGGCGGTTACGGCTCCGCACCTTTCATGACCTAAAATAACAATTAGTTGAGAGCCTAAGATTTTTGTGGAATACTCCAAACTGCCCATAACTCTAGGACTAACAACATTTCCCGCAATTCGGACTACAAACAAGTCTCCCAAACCTGCATCAAAAACCATTTCCGCCGGAACCCGCGAATCAGCGCAGCTAAGAATTGACGCAAAAGGATGTTGTACTAGGGCAATTTCTGCTAAACGTAACCGCGATTGATGCGGATTACGCCGTTTGTCTTGGACAAACCTTTGATTGCCTTCTATTAGCTCCTGAAGCGCCAAATCTGGACTAATAGGCTGCTGGCTGGATTCTTGGGCGCAGGCGGCGGGAACTTGCGTTAATGTACAGCTAAGAGCCACCATAGCGCCACCACCTAGCTTTAAAAAACCTCGGCGACCAATATACCCATTAGTCCGACTCATTGCTTTAGCTTAACGTCCTACTCGTTGCAGTTTATCAGCTTGAGCTTGGGTAGTAATTAGCGCATTATCAGGGACTATGGCGCGATCGCGTAAAGTTACCCCTACAATTACCGCTCCCGTACCAATAGTTACATTGTTTCCCACCTTCGAGCGGAACAATATTACGTCGTCAGCGATAGTTAAGTTATTGCCGACTTCCAAGGGACCGTGAAAAACAATATTATCGTCAGTATCGAGATTATTACCAATTTTGATACTTGTGCCTTTAAGAGCGTGAAAAGTTACGCGATCTTCAATTTCGGCATTGTTACCAATAATAATTGGTGTACCTTCATCTGCACGGATTGAGGTTCTTTCGCCAACTACGCTATTAGCACCTAATCTCACATCGCCCACAATCCGGGCAAAGTCCTCTAGGCGAACATTTTTACCTAGAGTCGGTGCTACAGGTTTGGGGTTCCAGGAAGTTTTTGGTGCAGCACTTACACCACCTACCCCACTGTAGCCTTTTTCTCTATATAGCTCGTTGTAATGCTCGGCAAATTCTGCGTTAACTTCTAACACTTCATTTTGAAACTCGGAGTTGGCTTCGGCTTTGGGTTTTAGCGCATTAGCTTGAGCTTGAGTTGTAATTTTAGCGCCAATTGGCACAATGCGATCTTTAGGAATTGTTACGTCTGCGACTGTTGCACCATGTAGGACAAATGCACCGTCTTCAAGAGTGCTATTGATGATCCGCGATCTAAAGCCAATAAAAGTAAAATTGCCTATCTTTGAATTTCTAATTGTTGCTTGGTGAGCAATACTGACTTTATTTTGAGTGCTGCTTGATTTAGCACTGCAAGGGGAAGCGGGAGCGGGAGCATTAGGCAATGCTATAAAGTTGATATTGTCTTGCAAGTTAGTTTCATTACCAATACAAATTTTAGTGCCGGGTTCAGCACTTAAAACAGTGTTTGAAGCAATAAAGCTTTTTTCACCAACAGAAACATCCCCATACAATTCTATTAGCGGACTAACGAAGCTTGAACTCCCAACAACAAATTTGAGAATACTTCCCGACTGGGCGAGTGCTTCCACTCCTATAACCAAGGTTGACATTCCAGTAAGGGCGATCGTCACTTGACGCAATTTGAACATGAAATATGTTTTTGATTCACAAAGGATTGTCCATGAAGATACAACACATTTGTCTGCAATTATTTGAATAATTCTATCTATTGCCTTAAATCCAGTTGTTTTATGCCTCTGGCGGTAATTCAAGAGCGATCGCGCCTAACGCGCCTTTACGAAAATCTGTTAACATCTGCCTTGCCGTGCGCTCTACATCCCCTTGATGGCGTTTTTGCGCCAACGCAACTAAATAATCTTCCGCCGTCATCTCCGCAAAATCGAGGTTATAGCGCGTATGTAAAGGATTATTTGGCAACAAATTTGCCGAATTAATTGCTAGTTTTTGGAGCAAATCGATTAAGACTATTGCTACTCGTTGATTATCATAGGAAGCATCGCCAATATCATCGCAAATAGCTAATTTAAACGCATTTAACTGATTATTTAATTTAATCGGAATAATTCCTGGAGCGTCTAATAATTCCAATTGGTCAGAAATCCGTACCCAACGCAACTGACGAGTTACCCCCGCCCGCGCCGCACTTTCTACTACTCGTCGATTCAATAAGCGATTAATTAAAGCCGATTTGCCTACATTGGGAAAGCCAATTACCACCGCTCGGACAGGGCGCGGTAACATTCCGCGCAGTTGTCTCCTTTCATTCACTTCTATCCCTGCCATTTGGGCCGCTTTAGCGATGGCGGTTATCCCTTTTCCGGCTTGCGCGTCTGTAAAATAAGGTTCTTCTCCCTGTTGTCTAAACCACCTCATCCAAGCTTGTTGCGCTTGAGGCAAAATCATATCTACACGATTTAGTACCAATAGCCGCGCTTTACTACCTATCCATTCTTGGACTTGGGGGTGATGAGTTGCTAAAGGGATTCTTGTATCTCGCACCTCTAAAACTACATCTACGAGTTTTAGCTGTTCTTTGAGCGCTTTTTCAGCCTTAGCTATGTGACCGGGATACCATTGGATAGAGGGAGTTTTCATATTTTTATTATCTAGAGCGAGTACAAGAATTGTTGCAACTCTTGTACTGCTAACACATATACCCCAGCTACGGGATTGCGATCGCGCAAGTGTCCGTTCTGCCCAATCGCTCTAGACGTTAGCTCATGGCACTACTAGCACGGGACAAGGAGAGAGGTTGATTACTCGATTTGTGACGCTTTCTGATGCTCCGTCTTCGGTTAACCCTAGCCCTCGACAGCCCATAACGATTAAGTTTGCTCCAACTTCATCAGCTACATCGCAAATCGTAAAAGCAGGTTTGCCTTCTCTTTCTAAGACTTCTGCCTGTATACCCTGCTCACTAAATAAAGCTTGGGCATTTTGCAATAACGCAGCTACTGCTTCTGGTGAAGTCATTACTTTTTCGTCCGTCGATGCTTCGCTTGGCGATTCTATCACTGATAGCAGCACTAAGCGGCTATTGTATTGCTGAACAACGTTAATAACTACTTCCGCCGCTTCTTGGGTTTCTCGGCTGCGATCGATGGGAAATAAAACAGTCTTAAACATCAATAGATACCTACGATACCTTGCTCCGGTAAAATGTGGACGGTGCTAAATATTTGAATACCGAAAATACAAACGCCCTTAGGAGGTTAACCCTGTGTCCAAAAAAACTTTAGCAAATTTGTCGTCTTCCGATTTGTCTGGCAAACGCGCCCTTGTACGAGTAGATTTTAATGTGCCTTTAGATGATCAAGGCAACATTACTGATGATACTCGGATTCGAGCAGCACTACCTACCATTCAAGACTTAATGCAGAAGGGCGCTAAAACAATTTTAGCAAGCCATTTCGGTCGTCCCAAGCGTGTAGATGATAAATTGCGCTTAACTCCTGTAGCTAAACGTTTGTCCCAATTGCTTGGTCAAGAAGTTATCAAATGCAACGACTGTATTGGGGAGGAAGTTACAAGCAAGGTTGCAGCGATGCAAAATGGTCAAGTGCTGTTGCTAGAAAATGTCCGCTTCCATCCCGAAGAAGAAAAAAATGATCCCGAATTTGCAAAACAATTGGCTGCAAATGCTGATGTCTATGTAAATGACGCTTTCGGTACAGCGCACCGCGCTCATGCTTCAACCGAAGGCGTGACTCACTACCTAAGTCCTTCGGTAGCTGGCTTCTTGATTGAAAAAGAGTTGAAATATTTGCAAAATGCGATTGAAAATCCTCAGCGTCCTTTAGCAGCAATTATTGGCGGCTCCAAAGTTTCTAGTAAAATTGGCGTAATTAAAACCTTAATCGATAAGTGTGACAAATTGCTCTTGGGTGGAGGAATGATTTTTACGTTTTACAAGGCGCGGGGCATCAGTGTAGGTAAGTCTTTGGTAGAAGAAGATAAGCTAGAACTCGCCAAGTCTTTGGAAGCTAAGGCAAAAGAGCGCGGTGTGTCGCTACTACTACCTACGGATGTAGTTGTCGCCGATAAGTTTGCTGCCGATGCTAATGCTCAAACTGTTAGTATTGACAATATTCCTGATGATGGCATGGGTTTAGATATTGGTCCTGACTCCATCAAGACGTTTCAATCAGCCTTAGCTGATTGCAAAAGCGTTATCTGGAATGGCCCAATGGGTGTGTTTGAGTTTGACAAGTTTGCTAAAGGTACAGAAGCTGTCGCTTATTCTTTAGCTGAACTTACCAAAAAGGGTGCTGCTACTATTATTGGTGGTGGTGATTCGGTGGCGGCGGTGGAAAAGGTTGGGCTTGCTAACCAAATGAGCCATATTTCTACGGGTGGTGGCGCTAGTTTGGAATTACTAGAAGGTAAAGAACTTCCTGGAATTGCGGCGCTAGATGATGCCTAATATCTAAGTAAATCTATTATTTAGGCAGTTGTAGCGTTTATTTAGAGTATGTTCTCTAGCTGCAATTATTTGTAAGTAGAATTACTCAGTATATCTACTTACAAATAGTTGAAATGTACCTTTGGATAGTAGGCGTGTGTAGCAATTACCACGTAGGATTTTTGTCAGTTTTGAATTTAATAGCTGGGTTTCGAGTGCCTATAAGCACTGATTTCGTCTAATACTTAAAAAAAAACAAGGAGAGATCTTCTATGCAGCAAGTTTTAGCAAGCTTTTTGAAGAAAATTGTCGTAACTTTGCTAGTCGGTTTTATTAGCATCTTTAGCTTATTTGCTATTAGCAGTCAGCCAAGTTTTGCCGCAACTCCCAATCAAAAATTGATTCAGCAAGAAAATTTGGATAAACAAAGTCAGTCGGTAAATACTCGCGAACAAGCTTATGAAGAACAAATAAAGGCTGAGAAAAATCTAGATAAAGTCTTTTCTGAGAACTTGAAGGAATACAGAAAAGAAAACCCTGAAGAAGGCGTAATAGAAAAAGTTGTAGAGGGAGCAGAAAAAGTAGTTGATAAGGTTACTGGTAAAGATTAGTTTTCTGTTTTTTTAGTAGTGTAAAGTCTCGTGCAAATCCCCCTTAAAAAGGGGGATTTAAACAATAGGTATCAACGGAGAAAAATTAAAATTATTCTCTAAAACAACTATTAACAATTCTTGTATAGAAACGTTTAATAAGCGTCTTTATTTTCTCTAAATGTTACCTTTTGATTATTCAATAGATTTTAAAACCATTAATTTTCGCGATCGCCCAGACCTTTATAGAGTTGGTAAGGGCGAACAGGGAGTGCTTTTAGTAGAACCCTATAAGTCAGAAATTCTACCCTATTGGCGATTTAAGAACCCAGAAATTGCCAAGCAATCAAGTGAAAAAATCTATGAGATGTTTTTAGAATATCTAGAAAAAGATGATTTTGTAGGCGCAGATATGGCGCGTAAGTTTATTCAAATGGGCTATACGCGATCGCGCAGATATGCAAATCATACAAAGTGGGAAAAAATATAAGCAAAATCCCCAAAAAGAAGTAACAAAAGCAGCAGTAATTGAGGCAAGAAAAGATATTTTACCCAATGAAGTAGATCCGATTAAAGCTGAATCGGCAGCAATATTTAAAGTTAAGTGGATGGAAGCGAAAACTAATAAAAACTACCTCCAGTTACTTGCAAAGCATAAGCAAATGTACGAAAAAGAGTAAGTTAGACTAAAAATATTTGCAGTTGGATCTTTTTTGTGGATTTAGACTGGATTTCTTTGTTACATCCTGTAAGTGGATTAATAGTTGTCGGATTGGCGGCGGTTGTTGCAACTTATGGGTGGCGTTACCGTAACGCCAGATTAGGTAAAAGCGGACTAGATGTAATAGCAACATTCAATCTTCAGCGAGTTCACAAATATCTAGGCATTAGCTTACTATCGCTGACTATTATTGTGTGGCTGCTAGAAGAATTTGCTTTTAGGTTAAATACAGTAGTTACAATTACTCATTCTATAAATGCGATCGCGCTTATCGTTTTACTAGCTATTAGTGCCACAATTATTTTGCGCTTCCGTCGCCGCCTTTGGGCAATGCCTATCCACTTAACCTTGAATGGTTTGATTGTTGTATTACTGATAGTGCAACTGTTATCAGGGTTAGGGTTGATTAATTATTTGCATAGTTTAGGAACTAATATTTATTAGCAGCCAGAGGTATGATTCAGTGTGAGTAAGTCCCGGTAGCTAGTTTGGAAAAAACTATCCTAGTTATTGTTAAAGGCGCTAATTTACAAAAGCGGGTAATCGGACTCGAACCGACGACATTCAGCATGGGAAGCTGACGTTCTACCACTGAACTATACCCGCAATAAAGCCACAAATCGCTGACTAATATTATACGACTAATTATTGGTTGCTCGTCAATTATTCTACAACTTGCTTTCGCTTTAGGTTTCTACCCCAACCATGCTTTAACTTCTTGAGAATCCAAGATTGGAAATTGTCTATATAGGTAAATAGTACAGGCACTACTACCAGCGTTAGGAGCGTAGAAGTTGTAAATCCGCCCATAATCGCAATGCCCATCGGACTGCGGACTTCTGCCCCCGCCCCAAGTCCTATAGCTAGGGGTATGGTTCCAGCGACAGTAGCCAGAGAAGTCATTAAAATTGGTCTAAGGCGCGATAAACCAGCCTCTAACAGCGCTTGACGTTGAGTTTTACCTTCTTCTAAGTTAATTAGGGTATAGTCCACTAACAAAATTGAGTTTTTAGTGACAATGCCCATTAATAAGACAATTCCAATCAGTGCATAAAGTCCTAGAGCTTTCTGGGCAATTAATAAACCTAATAGCGCCCCACCCAAAGATAAAGGCAACGCCACCATAATTGTGAGCGGGTGGAGGAAGTTGTTGTACAACAGCACCAGAATGGCATAAATACACATAATTGCTAATGCCAGCGCTGTCCCAAAACGCCCAAAGATTTCTTGCATAATTTCCGCATCGCCAGCACTTTGGCGCACGACTCCCGGAGGCAAGGGATTCAGGGCTGGTAACTTGTCTACAGCCTGCACCGCATCGCCTAGAGCAATGCCTTGTAAGTTTGCTTCTACCGAAACCTGGCGGGATCTATCGTAGCGATCAATTTGTGCCGGGCCGCTACCGTAGCGGATATCTGCAACGGCGATTAATGGGACTAAAGTATTGTTTTCACCGGGTACGCGCAGATTTCTTAAAGTATTAATATCTTCCCGCGACTTCTCGGCAATCTGGACGCGGATCGGGATTTGGCGATCGCTTAAGTTAAATTTAGCTAAGTTGGCTTCGTTGTCTCCAATGGTTGCAAGGGATGCAGTTTGAGCAATTGATTGTACTGTTACGCCTAAGTCAGCAGCTTTTTGGGGATTGGGTACGATTAAAATTTCTGGCTTAACTAAGCTTGCTGTAGAAGCGACTTCCACTAATCCTGGTACAGTCCGCATCTGCTTTTCTAAACTATTAGCAGCCCCCGTTAAAGCTGGCGGGTTTTCACTCTTGAGGACAATAGTTAAATCCTTTGAACTACCTGCCGCTCCTTGGCTTTGAAAACTAATTCTTGCGCCGGGAATTTTTTGCAGTTGCGGGCGCATTTGTTGCTCGTACTCTGTTTGCGATATTTCTCTTGCTGCTTTAGGAGCAAGGTTGACACTGAGCGTTGCTGAATCTACTGTTTGAGTTGCTAATACATTTTCAACAGCAGGACTGCGGCGCAGGATGTCTGTTGCTTGGGTGGCTACTTTCCTTGTGTCTGCTAACGTCGATCCTGGTGGTAGTTCCAGCGAAACGGTAGAAATTCCCAAGTCGCCGTTATCAATAAATCCTTGAGGGATTAAAGGAATGAGCGCTAAACTACCGATAAAGAAAGCGATCGCAATTCCTATTGTTGTCAAGCGATGACTCAATGCCCAACTTAGCAGTTGGCGATAAGGTTGAAATCGTCGCCTGCTTTTACGGGTTTCATCAATTCGGACTTGCTTAGTTGTTTTTGGTTTAAACAAATTAGCGCCCAACATCGGCGTAATAGTTCTCGCTACCAACGTAGAGAAAATCGTCGAAACGGCAACTGTCACGCCAAAAGGTTGAAAAAATTGCCCAGGAATACCGCCCATAAAAGCAACAGGCAAAAATACCGCAATAATGGTTGCGGCGCTGGCAAGTACCGCTAAACCAACTTCCGCCGACGAGTCAAAGGCGGCTTGGCGGGGAGTTTTGCCCATGCTGATATGCCGTTCCATGTTTTCGACTTCGACTACAGTATCGTCTACCAAGTTTCCCACCGCCAGCGCCAAAGCCAGCAAAGTCATGTTGTTGAGGGTATAGCCTAAAGCTTGCTGGACGGCAAAAGTTGGCAAAATAGATAGAGGCAAAGCGATCGCTGTAATTAAAGTTGCCCGCCAGTCGCGCAAAAATACCAAAATTGTGATGACTGCAAGGGCGGAAGCTTGTACTAAGTCGTCGATAGTATTTTCATAAGATTCGCGGATAAAATCACCGCGCGTAAAAATTAATTCTAGTTTCACATCCCTAGGCAGGGTTTTTTGGAGTTGTTCTACGGCTTTAATTACGCCTTCTTCTACTGATACTAAGGTTGTACCCGTACTACGCAGTACAGAAAAAGCGACTACTGGCTGATTGTTAAGATAAGCCGCCGTCCTTTGTTCACCAAAACTATCCTCAACTTCGCCTAAGCTCGATAAAGGCACAAAACTACCATTAGGTAGCACGATTTGATAGTTTTGCAATTCCTTAACTGTAGCGGCACTGCCTAGAGTGCGGATACTTTGCTCGCTACCGCCAACTTCTGTTCTTCCTCCTGGTAAGTTGACGTTGAACGCGCGAATTTGCTCGTTTACCCCCGTTGCCGTAATTCCCAAAGCTTGCAAGCGAGAGGGATTTATATTTATTCTAATTTCTCTAGTTACACCACCATCACGGCGAATTTCGGCAACGCCTTGTACCGATAAAAGGGCGCGGCTAATTGTTTCGTCTACTAAGTTGCTTAATTCTTCGACCGACTGCTCCTCAGAAACTACAGCGTAGGTCATAATTGCACCGCCGGAAAATTCTAACCTTTGAATAATCGGCTCGTTAATGTCTTGGGGCAAATTCTGGCGAATTTGGGCTACGGCATTACGCACGTCATTGGTAGCGCGATCGCTATCTGTACCCAAGTCAAAATTAATAACTGTCGTAGAAACGCCGTCATTGACGGTCGAAATCATATTATCAATGTTTCCTAAGCCAGCCACAGCGTCTTCTATGGGCTTAGTTACTTGAAATTCTAGCTCTGTAGGCCCTGCTCCTGGTTGGGTGACGGTGATAGAAACGGCAGGGACATCAATATTTGGATTAATATCAATGCCTAAATTGGTAAAAGAAAACCAGCCGACAATCGTCAAAAATAAAAATAAAACTATTGTGGGTACGGGGCGACGAATTGACCAAGCAGAAAGATTAAAGTTCATAGTTATTTACCTTCTACTACTTGCACTTTGTCGCCGTCTTTGAGATAGCCAGCCCCCGCAACTACTACGCGATCGCCTATTTTCAATCCATTAATAATTTCTACATTGCCTTGACTAATAACTTCGCCTACTTCTATCTTCTGCGCTCGTACTATATCTCGGTCAGTTAAAACAAAGGCGATCGCGCTACCATCTGCTTGAGGTAAAACGGCTTTGGCAGGTATAGCTATTCCTGGGACATTGGCGATCGTAATTTCTGCACTAGCAAACATTCCCGGTCGTAATAAAGAAGTTGCGGGTACATCAATTCTTACTGTCGCTTCACGGCTTTGCGGATCTACAAGCGGGGCGATTTCCCTAACTTTTCCTTGCAAACGCACGCGAGAGTCTGCGTCGCTAGTAACTACAGCCGGAGCGTTAATATTTATTTGCGCTAAGTTAGTTGCGGGAACTTTTGCTTGCAACTCTAAAGAGCCATTTTGAATAATTGAAAATATTTTTTGCGTACCATTAGCTACATCCCCAACTTGGGCAGTTTGTTCGGCGATTTTGCCACTAGCAGGAGAGCGGACTATAGTTTGAGCGTTTTGAGTTTGTTGTTGCTGGACGCGGGCAATACTAATGCGAACATCGGCCTCGGCGCTGGCAATATTTGCCTGGGCGACACTAATAGATTCCCTGGCTGTTGTAGCGGTAGTCGAACGAGTTTCTAATTCTTGACGACTAATTGCCCCTTGCTCCGCTAGTCCTCTATAACGTTCAAAGTTGCTAGTTGCTTCAGATAAAGTAGCACGGGCTTGAGCAAGGGCGGCAAGTCTTTGCTTAACTACGGCTCGATTAGATTCTACTTCAGCTTTTGCTTGAGCGATTTGAGTTTGCAGTACGGAATTATCCAGGACAGCAAGAACTTGTCCTTGGGTTACGGAGTCTCCTTCATCTACCAAAATTTGTTTTATTTGTAAGCCTGTAGCTTGAGGCAAAACCGGAATCAAGTCACGCGCATTAACTGTACCCGTAACATTGAGAGTACGGGCAACAGGGGTAAGCTGGGCAGGGGCGACAGTAACGCTGATTGCTGGCGGCGCGATCACACTTGACGGGGTGGCGGCTGGCTTAGTAACATTGGGACGATTTATAATAGTCGTGCCTAAACCTGCTAAACCAATCCCTATTCCCGTACCTACTAGAAGTGGGACTAGCCATCCTCTAGAGCGCTGACGTGGTTTGGCACTTGGAATTAGGTCAGTTTCTACTTCTTGTTCCGACTCAAATTCTTTTGGCTGTTCCATTTCAGGAATAATTTTTTGATTTTCAGCGATATCTACAATTTCAGCCATGCGATCGCCCGTTACTTTAATAATAACTTAGCACTCTAATTAATATATCTCAATATCTTTGCTTATTTGGCAGATAGATACCTGTTACTAAAGGAGGAAATTGTCTGTAGCAAATCAAAAGTAGGAAGATATGAGAATAAGCCGCAACAAATCAACTTTCTAACTTCTATGCAGCAAACAAGCGCTCCGATTACTAAAGATTTGGTGCTAATTGGTGGCGGTCATAGTCATGCAATTGTGCTAAGAATGTGGGGGATGAAGCCTCTAGCTGGGGTGCGCCTGACGCTGATTACCCAGGCATCAGATACACCTTATTCGGGGATGTTGCCTGGTCATATTGCCGGATTTTATACTCATGAAGAATGTCATATAAACTTGCGGAATCTTGCCCAGTTTGCTCAAGCGCAACTGTATATTGATTCAGTAATTGGGCTAGATTTGGTCAATAAACAAGTATTGTGCGCCCATCGTCCACCCGTAGCTTTTGACTTGCTGTCTATAGATATTGGCAGTACGCCAGCAATTGTCAATGTACCCGGTGCGGATAAATATGCGATCGCAGCTAAACCTGTTGCAGAACTATTAACTCAATGGCAGCAAATAGTTGAAGATGTAAATAAGCCTATTAGTTTGGGCATTGTTGGCGGTGGTGCGGGTGGTGTGGAACTAGCACTAGCAATGCAAGGAAACTTGCAGCGATTAGAGAAGAAGTTGGAAATGCACTTGTTTCATCAGCAGGCGGAAATAATGCCTCATTATGGCGGTTGGGTACGTCGCCGTTTTCAAGAGATTTTGACCCAAAGGGGAATCAATTTACATCTGCAAGAGATAGTTATAGACGTACAACCAAACAAGGTTACTTGCAAGTCTGGACTTAAAGTAGAATGCGATCGCATTTTTTGGGTAACTCAAGCTTCTGCACCTAGCTGGATTAAAGAGTGCGGACTTGCTACCGACGCGCTTGGATTTGTGCAAGTAAACAACAATTTGCAGGCGATTTCTCATCCAAATATCTTTGCGGCGGGGGATATTGCCACAATGGTTAATTATCCGCGTCCAAAAGCTGGGGTATTTGCCGTTAGACAAGGTAAACCCTTATTTAATAACTTGCAAAGGACGCTATTAGAGCAGCATTTACAGCCCTACAAGCCGCAAAAACAATATTTAAGCTTACTTGGAACAGGAGATGGAAAAGCGATTACTTCTTGGGGCAATTTTGGTTTGGGTGCGTCCCGTTTGCTGTGGAATTGGAAAGACAAAATCGATCGCCAATTTATGGGTCGTTTTCGCAATTTACCACAAATGACAGCAGTAGAAATAAAAGGCACATCGCCCGAACCCTTGGTAGAGATGCGTTGTGCTGGCTGTGGCTCTAAAGTAGGCAGTACAGTTTTAGAGCGCGTGTTGCAACGCCTGGAAAGAATCGAAAATACCCCAGATATTGTGATTGGTTTAGACGCGCCGGATGATGCTGCTGTAGTGCAAGTCCCAGCAGGTAAATTGATGGTGCATACCATTGATTATTTTCGCGCGCTAGTAAATGACCCGTTTATTTTTGGACAAATTAGCGCCAATCATTGTTTGAGCGATATTTTTGCAATGGGAGCAACCCCCCAAAGTGCTTTAGCGATCGCATCTATTCCCTACGCTGTAGAATCCAAGGTTGAAGAAACCTTGTATCAGCTATTATCCGGCGCTCTCAAGGTGTTAAACCAAGCGCAAACACCTTTAATCGGCGGACACACTACCGCAGGCTCAGAACTAGGGTTTGGTCTATCTTGCAATGGGTTAGCAAGTCCCAATCGGCTGCTCAAAAAAGCTGGAATGCAACCAGAGCAGTTATTAATATTAACCAAACCATTAGGTACGGGAACGCTGTTTGCTGCGGATATGCGCTTTTTAGCTAAAAATCGCTGGATTGATGGCGCTATTGAATCAATGCTACTGTCAAATCAAGCGGCGGCTACTTGTTTAATGCAACATGGTGTTACAGCTTGTACCGATGTCACAGGTTTTGGACTACTTGGACACTTAATAGAAATGCTTAAAGCTTCTAGTGTGGATGTGGAGTTATTTCTTGAAGCTATACCAGTATTAGAGGGAGCTAGAGAAACAACGCAGCAGGCAATATATAGCTCTTTACATCCTGAGAATCTCCAATTTTCGCGTTACATTGCTGATGTAGAAAGAGTAAGCGATCACCTAAATTATCCATTACTATTCGATCCGCAAACTGCGGGTGGTTTGCTAGGGGCGATTCCTAACGATCTAGCTACCGATTGCATTACCCAATTACAAGCTTTGGGATATGGACAAGCTAGAATTATTGGTCGCGTATTACCACCACCTGCAAACGAAAAGCTGGGATATATCCAGTCAATAAAATTCTCTGCTACATAGTTGCACCAGAAAGCTATTTGAAAATTAATAAAGTTTGATTTTTTTTCTTAGAGCGTGATGTCAAAACCAATGTAGAGACGTTGCAATGCAACGTCTCTTAATGTGCGATCGCACAGATTTTAGTTCTGTGTCAATCTATGTTTGATAATCCTTAAACTGTACTCCTAGCTTTTAGCTGCTCAAATAGCTGATATACTTTATCTAAATCTTTGTCTCCAGGACTACGTTCTACTCCGCTCGATAGGTCGATTCCATTTGGTTTAACTTGACTTAAAGCACTAAGTACGTTGTCTGGTGTTAATCCTCCTGCTAGTAACCAAGAACACTTAGGATTAAATTCTTGCAAAGTATCCCAATCCAAGGTTTTACCCGTACCGCCTAATTGTTGAGGATCATAGGCATCAAGGAGAAGCGTGTCAACGTAGCTTGTGTAAATATCTACTTGTTCTAGGGCTTGAGAATTCTTCACCCTTAGCGCTTTGATAATTTCTATATTTGGCAAAAGTTGGCGAAGCTGGGAACAAAAGTCTGGGGATTCATCGCCGTGCAACTGCACCCCTGTTAAACCAGAATTCGCCACTATCTGCTCAATTTCGGCAATAGTAGTATTGGCAAAAACGCCGATACGCTCTACATTGTCTGGCAATTGTTCCTCTACAGCCCGAATTTGCTGACAAGTAACGTAACGTGGTGAAGCTGGTACGCAAATAAAACCAAGGGCATTTGCTCCTAAAGTAGCGATCGCTTTTCCTTGGTCTGGTTTAGTAATCCCGCAAATTTTGACTCGCATTGCAATCCGTATTAAATCTTTAATTAACTTTTAAAACAGATTTTAGTTCTGTGCCAGTCTATTTTGATAATCCTTAAGTTGTTATACCCTTTTTTCGGGAGGAATTACCTTGATTAATTTGATGTTACTTGCTGTCGTTCAACCAACTGTTCCTGATACTCTAAGGTGGAGTTGGACAGGAACAGGGATTATTGTAGGTCTGAGTCTATTAGTCCTATTTATTGCAGGGAGAACTATCCGCTATCCTCAAGCTGGCCCTAAGATGCCTTTACCATTCCCCTCACTGTTCAACAATCCCAGTGTTGGTACGTTCCTAGCTTCAATGAGCTTCGGTCACATTCTCGGTATTGGAACCGTCTTAGGACTGACAAATATTGGTGTCTTGAAGTAGGTACGCCTTCAAGAGATTCATAACTAAAGGGTGCAGAGATGCGCCCTCTACCAGTTATATATTCTCGTACCTCCTTGCAAGTACGGATTATGCGAATAGTTATTAGTCGCACTATTAAAGGTCAATTGTCTATGCTAGGAATTACAGGCTGAAGACTAGACATATTGTTAGTAATAGTTAAGTGGTTGACGAATACGGCAATAAATGTATTATTTGCCTGGAAATATTTAGTTTTAGGAATTAATGCCATGCAAACAGGTTGGCGAGTTGGATCTTTATTTGAAATACCTTTATTTTTAGATCCCCTATGGTTTGGGATTTTAGCAATCGCTACTGTAAACTTTGGCGTTGCTTACACCAAATGGGGAAGTGTACTAGCTTGGAGTGCGGGGCTAGTAATGGCACTACTGCTATTTGGTTCCGTATTGTTGCACGAACTAGGTCATAGTTTGGTAGCACAAAAGCAAGGAATTAAAGTTAAATCAATTACTTTATTTTTCTTTGGTGGAATTGCCGCAATTGAAGAAGAATCAAAAACTCCCGGAGGAGCGTTTCAAGTTGCGATCGCAGGCCCCGCCGTTAGTATTGGGCTATTTGTAATTTTGGCGTTGCTAAGTCTTGCCTTACCAAGTGCGAGTTTGGTCGGGGAAATGGCAGGAGACTTAGCCAAAATCAATATAGTATTGGCGCTATTTAATCTCATTCCTGGCTTACCCCTAGACGGCGGACAAGTGTTGAAAGCTGCCGTATGGAAAGCAACCGGAGACCGCTTTAAAGCAGTGCATTGGGCAGCGCGGGCGGGGCTGATTTTAGGTTGGGGTGCGATCGCTGCGGGTTTAGCAATTGACTTTTTTACAGGTGAACTAATTACTGGATTGTGGATTGCCTTAATAGGCTGGTTTGGGATTCGCAATGCCAACGCCTACAACAGCATGACTTCATTGCAAGAAACCTTGCTTAAGTTAGTTGCTAGTGATGCCATTAGCAGCGATTTTCGTGTCATTGATGCTGATCAAAGTTTGCGTTCCTTTGCTGATTCCTATTTACTCCAAACCACCGCTCCAGAAGTCTATTTTGCAGCTTCTGACGGCAGGTACCGAGGCATGGTGTCGGTGGACGATTTACGCACAGTAGAACGCAGCGAGTGGGAAAATAGAACTCTGCACGATGTATTGCATCCTTTAACAGAAGTTGCCTCGGTTACGGAGTCAACACCTCTAGTAGAAGTAATTAATCAGCTAGAAACCCAGCAATTGCCACGAATTACAGTTCTTTCTCCCGCCGGGGCGGTAGCGGGTGTAATCGATCGCGGCGATATTGTCCGGGCTGTGGGTGCAAAGCTTAATAAACCATTTTCCGAAGCAGATATTAAGCGGGTTAAAGATGATGGTAATTATCCCCCAACATTGCAGTTAGGAGTGATCGCCAAATCTACCACAACCTAGATCGCGTCTCTACAAAAAATTGCCTCCCACTCAACAGGAGACAAGGGTTGTACCTCTAATTGAATGCCAAAGTAATCGCTTGCAGCAGTAGTTAATGCTTCTATTACAGTAATTGGCTCAATTAGAGGTAAATTTATGGGTTGAAAGAATTCTGCCCCAAAAACTTGCTCAAATAACTCTTTATCAGGGGCTAAACGCATCGAACCATGTTGCAATATTACCTGACCGCGCTTTAACTGAGCGCTACCAATTAATTTACTACCATCTGATAGCACCAAATCTGCCCCTGTAGCCGTACCAAAACAGTTGGGGTTATGAATGTATCCCCGTCCAGCTACACCATATTGCAACTCTACGCCCAAACGCCGCCACCCTTGAATCAAAAATTCGCAAAGTTGCTGATACACCTGTATTCGACTACCGTTGAGTCCTGATGTGACAACAGCATAAGTCAAATCTCCTTGATGCAATACCGCCCTTCCTCCGGTAGGACGACGTACCAATTCCACCGGCGCACCATTCCAAGTGATTCGCTGCCAATGGTTAGGAAAACTAGATTGATGATAGCCCAAGGAAATTGCTACAGGCGACCAAGTATAGAAGCGCAAGGTCGGTGGATGCAAACCTAACTGGTGTTGCTTTACTAGCCAACGGTCAATTGCCATCTGCACCCGCCCGGATGTTTCTAATAGCGGAATTAGCCGCCAAATATGCTCTCGGAGATGCGCCTTCAAGCAACACCAAATTCAGCTTGTAAGGCTTCATCATTGTCATCGGCGATCGTTGCTACTATCGTAATGATGCGAGAAATTTCCCCTGGCGACAACTCTGCTAAAGTGCGCGTTGATAATATAACTACTTGCTCGTTATAGATTCCAAAACAAGCTTCAAACGTATTAGTCCAATTCATTTCTAAAAGCTTCCGCATCAAGCGCGCTTCATCTTTAGTAGGTAAATTCAATACCTTAGCCCAAACTGTAAGCGTATCTTCGTCCGTTATGCCACTAAGTTGTACGAATACTTCAACACTACCGTACTTAAATTTCCATAAATAGTTTGTTTCCGTTTGGCTAACCATCGCGCTATCGTCTTGTTCAAGGCTGGCAATTACGGTTTGAATTACATCTACATGGTTAGGTGTCTTTTCTTCAACCAAATCGTTAATTAATTGTTCGCTAGGGATTGATTGAGTTGCAACCGTTTCTGCATTAGTCATACTAATAACTCCTAAAATACTCTGTTTTTAATTGCCTAGACCTACTCTATCGCCTGTAAGCATAATTGTTGCTAGTCGAGTAAGTTGTAGTATTTTTTATTTAATTTCCTAGTAATGCGATCGCACCTGCAATGTGTTTTATCTTAGCAATCCCTAGGCAATAGAGGGATTTAAAACCCCTCTACTAAAGTAAATTAAGCAGCTTTCTTATGAGCAATCAGATACTTACTCATAAAATGTACTTGCGTCGTGATGTTCTCAAAACCTGCCTTTTCCAAGCGCTCTACCAAATTATCGCTGACGTAATGCTTATAGTAGGGTTCGTGGAAGGTTTCATGAAAACTATCCATTATAGGGATCATTTCTGGAGAGTCACTCATTTGAATTGAGTCACAAATTACAAAGACTCCACCCGGCTGTGTTACTCTAAAACACTGCTCGATTACCTGCTGACGTGCGGCACTTGGCAACTCGTGGAATGTAAATACACAAGTTACTGCATGGAAGTAGTTATCTAAGTAAGGCAATTCCTCGGCATTAGCTTGAAGAAGTTGCGGCAATTCCCCAGGAATTTGCGATAGTAGTTGATTTGCTTTACGCAAATAAGCTGGTGATAAATCTGTACCAAACAGTGATGCTTGGGGAAAGGCATTACGCAGTAGTTTCAACGTTCTACCAGTTCCACAAGCTACATCTAAAATTCGAGGTCTTAGATTCGCTCCTAAATTATCTTTTAAAGGTGCTAAAATCCGCCGCCGCATTGGGTCAGCCGAACCACCAAATAATAGCTCAACTTGCAAGTCATATAAATTAGCTGACAAGTCGCTTAAGTAACCATTCGTTTGGTGGTGGAAATTTTGCAAGTAGTAGTCAGGATAGCCATCTTTGGGTACATCTACAGAAAAATCTTGATAATTCTTCTCATTTAATCGCTGCCAAATTTGCGGCATATCTAGCCAAACTTCGGGATAATAACGGAAAAAATCAGCCCAAGGATTATCAAATAGTAAGCTATGAGCGTATACTCCCTTTTCCCCGTCTTGCCAGTCTGCTTCTAGCAATTGATTTAATCTTGCTTGGAGGTTCAGCAGCAATCCTGGAGTAATAGGCAATGTTTTTGGTTTTAACTGGGGAGATACTAAGCCCATTACTTGCGAACTTAAGTATTTATGAGCTAAACCAAAGTAGTTTTTACCATTCTGAAAAGTCTGATAAGTCAGCTTAGTTAAGGTGTCAGCCATGGGAATAGCTAGGTTCAATTGTGTATATTAATAGTTAACGTAAATAATTGTAACGAAAAAATCATCTGCCTAGGTGAAGAAACAAAGCCAAAATTTGGATTAAACATCAATGCTGACCAAGAAATCGATTGGTTTTAGTCGTCAAACTTTTAAATCAGTTTGCAATTGATTGAATTTAGCGCGGATTGTCTCAATTCGTTTACGGTTTACACCCAAATCTGATTCACCTAAGCGCGAAGCTGAACGGACATGAATTACTTTTGCATCTTTATCTAATAAAAATTCCACATCATCAACAAATCCTACTATTGGGATAGTAAATTCTGCATAGATATAGTTATCTGTTTCCTGCTCTATACTAGATTGGCGAAATGATTGAACAACGGTTTTAAGCGTTTTAAAAGCATCTTCAGCAGCAGAATTAAAGGTTAAAGGCGTAATACTGTGTTCAGCATCTAAACTTTTACTACTAACACAATTGAGTGTACTGGGGCAAGCTACTAATTGACCAGAAGCAATACCAAGATTGTTAGGTTTATTGCCTGCTAATAACTTAGTTTGCCCAGAAAAAAATATAGTTCCTCCTAGTAAAAAAGCTAGAGTTAAAACTATAAGTAAATAACGAGAAATAATCATTTTAATTAAATTATTCGATTCCACTGTTTTATGACTCCTAAATAAATGCCTTCACTCTACATATTCGCTATTTACGCTTAGTTCTAGAGTTTCTTCATCCACTTGAATATACAACACATTAGGACGACAACAAACTTGACAGTCTTCAATATAAGACTGAGAATTACCAGCACTTAAATCGACAAAGGCTACATTTGGTTCGCCACAATAAGCGCAAAAATACTCTGTTGAATTTTGCAAGGTTCGTGCCTTAATTTTAGTATTCGCTTAAGTATTTGTTAATTGCTGCATAGCTTCATTTATCGCTTGTTTTTGTTCAAAGTCATAGTTCCAGCGCTCTAAAAAAGCTTGATAGCTACCTGAGCTAGTTTTGATAGTTTCTATTAGCTGCTGCGACTTCTCATACACTAAATCTAAGTCTACTAATTTTATCAATTGTGCTGTCCTTTCTTGCACCCGTTGCGAAGCTCGTGCCATTTCCTCATCTTGACGGCGGCGGTGAAACAATGCTTGGGCTGTAGACATGGCTAAATTTTTTACCAGTAGTTCCGATACTATTTCTTTTTGCGATCGCAAGGCTTGGATAATCTCAGGTGTTGGGCAACTTGCTAGGGCGGAATCTGATGTTAGGTAAGTAGCAAAAAAACCTCTAGCACCGTTTTCAGTTTTGACTAACTGGGCTATTTCTGAGGCTGATAGTTCACTCTGCGCCTCAGATAGAAACGATTGAGTAAATGAAATCGCTTGTTCAAAAGTTATCGATTCGGGAATTGTCGCCATAACATTAATGAAGGAGTGCGATCGCATCATATCCTGAGAACCATGCAAAAAGCGCCCTCCAAGTGGAGAGCGCAGTTTATTGAATTAAGAGATGGTCAATTAACCGTTGATAGCGGGAGCAGTTAATGCTACTGGAGTCGCTTCACCGGCAGCCAAGTCTAGAGGGAAGTT
>JAABUN010000773.1_pt1 | contig 79135 bp, 54 predicted proteins | sample 5559311 | NCBI WGS metagenome assembly JAABUN01 (sample SAMN10711877, study PRJNA513370) | rock metagenome | isolation source: Antarctica rocks | place: Antarctica: Victoria Land, Siegfried Peak sud | reverse complement strand
AATACTCGTAAAATTATTATAGACATAAAAAATTAATATCTCATAAAATGCTAAAAGAGAAATACGCCAATTCCATTGCAAAACCTTACTGGCTTTGAATTTATACATTGGAGACAGACTCTAATTAATTATGAAGGATAATGTAAAGGAATGAAGTTCCGGGCAAAGGCAATTAGGTATTAATATTCCATCAAATTCGTATTCTACGAATGTTTCAAAGATGCCCTGTAAATACCGCAAGCTAAAGCTATTTAATTGCTGCTCCAGTTGCATGCTTTTAGATTCATAAAAGCTCTATTTGCTCCAGTGTTTCTTTTGTGTTCATTGCTTGTTTATTCGATTTAATGGTTGTGGAATAATGTTATTTGGTACAAGGGCGCGATGCAAGGATGTTTAATATTAATTTGATTTGTTTGGTTCATAATAAAAAATGTTTTGAAGATCCATCGGTTTACGTATTAATTTATTTTGAGTAGAGGATTTCAGAATGAACTCTGCACTGAAGCAGAATGCCAAAATCCTCTGCTCAAAAGGGTGCAAACCCGCGGACGAGCGTGCGGAAATGAGCCTTACCGGTAGTGTTCGGATCCGCACATAGATTTTATAAAAATACCATCATTTCCGTTGCTTTACCTGCCTTTTATATTCAGGTTATATCCACTCCCAACGGTAAAAACAGCTCCGTTGATAAGGTCAGGCTTCTGCATACACCATTACTATTAAGCTTAATTGAATGAGGCGCATTCGAATTCACAATTACATCTGTGTTTTCATCAGGCATAGTATGGCAACTCCAATTGCCAGGGTCTTCCACGGCTGTACTTACGGTTCCAAAACATGTGTTGGAGAAATTAAGAATTTGTGCAGAAACTGCTATTGTAGTTCCTCCTTTAGTGTCGATACATCTGAATTTATAGCCGTACTATGAAGTAGGTGGGTTTATTATTGTAAGTTGTTAGTAGCAGCGCCACTATAAACTGAACTATTATTAATATTAATAAACCCACTGCCAATATCTCCCTGCCATTGAAAAGAATAACCATTGCCTGGAGTCTCAAAAGTGAATGTTGTATTACTTCCTGGACAAATGTTTGGTTGAGATTGTACAGTAATTGTATTTTCTCCCCCATTCTTCTGTGGCTCCCTGTAGCCGGTATTATCGGTATCAATAGAATAGAAGGCATAAGTTACTCCAACGTCGCCGCCGGGAAAGTTTATACCAGTACTGTCAATATTTTCACGGAACAAAGTAAATTGTTTTTAGAATAAAATTAGCTACGACCTTTCCTGCTTCATATAATGATGAACCCACCGTTAAAAATTTCCCGGACAAAGAATTTAAAAATGGGGTTCAGTTGACGGCATTATAAACAATGCCGGTATCATTCAGCCCTTCAAAAAAATTGCCGACCTCTCTTATGACGTGATAGAAAAGGTAATGAATGTCAACTGGTATGGGACACTTTATAAGGTAAAGGCATTTCTTCCGCACCTGCTTACACGCCCCGTAGCACACATCGTAAACATATCAAGCATGGGTAGTTTTGTACCGGTACCGGGGCAAACTATTTATGGAGCATCGAAAGCTGCAGTTAAATTGTTGACTGAAGGACTGCATTCGGAACTGGCTGGCACCAACGTAAAAGCAACCGTTGTCTTTCCTGGTGCTATCAAAACCAATATTTCTAAAAACTCCGGCTTGAACAACCCGACGCAGGCGTCGTCAGATAATAAAGCTGCAAAAGTGTTAGAACCTGCCGTAGCAGCTAAAATCATTATAAAAGAAATGGAAAAGGATAGTTACCGGGTGCTCGTAGGCAAAGATGCTGCAATCATGGATTTCTTTTATCGTCTTAATCCAAAATCAGCAGCCGGACTTATCGCTAAAAAAATGAAACAGTTGTTGGCAAAGTAAGCTTATGACTTTGTGAGAGCATTCAAGTTGTTAATTCCTGTCGAATTATTTAAAGTCCATATGATCCAGTAGACAAATGGAATCAGCGAACATTTATAATATATACTTGACATTACATCTTTCCTGAAACAAGGGACAAACAACCTGGAAGTTCGCGTTACACTCCAGGACAGTAGAACGACTTTATTGGTCTCGCCAGGAATGGTGACAAGCGATATAATCACTTCAAAGGAAAGAAGCTGACGTCATGTCTGCTGGATTGCTTGGTCCTGTTGTAATCCGGTCTGGAAAGTAAGGAAACGTTCTTAAATAGAGTTTCGAATGGTGAGGGTAAAGGGCACTTCCAAATGTGCCCTTTCTTTTTGCAAAATCATTTCGGCTGCCATTTCCCCCATCTTCCTAAAATCTGTAGACATAGTGGTGATGCCATCAAGGATAAATTTTTTCCATGGTGTTTCGTTATACGAAATAATGCCCACGTCTTTGCCGACTTTCAGCGAGGTGCTTTGAATTTTTTCCAGCAGCACAACCAGGTCATCCTCCATCAGGTTGATGTAGACATCGCCGTTTGCAATTTTCTCCTGTTGGAGCTTGTGTATTACATTGTATTCAAAGGCAAATTCCTGGCAAAATGAACGAAAACCTTTTAAGATTTCCTCAGGAAAATACGTGTAGGAAGGAAAGACAATCTTTAGTGCCAGGTACTTCGTCAAATAGGGCAAGGCATCTTTAAGTGCGGTGTAAATGTCTTTTTCAAAGTTTTCATATACAGCACCGTATTCACCTTTCACACCGGCGACCAGCTTATCCAGTAGGATTAACTTCTCCAATGGAAGCTCGTTGATGATTTCCGCTGCCTGTTCTCCACCTTCCAAAAAATGCGGTATGATTACATAAAAGTCATAGTCCTCTTTGCGGTTCTGCAACAACTTCTTGAATAAACCAAAATCATTGTTGTAAATATAAAAGTCAATACCGGCCAGTTCACCGAGGGTGCTTACAAAGGCATCGTAAATGATCTTCTTGTGTGCACTCAACTTGTTGAAGAGAAGGAATACTTTGGTGATTTGCTTTACGTCTGATCGGTTGATGAAATATCCTTTTCCCGGAAATGAATTTACTACACCCAACTTCTTAAGGTGCCGGTAAGCCCGCTCTACGGTGTTTCGGCTAATGTCTAATTCATAGCTAAGATCGTTAATGGAGGGTAGTAGGTAGTCCTTTGTCAATCTTCCATCTTGTATTGCTTTTACAACAGAGTTGATGAGTTGCAGGTATTTTGGTGTAGCTGAATACTCATCAAATTTTACGAATTGGTAGATGTTCTCTATGCTCATATGGTGGAAGGTTGACCCTAAACTTTACAAATTGAAAGCGGGAATTTACCCATTAAAAAATTAAGTCGTATTCCTGTTTCATACAACAAAAGGTAGAATCACCAAAGTGATAAGACAGTCGGTAACAGTTAAAAACAGAATGCTAATTATTTTTGTCCCACATTTTACCAAAAGCGATTGATCCATATGCAAGCATTACTCGGAGTCATCTTTCATTTTATCGGAGGTTTTGCCTCTGGCAGTCTTTACATGCCTTATAAGAAAGTAAGAGGCTGGTCATGGGAAAGCTATTGGATCGTAGGAGGTGTATTTTCGTGGCTTGTTGTGCCTCCTCTTGCAGCCTGGCCAGGGCAAACGCATCTAAATTCTTAAGTTATTGGTTCTTAATAACTAACAAAATCACATTAAGGTTTATTAAATTTAAAACGGATTGATTTCTAGCTGTTTAAATTTAGATGCGTCCGCCCTGGCAGCCTGGCTTACCATTCCCAATTTCTCGCAGATCATTCAGCACACAGGCAGTTCTACACTGTTTTATACTTACCTCTTTGGACTTCTTTGGGGTGTAGGAGGATTAACTTATGGCTTGGGCGTTCGCTACCTTGGCGTTGCTTTGGGCAGCAGTATTATCCTTGGATTGTGTATGGTTTTTGGTTCGCTAGTTCCGTCCTTTTATTACCAGCTTTTCCCACATCCGGGAAAAGATACCATTGGCGCTGTTGCGGGCAGCACTTGGGGACTTACAGTACTGAGCGGCTTGTTAATATGTGTGGTGGGTATCATTTTCTGTGGCAGAGCAGGTACTCTGAAAGAAAAGCAGCTTAAATCAGAACCAGCTAATAGGAGTAATTCGGAAAGCAATAATGAAGAGTCTTTAAGACAGCGCCAAAACTTACTGGTTGCAGAATCGGTGGATGCAGACAATGGTTCTCACACAGCGGTATTCGAAGAAGTAGCTATAACCCCTGGAGCCCCACCTTCTTCCCACGGAGCTTCTGCTAACAACAGTATAGAATTTAAATTCGGATTGGGGCTTACCCTCGCCATTATCTCAGGATTGCTTAGCGCATGCTTCAATTTTGGTATCGAGGCTGGTAAGCCGATGGCTGATGTTGCAGACACCATTTGGAAAAGTGCTCATCCTAACAGCACCACCGAATTTCTTTTTCGTAACAATGTTATTTACGTGGTAGTTCTTTGGGGCGGCTTAACTACCAACTTTATCTACTGTATGTTCCTTAATGCCCGCAATCGTTCCTTCAGTGATTATGCCGATAAAAAAACACCTTTACTAAAAAACTACCTGCTTTCGGCCTTAGCCGGTACCACGTGGTTTCTGCAATTTTTCTTTTACGGCATGGGCGAGAGCAAATTAGGCAATGGAGCTTCTTCATGGATCCTTCACATGTCTTTCATCATCCTCATTGCCAACGTTTGGGGAATTGTTTCCAACGAATGGAAGGGAGCTTCAAATAAAACAAGATCAACATTATTTATAGGTGTTGCTACCATTATTGCCGCGGTAATGGTGGTCGGTTTTGGCAACTACCTTAAACAATAAAAATTAAACATCACCTATCACTTAATTTAAAATCAGATCGGGTATTATGAAGGTTGAAGATATTATGTAACCAACAGCCCTAATGCTATGTAACTTCCGTTGCGTCGCACACTTCAGCAATAAGTAATCCTGATCAGCAAAGAAAATACAATGAGTACAACAACAACTAATTTTAAACACGTAAGCTATTTGTGGGACGAGTCGAAAGCCGCAGAACTTGCAGGCGACGAAGTTGGACTGTTAATCTATCGCTCTAATTTATTGGGAGCTGATCTTCGTCTTACCAACTACGGTGGCGGAAACACGTCCTGTAAAGCAATGGCAAAAGATCCCTTAACGGGAAATGAAGTCGAAGTGATGTGGGTAAAAGGATCAGGTGGAGACATTGGTACGCTTAAAAGAAGTGGCCTTGCTGCTTTATACGTTGATAAGCTACGAAGTTTAAAAAATATGTATCGCGGTATAGACCATGAAGATGAAATGGTAGAATTGTTCAATCACACGATCTACAATCTTGCCTCTAAAGCACCATCTATCGATACGCCTTTGCACGGCTTTTTACCCTTCAAACATATTGACCATTTGCATCCTGATGCTGCCATTGCTATCGCTGCGGCAAAAGATGGCAAGCAAATAACACAAGACCTTTTCAACGGAACAATCGGTTGGGTAAAATGGCAGAAGCCGGGTTTCGATCTTGGCCTTCAACTTCAAAAGTGTTTGGACTCAAATCCTGGTATCCGTGGCATTATGTTAGGATCTCATGGCTTGTTTACGTGGGGCGATACTGCCTATGAAAGTTACATGAACACACTTGAAGTTATTGAACGCTGTGCACAATATATTGAAGATGCAATTGCAGAACAGGATGCAGTTTTCGGTGGTGCGAAAGTAGAGTCTTTGCCAAAAGAACAACGCTTAAGCCAGGCCGCAACTTTAGCTCCTATACTGCGTGGTTTCTGCAGCAGCAAGACTAAAATGATCGGTCATTTCAGCGATGATGAAAGAGTGCTCCAGTATATTAATTCTAAGGACCTTGATCGTCTTGCTCCTTTGGGTACAAGTTGTCCTGACCACTTTTTGAGAACTAAGATCAGCCCGCTTGTTTTAGAACTTGGTGCTAATGATGATCTTTCTGATGTTGATGCTCTTAAAGAAAAGCTTCTTCCAAAGTTTGAAGCATACAGGCAGATGTACACAGATTATTACAACAACTGCAAACATCCAAATAGTCCTGCTATACGCGACACCAATCCTGTTATCATCCTATGCCCCGGCGTAGGTATGTTTGCCTTTGCAAAAGACAAGCAAACTGCAAGAGTAGCCGCAGAATTTTATACCAATGCCATTAACGTAATGCGTGGCGCAGAAGCCATTTCTGAATATACATCCCTGCCACGACAGGAGGCTTTCAACATAGAATATTGGTTGCTTGAAGAAGCAAAGCTTCAGCGCATGCCTAAACCAAAACCTTTAAGTGGTCGCGTTGCATTGGTAACCGGAAGCGCTGGTGGCATAGGTAAAGCAATCGCTAAAAAGTTTGCAGAAGAAGGTGCCTGTGTTATCATCAACGATATCAATACAGAACGGATGGAAAGCGCAATGGCTGAATTCAGTAAACTATATGGCCGGGATACAGCCGCTTCTACTTTGCTGGATGTAACAAATGAAGCAACTATTGAAAACGCATTTGACGAAGCTGCGTTGGCTTTTGGTGGTGTCGACATCATCATAAACAATGCAGGTATCAGTACATCGAAAGCGTTACTCGATCACACTATTGAAGATTGGGATAAGTTGTATAACATCCTTGTAAAAGGCCAGTTCCTTGTATCGAAGGCTGGTGTAAAAGTTTTACGCAAACAGGCTTTTGGCGGCGACATCGTTAACATCGTTTCTAAAAATTCTGTTGTTGCCGGCCCGAACAATGCAGGTTACGGGTCAGCAAAAGCTGCACAGGCCCATCTAACCCGTCTGCTTGCTGCAGAGCTCGGTCACGATAAGGTTCGTGTAAATACAGTTAACCCTGATGCGGTAATTGCTGACTCAAATATCTGGGCAGGTGGATGGGCTGAAGGACGTGCAAAAGCGTATGGCATTACAGTGGAAGAATTACCTGCTTACTATGCAAAACGCACTTTAATGAACGAAGCAATTTTGCCTGACGATATCGCCAATGCATGTTTTGTTTTTGTTGGTGGGTTGTTGAATAAATCAACCGGTAATGTATTGAATGTTGACGGTGGTGTAGCGGCTGCATTTGTGAGGTAGAAAGCCCCATAAGTAAAGAGATAGCCGCAAAGACGCTAAGACGGTAAGAAACGCAAAGGACTTAGCGCACCTTTGTGTCTTTGCGCCTTCGTGGCAAAAAAGATTTTCCGTACAAGGGTGCGACGTCCGCCCGGCCTCCATTCGGACGGGCAACGATGTTGAAAGTTGTTCCAAAAGCTAAGTACATAAAAATAAAACTATGCATCGCATCGCTTTTAAAATGCAGTTACACAAAGGCTTCGAAGAAGAGTACCAAAAACGACACAACGAGATTTGGCCTGAACTGCAACAGCTTTTAAAAGAATCGGGCATCAGTGAATATTCAATATTTCTCGATGAAACAACCAACAGTTTGTTCGGCGTGATGAAAGCGGAAGATCCGGCAAAACTCGATGATCTTCCATCAACAGCGCTTATGCAAAAATGGTGGAAATACATGTCCGATATTATGGAATCAAATCCTGATCATTCACCTTTTCAAACACCTTTGAAGGAAGTTTTCCATTTACCTTAATTAAACTGATTGTCATGCAAATAGAAAAATTTAAAATACAGGAATTCAACGACGACAACCTGCAGCAACACAAAAACAAGTTTGGTTTTACCGCTTCAACCGTTGATAATGTTGAAGCTATTCTGCAAAAATTAATTGACTTCCAGATTGCTATACCAAGCTGGGCATTGGGCACCGGCGGTACACGCTTTGGACGTTTTCCCGGAGGCGGCGAACCTCGAAGTCTCGAAGAAAAAATTGAAGATATTGGGCTGCTTCATAAGCTCAACAATTCAAGCGGCGCCATCTCTTTACACATTCCCTGGGACATTCCATCAAATGCCAATAACATAAAAGCCCTTGCTGCACAAAACGGACTTCGTTTCGATGCTATGAACTCAAATACTTTTCAGGACCAGGCCGATCAAAAGCTAAGTTATAAATATGGGTCAATGCAGCATGTTGAGAAGGCTGTGCGCAAACAAGCCATTGATCACAACATTGAAGTAATAAAATATGGTGTTGAATTAGGATCAGATTCCTTAACCGTTTGGCTTGCTGATGGCTCTAATTTTCCCGGCCAGCTAAACATGCGAAAAGCTTTTCAAAATACTTTGGAGAGTTTGCAGGAAATATATGCCGGGCTGCCGGATGACTGGAAGATGTTTGTAGAATACAAAGCTTTTGAACCTAACTTTTATTCAACAACAGTAGGCGATTGGGGCCAATCATTTTTATACGCAAGCAAGCTTGGACCTAAAGCTTATACACTTGTTGATCTTGGTCATCACTTGCCCAATGCCAACATTGAGCAAATTGTTTCATTATTATTAATGGAAGGAAAGTTGGGCGGTTTTCATTTCAATGACTCGAAATATAGTGACGATGATTTAACAGTTGGCAGCATTAATCCTTACCAGTTGTTTTTAATTTTTAAAGAGTTGGTAGAAGGCATGGATGCAAGCGGAATGAACCATGCTTCGGATTTAGGATGGATGATTGATGCATCACATAATGTAAAAGACCCTTTGGAAGATCTGCTTCAATCGGTGGAAGCTATTATGATCGCATATGCAGAGGCTTTACTGATAGATCCTAAAGCGTTGGAAGAAGCGCAGCTAAGCAACGATGTTGTAAAGGCACAGGAAATACTGCAGGGAGCGTATCGTACAGATGTAAGACCGTTGGTTGCAGAAGCACGGCTGAGAGGCGGGGCTGCATTAGAACCTTTGCAGATGTTCCGTAAGTTAAAAGTGAGAGAAAACCTGATTAAAGAACGAGGCTTTAAAACGGTTGCTACCGGCTTATAAGGAGATGTCAGCTATACCAGTTATTGCCATATTTGATGTTGGGAAGGCCAATAAAAAATTATTTCTGTTCGATGAGAATTATAGAATAGTTTTCGAACGATCTGCACGTTTTTCGGAAACAGTTGACGAAGATGGTGACGCATGTGAAAACCTCGATAGTCTTCGATTGTCTGTTTACGATTCTCTACAGGAGGTGTTTCATCATAAAGCTTTTGAAGTAAAAGCAGTTAACTTCTCCACTTATGGAGCAAGCTATGTACATCTCGATGAAGAGGGCAGGCCGATAACGCCTTTATACAACTACCTCAAACCATACCCCCAGGATCTGCAAAAGCAATTCTATGATACTTACGGTGGTGAGGAGAATTTCTCAAATATAACAGCTTCTCCCATTTTAGGACATTTGAATTCAGGCATGCAATTATATTGGCTGAAGTACAAAAGACCCCATGTATTCAGAGCAATTAAGCATTCTCTTCATTTGCCGCAATACATGAGTTATTTATTGTCAGGCGACCATTTTTCTGATATTACAAGCATTGGCTGTCATACCAATCTTTGGAATTTTGTGAAAAACGACTACCATGAATGGGTTTACAAAGAAGGGATTATAAAAAAATTAGCTCCCATCGTTTCAGGCGAGCATGTTGTCTATCCTGCTTTTCCCGGAACAAACTATAGGGTAGGTGTTGGATTACATGACAGTTCTGCTGCCTTGATCCCTTACCTGGTAAATTTTCATGATCCTTTTATTTTGATATCTACCGGTACGTGGTGCATTAGTTTAAACCCTTTCAACAATCAGCCACTTACTGCTGAGGAATTGCAATGCGATTGTCTTTCTTATATGACCTACCAGGGAAAGCCTGTAAAAGCGTCAAGATTGTTTGGCGGCAATGAACATGAACAGCAGGTTAAGCGGATTGCAGATTTCTTTCATCAGTCTACGTCACGCTACAAGTCAATGGAATTTGATTTGAAAATTACTAACGACTTACGCGGAAAAAATGAAATAGCTGACTTTGTGTTGGATACACAGTCACTCGTTAAAACATCGTTGTTTGCAAAGAGAGAACTTTCGACATTTAAGAGTGATGAAGAAGCTTATCACCAATTGATTTTAGACATTGTAACCCAGCAATATGCGTCAACTCAATAGGTTTTGAAAGGAACAACCGTAAAAAGGATCTTTGTAGATGGAGGGTTTAGCAACAATCAAATTTATATGGAATTGCTCGCCTCCGTGTTTCTGGAACTGGAAGTTTTTGCAGCATCAATGGCACAGGCCACAGCCGTAGGAACAGCTTTGTCCATACATGAGGCGTGGAACTCGAAACCGTTTCCTAATAATTTGATAGAATTGAAATACTATTCCGGCAATAGAATGTTGTTAGATGCCTAGGTAAGTTATGACCGGATTAATAAAAATAATGATCAGCGTTAACCTATGACAGTAGGCCTTTTTATACCTTGTTATGTAGACCAGTTTTATCCCAATGCTGCTATTGCAACGTTACGGCTATTAGAAAAGCTCGGAGTCAATGTTGTCTTTCCACTAAAACAAACATGCTGTGGTCAACCAATGGCTAACTCTGGTTTCAGTCATCTTACCAAAGGATGTGATGAATTGTTTGTAAAAAACTTTTCAGGTTTAGATTATATTGTTTCTCCTTCCGGCAGTTGTGTATTGCATATTAAAGATCACTTACACGACGATAAGCGGGAACAGGAGGCAATGCATATCCGCTCCAATATCTACGAGCTTACCGAATTTCTGATTGATATATTAAAGGTCGAAAAGTTGGATGCCACATTTCCTTATAAGGTTGGGATGCATCAAAGCTGTCATGGTCAGCGTGGTTTGCATATTGCTCAAATGAGTGAATTGGTTGATAAACCTTTTTCAAAGCCTGCACGACTTTTAAAGATGGTGCAAGGGCTGGAATTAGTAGAACTTGCAAGACCAGATGAATGCTGTGGCTTTGGCGGAACCTTCTGCGTTTTTGAAGAGGCAGTTAGTGCAAAAATGGGTAAGGACCGGGTGAAGGATCATCTTGATCATGGAGCAGAATTTATTACGGCAGCAGATATGAGTTGCCTGATGCATATTGAAGGAATATTACACAGACAGAAAAGTAAAGTACAGGTAAAGCATATTGCGGAGATATTGAATGGTGAATAGAAAGTTGTGAGTTTTTTTATTTTAAGAAATTTTGGTATAAGCAGCAGAACATAATTTAACATCCTTCTGTCGCACTCTTGTACAGAAATATCAACATGGATCTGTAGCATTGCCGTTATTTGAAATTTTCTTTGCGATACTTTCTGTCTTTGCATCCATGTGCTAAAAAAAGTTGAATAGAATTATGGAACGTACATTGAAGTGAGTGACACAAACTGGGCATCATAGAAATATAAATGCCGGTAACAAAAATAATATCATGCAGAACACATCAAAAGATCATGCTAAGCTGGCGCAACAATTCAATAAAGACGAAGAGCGGGTGGACTGGCATGATGAGACCTTATGGTGGATAAGGCAAAAAAGGGATAAGGCAGCACATGGTATAGCTGAATGGGAAGCGTTGCGAGAAACGGCATCTCAAATCAAGAACAATGTACTGGCAAACTTATCGGGGTACTTAATACAGTTCGAAGAAAATCTAAAAGCAAATAGCGTAATTGTTCACTGGGCGGCAGATGCGCAGGAGCATAATGAAATCGTGTATTCGATTTTGCAAAAGCATGGTGTAAACAGGATGATGAAAAGTAAGAGCATGCTTACAGAAGAATGCCACTTGAACGAGTTTTTGGAGGAAAAAAAGATAGAGGTAATCGATACAGATCTTGGAGAGAGGATAGTACAACTGGCAGAAGAACCGCCGAGCCATATCGTACTGCCTTGTATTCACAAACAAAAAGAAGAGATAGGACAGTTGTTTCATGAAATGCTGGGAACACCTGCAGGCAATTCTGATCCGCAGTTTTTAACGTCCGTTGCACGTGAACATATGCGTGACACTTTTTTAACAAGAAAGGTGGCATTAACGGGAGTAAACTTTGCAGTAGCAGAAACAGGAGAAATTGTGGTATGCACCAATGAAGGAAATGCAGATATGGGTGTTCATCTTGCTGACGTGCATATTGCGTGTATGGGTATTGAAAAAATAATCCCTCTTCGAAAACATCTTGGTTACTTTTTAAGGCTCCTAACCCGCAGTGCTACCGGTCAGCCAATCACTACTTATTCAAGTCATTTTAAGAAACCGCGGAAAGGGAAGGAGATGCATGTGGTATTGGTGGACAACGGGCGAAGCGTTCATCTTGGCAAAGCTGATTTCAGAAATTCATTGAAGTGCATTCGCTGTGCTGCTTGTTTCAATACGTGTCCTGTGTACATAAGAAGTGGAGGTCATAGTTATCATACGGCTGTTGCCGGTCCGATAGGTTCTATTCTTGCTCCAAATCTTGACTTGAAAAAGTATGCGGATTTGCCTTTTGCATCAACCCTTTGCGGCTCGTGCAGCAATGTTTGCCCTGTGAAGATTGATATCCACGACCAGTTGTATAAATGGCGGCAAGTATTGGTAAAAGAAGGGTATGCGCCTGCAGCGAAGAAAATAGGTATGCAGGGAATGTCTTTTACGTTGAGTAGCCCTTCTGTTTATCACATAGCTGGCAAAGCAGGAAGGTGGTTTATGAGAAACACTCCTTTCATTTTGAATAATGATCTTAATCCCTGGTACAAGCAACGTGAAATGCCCGAGCCGCCGAAACAATCTTTTACCGACTGGTATAAAAAGAATCGAAAGAAATAGCTATGAGCAGCAGGGATAAAATATTGGGTACAGTAAAACAAAATCAACCGGCATCGGTTGAGTTGCCGGTAATAATAAATTACGACCAGCATTACGAAGATGCGGTTGAGAAGTTCGTTGAAGTATTGAGGTTTATAGGTGGTGAGGCACACATTATTGAAGATTACGCCCAGGTAATAAGTATAATAAAACGAAGCTTTCAGCATGCGAAAAGAATAGTATCTACATGTAAGGAATTAGCAGACGTTGCAGAAATAAATCCTGCTGCAGCTGATCCTCATGACTTCGCCAATGTAGACTTATTTATTACCACATCAGATCTTGCAGTTGCAGAAAATGGTGCTGTATGGGTAAAAGATGATCAACTACCATCGAGGGTGCTTCCGTTTATAGCGCAGCAAATAGCAGTTATAATTAAGAAAGAAGGCATTGTAGCGACGATGCACGATGCTTATGATGTAATTGCTGATACTGATTATGGCTACGCAGCATTTATTGCCGGTCCGTCTAAGACCGCTGACATAGCACAGTCTTTAGTGTTGGGTGCTCATGGTCCAAAGACGATGACAGTGTTTATTATGTAGATTTTAAGTAAGGTTAAAGAACCAGATATGAATATCAATAGAAAGATACAAACCCTTGATGAATTTACTATTCAGCAGTTGCGGGAAGTGCCGGGGGCTACAGGTGAGCTGGCAATGTTATTAAGAGATATAGGTCTCGCTGCAAAGCGGGTGAATGTAGAGGTAAATAAAGCAGGGTTGGTTGATATTTTAGGTGATGCAGGAGAAGTAAATGTACAGGGAGAAGATGTAAAAAAACTCGACATTTTTGCTAACAATCAGTTCATAGGTGTTACAAGACATGGGGTAAGCTGTGCGGGTGTTGCCAGTGAGGAGAATGATGACATTGTGGTGTTTGATGATGAGAAAAGCAATAACAGTAAGTATGTTATGTTAATGGACCCTTTAGACGGTAGCGGTAATATAGATGTGAATGTTTCTATAGGAACTATTTTTAGCATCTACCGCCGTCTGAGTGAAAAAGGAACACCGGTTGTTCTCGAAGATTTTCTGCAGCCAGGCAACAGGCAGGTGGCTGCAGGTTATGTTATTTATGGATCGAGCACTATGCTGGTATATGCTACAAAGATTAGCGTGAATGGTTTTACGCTTGATCAATCCATCGGTGAATTTACTTTAAGTCATCCCGATATAAAATGCCCTGAAACCGGAAGAATTTATTCTGTTAATCATGGTAACTTCTGGCAATATGAAGAAGGCGTGCGTAAATACATTAACGTCTGCCAGAAAAAAGAAAAGCAAGATGGCGGACCCTATACACAAAGGTATATAGGAAGTATGGTAGCGGATGTACACAGAAACCTGATAAAAGGAGGAATTTTTATGTATCCGGCCACAACGGATAAGCCAAAGGGTAAACTAAGATTATTATATGAATGTAATCCCCTTGCATATATTGTAGAAAAGGCCGGAGGGAAAGCAATTAATGGCTTGCAACGAATACTGGATGTGAAACCAACTGAATTGCATGAACGGTCTTCCTTGTTTATAGGAAGCAGAAGAATGATGGAAGAACTTGAATTTTATATTAACAAAGCGAATTGAAAAATTATTAATTGTTGTACAGGACTGTCAATTCCAATTTTATTTATGATATAGCAACTTAATAATTTCATTCTTTTTGTAGTTCAAGTAAGTTTTTTTATCACCCAATGCCCCAACCCTGGATCCCCCAACACCATTTCCATTTCCGATTGAATAATATCCTGCACATCCTGTTTTATCTGCAGGTAGTTGCGTTGCACGATCGAGTTGTCAATCTTTCGTATCACTGGTATATCTTCATAGTTGTCCTGCTCTTTCTTCAAATGATCATGGTTGTTTATGATGTTTCCATGAAAGGTTTTAAGTTCAATTTTACAATCAGGATCGTCAGCTACCATACCAACAAACTCTCCTGAAGAAAGTCCGGATATTTTAGATGGAAGGATCGCAGATTCGAGCTGTTGGAACGACTTATGGAAGTATCGGTTCTGTTAATAGACAGGCTTTCCCTGTCCTGCATAATCTTTCCGAAGCATTTATCATGTTAGGCTTGCCTGAAACCGATGTTTTTTGGCAGGGAAAAGATCTGCCATGGACAACAAAAAAAATATGGGATGGAAAAGTTATACCCGCAGATCATGCTAATTAGAATAGAGTTTAAACATAGCAACAATTTAGTTTTGAAAAAATATTTGGATAATTGTTTTATAAAATATTAAGCGTAAAAACATTACTGTTCCTGTGCCAGTCTATGTCGTTCCATAAGGTAAAAAGCGGCTCCGCAAAATTTGATAATGATACTCCCGCAAAAGGCATTGAAGCTGCTATTCTTGCAGCATCGGCATTATATTTTTTATACCAATCCCAACTAACATCAGGATGATCGGGCCAAAAAACAGGACCGTACGACTCAGTAATAACAGCCTGAAGTTTTTTCCCTTCTGGCAATGTAAGGTGGTTTAATGCATTGTGAAAATAATCTCTTATTCGGCTTAGCATTTCAGGATAGTTATTTCTGCAGGTTGCATCCCATAATTGGGAAAATTCTTTTAAGTTTAACTTTTCATATCCTGCAAAAGTTATAACTCCTGATGCCCCTTTTCCTAACTTTTCGAAAGCACTACTCTGTTCTTTTTTTAATATTAGGCCAGGCATAAAATGAACATCTACTACATCATATATATCAGTTAATCTTTTAGCATATTCTTCAGCCCCTACAGAGGAGTAGGATAAGGGGATTTTATCCTTTTTAATTTCATCCTTAAGTGCTTCACCCAACCAGGCATTGATCTGTTTGTATTTATCGTTGATCACTCTGTCGACTTCAATAACAGTTTCCCCTTCATTATGAACTTTTGAATTTATTTCTCTTATGGATTGTAGACTCCGGGAGCAAAAATGCGGAACTTCATTCATAGGTGCAACCCATACCGCAGATTCCAGAACCCCTTCTTCCCGCATAAGCTTTAAAGCTTTCACCCAAATTTTCGTAAACTTGTCAAACACCTTTTCTTCTTCATCTGGCCGGATAATGTTATTAATAACAAGTGGGTTGATATTGTCGTTGTTTATCATGTGCCCTTTTTCCCACGAATCCAATCCCAGCCATATATTGTATTTCCGACATGCTTTTGCTAAAGCCGACAATTTTTCTAAAACATTCAACTCATGGTCTACAGACGTTTGCCCCCAAAAAGGCAATTTGGTCCCCGGTGTGAAGTTCTTTTTAAAAACTGATTTACCTTCCAGTATGCGTGATGGAAAGCAATCAATCCGCAATGTGTTATATCCTCGTTCTGCAGCTTCAGCTACACATCTTTCCAAAGATTCATATGCGCCCCCTTTATGATGAGCTGTTAGGTATGTAAAGTCCCACATTGCTATTGTAAGGCGTGTTTTTTTATCGAAATAATAAGCTTTATTATGTTCATTTTTAGGAGATGCTTTGTCAGAAGAATGCCCAGCTGAAGCAAATCCTTTCAACGATACTAGAGGTAGTGCAGCGGAGAGGGACGAAAGTTTGATAAAAAAACGGCGCGATAGAAGAGTTTTTATTTCTTTTTCCATATAATATCAAAGGTTTTTAAAAATCGTACAAGTTAATCTCAGTTACCTTATGCCACTTTGCCTTGTCAATAAACTTTAAAGAGTTAAACAAACCACTATTGTTTGATAATGAATTTAGGTGGTGGCATTGATTGTTATAAAGCTGTTTTTAATTTTCAATACTTCCAGACTCAAAAAGATTTGTTTATTTACATCAATAATACATTAGTAACTGTAACAATTATTACTGGCAATCATTACATTACTCAAAGTTATTTTGGTGATTAGGTTATCCCATCCTGCTCTTATATGCTGATTGGATTTCAGCTATTCATACTTATAATGAGGGTTTCGGAAATAACCAAAAACCTTATTTTTATCAGCTCTACAAAGCATAACTCTCCAATAAAACAACGTATCCGCTTACATTCTCATCAGACATAATTTCCTTCATTCTATCACTCGTTAGCGGAAGATGAATAAATTGCTAAAAACATTTTAAACTATTCCGAATCATCATTAACTTTTTAGGGATAATACTTACAAAGAATTTCGCCTAATAATTTTGAACGGATTTTTTACCTGCTTAAAATCCTTGTTTAAAAGCATATTCGCACCCGTTTTGCCCATAGCTTCAAAATCGGTTGTAATTACGGTGATGTCTAAAATTTCTTTAAGCGCTGTTTCATTAAATGAAAGTATTCCAACACCCTCACCTAATTGATAGTTTGATTTTCTTACTTTTTTTATTATCAGCGCCAAATCGGTTTCCTCTGTAACTATGTAAACAGTTCCCGGTTTTAATACCTCATTGATAATATCCATAGCCACCGAAAATTCTATTTTATTCTCGTTACAAAAAAGTTTAGCTCCCTCTATAATTTCGAGAGGGTGATTCCCATTGGGTGTATTCCAAATTGTCTCACCTTAAGCAACCGCTTTAAGTCCTTTTTTGGATATTTCCACAACCTTGCTCCATTGATGATTTTTATTAATTACTCTCAGGTTAAGAAGGTTTTGTGCTCCTTTCATGCTCCATCTTTGACCGGATAATTTCATTCTTTCCTGTATGACTGTACGATGTGCAGACTCTATAGCTCCGGAGCCTATAGTACTACAACCTAATTTCACATGTTTTTGATAATCCATTCGCTCTTTATTACTTTGATAATACGCTATTAAATTATCTGCTTCTTTGTTTTGCGGAGCTATTACTGCGATGTTTTTTATGACCTCTGACACTTCACTTTTCAACAGTAATTCTTTTTGTCGGGTTGTCCATTGCTTCTCCATGTTTTTGTCTTTAAAAAAGCTGCTGCTGAACTGGTGCAAATGTTCGCAGGCATGGTAATAATCAAGTATGGAAATTGCTTCTGGAAATGCATCTTCTATCCAGTTTTTTATCCAAATGGCTCCATCCGATATAAACAATAATCGCTTGCCCAGCTTTCCATATGATTCAATTATGCCATCCATCACAGCAGTAAAATCTTTACTGTTTCCCAAATCAGCTACATACTGTGAATTGCTTATCCAGCCTGGCTTTGAGCCTGCATGAATGCAGTCGCTACTCTTAAAAATACGACCCACTTTTACTTCTTTCCAACCCTGTTCCCGCGTAAGAAGCATCGAACCATCAGCTTGCGCGTACAGCACTTCATCTTGCTTTAATGGTGTGAGGGTACGCTCTGCATTTACTTCAGGTTCTATACCCTTTCCATAGAAATCTGTAAGCCTGTAAATCTGCGTGGCGCCTACCTCTACCCCTGATAATTTCTTAAGAACATCACTGCCATTTTCATAGCATTCCAACTGTCCTACATACACCATGTTTTCTTGCATCAAAGGGCTTATCTGAAATCCATTAATTCCATGGCTAAACGGATGCTTATTGGCAATGCTTATTTCCCCAAACCGGGTAAGAGTTTTTTTTTACGCCGGTTAGCCGGTACATCACTCAAATTCTTTTCTAAGACTTCCTTGCTTAACTCTTTCATGATGTCAGAAAAATCCTTTTCATAATCATAAAAATTGTCAATCTTATTAAGAGCTTGCAGCTCATCATAGCGTTTATTGGCAATAGCTAAAAATTCTTCTCTGGTCATAAATGTAACTTTGGTTATCTAAATTTATGATTTATTTCGCCGCGACAATTTGGAATGCACCCTTCCCATTGGGCTCAAATACAATTTTTATACTTTTATATTTCTTAGGCAAATCATTTACATCGTTGAGAGCATTGTATATATCCTGTTGGAAATCCTGGAATACCACATGTGCTTTGTTCTAAACTTTGGCAGGTTCTTATCTAAAAGAAACAATTCGTTTGTATCTATTTTTTTAATAATGCCCCCAATTTCTGTTTTTTTTGCTGTGTGATAAAAATGAGGCACGATTACATAATAATGATATTTACCTGCGGCATTTTCTATTATCTCATTCAAAAGTTTTGGATCATAGTGATGAATCTGCAAATCCACCTTTGCTTTTTTCCCCAGTGTTGCAACAAAACTATCGTAGATAATTCTCTTGAAAGAACTTAGCTTATTAAACACCAGCAGTATTTTTAAGCGTCCATCTTTTTTGCCTGTCACGTAATATCCTTTGGCTGCAACACCAATTATGTATCCTTGTTGCTTCAGCTCTTTATATGCACGCTCAATCGTGTCTCTCGCTATAGAGTATTGTTCATTTACTTCATTAATAGAGGGTAAATGAAAGTCCTGATTTATAACTCCTTTCTCAATATCGCGGATAACTGAATTAGCAATCTGCTTAAATATTGGAACTTTATCTTCATGACTAAACTTAAACTTGTACATACCTGTAATATAATTTTTGTTTCTATTGATGAATATACCTGTAAGAAAATCTGGCATTAGGGGCCACATCACCCTTATCTAACCAATGTAATGCATTGCCATCGGATGGTATATTATCGGTCCATTTAAAATCTATCGTAAAACTGTTCTCATCAATTCCCAAACTTTTTTTGGGAATTGATATTTCAATTTCATTGTTGCCCTTTGCGTACTTAAGTGTTGCAATACTTTGCCAGCTAAAACCGCTCAAACTCTTTTCCAATTGCACCGTACTATTGCGGTTGTTATAGTTACTGACACGATATTGAAAACCTTGCCACGAAGGCAGTGCGGCATTTTGAGTATTGATGTATAAATGCATCCAGTTACTATCTTTGCTGCTGGTTAAAGATTGATAAGTTCTTACATAAAAAGAAAGTAGAGTTGTAGAAGCCGCCACTTTAGCTTCTACAATATCGTTGCGTCCACTAAAGTTTGTGTATGCTTTAATTCTTCCCCAACCTGTATGATTGCGGTGAATCGTATCACCCATGTCATCTGTAAAAGATGCTTTTACATTTTTCCAGTCCGTAACATTTTTATCAATAACTATCTTATTATTCTGTGTATATGAAGGTATCGGTCTTGCCCCTTTATACAAGCGGATGTTATTGACTAACTGGTAGTAATAAGCATCTCCCAGTTTACCGTTTTCGGGTTCTGCATCGCGGCTGTACTCCTCATTATATAAGTCTACAAAATAGGTTTCGCCCTTTTCAATTTTGTTGCCCAAAAACTTTCCTGATCCACCATTTGAAAATCGCATAGCCACCCATTCGTTCCATCCTGTAACAAAAACAAATTCCGGATCTACCTGCAATACACGCTTCCATTGCTCACTAAAATATAAACCTTCCTTACTTTGTAAACTATCCGGCGCTGGCTGTTTACTATCATGAAAACTTCTGCCGACATTCGATGTTGGATGTTCAGCAATAGCCACGCTAATCTCTTCAGGTTTCTCTTTCGATTCATGCCAGCCATAATTCTGTGGTGAATGATCTATCCAGGGCCATTTATCCTTGCCATCTCCAAACCATTTAGCATCTTTTGTCCATGCCCACGACTGACGGATATTAAAAAATGAAGTAAGTGTATCGCTCAAATCTTTAGGGGGCGCTATTAACAACGGCTTTCCCTTCCATATAAACCATAAGTCTTTAAATAAATTTCTAGCATAAATATTATTATACAAACGCTGCACAGTTTTTACCGGGTTGCTGTTTACGATAAAGGCAAATGAAGGTGTGGTCTTTCCCTCTTTACGCATAGCCCTGTATGTTTCGGCAATCTTGGTAACCTGCGGTAAATAAATAGCAGCGTTGGTTACATCCAGTATAATTACATCTATACCGGCATCCGAAAGCATCTGTGCATGTTTGCGAATGATCCATTCATCATCGGGTAAATAATAACCAAAATAGGGTTCGCTCCAGTAATGAAAAGCATGTTCGGGACCATACTGCGGATCATTAGGATTGGCAGCAAGAAGCTTCGTTATATCGTAAGGGCTTGCCGTATCTGAAGGTTGTTTATCAGAGATGCCTTCATCTTTACGTGCGCCTCTGCCATGCATATCAAAGCCGTGTGCACCCTGCCATACAAAATAAAAGATGCCCACGTATTTATCTTTTTTAATTCCCGTACCGGTACTTACCTGCCTGCCCAAAACATCCGTTGCCACCCATGTATCCGCTTTAGATGATGATATAAGCTGCGGTGTTTTTTGGGCTTGCAAACTGCTGCAAATAACAATGTTGCCTAATAAAAAAAGTACAACATGCAGATGAGGATATTTTATATTCATGTTCATTAATTCTACTTTATAATGTGTAAGATTTTATATTTTTTTTAGTATCCGGCAGTTATATTTCATTGCAAATCCGTGCGTGTGTCACTCTTGCACGGTAAGCTTTTTATGGCGTTTTTTTTTATATTCCAACTGTTTTTCAAAGAATAATCTTTACCTGTTTAGGACCATCTGCTTTGGTTTCAATTTTTCCGTTTGCTAGCTTTTTGTGTTTGATGTTTACGATGCCATAAGGCGTGGGAAAGGTTCCTTCTACCCATTGCAAATCGCCAAGGTTGGGCTTAATGCGGATGACTTTGCACCCGGGTTCAATAACAGATACGCCCAGCACCTGTTCTGTTAACCAACTTGTAGGCCCGCTTGCCCAACCATGACATAGACTATGCCGCAAACCTTTGTAACAATAAGCGCCACAATCGCCATGAATATCCTTTTTGCCGACAGGCACGGGTTCATCAATCCTTGATGCATTCTCTAACCAATCCATATTAAAATCCTCCCAAAAAGTAGTGGCGCCCATATCAAGCATAGCGCCCCAGTAAGTACGCATAATATTCATAGCTTCTTTGTAATTGCCTGCCTTCGCCATTGCCTTCAACATGTAGTAGCCATAAAACGTAGAGAAGTTTTTTGCACCGTCTTCACTTAACAAAGTATTGCCCTGTGCCGGTGTAATTTGGCCGGATAAAGTAAGTAAGGCTGCTGCCTGTTTACTGTTAGCCGCATTCGGAACATATTGTTTCATCTTAGCTGCAGTGGCTTTACATTTTTGTGCCGTTGCTTCATCATTTAAAATATTGCATAGCTGTGCACCTGCATCAAAGGTCATGATCATCATGGCTTGCAATCCGGCATGTATGGCTTTTGGATTTTCACTGCTCGGCCAATCCAAAAAGCGCATTCCATTCAATGTTTCTTTACCATTCACATCCACCTTAGTCATCAAAAGATTTAGCAGCTTTATGAGATAATCTTTTTGCTGATCTAAATATTTTTTATCGCCCTGGTACATGTACCAATCTTTTTGTATGAGCACCCACCACATGCTGTAAGCACTGATGCCGTTCATCCAGTTGGGTAATAGAGCCTGGTCTTTGGCTGCATCCAAACTTTTTGGAACAACATCATTATAACCAAAAACTGAGTTGATGGTCATTACTTCTGGATGCATATCTCCCACCCAAACAAGGCGGCCTCTTTTTATGCCATCCCATAGATATTCCTGCATGTTTAAATGAACGGTGTAAGCGCCGGTCAGCCATATTTTATTCAATCGTTCATCATTGCATTTAAATGAACCTTTGTAGGCAATATCCCTGTAAACAAAAATGGCGCTCGCTTCTTTTAAATGTAATTCTGTATTGGCATCTGCCAAATCAATGCGTACAAAACGAAAACCACTGTTGCCAATTTCCTGCACTCCTAACCACGGCAGCGATACATAAAAGTCTCTTAGGGCATGATCGTTGGTAGCGCCTTTCACGGTATCAATATCATTCATTACCTCGCTTACACTTTCTCCAAACCGTACCCGAATGCGAACGGGATCATGGCTTTTCATCATGCCTGTTACCAGTTGCAAACCGCCCTGTAGCTCTTTGCCGAAGTCGAGAATAATGCCCGGCTTGTTTATTGCATCACTTTTTAAAGTACATAAGTTGCGTTGTGGCAATTCAGCTTGCCCTATTCCTTTTTTTAAAAGATTGGAAGCATCTTTTATGTATTGACCGCTATTGTCGCTTTGCCATACGAACGCGCCGTGGCGTTATGTATTTGCGTATACGGTTATCATTGTTATATCTTACGGCAGCATCAAATACAGGTGGCAGCTGCTGTGCCTGTACAAAAATTGTAAATAATAAAGCGGAGAATGTTAGAAAATATTTCATGCTGATGATCAAATTATTTAGTGAGATGATATACCGTTTTTGTTTTTAATGATGTGCCGGTACTGTTTAATGTAACCCGGTAAATATCCCTGCCATCCCATGTGGTGATGAGCTTTTTATCTTCGGGCGCTATGAGTTCCATTTTCTCCTTGGATGCAGTCCATTGATTTTTGTTATAAGCAAGGGTCACTTTAGTTCCATCCGGTTTTATAAAAATTATTTTGCCGGGTGTATTTAAATCAACGCTGCATGTTGTCATGAGGGATTGCATGAGGTGCCCGCCTTTAGTCATATCAAACGCATCGGTTATATCAACAAAACCATTCTTTTTATTGACATGGATAACACGGGTAAGATTTTTTAACGCTGCGGTGGCAGGGTACGCTTTCGTAAGGTCCATGCTAAACGAAGTTTCTGATTTATTGGTTTTATAAACAACATAAGCTGCTGCTGCTGCTGCAGCCCGGCCGGCCGGTTGCTGCTGTCCGTTTATGGTTGGTACATTGTGCCAGGGCGATGCATTGTACCATATTAAATACCGCTGATTAGAAAATGTTTTGGAGGTATATGTTCCGGAGCCTACATCAATGATCACTGGATAGCCATCATCATACAAAATAAAATCGCCTACATCATTATGATTGTGGCTCTCGGCATTATGACCGCCGTGCGATGCAATGTATATCCCATTGTTGGTTCGGGCAGCCATCAGTTGTATGTCCGGAAACCACACATCATCGATCACCGCATCTTTTGCCGGATAGTCAGCAATTTCTTTTTTGATAGAAAGATCAGCCAGCATTCGCATCCGTTGAAACGATTCAACCTGCCGTGTTGCATCCGAATTTTGTTGATCTGCCCAACTTCCAAATGCCATCATCTTCGTATCATTAATGGCTTTGCCGAAACGGTAAATCATCAGACCATTGGGCTTTAATTTTGGCGATGCATCAGCAACATTTATAAAATACGGACCTTGTATATGCGTCTTATAAATGTAAGCCCCCATCTTTTGAATGATAGGCTGATTGAAAATGGTGATCTTGTTGTTAGTGGCAGACTGCAGAAGATCCAACGCATCAAAGGCACTACCACCAGCAGCAAACCAGTATGACGGGCCTTCATCTGTTGCGCCGTCTTCACCAAGCCCGTTAATATACAAATCCAATAATTCAAGTTGATGTTTTACCGTAGCTGCTCGTCTTCTTTCATCTTTTTCTAAAAGCAGGTTGGCCAGCATCCAGTTGCTTACAATCCAGGGATCCCAATTGTTTACAGCTACATCTTTTCTTCCGCCACCAAAATAGCTATATCTGCTGCTTTCTTTTTCAAGCGGTGCAAGCAGGCGGCGGTTCACTTCATAATAAATTCGTTGGCGCAATAATGGAGAAATTTTATCCAACTTAGCATCAATAAAATAATCAGCCAGAGCCACGACTGCAGCGGTTTCCGCACCAAATAAATCAACCGTAATATCCTCGGCATCCGGTAACCCACTGCCTGTTTTTTGAAAACTTAGATGAGCTGGAATACCCCAATAGGTTTCTTCGCAAGTATTCCAAAGCCCATTTATTATTTGTTCAGTAAAACGTCCTTTGTCTTCCATGTCTTCCATGGCTTCCGCCACTATCAGGTCAAAGAGCTTATTTCTTTTTGTGAACGAAAGCGTTTGATAATGTTCTCTGTCACCATTTCTTTCATACTCTAAAGTGATGGAAGCCGGTATAGTTTTAAATTCAAAAGAGAGAGCTTCTTCGCCATAGCGAATATATTTTTGAATGATGCTGTCCGGCACTTGCTCTTTCCATTCTGCAGTAGTTTTTGGATAAGGCTTCCAGTCATTTTTAGAAAGCAGGGCCGAGGTAATTTCCTGCAATGAAAATTTACTCAACAAGTTTCGTTTCGTCACCTGGGCCTGCAGGGTAAACGTGCAGCAGCCGATGAATATAAAAAATAAAAGTTGTTTCACTGTGTTGTTTTAAAATGGCATTTATGACTTAGTTACAACAACGCTTCGATATGCTTAACCACTTGTGTTTATTCATGCTTACGGTGTTTAGATAGTAATCATTAAAAATTCATTGAACCCCTTTGAACTTTTTAATCTCGGATTTTAGCAACAATAAATATTGATCGCCCCAAACGTTATTAGGTTCAATATCCTTGCTTACATCAGCACTTAATTGTTCGCCTTTTACCCACTCGTTCCAGGTTCCAACCATAGCAAAACGCACACCCAGCAGCCTTGCTCTTGCCCATTGTTCTTTAAATGTAATACCGTTGTTTCGCGAACCAGCGGCCACGTAATTCATATCGCCCGGGTTGCCCTGAGGTCGCCAGCTCTTAAAACAGGATTGTCATAGGTTAACAAGCCTTGCGATTCCGCACACCGGCAACACGAAAGAATAGTATCGTTACAATTAAATATATTTTCATCGATAGCTGCTGTTACAACATGCGGTGGTTTACTAACACACTTTATTCTTACTAACCAAAAAATTATTTACCTGCAGTGCATCAATACTTCACGCCCAACAATTTTATTTCACCAATTAAACCTGATGACTCTAATGCTTGTGCGGGTTTAAATGTATTTATGGAAAGCCAGGTTTTACGTTGTGCTTCGGGTAAGCGGCTATCTCCTACTAAACGGTTTACCCATGTATTTACCACTTCTACGGTTATTTGATTGTCACCTTTTTTTATGGCATTTGTAATATCTACCTGATAAGGCGGGCACCAGACAGCACCCACTTGTATCCCATTAATTTTTACTACAGCCATATTTTTTACATCACCCAAGTCTAACAAAATCCTTTGTGAGCCCCGCTTTTCAGCCATCTGAAAGTTATTTGAATAGATGGCTGTGCCTGAATAATATTTTATCGTTGTGTCGGCGTTTTTGCTCCAGTCAGTTAGCTGCGGAAATGTTACTGGGCTCTTTGGCCCACGTATGGCCTTATCAAAAACAACCTGCCATGGCGAAGTAATAGTTTGCACTATTTCTGCAGCAGGAAAGTTTACACCCGTGCCTGATGCAGTATTGATTTTATTTCTAAAAACAATAAAAAAGCTTTGTGTGGGTTCAAGATGAATGGGCACCGTTGTACTTACCTTTTGTTGTGTAAACTTTGGCAACAAGCGGTGCGAACCATCGGTAGCATCAAACAATTCGGGTTGCTTTCCTTCTACCCTGAATGATGGATTAATGTCTATCGCTTTATCACTTTGGTTGGTAATAAAATAAATTTCCTTCTCCGCTTCGCGACGATGAATGTATAGAACAGGATCGGTTGAACTCAGCACAATATCTTCCTTTACATTCAGTTTTTCCATCGCTGTTTTTATATCCACACCGCTTAAAACCAATCCTTTTCCATATTTGCGGGAGGTCACATTTTTACCGTCTGCATCACCCCATAATTCGGCAGCTAAACGTTGCACTTCCTTATCGGTAGCAGGATAGTTTTGCAAACTTGGCGAGCGGTGTGGCGATGGCCCAAGTATGGTAGCACCATCGGCAACAAGGTCTTTTATCTTTCGAAGTAATTCAGGCCGCATTGTTTCCAGTTGCGGTAATACCAACAGGCGGTAACTCATGCCATCGGGTAATACCAATTTACCATCTTCCACTTTTACACGCTGCTTAATTACTTCGGCATTTATGTAATCGTATTGATAACCTTTCGGTATCTCCGGGTTACGGGTACCGGTCATCTTTGGCGCATCTTCTCCAATAAAATAAGCCACATCATTTACTACCTGGCCGCGCTGCAGCATATACATACAGCGGCGTTGATAATCTATCCAGTTTTTTGATTGTTCGAACCAGGTATTTTTTCGGTTAAACTCTGTACCAAATGGTGCATTGATGCCCGGCGTTTTATCTTCATAAGGCTGTTGAATATAAAGATGCAAAAGCACTGAATTAATGCCTTCGGTGAACGACCAGTCTCCTCGTTTTTTTAGCAAGGCAGGATATCTTTCATAAGCCTTGCCGCCTGATGTATAACTTTCGGCATATACTTTTGTATGACCATAAATGTGCGCTGCCGAAGAAGCGGCCCTGCATTCAATGTTACCCAATTCCCCTTCGTTCCAAAACTCGCCGGCTATCTCATGGCTTTGTCCGCCATACATTAAAAACTCTGAAGGAAATCCCCAGTGGCCATAGTTTTCAAGCCATATCCTTAATCCATGTTTAGCACTGATGTCTCTTAAGCCTCCAACATAATCGTACGCCACCCTATCAGCAATCAGCCGCCGTAAGTCCCACAAAAAACGGTTCGATTGATCTGCGCTGCCAACGATTCTTCCTGACAATACAGGAAGCCATCTGATCGGGTCATAGCCATAACGCCTTGAAAAATCTTCGGCCAATCCTTCAGTCCAGTTTTCAGGTCCCATTTCGTAACTGTCCATGACAACGTGCTTAAAAGCTGTGCGGTCATCTGCGGGCATGCGCTCCAAAAGTTTGCCCATGTAGGCATTGAAATGATTTTCCAGGTAAGTCTTGTTCATCTTATCTACTTCCAAACCGCGGGCATTTGGTGCCGATGGCCCGTTCATGGTGCCGGTTGGTGTAGCGCCAATGCGCATCACAATCCATTTACCGGCAGGTGCATCCCAGTTTAATGTACCATCTGCACCAAGGTTTTTTGAAATATCCATCACTTGCATTGGCTTCACGTACATACCGGCTTCCATCGTTTCCATCTGGTTGGGCCATTGAAATTCTTTCCACAAGGGAACCGGCGTTTGAAACATCTTAGCCAATTGTTTTTCTTCATAACGCTCGAGTTTTGGAGCGGGGGTTAAAGCAATTTCACCAAAGGCAGCATTGGTTTTTTTGCCCCCTCTATCTCTAATGTTACTGAAAATAAAACGGTAATTGTTTGATGCGATTTGAGGGAACGATATAGCAACCGGTGCATAAGGAACAGGGCCAACGTTTACGCCCGGGTTTGTGCGATCAAACAAAAATGTTGAAACCGTTTTATACATTCCATTCTCCAACATTTGTAACTGCACTGTTGCTGAAAAAGGTTTTGATGCCGGATAAATAACAAGGCTTCTTGCTGTAAATGGCTGCGATGTTTTAATATCAAGAGTGACCGTATCCTTGTTAACAGGAAAGGTGCAAAGCGTATTAGTGTTTCCATCTGCTATGTTGGATAAGCCTGTAGCATTTGCAGAACTTGTAACGATGGGATGAACATCAGCGATGGTGATGTTATCGTCTTTCGGTGCAGGAAAAGCAATCACTTTGATATCTTGAAAAGTATCTTTTGGTGCGGCAATTTTTTGTATGATCTGCCTGCCGCCATCAACCGTTATTTCGGTATTTACCAAGTAACGCATGGCCTCGCCCGTTTTCACCCACGGTCCGCCAGACTGGCTCCAGCCGGGACAATTGAACAAACCGATGTTGATGCCCAAACGCTTGCCTTCGCGGATAGCGTGCTCGGTTAGTTGCCACCACTCTTCACTTAATATGGGTACACTTCCGGATGCTACTTCATCTAACCCAATATTGCCAATGAGTGTTTGGCCTATACCTATTTTAGCCATTGCCTCAAGGTCTTTGGTGATGCCTTCTTTTGAAATGTTATTGCTGATCCAGTAGTAATAAACCCAGGGTTTCAGGGTGTCTTGCGGCGTGGCAAAAGCTGTTGCAAAATCATCTTGCTTTCCTGCTTTTCCAACAGCATTTTTTGATGGATTGCAGCCGTATGACAGCATAAAGAAAACTACAATAATCAAAAACGAATAGCCAATCAACAATCTATCTTTCATAAGAAATAATATAGCGAAATTAAAAAATTAAACCACCCTAGTTTTTATAACAAGTTGAGAAGAAATATGGTTACGGTTCCACGGATGACTCAAAACATTAAGTTTTATTTCGAGTGGTTGAGCGGTGTAAACATTTATTTTTTCTTTGCTGGCAAGGTGCATTATCAATTTATGTTTTTCGCCGGAACGCAGGCGAAGCTGATTAACACATATCAGACCATCCTGGTTGATAATTTCGTTCGATACATCTTTACCATTCAGTTTAAATGAAATGTTCCACTTGCTCCGTTGATCATTTATTCCGGCACTAAGAACTGGACAAACATCCATGCCAGCTTCATCTTTATTTACCAAGCTGAAAGGGATATCATATGCTGCCCATCCATCTTTTTGCAAAGGGATCTTCACTTCGGCAAAATTATTTTGAATAGCACAATTTGCTTTTCCATCCAGCATAACTACCGTTTCACCACGCAGGTGTTTAATGAGCCAATAAGCAAGGCCGGTAACAGTTCCGGCGGCCGTTACCTCATTCAATTTTTCGGGCCCTACGGGATACTGTTCAATCTGTGCTGCGTAATATGATATCACCCAAATATCTGGCTGGGCACCTGCATTTTCGTGTTGTTGCACGCAAAGCTTTCCTTGTTTTAAAAACTCAGCACCACTGCCCGTTAGGTAAGGTGCCATCATTACCATGGCCAACTTGCCATTGGCGTGTGCATATTTTACCCCTGAAATACTGCCCTCCTGTATGTTGCCCTGGTTTGTTTTCCATAAGCCTAAGGGCCCATCTGTTGACGAGCCGTTAGTGCTGTCAATTACTTTTCGCCAGGCAATCCCTGTTGATGAATTGATATCGCCGCCTACTAACCACGGTGCACCCATACCCAAAACAATGCGGCTGGTATCCCGCCATTTTAATGCGGCCAGCCTGCTGTCGTTTATACCGCGGTTACAAGTGGTATAGGTTACTTTAAAACCATTGGCAATGAGGATATCAATTTTTACTTTATCTGATAAATCATCGGTACGGATAAGATCTGTTTCGTAGAAAATATTTTTTTTGGTGAACAGGCTTGCCATGGTGGTTATCCGCTTGTTTTGTGCAGCATCGGCGGTGTTGGTATTTAATGCAAAGTTGTTGATATAATACCCGTCAGCATATTGGCGAACATAACGCCAGTTTGATGAATCGCTAATGTAGCCGTCAAAGGCGCCTGGCGTGTTATCGCCACCGCCGATATATACTTTTACGTTAACGAGCGGCCTCACAGGCGGGAGCGTAATTGGATCTGGTGACGATCGCTTGCAGGAAAAAGAGGCGATAGATACCAGCAATAAGATCAAGCTTTTTTTTATCATTTTACTTGAATTTAAATCTATTCGATGTTTAGTTTATAACGGTCACTTTATTCAAAAATCATGTTATGAATCATTGCTTAAATTTTGCAATTTCTTCTTTCATCATTTAATAATACTTATCTCCATGCTACCTCCCGGTTGTTTCTGAGGGTAACAGGAATATCGTAATGAAAATCACTTTTGAAAATACCTCATTTTATCATCGTGAATTATTTCAGATTCTATTATACTGTCCGCCGTATAAGAATGTGCAATGATTTTTTTTGTCCCGGCGGTATTGCTGCTATGAATCATCGTTGCGTCGCCCTCTTGTACGCTTTGTTCAATATGCAGCAATGCACAAGTTTATCAGGCGCGAAGTATAGTTACTTTTCAAATCAAGCTGGTAGCCCGTATGTACAACCTCTGTATTTCGGATTACTCATTACATATATATTGACATTAGCCACGAAACCTGAACCTTCATTTTTTCTTTTGATGTTTACTTTAAAATCCAACACGTTTGCACGGTTCAACCTATAACCAGAATTGCATACAAAACCACCTTTATAAACCATGGCATCGGGTACATCTTTCCCGTTTAGTGTAAAGCCAATATCCCAATCTTTATTTGCATCTGGTATAGTGGCTTTTATAACCGGTGTAAGTTCTACTGGTTGGTTGAGCAGTATTGGAAATGCTGATGTGAAAAGAATAAGAAGACTCTTGTCCAGAAACGTAAACTGCTGTTGCCATCTGTCTGGTAAACCGATATATATTTTTACAGTACGTGCCGTCAAGTTGATATACTTCGCAAGGTATAAATTAGTGACATATGATAATTTGCTCAATAAAGAAAAACTGTACAAGAGGGCGACGCAACAATGCTTTATAAAAGTTCGCATGCCCGGACCAAAAAAATCCCTGCACTTTTTTGCCCCTTGCGCAGTATAATTGTTTTTGGGGGTAACGGGTCCACAGGAGTTTGTGCAACTGCATTTTTTTACAAGCCTAAGTATTAAAAAATAGAGGCAGCCGTGATAAAAAATACAAAAGGATTTTGAGTCATATACCTTTTTCTGTGTGTTGGTTAGTTAATATTTACCAGCCTGGATTTTGCGTCCACAACGGAAATTTCACCATCTCATTTATTGGAATAGGAAACAATAGGTATTTTGAATCAAATGCAAGTCGTGCACCGGGAACCCTGAACCTGCTATAAGTAAAAGCATTTGTACCTGTTTTTGTAATGCTGTTTCCACTCATTACCTGATCTGTCTGGTCTAATATTTTCCATCGGCGCACATCATAAAACCGGTGCTCTTCAAAACAAAGTTCAACCCTTCTTTCATTGCGGATACGTTCGCGCAATTTGGCTTTATCGCCATTAAATTGTGCTAAAGTATAATCAGGCATAGTTGCACGTCTTCTTATCGTATTCAATGCATCAATAATATTCAGACTTGGACCATTTACTTCATTTTCAGCTTCAGCAAAATCTAAATAAAATTCGGCAAGCCTGAACAATGGCCAGTAGCTGCTTCCACCTGCGAGGGATAAGTTTCCAGATCCCCTGGTAGGGTCAACAAACTTATGCAGGTAATAACCCGTTTTTGTAAATCTTCTATCAGCTGCATTAATTTGATCCTGGCCGCCGTTGTAAGCCTGTAAAAAATAATCAACACTTCCTTTTTTCCCCCACAAAGAATTGTTGTAAAAGATAAAGGCAAGCAAGCGTGGATCTCTGTTTGTATAAGGATCGCTATCATTATATCCGGAAGCTGCATTAATGATTGGAACCGTATGGTTGGCATCACTGTACCCGGTAATCGGGGCGGTGCCGTTCTTCATTTCAAAAGCATCTACCAGTTCCTGTGTTGGGCAAACACCCGCCTTAAAATTATTAGTGCTGGGTATTCCGTTTGCATAACTGGTATGACCTACGCCATTTGGCGGACTTGGATGTTGCCAAATAACCTCCGGCTGAATAGCCGGATTACCATTATCTCTTATTCTATTTACATCATAAGCATTCAGCGTTCCGTTGGTTGGTGTGGCAGAATAATACAGTCTGTACAAACCCGATGACACGGAAAATTCTAACACATCTTTACTTGCGATTGAGGCGGCTGTGTACCTTGTCATATCATTGGCAGGGTTATGTAAAGGGCTTGCCGCGTATAATAATGCTTTTGCCTTTAAACACATAGCAATCATTTTTGAACCGCGGCCTACGCCCTTTATATTTGGGTCGCTTGAGTTGTCATCTCTTCTGTCGGGCATATCATTTTTTATGGCATCACATTCTTTAACTATCCATTTTGCCACTTCATCAAATGTGTTTCTTTTAATGGCAGCAAAATTGGTATTGGCATCGTATAGTGTTTCGGTAATAGGAACACCGCCATAGTTTTTTATCAGTTCAAAATGAAAGAATGCCCTTAAAAACCGGGCTTCGGCTATGTATTGTTTTTTTGATTGTGCACTCCAGGCCTTGGTATTATTAGGGTCTTCGCTTACAGTAACTTTATCGGCGTTTGCAATAAACAAATTAGCTTTTCTTATGGCGCCCCAATAACGATCCCAATAAGTATAACCATTATTACCGGGTTGTATTGCGAAGTTACTTACTGTTTGTCCGCCGGAGTTCCAAAGATCAGCGGAGAAACCATCAGCATCAACAGCTTCATCAGATTTTGTAGCCAGCATCTGGAAAAAGTAATAACTATCCTGGTACTGCGGAATATCCACGTAGCTATCTACCAGAAAGCCTCTTGCCAGCGATGCATCTGCAAATATATCCTCTAATTGTAACCTGTTATCAGGTATTTTATCCAATGGATCTTTTTTACAACTTGCAGTAAATAAGACAGCAACAGCTATCATTATTTTAATAAAATTATTTTTCATATGAAACATTTGTTAATAATTTTTTATTTAAAAAGTAAGGTTGATGCCGAAATTATATGATTTAAAAATCGGGTGTACAGCACCATTGTTATTGGTAAATGTTTCCGGATCATAATCTTTATAACGAAGCTTATCCCAGGTAAAAAGATTTAAGCCGGTTACATAAATGCGTACACCTTTTGAAAATTTTTCTACGAGTGATTTAGGGAAAGTATAGCCTATTTCAGTAGTTTTTAATCGCAGGAAAGTGGCATCTTGTAAAAAGAAATCATTCAATGCTCTGCTGGGGTTAGCATTTAAAGTGAGTGCAGGGTAATTGATTGGTAATCCTGCAGCCAATCGTTCAGGGCTCCAACGGTCTAATTGATGTGCAAAAGTAGCATCAACAGTTTCAAAAATTCCTTGTCCCGTGATGTACAATGACCGGTTAGCAGAACCTTGTAATAAACCACTCAGATCAAAGTTTTTATAGCTCACACTAAATGCAAAGCCGAAATTCAATAATGGTTCATTGGGATAGCCTATCGCCACCTGGTCTTTATCATCAATAAACCCATCACCGTTCTTGTCAACATATTTGAAATCTCCGGGCCTTGGTTGGGTGATTTTATAAACTGCATATTTAGATATTTCAACTTGTGTATTAAAAAAACCATCGGTAACATAACCAAATGGCTGCCCTATCTGGTAGCCGGTTCTTGTATAACGGGCTGCATAGGAAGAATCTTTAGGTACTTCAGGAAAATAATCTACATTGTTTTTTGCATAAGCAACATTAGCACGTGCCAACAAAGAAATACCATTATTAAACCTTTTTTTGTAAGAAAGTTCAACCTCTACTCCCTTGTTAGTAACAACCCCTGAATTTTGTGCCGCCAATGCGCCAAGGTTGCCCTGTATGTTGGGTAAAAGGCCCGCTAAAGAAGTAAGAATATTATTTCTCTTCTCTCTGAAAAGATCCAGAGTTATTGATAAATTTTTGAACAGCGTTGCATCTATGCCTACGTTAATTTTTTTGGCAGTTTCCCAGGTTACATCTTTGTTGCCTATTTGCAGTTCTCTTGTAGCATTTCCTAAATTTGCATATGGTACGCTTACACTGCTGTAATTATCCTGGTATATAAAACGATTTGAGCCCTGCCTGTCGTTACCAACCAAACCATAAGTAGCTCTTATCTTTAAACTATTAACAGCCTTTACGTTCGCCATCCAATTTTCTGATGAAACCTGCCACCCTGCAGAGAATGATGGGAAAAAACCAAAACGTTTACCGGGGGCAAACTGTTCCGATCCGTTGTATCCCAAATCAACTTCACTAAAGTAGCGCCTGTTATAATCGTATGTTATCCGGCTTACATAGCCCCGGTAGTTGAAAGGCAGTTGGAGATCAATGACCTTTTGTTCCTGGTTAAATAATAATAAACCTGTGATATTATGCAAACCAAAACTTCTTACATAATTCATTGATAATTGTAAAGTGGCATTCGTAATATTGCGAGGCGTGCCTGCAGAAGCTGCACCTAAAGCACCATCAGTACCAGACTTAACATACTTGGCACTATCCAATAAACCTGTAGTTACAGACGGAATAAGTGTTTTTACCCAGGTGGCATAAGGACTGCTTCTTAACTGGCTGTTGTTTGCCCTTGAATCGAATGCGTAGAGCGCTTTTACCGATAAACCCTTTGTTATGGTTTTAAGGTCCTGATCTAATGAAAAGGTTGCCGTAACCTGGTTACGATCTTCAATATTGTATCCGCTTCGGTTCAGCAGTCCATATATAGGAAAGTCACCCCCATCGCCAGGAATGAATTGCACACCACCTGCCGGCACTACAATATTTCCTGCGTTGTCTTTTACTTCTGGTGTTAGTGGTGTAAACCTTCCTGCATTTGATCTATTTGCTGCATTAAATATAAGAGTTGTTGCATTGGAACCATTTTGACCCCATGGGCTGTTTTGCTTTTCAATATAACCACCTGTTTGTAAGCTGACTTTTAATGTACTGTTTAACTTAACATCAAAATTTGCCCTAAAATTGTATCTTTTTAAAACTGAATTGGCATCATAATTTGTTTGATTTGTTTTAAATAATCCATCTTCAGATAAATAACCTGCATTTACAAAGTATTGAAAGTCTTTTGTACCGCCCCGCAGGTTAAGGTTATACCTGGTTTGAGGCGTATTTTTTTTGATAAACAAATCATACCAGTTAATATTAGGATATAGCTCCGGCATATCCTGCAATCTGAACCTGTCTAGTTGATATGGAGTATAAACAGGTGCTAAACCGTCATTTGCACGAAGTTCATTTGATAATATAGCATGGTCATACGAACTGGTTCTTTGGGGTATTCTTGTATAATTCTGCAAAGCATGCTCAACCGAAAAATTAATTTCTGTTTTGCCATTTGTTGTGCCACGTCTGGTTGTTACAATAATAACACCGTTTGCACCCCGAACCCCATACACAGCAGTTGCTGAGGCATCTTTTAAAATACTAACCTGCTCCACCTCGTTTGGATCAAGCCCGTTTAAAAAATCACTGCGTTCAATTCCATCTACAATAATCAATGGGGCTTGTGAATTATAGGTGCCTTTACCCCTAATAAGCAGATCAATTGCGTCTTTACCTGGCTCGGCGCTTCTTTGTATAACTGTTAGTCCAGGCAACCGGCCTGTTAATGCAACACTTAAACTTGCGGCAGGGCTTTGTTTTATTTCTTCTGTTCTTATTGTTGAGATGGCGCCTATCACACTTATCTTTTTTTGCTGACCGTAGCCAACCACCACAACTTCTCCCAGATCTTTATTGGTAACTTCTAATTTAATATCGATGCTTGTTTGATTACCCACTAATACTTCCTGCTGCTTGTATCCTGCATTACTCAGTACAAGTATGTTACCTTTATTTGCCGTAATGGAAAACCTGCCCTCAGCATCTGTTGAAGTACCCTTGCCGGTTCCTTTAGAAACAACAGAAGCACCCGCTAAAGGAATATTATCTTCATCCGTAATCCTTCCGCTAATAATTTTTTGCTGTGAAAAACCAATAGTGCTGCAAAGTACAAAGCCAATTACCAGTAACATTTTCATTGCATGACATAATCGTCTGCATTTCGTTTTAAACATAATCGTTAGTTTTTATAGTTGTTAAATAATTGATTGGCGATGTTAAAACGGGTTTTCTTTAGCCCTTAAGGACAACAAAAATGAGGTAAATATTGAAACTGTTGAAAAAAATATCTTCAAAGGTATTATTGCATTTTGTAACAGAGGGCTATGTAAAAATAAACCAGAGGGTGTATTCTGTATTTCATATAGCACACCTTTATGACAGGTTATTACTAATTTCAGCTTTTTGATTTCAATCGTTATTGTAAAAGATTCTCTTTCTAAACTATAATAAATCATTGACAGAATTGATTGCCTTATAATTTATTACGGTATTTGCGAAATTAAAAACAATTCTTTTTTTTCCATCCTGTACTTTCTGTGCTGCCTAAAATCAGCTACTACAAAGCTTTAAATAAAATCAAGTCAACTTTTTTTCATCGTTTTCTGTCTAAGTGACATAAAAATTTACTTCCAAAAAGAAAAGTTATTCTTAAGGAACTTGCAAAGCGACTGAATAGTTTTTGATAATGTTTTTTACAATGATGCTTTTAATGGTATATGAATTTCTGAGAACCCATTGCATGACACCTATTTTAAATAAGAGCCCTCAACGTTCTTATAAATAAGCGGGTTCTCAACATCATTGTTAAGCAGAGCGCCAACTTTAATTTGTTGCAAATAGCTATCGGGGAGGATATTAGGCTGCCCATTATAAATATTTCCATCAGGCATATAAGCACAGGTCATAGCTCGCCGAAATCCGGGAGTCATATTGGCATGAGCGCCATGTATAGTTAGTCCGTTATGAAAAAAGCAACTACCTGCTTTCATAGTAGCAGCAACAGATTTACTTGTTTTAAATTGAGGATAAAAATCAAAAATCGCACTCATGTTTTTTCCAATGCCAGGGTTTTCAAAAGAAGTATGTTTATGCGAACCCGGAATAAAAAACAAACAGCCGTTTTCTAATGTAGCATCATCTAAAGCCACCCAGATAGATAAGGCCCTGCGATCTGAAAAAGACCAGAAAGGAGTATCTAAATGCCAGGATGTTGGATTGGCCCACGGACGTTTTATTAGTGCCTGGTCGTGCCAAATGCGGATGCCATCTACGCGGATAGATCAGCAGCCAATTTGCCAATTCGTTCATCAAGCATCAGTTCTTTTACTTTATCGCTGGTTTGCCATAAGTTTAATAATTGATCAAATACCTTGTTGTAATAATCCGCGTCCTTATTAATCCCGTCATCTTCATCAATCTTAAGAGATTTACCAGGCATTTTTTGCCCGTTTCTTTCTTTTATGGCTTCTGTAACTGCTGTTCGCCATTTTTCCAGTTCTTCACCATTTAGAAAGTCTTCAATAATAACATAGCCGTTTTCACTATAAAAGGTAATTTGTTCCTGGCTCAGTTCAGATTTCATAACTTTTTTGTTTTATGTTATTAACTAATTAAAATTACAGTAATGATGGTTTTAGAAAAGTGGTTAAATTGAATTATTATTTATACTTTTTGATATAATTTATTACGATATTCATAGTAATTATTACCTGTTCGATATGATTAAGAACTACAATAAGTATTTAACAATAACAGAATTAGAAGAACAATGGGGATTTTACGTTACTACTGTCGGGTATAATATAATTGATAAAAACCAGGTTTATCCTAATAATAAGGAACATCCACCGGATCATTCTTTTACCTGGAATAAAGGACGGATGCTTGATGGGTATTATGTTGTTTTTATCCCGAAAGGACAGGGTATTTTTGAGTCAGCTCAAACAGAACCTCATTCTGTAATAACAGGAACTTGCTTTTTTCTTTTTCCCGGCATTTGGCACCGCTATAAACCAGACCCCGATTCAGGATGCGAAGAATACTGGGTGGGATTTAAGGGCTCTTATCCGGATGAATTAATGAATAAAGATTTTTTTAATCCTGCAGCGCCTTTCATAAATGTCGGTTTAAACGGTGACTTATTAAACCTCTTTCATAAATTAATTGATACTGTACAGTCAGCCGCAACCGGCTATCATCAGGTTGTTTCAGGAATTACTTTGCAAATTTTAGGATTGATACATGCGATTTCCATGCATGATTTGCACAACGATGATCCTATAAGAAAACATATTACAAAGGCAGAGTTCCTTTTGCAGGTATATTTAGAAAGCTCAGTTAACATGGAGGAGTTGGTAAAAGAGCTTCCAATGAGTTATTCAAAATTCAGAAAATCGTTTAAGAACATTACCGGACAATCCCCAAATCAATATCACCTTAATCTGAAATTAAAAAAAGCCAAAGAACTGTTTAGCTCTACAACATGGAGTATAAGTGAAATTGCTTGTAAAACCGGTTTTCAATCTGTACTCTATTTTTCCAAACTGTTTAAAAATAGAAACGGAGTGTCACCAAAATTTTATAGATCAGACAAATTGAAATTGAAGGTATCAGCCAAGCGCTTATCACAGATCATCGAAAGCGGGATCAATAATCCCCAATATTGTTTTGAGGCAAAAGATGCAATGAAAATATATCTGTACAAGGGAGTGACACAAGGATGAAGCCATGAAAAACTTCTGATGGTCACCAAAAAGAAAAACGACAATTTGGCATGCACGCAAAAACAATCCCCTATTTCTAATCTCTAATTATGCGCATTTTATTTCTGATATTTTTCAGCACTTTTTTTGGTTTGGGGTTAATTAATTTTCGTTCGGATGGGGGTAATAATATACCGCAGCAGCCGGCTAACGACTCCATAGAAGAACAGTTTAAAAACCCTTCGCGCCAATACGGCATTCGCTGCTGGTGGTGGTGGCTCAACGGTAATGTTACAAAGGAATCAATCACCCGCGATTTGGAAGAGATGAAGGCAAAGGGATTTAGTGGTGCTTGTATTTTTGACGCAGGTGGATATAATCAGGACGGAAATGGCGTTGTACCAGAAGGCCCCCTGTTTGGAAGTGCTGCATGGAAGTCTCTGTATGTTCATGCCGTTCAGGAAGCAAATCGTTTGGGACTTGTACTCAGCCTCAGTATCCAAAGTGGCTGGAACTTAGGAGGACCTGATGTAACCCCTGAAGAAAGCACCAAACAAATTACCTGGTCTGAGCTTAAAGTTAATGGGGCCGCTCACATCAATCAGGTGCTGCCGCAACCAGAATCTAAAGAGAGATTTTACAAGGATATCGCTGTAATAGCATTTCCAATTAAACAACAGACACCACACGCTGCTATTCGCGATCTTTCTTTAAAAACGGCCATTAAAGAAGCCGGAGGTTCAGCACCGGATACGCGGTATTTATTAACAGATGTTCCAACTACTCCGGGAGAAGAAGATGCGCTGTTGAATCAAGTTATAGATCTTAATGGTAAAACGGATAAAAATGGTGTGTTGGATTGGGAAGTTCCCTCAGGTGAATGGCTGGTCATGAGGTTTGGTTATACTGCTACCGGCAGTAAGGTTTCTACTGCAAGCGGTAATTGGCAGGGTTTGGTTATAGATTATATGAGTAAGGAGCATTTTAACCGCTATTGGAATACGCATGTAGAGCCATTAATGAAAGCGATAGGTCCACTCGCCGGTAAATCTCTTCGGTATCTGCAAACAGATAGCTGGGAAGTAGGAGGCATTAACTGGACTGATAAATTTGCAGAAGAATTCCACAAAAGGCGGGGGTACGATATATTGCCTTATCTACCTGTTATAACTGGTAAAATCATTCAAAACAGAGAGGTGAGTAACAGGTTTCTTGCTGATTTCCGAAAGACCATAAGCGATTGTATCGCGGAAAATCACTATGGCACTTTTGCAGAGCGGGCTAAAAGCTATGGTATGGGTATTCAGCCGGAATCAGCAGGGCCACATGCAGGCCCACTCGACGGGTTAAAGAATTATGGATACAGCGAAATTGTTATGAGCGAGTTTTGGTCACCATCTCCTCACCGCCCAAAACCAGACAATCGTTTTTTCGTTAAACAGGCTTCAAGTGCAGCGCATATTTATAATCGCCGACTGGTTGGCGCAGAATCATTCACTACTATAGGTCCCCATTGGAACGATGTGATTTGGGCAGACATGAAGCCAAGTTTTGATCATGAGATTTGCTCGGGACTAAACCTGGTTTATCTGCACACCTTTACTGCTTCTCCAAAAGAAATGGGATTACCTGGGCAGGAATATTTCGCGGGCACTCATTTTAATCCCAATGTTACCTGGTGGAACTGGTCAGGAGCTTTTATCAAATACATCAGCCGCTGCCAGTATTTCATGCAGCAGGGACAATTCGTTGCCGATGTCCTGTATTATTATGGAGATCATGTTCCAAATATTGCAGGTCAAAAAGCTAATGATCCCGCCAAAGTATTACCGGGATTTGATTATGATGTAATTAATGAAGATATGTTGCAAAAGCTCAGCCTTCAAAACGGAACAGTAACACTTCCCGGTGGAATGAGTTACAAGGTTTTGGTGTTGCCAAATCATAAAGCCCTATCACTTGCGGCTATTAAAAGGGTAGATGAATTAGTAAAAGCAGGAGCAACCATAATTGGTCCCAAACCAGAAACTACCATCAGCCTCGTATCCTATCCTGGATCTGAAAGTGAGTTAAAAAAAATCGCAGATAATTTGTGGGGGAATTCGATGGATGCGTCAGGAATTAACAAGGTGGGGCTTGGCCGTGTAATTTGGGGACAAACAGCAAGACAGGTGTTGTTAGCCGATAATATACAACCTGATTTTGCAGCAAAGAGTAACGATCCAAAACAGGTGTTCGATTACATTCATCATACCCTGACGGGGATGGATTATTACTTTGTCAGTAATCAAAACAAAGAAACTGTAAATGTTACCTGTGCCTTCCGAATAGAAAGTAAGCAACCTGAATTATGGGATGCTATGACTGGTGAGATCAGGGATGCAGGGGCTTTTCAACAAAAAAACGGACAAACAATTATTCCACTTGAACTAAATCCTTACGGTTCTGTTTTTGTTATTTTTCGCAAGCCAATTCCAACTTCCAAAAAAGGAATATCAAAAAGTAATTATCCTGCTTATACGTATTTAAGCACTATAGGCGGTCCATGGGAGTTGCAGTTCGATCCAAAATGGGGCGGCCCGGCTTCTATAAAATTTGATTCTTTGGAAAGCTGGTCCAACCGGAAAGAAGAAGGGATACAGTATTATTCTGGCAAGGTTGTTTACCGCAAAACATTTAATAGTCCTTCTAATATCAAAGCAAAGTATATTTATCTTGACCTTGGAAATGTGCAGGATGTAGGGATTGCCCGGATATACCTTAATGGAAAAGATTTAGGAATAGTATGGGCTCCTCCATTCAGGGTACAAATTACAGGAGCACTTAAACAAAAGGATAATAAACTGGAAATAGAAGTAGTAAATTCCTGGAGGAACCGGCTGGTTGGAGACCGGGGCAAGCCGGAAAATGAAAGGTTTACTAAAACCAATATCAGGATCAGGGAAGAATGGAGTTTGCTTCCCGCCGGTTTATTAGGTCCTGTAAAAGTACTTTCAGCAGAGTAAGTGAAGTGATTAATTAAGCATGACCCAAATTTATATGAAACAAAAACCCTCGTTCATTTTTCTTTTATCCTTTGCATGGTTTCAATTGTTGATTGTAAATGTTTCTGCACAAGATCAGCAGACGAAAGAAATAAAACTTCAATTACAGAAAGATAAGCTACACGATTTAACGCTTGAAGAACAAAACACGGGTGAGTATAAGATAGCCACAACAGGTAGCGACCCGTATGTATTTACAGAGAAATTTGGAGAGCAAATTACTTCGGATCATTACATGCTTTCTTTCGAATATTTCTGCCCTACATGGTTGGACCATCTGCAAATATTTTTTGCTGAACCAGTTGAGGAAAATAAAAGTATCCACACTGAATTAGGTGTAAGCGAAGGCTGGACAACTTTTTCGATAGATGTAAATGAACATATGAAGGGATGGGGTAAGAAAGGTGATTACATACGTTTTGATTTTGGAAGCGCCCCCAATTATCGAATGCAAATCCGCAACATCCGTTTTAGAAAACCAACAGATAAAGAGTTAGCTATCACTGCTGCAAGAGAAAAGAATAAGGTGATGGATTCTAAGATGGAAAATAACCTGAAGAGGTACCTCGATAAAAATTATCCTGACACTGTTACGAATGTATCTGTGACCAAAGAGAAGATTATAGTTAAAGGAAAAATTTCTTCCGGAAAAAATCTTTACCTCGCTGACGTACCGCTGTACCAGGATATAACTGAGCGGCATATATTCGACCGTATAATGAAACTCCCCTCCAATAAAAAAGAGTTCATCATCAGCATTGACCGTTATGTTTCCTCAGCAGATAAGAAGTATGACCGTCTCTTTTCGAAATGGGTTATCGTTGAAAAAATAAATGATGAATACAATCTTGCTTCCCATGCACGCTTTGCTGATAGTATTCAATCATTGTACGATCTTCCTGATGAAAAGCCATGGAACAAAAAAGGAATTGGCGGTTTTAGCGCCGGTGGTAAAGCTCCGGTAAGCGACCTTGATTCATTAAATATTTCAAGCGTTACGGTAAACATCTGGATCACGCGGTTTATACATTCTTCTCCTTCTGAAAGCACGATCCCTTACACCCTTAACGGCAAAACATATCATATAGACCGGATGGCTGTTGAAGGTTTGGATAAAACCCTGCAACTGACTGCCCGTAAGCATATCATTGTTTCAGCCATCATACTTATAGGTAAAGCTTCAAGTGTGCAGGATAAAGAAATAGGAAGAATTTTTGAACATCCCGATTTCGATCCCGCAGGCATTTACAGCATGGCGAATGTTACCTCGGCAGAGGGATTGGAGTATTATGCCGCTATCGTTGATTTTCTTGCGCAACGTTATAGCCGCCCCGATAAAATGTATGGACGCATCCATTATTGGATCATGCATAATGAAGTGGATGCAGGTTGGGTATGGACGAATATGGGAGAAAAACCGCCACTGCTTTTTATGGATGATTATATAAAATCTATGAGGGTAGTGTACAACATCGCAAGGAAATATAATTCGCATTCAAAAGTATTTATTTCGCTAACACATTATTGGACATGGACTGCTGATCGTCATTATTATCATCCTAAAGAATTACTGGAAATTCTTTTACGTTACTCAAAAGCGGAAGGTGATTTTGATTGGGCTATAGCGCAGCATCCCTATCCCGAATCGTTATTTGAACCTAAAAGTTGGTTAGACAAAAGATGCGATTTTACTTTTAATTCTCCGCTGATAACATATAAGAATATTGAAGTGCTCAATGCATGGGTAAATCAAAGGGAAGCATTTTATCTCGGCAAATACAAACGCGTTATTCATTTATCTGAGCAAGGCGTTAACTCGATGGATTACTCTGAAAAAAGTTTGCAGGAACAGGCTGCAGGCATGGCTTATGCCTGGAAGAAAATTAAAAACCTTGAAAACATCGAAGCCTTCCAATACCATAACTGGATGGACAACCGTGGTGAAGGCGGCTTGCGTATAGGCTTACGCCGTTTTCCTAATGATGAAACTGATCCGGCAGGCAAAAAACCGGTGTGGAATGTGTTCAGAGATATGGGAACGGACAGAGAAGAGGAGGCATTTGAGTTTGCCAAAAAAATCATTGGTATTGATGATTGGGATAATATAATTTATAAAGGTGAAATTGATTCTGCAAAAAAGAAACTGTCGTATAAAGATTTAAAAAGCGATACATGGGTAGCTGCGGATGCATTAGGTCGCAGCTTGCCCACATACAAACAAACAGGACCTGTTAAGAAAGATAAATATGTAGGCATATTTTATTTTCTTACCCATAATAATCCTGGTAAAGATGGACCTTCTGATGTGACGAAAATAAAAGCAGCCAATCCTGATAACCCACAATGGGGTTTAGGCACACATTATTGGGGAGAGCCTGAGGCGGGATATTATTTATCAACAGACGAATGGGTTATTCGCAGGCAGGCACATTTATTATCTGATGCTGGAGTGGATGTGATCATATTCGATTGCACCAACAACGCAACTTATCCGGAGGTGATAAAAGCAATCTGTAAAGTCCTCAGGCAAATACGTGCAGAAGGTGAAAGAACACCGGATATTGCTTTCTTAGCAAGTGAACAATCGGTGTATCAAATATGGGATGAGTTGTATTCAAAAGGCTTGTATGCCGATTTGTGGTTTAACTGGAAAGGAAAGCCGCTGTTGCTTTTTGGGCAGTGGGCGGGTATAAAACCAATGAATGATGTAGTGTTTCCTTCACACATACAAAACTTTTTTACCATTCGCAATAGCTGGGCGTGGACGACTTTACCGTGGTATAAGAATGATGGAAAAGATATGTGGCCCTGGGTAGATCATTATCCCCAAAAAGCAGGCTGGCATGAATCGAAAAATAAAGCTGAATATATTCCTGTTGCAGTAGCACAACATCCTCTTTCCAATATCGGTAGAAGCTTTCATAATGGCGGGCAACCACCGATTGATAAATATGACCTGACACCTGACACCGATAAAGGATTACATTTTGCTGAGCAATGGAAACGGGCAATTGAAGTGGATCCCGAATTTGTTTTTGTAACCGGCTGGAACGAATGGACTGCAGGCAGGCAAACAATGAAAGAAGATGTTGCGGCAGCCCTTGAAGTATGGGATTTTTATCCCGGCGCTGCATTAGGTAAAGTGGGCAAACCTTTAAAACCAGGCGATGTATATTTCATTGATCAATACAATAAAGAATACAGCAGGGATATAGAGCCTATGAAGGATGGTTATACAGATAACTATTATTATCAGCTTATGAGTAATGTTCGTCGTTATAAAGGAGTTAGAAAACCAGAAAAGGCAACACCAACATTCATCAACATTTATGGAAGCTTTTACCAGTGGAAGAATTCGGGTGTAACTTTTTATGATCATATAAATGATACAGAACATCGTCACTCACCAGGAAACTTTAAGGCAGGTCCTTATATAAATGAAACAGGAAGAAACGATATTATTCAACTGAAAGTAACGCACGATAAAAAGAATATTTATTTCTATATTGAAACAAAAGATAAGCTCACATCCTATAAAGATAAAAACTGGATGCTGTTATTCATGGATATAGACCAGGATAAAAGCACTGGCTGGCAAGGTTACGACTTTGTAATAAACCATAAAGTGATCAATGAAAAAACCACAACCATAGGCCTACTTGATAAAGATGGGCAACCGTATAAAACTGTAAATATTTCAATGAAGCTGGTAGGAAATAAATTGATGCTGGAAGTTCCACGGTCTATTGTAAAGGAAACTAATAAAGTTGCATTAGATTTTCATGTTGCAGACAACATTCAAAATCTGGGAGACATAAATGAATTCTTTATGAATGGTGATAGCGCACCTTCAAGAAGAGCTAACTACAGGTATGAGGAGTGAGGGTGATAAAAAGTTTTTGGCATGCAAAAGATACTCGAATCTACACTTTATAATCTTGTTATCCTTACAAAAAAAACATCATTCTCCCTCATCTTGATATTTTTTGAAAAACCGGCGCCTGATATATTTACTACCGACTGTTCTATTGGTTTTCCCGCCGCAGACTCTTTTAATTTGGCTACCTGCTCTTTGGTAATTTGTGATGGCAGCCTCATGTCGTAATATGCGGTAAACGAATCATTAACGCGATAACCTGTCTGGTAAATCTCCAGTTTATATTTGCCGGGCTTTATATTTCTTACTCTAAGCTCTGCTGTGCCTACGTTTGCTGCAGGCAAATCTTTACGAAAATATTCTTTGTTCGAGGAGCCTTTCATCTCCGGCATTGTAATATTCCAAAACAGTGCCTGTACATTTCCAATGTTATCCTTACAGATTATTGAACTCGAATCTGTATTAATCAATTCTGTATTTCCTAGTTCTGCCAAAAATTTAAAAATATAAAAAGTAGGTTTACGAATATCCTGAAGATTTATAAGTCCAAAGCCACCATGAAATGGCGTTGATGCCGGAGCGTTTTCTTCAAAAATATCGGTAAAGGTCCAGTAGCTCATGCTGGTTGCACTACTTTCAGTATTACGCAATACATTTAAAGTATATGGTGCGTTTTGATTGGTATCATGTATCGGATCAGCGTCAGAATAAGAACTGCTGAATTCTGTAATATGTAAATCCAGCTTAGGCATGGCGGAGTTATTTATGGTATCCCTTAATCTTTTAATAGCTTTAGAAATTATATTTTCATCAGGGATCAGTTTCAATTTCTTCTTTCCAAACTCATCCAGGCCGTCACCAAATACAGCATAAGAATGTGTGCTTATAAAATCTAATTGAAGCTTATTATTGTAGCAATACCTGATAGCTTGGCCCACCCATGCAGAACCTGCAGTTGCCGGTCCGCCTACTTTATAAGTGGGCGATACAGATTTGATTGCTTTAGCTGCTGAAGCATAAATTTTGTAATAAGTTTCCTGGTTGTTGGGCGATAAAAAGGCAGGGTGGTCCGGTTCATTCCAAACCTCAAAAAACCAGCTCTCCACTTCTTTTTTTCCATAACGTTGCTCAAGATGTTTTACAAAAGCTATAATAAGATTTTCCCATTTGGTGTAATCTTTAGGTTCTGTTACGTTGGCTTTCCACCAGAACACCGTTTTGGTACCCTTAGCCAGCGCCGATGGCATAAACGACAACTCTACAAATGGTTTTATATTCACACTCAGCAGAAAGTCGTAGAGCTTATCAATATATTGCCAGTTGTAAATAGGGTTGCCATTATCATCTTCTTTATAAACAGCCATATCATCATGTAAAATACCATGAAAACGGATGTAACGAAAAGGCATTGTTTTTTGAATTGCTGCTAGTTGCTGCTGCCAGTCTGCCCTAAGTCCTTCATTGGCCCTGCCTGCTCCCACGCAAAAATTATACATGCTGCTGCGAGGACCTTTTACTTTAGTCAGATCTACTGATATTATTCTTTGTTGTGCAAATGAAGTTACCGTAACAAAGAATAGTAAAGAGGTTATGCGAAGTTTCATTATTTGTTTACTTGTTTTAGTAAGAATACAGGTACTCCTTATTAAATTGAAGAAAATTTTACTTCTATCCTTTCTTAGATTTCAATTTAGCATACCGTAATAATGCTTCCAGGTAATAATAGTCTGCGTAAATTAAAGGAACATCCACTTCACTTTTAGCAGGTTTGTGCCCGGTACAATGTTTAATAAGAAAATGATGATTGCCTTCCGCCGCAAAGTATTCTTTGCTGCTAAGACTTCGCAATATTACTTCTGCGGCATTAAAATAAAGTTTGCTTTTTTTCTTATCTAGATATTTTGAAAGTTCGAGTAAGGCAGAGCAGCTTACTGCACCTGCTGATGCATCACGCACATCATTCGGAATGCCGGGTGCATTAAAATCCCAGTAAGGAATTTTGTCTTTCGGCAGGTTGGGATGATTTAAATAAAAGTCTGCAATACTGATAGCTTGTTGTAAATATTTTTTGTCTTTGGTTTCCCTGTACATAACTGTATAACCATATAGTCCCCATGTTTGTCCCCTTGCCCATGCAGAGCTATCGGCAAAACCCTGTGCGGTTTTTTTTGCCAAAACATTACCGTTGGATGAATCATAGCAAACAACATGATAGCTGCTATGGTCGGGTCTAAAGTGATTCTTCATAGTATTGTCAGCATGGGTAATACTAATATTGTAAAACCTTTTATCACCCGAAGCTTTTGAAGCCCATAATAAAAATTCAAGGTTCATCATGTTATCAATAATCACGGGATAATTGTATTGCTGAAACTTATCCCACGATTTTATAACACCCACCTGGTGATGAAAACGAGTGGCCAAAGACTTCGCACCCTGTAATAATATTTGTTTGTATTTTTCATTGCCCGTAAGCCTGTAACCATTTCCAAATGGGCAATACAGCATAAAACCAAGGTCGTGAGTATGCGTGTTGAACTGTTCTTTTTGTACAGCCATTGTCCATTTTTCTGCTGCTTGCTTCCACTCATTTTTACCCGTTGCCTCATATAAATACCAGAGGTTGCCGCCAAAAAAACCACTACACCACCAATCACTTTTCATTTTGCGATAACTGCCATCGGGCAGTACCGATTGCGGAAACCACGCAGTATCCTGAAATTCCTGTAGCATAGCCTTATACTGAGTTTCGGCTAAAGCAATTTGTTTAGACACATTAATTTTTTTCTGTGCATTCATTATGCCTGGCAACAATAAAAACCAAACAATCTGCAATGTCTTTTTCATAATATCAATTTATAAATTCAAATTTAAGTGAGAAATTTAATTGGTGCATTGTTATATGAGAGCACATTCTTACTATTCTTTTTTGTTGGATAAAGTAAGTTAATCGACGGCAATTATCTGTCCTGTACTATTTATAATAATTGTTAAGTAAATGAATATCCTGTCCGCCGTATAAGAATGTGTAATGATTTTTTTTGTCCCGGCGGTATTGCTGCTATGAATCATCGTTGCGTCGCCCTCTTGTACACTTTGTTCAATATGCAGCAATGCACTACTTGTCCCGTTCACGGGAAACTTATCCGGCGGGCAGTATAACCCCTTTATTGGCACAGCCGATAATGGGCGCACTTTTCCTGCTTATCAATGTTACACTACAAACCCAGTTGCCAGCCAATGGGAAATAAATTGTTTTATAAAAAATATGCTGAAAGAAAGATATTCAATTCCTGTAACCTGATGTGAAGCTTACGATACCGACGGATTATCCCAGAAAACATTTTACGAAAACCTGCAGATATAGTAAATGAACAATAATTGAAAGAAGATAACAATGCTATAAATCTCAGAATTGGTAAGTGAAGCTTTCCATGATGATGCTTAGCATAATTATTTTTTCAAAGAAAATTTATGGATAAAATCTGAAAACGAAATACCATAATAATCAACAGGCGCAAAGATTTTTATATTTTTAACGCATAGAAATTAAATTTAATGAGATAAAAGGGGACACATTTTTAATTGTAGTAAGGCTAAGGAAATCTTTTAATAAAAAAGTGAAATTGATCATCATTCCAGGAATCGTGGGTCAACATAAGCCGAAATCTATACAAATTGCCTTATATTATCGGCAATCCAAAAAAATAATAAATTGGTCACTTAGTGCCCCGTATACCGCTACCTGACAATTATCAACCTTACCAATAGTACCACAATACTGGCGGCTTACGCCTACTGAATGCTGCCCTTTTTTTCGGTGTGCGCTCTCATCTATCAATAAGGCAACCCGTTCATAACTTTCAAATACTTTGCTGGTGTCTTCAGCTACTGTGTCAAAACCCAGGCGGGCATCCCATGGCGACTCGCTGATGAAGTGTTGTATCTGATTGTATTCACTATCCCTTACCCGTTCGGTCATGCGTTCTATATTGCGCTTCTGACCCTGAAAAAGTCCTTTAATATACTGGATACCTATCGGCAACTTATTGTGTGTAGCTGTTTTGAAAATTTTTTTACAGTGCTCCATGTATTTTTCAAGCCGTGTTTTGTCGGCTGGTTGCAGAGTGGGTTGCTCTTCATGGGCGGTATTTATTATAGTGAATTAAAAAACGATAGTCGGAGATGTTGATTGATGAGCAAATATATTAGGATTTTGCTTCCATTTAGTAAGTAAGTAACTTGGTAAAGTAGAATTAGGTATTTCATAATTTAATCTTTATACTTTCTCTACTTCAAAACCCAACATTCAAGTTTCGGTTTATTAACTGTTTCAGTTGAACTAATTATTACCGCTCTGCCTTTGTCTTCGTCATCTCCTAACTGCCTTGTTTCTCTGACAAAAACAAAAGTTACTCCTTTGCCTGCATGCTTTTTTATAACATCAGTTACATCTAGCTTATGATCCTGTGGCTTATTATTAAAAGCAATTTCTCCCGCAACAAAAGCTTTTTGTCCTACTTCTTTAATCAATGCCTCTTTGTTATCAAGCAAGGGAGCATTGTTCCAAGTCAGTTTTTGCTGATCCCATTTTTCAGAAGGTATTGCATATACATGCAACCTGTAAGGCCTGTTTCCTTTATCAACTTGTCCGGTTACGTTTAGCACAATTCGTTGCGCATTGGTTACTTGCTTTGGAAGATGGAAAAATATATAAGAAACTCTGTTGTTCTCTGGTTGAGATGCATCTAAACTTACAGATAACTGTTTCTGAGTACCATAATTGGCAGCAGCATTTTTACCCCCTGAAACTGTAGCATCGGCAGAAGCGAAAACGGTTGATTTTGTAAGGCTTCCTTTAGGAACAGTTAGCAACACAACACTTTGAGGCGGTAAAGTAAAACTGATCTTTTTATCAGCAGGTGTATTGATAAGCTGCGTTACTTCACCATAATAATTAGGGCTAACTGTTTCGGCTGTTATGGGTGTTCCTGCAGAGATGTTCAATGCAGATAAATCAATATTGAGCTTATCGTTGTACTGTCCCCGCTGAACCAGCCATATATAATAATTGCCCGACTTTTCATCGAAGGATGTCAACGCATCGAGGTTATCATCTTTAACGGAGGAAGTAGTTTCGTACAAAGGACGTTCATCTTTAAAACCCTTTGCAAATAAGCGTACAACCTCACCTGTTCGTTGTATGCCACTAACATCATAGCTTGCTGGTGCTTTTTCAGGACCATCTTTAGCAAAGACTTTTATCTCACGCACTTTCACAACACCTGTATCATTAGAAACAAAGCGCACTTTACTTGTGGTAACAGGCTGTTTAAAAATTTTAAATACCTGTGCATACTTATTACCCTTCTCCACAAACCCGGGGATGTCTTTCCATTCGCCGTTATTAAAATATTGCAGGCTAAAATTCCTCACCCTGTCAGGAGCAGTATATACACCGGATGCAGAACCGGTATATACTACCGCGCTACCCAGTGTTTTCTGCTCATCTAAATCTATCTCTATCCATTTTTGTGAAGCGGTTGAATCAGAATGCCAGGCAGACTGATCCGTTTTATCTCCATCAACTATAAATTTAGCTGACCATGTCTTAGAATCATTGCTTGCCTTTACAGGTCTATTAAAAGCAAGATTGGTATAAGCATCTTCAACAATTCTTTTTCCCTGCCATGTAAAATGATGCCCTGATTTTACACCTGCCGTATAGGTTTCAGAAGAAGTATTTGAAAACTTAAAAGCCCACATTCCATAAGCGCCGTTCTTTGTATTGTTAGCATATATACCAGCCCATTCGGTAAAGAGGGATGGCGAGTCCATTGTTTCTTCTTTATCTATCAGGTAAGCATTCATCCACCTGCCTATCTCTGTATAAACTATTGGAAGTAGCTTTCCATCAGGCTGGTTATCGGCAAGTATTTTACGAATGTTTGAAACACGTGTTTCATAACCCGCGGCAGGTGAATTATAAGAATGTGTCGAAAAAATACCAAGCAGGTTATGATCAATTGCTTTACCATGATAATCGGTTCTAACATTTTTTGCCACAGCAGCCCACCATTCAGGATTATTGCCGGCAGTAACCGGGCCTACCATGCGTGCTTTTAAATTCTTTCCATACTTTTTATTTACATCTTCAATGGCGCTTGTTAATGCATCCGATACTATCTGCATTCCGCCTATCCACTGATCCAGTTTCATTGGTCCTGAAGCTTTATGATTGGGTTCATTCTGCATGGCAAACATCGTTACATCACCCGTCTTCGCAGCGTAATAAGCCAATGCATAAAAGCGTTGCCATTGCTGCCACTTATTGCTCCACGTATCTTTAAAGTCAGTGCCGCTTATTTGAAGTATGGGATCAACCTTTAACCGTTTTAATTCTGTCAATACATAACTAAGGATCATCGGATTGGTATTAGTTGCCTTCTCTGTATCATTATACAATGGCAGTAACTGATCCCATTTTATATATTTGTTCTTCTCCGGATCTGTTCGAAGATCTTCTTTACGTTTATCAAATTCATCAACATTAGAAATACTTTTATCAACCTGAACAGCACTTAACGGAACATAAGAATTTAAAGTAGTCCATACACGTAAACTATTTACACCCGAGTATTCTATCCATCCTGATGCATTACTGCCCGGCACATAATAGCCCTGGTTATAGCCAACATACTTCATGGTTTTACCAACCACTTTATCACCTATTGTAATGGTTACATCCTGATCAGCAGTCCGTTCTGTTTTCTTTTGAAGGCTTGTTGCACTGCCTGCTACTACCCTGTTTGTTTCTGTACCAAATACTTCTATTTCCATTATGCTGATGGGCTCACCATCATCACAAACAAAACGAAGTTTGAAAGTATTGAGTGCCGGAGAAAAAGAATAAGGCACAGCGGTCAGACGGTTCTCATGCACCTCAGTGTTTGGAATATCGGTCCAGTTTGCATCATCCCAATATTGCAATTTAAAATTTTTAGCAGACCAGAAACCTGCTGCCTGGCTTGCTTCGGAAGCTGTTCTTTCTGCTTCCGGAATTCCCGTATAAACAACTATTTTGCTGATGTTACAATATTTCTGCAGGTCTATCTCTAAAATGTGCGGAGGTTTCACATTGCCCGACATCCATTTGGAATTTCGGGTGATCTTTCCATCAACCGCATTCTTTGCAGGGTAGCTGGTGTTCTCCGAGTTAGCGACAACAGGCTTATTCAATGCCACATTTTTTTCCTGGGCAAAAGATGAAATGCCCATCAAAAAGAAAAGGGAACTTATAATTATTTTGTATTTCATATCCTTTGTATTAATTCAGACGAAAGATCATATATCATTGCCCACTGCCCATTGCCCATTGCCCATTGACTATTTGACTTGTTGACTATTTAACTATTCGACTATCTGCTTCATCCATTTTTCAGCAAGCACCGGCCATGCCTCTGCTGCAGGATTACCTTTACGCAACCCATATCCATGACCACCTTTTGGGTACACATGCAATTCCATCGAAACCTTTGCATCATGCAAGGCATAAGCAAAGCTTAGCGGTAAACCAATTGGATCGTCATTGGCCACAAACAAAAACATTGGAGGCGTATTTTTATCAACTACCAATTCAGGAATTAACTTATGTTCGGGACCTGAAGCGAGTGAGCCGGGATAGATAAGCAGTGCAAAATCTGGCCGGCACGATAATGAATCTGTTTGGTCAACAGGCGAATAACTTACTTTATTATAAGCAGTACCGGCACGGGCAGCAAGGTTACCACCGGCAGAAAACCCAATCACACCAATTTTATGAGTATCCAAATTCCACTTAGCTGCATTGCTTCTTATTAAACGCATAGCACGTTGTATATCCTGCAGCGCTCCCTTTTGTTTAAGCGGTACGCGGTATTGCAACACAAACGCTGTAATGCCCAGTTGGTTAAGCCATTTAGCTACTTCTTCACCTTCCATATTAATGGCGAGGTATTTATTACCTCCACCGGCGCAAACAATTATTCCCGCCTCGGTTTTTTGTTTACTCAAAGGTGTATACACAGTAATAACAGGATCTGTAATATCTGTTATTCGAATAACACCATGAGAAGTATCGCGGTATAATCTTGCAGGATTTTTCATGCTATCTTCACCAGGTACTTTACCCGGCCATAGATGAATGACTTCATTGCTTTGTGAAAAACAATTTGCAATCATCACCACCAACATTATTAATATTCCTGCGTGTTTCATAAAAAACTATTTAGCCTTTAAATTTTACTACTGAATCACTAAGACACGAAGGACGCACAAAGTCTCAGTATAACTAAGTACGTTAGTGGCTTCGTGGTTCAAAATAATCCATCTTCATTTTACTTTACCAAAATGCATATCCGCAAAATGCAGAAACTGCTGCCAGTCATAAGGAAGAATATCGTGCTTACCTGTACGGTTATGATAGCCGATTGTTCCAAACACAGGCTGATCAACTACCGGAAAATCATTAACCGGCAGCCCTTCTGTTTTAAAAAGTTTGTACACCGGATCTGCATATTTTGCTGAAAGAAATTCTCCATAAGAATCTGTAAGATCAGAACCTTTTGCACTTGCAACATATAACGGACGCGGAGCTATCAAAGCAAGCAGCATGTGCTGATCGAAAGGTAATAACGTATCCCTGCCTGCATATTTACAGAAATTTTTATCGAACCAATATGGAAACACTTTGCAAATACGTGCCGTATTTTCTCCACCTACATGATGAAATAATTTTGCACCGCCTGCCCCCGATTCATTACTGATGACCATTGCAAAACGCTGGTCTTCCGCCCCTGCCCACAGCGCTGCCTTTCCCATTCTTGAAGTACCATACACGATTACTTTTTTGCCGTCTATGTCTTTATCTGTTTCAAAATAGTCCATCGCTCTGCTCAAGCCCCATGCCCATGCAGCCACGGTAGAAAAGTTATCGTCGCCTTTTTGAAGTTCAGGATACAAAGCCTGAACACCATCATTATTGCCACTATTATAATCGGGATCAACATCGCCTGCATACATAGTGGCTACTCCATAACCACGTTTTAAGATCATTTCCAAAGGCCAGGCTGCTGCTGCAATGCCACGGGTTGAATCGGTTGCACGATTGTTTATAACGCCTTTGGTTTTGGGACTCATCCAGCTTGTGGTGATGCGAATAGCCTTGTCATTACTGACAGATTGATTGCCGGCAAAATTGTAACCTGTTATCAGGGGCACACGATGTTTAACATCATTAGGCAGGTAGATTAAAATGTCCATTGATGGGCCATCATCAGAGCCGTTGAAAAGAACTTTTATTTGCTTGCGTGTTGCCATACCACCAAGCGCTTTTCGATCAACATCAAACACTTTAAATTGCATTTCAGCAGGTTTTGGGGGTGCTTGCCCAAACATCTCACTGGTAAATAATTTTACAATTTCAGGCCGCCTTTCGTCGTTCCATTGCTTCACTGTTCTTACCGTTGTTCCGTTAGCCATTGTAAGCAGGTTTGGGAGATGCCCTGTTATAGTATCATGGCTTAACTGCGCAAATACACTGCTAAAAGTAATCCTGCAAATAAACGTGCAGACCAGGTAAATCTTCATGTTTGATCATTCTTTTAATTCCTGATGAATAAATACGGTTCACTCAATGCTACCAATTATCAGTACGGAAAGAAGAAGCCGGTAAGCCATCGTTATTGTACAATTCACCTTCAACCCATTCTTTATAAGCATATCTTACAGCTACAGGCTTAGCCACTTTATCGCTTTGTACAGTAACTTGATTTGCTTTTATTTCGGCTTTAGCCGGATAAAATTTTTTGTCTTCACCGGCTATCTCAAATAAGGTAAGTGGTTTACGGTACGAGGTTAAATAAGGCCCATGATCAAAGGTCAGAATGGCTTTGCCGTTATCAATCTTCATAGATTTGAATTCAGGAGAATTGTAATTAATCCCTTTAATTTCATACGTTTTGCCCAAAGCCCAATAGGATAGCCGCTGTGCCAGCGTTGTTTTATCCATAAAGTGTATATCGTTCTCCATGCCCACATCTATTGCCGGCGCCATGCCGCTGTTGGGAATAATTTTCATATCATTTAATTGTGCTTCGCGTAAACGTGGCCCACTTCGGGTTTTGTCAGAAGAGCCGTAAGGAGCAATTTGTACATAATAAAAAGGGATATCGCCAAGAGCCCATTGCTTGCGCCAGTCGGCAACCATTGCCGGAAATAGCTTCTCATATAATTCGGGTTCATGCCGGTTAGATTCGCCCTGGTACCATATAAAACCTTTAATTCCGTAGCCAGCCAAGGGTGCAATCATTCCATTAAATAAAGCGGTTGGCTCTTTATGGGGTGACTGAACAGTATCTAAACTTGCAGGAATTTTCACCTCAGGAAAAGGTTTTAAACTGCCCGCACTCATCCATGATTCAATCATTGTTCCTCCGATGGTTGATAATATAAGTCCAACGGGAACATGAAGCCGTTTCTGAAGTATTTGTCCAAACTGAAAAGCAAGGGCACTGTAATCACGGGCAGTTTCTGATGTAGACTCAACCCATTGCCCTTTAGTATCTGTAACAGGTGTTAAGGAAGTCGCTCTGCCAACCCTGTAGAGTATTAAATTCGGATTATCTGCATGTAAAATAATCTCGCCGGCATTTAGTATAGGTGATGAATTACCCCTCATGGGCATCTCCATATTTGACTGGCCCGAACAGACCCACACTTCGCCAATCAATACATTATCAAGCAACATCTTTTCTCCATCGCTAATACTTATTTGATAAGGGCCTCCCGCTGCAGGTGTTGATACTTCAGTTTTCCAGTTTCCATCGCCATCTGCTTTAGAAACATATTCTTTTTTATTCCATGAAGTAACAATAACAACCTTTGAATTTTTAGTGGCAGTTCCCCATAAAGCAACGTTTGATTGCTGCTGCAAAACCATGTTATTATTGATGATTGAAGGCAATTTTACTTTTCCAAAGGAATTAAAAGCTGCCATAAGAAAAATGGAAGCAACTATTATTTTATTCATGCTGTAACTTAAATTTTCCTGTGACTTGTGTTAAGAAATTTGTTCCGCTTTTTTCAAACTGATATTGAAATCCCACCAGAAATCATACTCCTGAATAAATATGAAATCCTCCATCTACACATATTACCTCACCGCTTACAAAAAGGGATGCATCGCTTAGTAACCATAGCAGTGTGCCAATCAGTTCTTCAGGATTACCAAATCTTTTATAGGGTGTATTTCTGATAACCGCTTCACCCCGGGCAGTATAACCATCTTCTGCAACAAGCAACTTCCTGTTCTGGTGGGTAACGAAAAAACCCGGAGCAATAGCATTGATGCGCAGGCGATCTCCATAACGTGCAGCAAGTTCGACACACATCCAACGGGTAAAATTATCTATGGCAGCCTTAGCCATTGAATAGCCAAGAACCCTTGTGATAGCCGTTTGTGCAGCCATAGAAGAGATGTTTACAATACTGGCTGTCTCACTCTTATTCATAACCCTGCCAAAAATAGTGGTGGGTAATATGGTACCATATAAATTTAGATCAAATGCTCTTTTTAAAGCATCTATATCAACATCAAAAACATCAGATTCAGGTTGTATCACTGCTTCAGGAATATTTCCGCCGGCAGCATTTACAAGGCCGTCAATTCTTCCCCACGTTTCTAAAATAAGATCTCTGCCCCTTTCTAAATCCTCCTTTGACAACACATCTGCTTTAATAAACAATGCCTCTCCGCCCTGCTGAAGAATCTTTTGCATTCTTTCTTCGCCTACTTCTTCGTTTCTGCCAATCAGCGCCACTCTTGCACCCACTTCACTTAATCCGTTTACAAAGGCTTCTCCGAGTATGCCGGTTGCTCCTGTTACAACAATTACTTTTTCTGTAAGATTGAAAAACCTGTTAGGCATTTGATTACTCATTTTAATTTAGAATTGTACAATACAGTCTTTAAGGTTAAATGGATTTATAGGTGATCCATCTTACTATAGAGTTTCTTTCCGCTTTTTTTGGTGGCTTACAGATTTGCTTTCAAGCCCCTTCATTTTTTCAGCAAAACGTTCTCCTAATTTTTCGGCAGACGGGCTGTCAAAATGTGTATGATCGCCTTTATCCACCAGGTCTTCAGAAGAAGCTACTGCTGTATGAGGCACGGTTTGGGGTAATTTTTTTAACTCATCATTGATAGTCTGAAATTGTTCTCTGTACCTTCCCAACTCACCTGCTACTACGGGTAAGGTAGCATTGTAGGTAAGTGCTCTTATTCTTTCAATCAATGTTTGCAACTGTGGAATGTAAAGAACTGCAGCTGCCGGCTTGCTGTCGCCTTCGCCCTGGTGCCAAAGCATTCCTTTTATTACACCGGACTTCATGGCTGCTTTTATTCGTGCAGCAGCATCGTCATACGGGTATTTTTTAGTAGCGGAATCATATCCTCCAGGCTTCCATGACCGTATAGACGTGCCACCTACAGCACATGGTATAAGGCCTATCTTTATACCCGGATTCTCGTTTGCCATCTTTATCGCAAATGCTAACCCGGGGCCTACACCTGCTACAGATTTATCGAAGTGTAAAGGATGATGCGCTGGCATCCAATGATTATTTTTATCCAGCATAAAAACCCGTGAATTACTTTCATTTTTATACTCTTCTGTTATAACGCCCCGACCCGCCATATTTGATTGCCCCATAAGAACGTACAAATGAAAAGTTTGATCTACTGTATTTGTATCAATAACATTTTGACTAAATGTCATCAAGTTAGCTAAAGCAAAAGTTACAAAAAGCCCCATTCCTTTATTCATTTGTAAGAGCGTTTTTAGGGTTTGTGAAAAATGTTTTCACTAAATCCATATTGTAGTTTTTAAATTGGTAAGTAAACCCGGGTATTGCAACCCGAGATTCTGTTAGAACGGAACGGGACACTCTCGCGTCATTCCGCTCCGGTTATCCAACCGTTGGCTTCGAACCGAGTAGTGACCAGTGAGCAAACAGGCCTGGTCTGCGCAGGCTTATGCCATGCAGCCATCTTATTGCTTTCATCTCACTCGTTCGAAGATGCTTGTATTTCCGTCTTGCCCAGCTAGCAAGTTTTACATTTACAATGTGCATAAAGTCTTTAAGTTTTGTTTTGTAAAATTTACCGTAGTAATTAATCCATCCTCGTAATACAGGATTGATCTTTAATGCAATCTCCTGTATTGTATTGCCTGTCTGTTGTAATACTTTCCACCCATGCATCTTTTCATTCATTGATTTCATCGCCTTGGTACTCACTGCCGGTAACCAGTTGGTGAACGTTTCCTTCCTGATACTGTTCTGTGCCTGCCGGGGTTTAAATGTATATCCCAGAAAGTCGAACGTCACATTTGGATATGTTCCTTTCCTGTTACTGTCCCTGCAATACACCAGCTTTGTTTTCATCGGATGCAGTTGTAGTCCGCATTGTTGTAATCTCTCCTCTAATGCCTTCATTACACGTAACCCTTCCTGCTCTGTACTGCAATGAATAATGGCATCATCGGCATATCTTTCAAATGGACAATGTGGATGTTTTCTTGCCAGCCATATATCCATGCAGTAATGCAGGTATAGGTTGGCCAGAATCGGTCCGATAACCGAGCCTTGGGGTACTCCCTTGGTTCTTGCTATTATTGTTCCATCTTCTAATTGCAGCGGGGCTACCAGCCATCTTTCAATGTACAGTATCATCCATTTGCAATCGCAATGCCTTCTGACTGCTTTCATCAGCAGATCGTGCGGAATGTTGTCAAAGAACCCTTTGATATCCAGGTCGATCACCCATGCCTGTTTCCAGCAACGTACTCTTGCTTTGGCCACCGCATCAACGGCTGATTTTCCCGGACGATAACCATAGGAATCTTCATGAAATAAAGGCTCTAACACCGGTTCCAATAATTCTTTTACTACTGTCTGGCCAATTCGGTCAGCAACGGTGGGTATGCCCAGTGGTCTTACTCCTCCATCTTTCTTAGCTATTTCCTTCAACCTTACCGGTGGAGGTAGGTAACTGCCTGAACTCATTTGGTTCCATAACTTATACAAGTATTTCTTGTATTGTTCTCCAAACTCTTTCAAACTAATTCCATCCACCCCTCCGCTTCCTTTGTTGGATTTTACTTTTAGATAAGCTTCCAACACCCATTGCTTTCTAATACTGAACGGTTTTGTCTCACTCATTTTCGTACCTCCTGAAGTTTCCTTCAGTTTTCGTCCATGATTAAAAACTAGATAACAACTTCCCTTCGCTCCATTCTCATTACAAGAATTTCATCGCTACTACGAAAGTTTCCGCCCCCGTGCCATGCATCGGTACTTTCCCTCTTGCAGTGTCTCCGCTTGAAGTTTTCCCTTCTCATCATGACGACAGGTTCTCACGTTCCGTGTAAATGCCTGTGTTAAGATCGCGCTGCCTATACGCCGGATGCCACAAGACCAGTATTCAGGTTTCCGTCTTGCTCCTCCCAATGATGATACTGAACATTGGTTTTGACATCGTCTAATCCTTTCGACGCCTCAGTTGACAGTTCACAATTATTCGCCTTCTTAACACTCACCTGACACCTATATCGGTGCCTTACTCCTTTCATGCTCACTACCACAACTTTTAATCGCAGCAGCTAAAGGTGGTTTGAAAGCTACTCCTGCAAGTCGCTTCCGATGGGCCGGCCATCATCATTTACACAGCATCAACTTTCAATAAATAAAGAACTGATTGTTGTTCGTGACACTCAATATCCTGGGTTTTGGGGAAATACTTTAGTAAGGTTTGCATCTATTACGCTTTGTGGTATAGGCAGAATAGTATCGCGTAAAGTAATAAGTGCTCCTGAGTACAAATTATATAGTTTTGTTCTTGCATACCATGTTCCTGTTCTTAACAATGTGTACCTTCTGTGCTCTTCTGAAAAAAGCTCTCTTGAGCGTTCGTCTAAAATAAAATCTAAGTTTACTTGTGATGCAGTTATCGGAGCGGCGTGAGCCCTGTTTCTTAAAGCGTTGATAGTGATAGCAGCGCCTGCAAGATCTCCTAGTTTAAACTGAGCCTCAGCCAATAACAAATAGGTTTCACCTAATCTTAAATAAATTTGGTCGTTGTAATTTGAAGTTTGCTGAACATCTGCCGGATCATCAGGAGTCCAGTCCCACTTACGTGTATTAGGCCAGTTTGGATATCTAACTTCATTAGGAATGGGTTCGTTGCAATTGATACTGAGTTTAACTGTGTCACCCAATTTTCCACCAGTATATCCCGGACTTGTGCAGGTAGCTACAACCTGTGAACCCGCAGGTAATGAGGCAGGGTTATTCATTATCCAATAAAACCTCCATGCACTACCCGATCCTCTGTCATCGGTTGGTCCGTAAACACTAAATGCATATTTTGTTGCTCCAAACCTGGCCAAGCCCCTTCCTCCATTATCTTTTGAATATGTAATTGGCGTTTTAGCACCCACTTTTATTTGGTCATAACGGTTTACCCACCATCTTCTCATAATATTTACATCGCCCCCGGCAGAAAGGTATTGATTTTGAAATGTCCAGAGAACTTCTGTATTTCCTTCAGATCTGTTTGAATTTCCATCAATAAACATATCTGTAAAAGGAGTTCCGGGAAGGCCTTTTTGTACTCCATACCGTGCAGTTATTAAATTGTATTTTGCATTTTGAACTACTGATAACGCTTTATCTTTCGCCTTCTGATTATCGCCCATTGTAAGGTATAATTCAGCCAGGTAGTGAGATGCTACCACTTTACTTGCCCTGCCTTCAAGAACAGGGAGATCAGCTAAATTTGCTTCAGCAAACAACAAGTCCTGCTCCATGGCAGCACGTACCTCTACCACTGGTGCACGTTCCCAATCTGTTCTTATATTACTTCCACTTGACTCATGCATATTTAAAGGAACTGCTCCCCATAAGTAGGTAAGATGGCGATACGCCCAGGCCCTTATTAATCTGGCCTCAGCAACTATTTGATTTTTTTGAGCATCTGTCCAATTAATACTCTTGTTCTCAGATCTGTCAATAATTGTGTTGGCTGCATTAACCACTTTATATAAGTAAGACCATAAATTTGTTATATATCCAGCTGATGAATTTAACCGCACGCCAAAATCGTTGAAAACTGATTCAGCAGCTCCGCCGGCAGGTGATAAGCTATATGCATTATCAACACCAATAATAGCAGCGGTACTTGTTATATCATTAGCAGAACCAGAAATTCCTTTTCTTTCCGACCGGACAAGATTATACAAACCATATAATCCCCCATCAAAACCTGCTTTGTTAACATACAAATTATCAGGTGCTATAATTGCCTGGGGGGTTTCATCCAGATAGCTTTTTTTGCAACTGACGGATGACAGTAATAGTGTTACAGTTGCTGCTATTGATAATATTATCTTATTCATAGTATTTTTATTTATAAGGACTACAGACCAAGTGTTAAACCGAGAATAAATTCCTTTTGCAAGGGAAGACCATTTTGATTTGTAAGTTCAGGATCGAGCGCCTGGTACTTAGTAATTGTTGCAAGGTTTCTGCCTGTAACATATACTTTTAAAGAAGTAATTTTTAAACGGTCTACAATCGCAGCAGGTAACTGATAAGCTAATGAAACATCCTTTAATCGGGCAAAACTGGCATTCTCATAAAAACCTACACCAAGCTTATTTGCATTAGCGTCATTAGAGAAATGGGTTCCATCCGGATTAGTTGGAGACCACCAATCTTTTTTAGTTGTATTTCTTTTCGTATTAAAAACATTATCATCTTGAAACGGGTCTTGCTTAATAACATCTCCTACACCGTGTAAAAAAACCAGCAGGCTGAATGCTTTATATTTAAAGGTGTTGGTTAATCCCCATAGAAACTTGGGATCAAGATTACCCAAGATTGTTCTGTCACTTCCTGTGTTTATTACTCCGTTACCATCAATGTCTTTTATTTTTACCCATCCCGGTTGCGCAGTTGGCTGAGCTGATTTAGCCACCTCATCGGTACTCCTGAAAATTCCATCATATTGTAAACCATAAGCAACCCTTATTGGCTGGCCTATAAACCATTTGTTCCCGACATCATCTTTACCATCTCCATATAAATCAACAATCTTACCGTCGTTATATGAAAAATTAGCTCCTGTAGTCCAGGTAATGTTTTTGGTTTTAAAATTGGTTGAAGTGATGCCGACATCAATTCCTTTATTGGAAGTTTTACCAATATTCTGCAAAATCCTTGTAACACCTTGCACAGAAGATATGTTTCTATATAACAACAAATCTCTTGTTTTGGAAGAATAATAATCTATGGTTCCCTGTACCCGGTTTTTTAAAATACTAAAATCCAAACCAAACGAAAGGGTATTTTTGGATTCCCAACTAAGTTGCGAGTTAGCTAAAGTGCTTGGAAAGTACCCTGGATAAACAGTAGATCCACTAATATAAGGTGCCGAGCTAAGTGTAGCAAGGGAACTGTACGAATTCACAGCCTGATTTCCGTTAACACCATAAGATGCTCTTAGCTTTAAACTTGAAATGAAATTGAGCGACTGCATAAATTTTTCATCGGCAACGTTCCATGCCACAGCAGCAGAGGGAAAAACGCCATATTTTTTGCCTGCTCCAAATGCTGAATATCCATCTCTTCTGGCTGTAAGCGTTAATAAATATCTACCATTATAGCCGTAGTTTAAACGCGCCATTTGGGAAATAAGGTTTTGCTTGAAATTGGGATAATTAGGATTAGCCAGATTAGTTGGATCAATAGTAGGAAACTTTAATAGTGCAGCAGAATTCATTTGATAATTCGTAAGTACATCATTAGGAAAACCTATTCCTTCCAATTGATCCCTGTCGAAGTCTTCGCTTTGACTGCTATAGAGCAACGTTAGATTAACACTATTCTTTTTAAACTCACGTGAGTAATTTAAAATATTTTCAATTGTAGTATTTCGATCTATAGAATTATAGTTAATAGCATCTCCGTTTACTTCATAACCGGCTGCTACATTGCGCCCATAGTACGTTTTACGCTGCACATTTTCATATTCTACTCCCGTATTTAATTTATAATACAAACCTTTAATGAAAGGGATATCTAATTTAATATTGTTGGACGTAAATAACCTGTAGGAATAATCTAAATTTTTAACCAATATAAACGACAAAGGATTGCGCGCCTGTGAAGCATCAGGATATGCATATAAAGCGATTGAGCCATCAGGATTATAAGGTGTAGTTAAGGGGTTGAAGAAGTTTGCTCCTCCACCCGTATTCCTTGTATCATCAAATTCAACAGGAAGTCCGGTACGGTCTTGAAACGATAACTGTGAACTTGAACCAATAGTTAACCAGGGTTTAATGTTAATAGTTACTGAGGGTCTTAATGAATATCTCTTAAACTGGTCATTAACTGATACGCCCTGCACATTAAGATAAGTGCCGCCCAAATAATATGAAACTTTGTCACCGCCACCGGCAACTGTTATAGAATGCTGCGTTTTTGAGCCTTGCCTTGTAGCCAGACTATACCAATCAACTCCTGCACCCGCGTCATAAACAGCCTGTTCACCAGCAGAAATAGTTTGATCTGCATTTAACCTTGTTTTCTTAAATTGATAAAATTCGGCGCCTGTTAAGAGATTCGGTTTATTAGTAAGATCCTGCACCCCATAATAACCATCATAAGTAATATTTAATCTTCCCTTTTTGCCCTGTTTGCTGGTTATCAAAATTACCCCGTTCGATCCGCGCGATCCATAAATAGCCACAGCCGAAGCATCTTTTAATACCTCAATTGACTCGACATCATTTGGGTTAATTTCTGAAATGCCACCTACAAATGGAATTCCATCCCAAATAATCAACGGGCTATTACTGGCGCTTATTGAATTCCTCCCCCTTACAAGTATGGTAAGATTATTATCTTCAGCACCACCACCATTTGTATTTATTTGTAACCCAGGAATAGAGCCTTGAAGCGCTTCTGCAATATTAGTATTCGGTAATTGCTGAAGCCGCTCTTTTGAAATAGTAGATACTGAACCCGTAACGTCTCTTTTCTTTTGAGTACCATAACCTACCACCACTACTTCATCAAGGTTTTTGGTTGCAGGCTCTAAGGTTATTTCTATGTTATTAGAAACACTTGCATCAACTTCTTTAGTTATATAACCAATAGACGAAACAGATAAAATAACTTTGTTTGAAGTTGGGGCATTAAGACTAAAAGTTCCCTCCTCTGACGACACAGCATTTACTTTAGAGCCTTTAAGTGAGATAGTAACCCCTGCAAGTGGAGTGCTGTTATCAGAAGACACAACCTTACCGGTAATTCTTTTGGTTTGCGCATTGCAAATAATAAAGGCAAAAAAAGTAAGCAGAATTGTAAGTAGATTTTTTTTCAGCATAGCAAACAAATTAATTCTTTAAAAAATTGGCTTATTACAGCTAAGCTAAATCCATTTTTTATTTGCAACACTATTTATCTACGAAATCGTTGTAGTAGTAGCCATTGTTTTGCAGGGTCTTTTATTGCCAGGTAATTTAAACATTTTGTAAATGGTATTAAAAGACACAATCAATGCCATTAATGTAAGTTCTTTTTTATCAGGAATATCAAACCTAAGGAAAGTAAATGTTGTAAAAAGGTGCTATAGAATATTGGCCAGGTCAGGGACATAATGCCTTATGCGGACAAATGAAATTCTACAGACGGATAACAAACAAAATTACCAAAGATTAAGCATGGCAAAGTATTAAAAGGGGAGTTATATTTTTTTAAGACATTGGCAAAACCAGTGTAAATGCTCTAAAATTATTATTTGAAAGTTATGTTACAGAAATTGAATACTTATAAAGAGCTTCGTCTTATCATTTTAAAATAACTTTTAACCTGACTGAATTCCCTTGGCTTCATAATAAATGTAACTAATTGTATTTAATGTTTAATTGACTGCATTAATGATTAAAGAACCACTAAATCCTTTGGCCGTAACTAAAACGATTTGACCTCTTTTTAAATTTATGTTGTAAGTGCTTTTAGAAACCAGCTTCAATTCAACCTTACTTTTCCCTATAAAACCTGTTGGGTTTTTTATTGTTGTTGTGAATGTACAAGGCGAACCTGCCAGGCTTTTTATCATTATAAAATCTGTTTTGCCTTTGGTTAGCCTGGCGCTTACTTCAAATGCACCTTCAGCCAGCCATTTATGAAATACTATATCCTTCCATTCACCCGGCACAGCAGGAAAAATCCTGATCTTATTACCCCATGATTGCAACAGCATATCCTGGATAGCCTGCGCACCCGATAAAGGCGTTTCGAAACAAGGCCCGCTCTCTTTATAAAGTCCGTTAGGTAATAAAAACTTATCTAAACCTTTAAGGTAATCAAGAGCCTGGTCTCCATTACCCATTGCAGCAGAAATGGATGAAGCACCTGTATAGCTATATCCCTGTAATCCTTTTGGGTTTCCTACCCAATGAATTAATGAACGCTCTATCAGTTCTTTATTATTCCCCTGCTCTGTATTCACCAGGTAAAGAGGATAAATCATCAAAAGATGAGAATAATGCCTGTGTGAAACAGTATAAGGCATATCATCGCCGATTTTGAATCCATTTTCATCGGTTTGAAAGTTTGTAAGGTTGTTCAGTATGTTCTTCCAATGATTTCTTTCTTCCGCATCTGTATGTAAAATTTCTGAAGATTCCATTAGGGCTTGCAAGCCCCATTTTAATAACGCGATATCTATATTGGCATCTTTGGTTTCACCCGCTTTACCTTTATTTATTGCAGGATATTCAGGAGAATAACCCAGAGGGATATGATATTTTCCATCCTGTTCTTTGGTAATGATGTGCAGATAATAATTGATACTTCTTTTTAATAAAGGATAGCAGCGGGTTCGTAAAAAATCTTTATCCATTGAATACCTGTACATCAGCCAAACATTATGCATTACCCAGGGAAGATTTGCATGCAGGTTTTCATAACGCTTATCATCATCCGCTGAACCAATTAAATCCTGAGCAGTCGCTAATGCGAGATAAGCCGCATTCTTTCTCCATTCGACTGGTTTCACATTATTGATTAAATTTTGCTGATACTTATTTAATGAGTTAGGCAAGGACCTGGCGATATCCAAATGATTGGAAGTATTTAAGGCCCAGTAACATAGTTGCACATTTAAATCCCATGTAATGTATGGCCAGGGCGTATCCTGAAACCATGGGCCCGAAGTGTCCATAATCGGCCCGTTAGCGCCATTTGCACAACCCAGCTTATAGATTTGAAGCCAGTAAAAACCTTCCAGCTTTTTATCAGGGATACTAACAAAGCTTCTTTTATAAAAAGCGCTCCACCATATAGTATGTTGTTTATAGCTCTTATCAAATGCATCTTTATTAGTTTCTGCAATTAAGTTTACAGCTTCAATTTGAGCACTTTTGCCGGGATAAGACTGTTTAACAGTCATGACCACGATACTTTTATTGACCGATATGCTATCCTCTTTCCAAGCTACAACATGTTGTCCTCCGGCAAGCAGGTTTTGAATACTTATTGAAATATCCTTTATCTTCTTTAACTCTGGCTGAGGATTGGGTTGATAAACTTTTAAGATCTGTTTGTACTTTTCTCCATAAGCATTTGCGTATAATGGAATAACAGTTTCAGTGGTGGGAAAAAAAATCTTCCTTGTAGATTTCGCTTCTGCAGGTTGCCAGTTTAGGGTGTATTTCTCGTTTCCTCCTGTTGTAATTTCTGTAAATATCAGATCATTTTCTGCTGATACATAATGGTGAAGTGATATGCTACCTTCAGATGTTCTGACATCTCCTGTAAGGTCGGCAGTATATAAATGCTGCCTCATGTGGCTACTGATGATCTTTCCTTTCAGGGTAATGAGAAAATATCCTATCAACAATCTTGGTCTTGAATAAGGCGTCCAGCCGGAAGTATCTCCACGGTGATCCTGTACATCTGTTCTAAAAACCTGAATTTTTATTTTATTGCCTGCCAGGGTATCCGCATAGACCATTGATCCAATAAATCCATTAGCGAAAAAAGGAGCTTCTTCCCATTTAGAAGGCATTTTATCAAACACCATATCATGAGCAGATAAGAATGCCCTCCAGTCTGTTTTATCCTGAATCTTATTTTGTGACCATGAAATATTTGAAACGAATAGCAAAGAAAGCAGCAGGAAACTTATTCTTTTAAAAGCGATATTCATTATAATTGTAAGTTTTTAGAACTCAAATAATACTCTCCCGATTCTACGCTAAGCATGGCTACTCCATTTTCAATTTTCAGTAATTTAACGCCTGTTGACCGGATTAATGCCAATCCTGATACTGTAATATCACTTGCGTTTTTGACTGGAAGGTAAATGGTAGCTGCTGTATTGACCGGGATGACCGCATGCAACTTAAATTCATTGTTTTCGTATTTCCAATCACTTACAATTCTTCCGTAAACGCAATCGTAAGATCCTTTGGCATAAGTCAATCCCATTTTCAAATCAGGTTGTGGTGCAAGGTTAAATTTTTTAAAACCGGGCCATTCTATGTCTGGCTGAATACCTAATACAGATTCAAATAACCAGGAGCCAACTGACCCACCACACGAGGGCATTTGTGCGCCAATTCCTCTCCATGTTTCCATGAGTACACCATTTTTTATTAGTGTGTTCCATCCGGGATAATCTTTTTGATTTACCATCTTATTGGCCACTTCAGATGCATGCTGTTTGGCAAGTGTCTGCATCAGGAATGGAGAGGCTACAAAGCCTGTTCCTATATGGCCGTCTCTGGCATCAATGGCATCCAGCAAACGTTTATATACCATATCTTGCTTTCCTTCAGGAACTAAACCCAATGCCAGGGGCAATACCTGCGCTGTCTGGTTATTCGTACTATCACCATACCAACCGGTTTCAGGATTAAAGTATCTTTTATTAAACCTGATTTTAATGTCAGTTGCCAATTTTTCATACCTGATTACTTCTTCCTTTTTATTTAAAAGAGCAGCCGTTTTGCTAACAATAGTTGCATAATAGTAATAGGCAGGCATAGTGGTCATGGGAGCGGGTACCGCAAACTGTCCTGTAGTATAAGGATTTTGCCAATCTCCGGCGCCATTCCAGATAATCATTTTTTCTTTTGCCGCTGCCGTATCAAGGTCATTTGTAAAATAAGGATAGGCATTCCAGTTTTTACCTTCACCTGTAGCGGCCATCTTACTTAGGAAGTCAACATAGTGCTGCATCGGTTCAAACGCAGCTTCCAGTATTCTTTTATCTCCATAATATTTATAATGCTCCCACGGTAAAAACACCAGCACACCACTCCACCAGGGAGAATTCCAATCTGTTACCTGGCGGTTTACAACCGGAACTACAGAACCTGTATAACCCTGGCTATCCTGGTTATCTGCCATATCCCACCACCATTTCTGATAAAACCCTTTTACATCAGTAAACCAGGCAGCGGTATTAAACATATTTTGTGCATCTTGTGTCCAGCCTTGTTTTTCACGGCTTGGATCGGCAGGAAAATCGTATAAGTAATTACGATGTGTTCGCATTGTTACTTCAAACAAATTGTTCAAATAAGGATTTGAACATTGAAATGACCCGGCTACACTTACATCTGCATTAACCTGCAGAATGCTTATGTCATCAGTGGTCAATGGTTCCAAAACACCTGTAATCTTTATTTCTGATGCGCCTGCAAAAATTAGAAATTTGGGCTGCAATACAGCCGGCCCGTCAACCGCGAGGGTAAAACTAAGTTCGGGTAGTTTTAAACCCGGACTACTTCCTGTTATAACGATTGTTTGCCCGGCTTTACCATTTACTTTTACCTGTGGCCAACCCCCAGTCAGTACATCAAATCTTGCTATATTATTTTTTACTTCAACAGGCTTAAGCACACCATTAATGCGGATAGGCGGTCCTGTATGTGCACAAAGCTTTCCTGGAAGCGGACGTGTAACTGATACATTTTGCCATAGAGTATCTTTATGTCCGGGCATATCCCAACCAGATTTCACCTGAAGGCGATCTTCCTGGTAATCGCTCCACAAATCATTTTTTACAATTTCGCTTTTTGCCCATTTCCAAGATCCATTTGTATTAATAGTCTTGTAGCTTCCATCAATAAACTTAATTTCTGCCTGCAGAATCAATCGTGGCGGACCATTTCCCGAATGCCTTTTACCAAAGCCCAAACCGGGCGGGCTGAAGTATCCATTTCCCAAAACAGCCCCTATTGTATTCTCTCCATTTTGCAGTAAAGATGTAATATCTTTTGTGAGGTAAATGATTCGTTTATAATAATCTGTAAAAGGAGGGCCAAGCTCTTCATTGCCTGCTTTTTTACCGTTAATGAAAACATCTACCATGCCGAGGGCAGCAATATAAAGCGTAGCTTGTTTAATTGGTTTAGTCACTAAAAATGACTTGCGAAAAAGAGGCGCAGTTGTGGTCGGACAGGCAACGTTAGGGCAAGTGTCACCATCATTAGCCGAAGGCATCCCATCTATCAAAAAAACTGCGTGCCCTCTGCTCCAGTAAGTTCCATATTCTCTGGTAAATTTCATAAGAGCCACATTTTTACCTCCTGAAAAAACCTGCATCTGTCTAACGACAAAATCTGCTTTTTTGGAAGGATCGCCCTTGATATGAAGTCGGACGAAACGGGCTTTTATATTATTTAAGAGAAATTGCTGAACTCCTGTATCTTTCAACTGATAATCTTTGGAAAAATAATCAATTAAAACTTTTGGATGATGAAAAAGCATTTCGTCAGAAGATTCAATCCTAAAACGCAGGGGAAACAGACCAGCATGAAATGGAAACAAATTAATCTTACTGATTAACATCGAAGCGCCCAGGTCAACATCGGCCCATCCACCCGAAGGACCAATTTCTAATCCTTTCGGCCGATATTGTTTAGGAGTAAACCATTGTGATGCGGTTATCCAACTTGCTTTCCAATCATGCAGTTGGAGCAAACCCATACTCCAAAATGCCGCATCACTCCAGGCAGAAACTTTAGCATCCCGGTTCCATATCCGTACTTTCCAATAACATTTTTCTCTCGATTTTAATGCTATTCCCAGATAAGGAATATAAATACTATGTTCAGATAAAACGCGCCTGCTATCCCATAAATCTCCTATATTATTTGCCAGCAATTCTTTGGAAGAAGAAACTAAAACCTCGTAACCGGTTTGCCTTTCGCCAATCCGCGTTGATGCAATATTCCAGCTTAACCGTGGTTTAGTATCATCTATACCCAACGGATTAACGTCATCATTGCAGCGTAAGTTTATAATTTTTTGCCCGAAGGCTAAGAAAGGCAACAAAAAAAAGACTATAGCGGCGAATCTTATCATAGCATAATAAAAGCTTTTCTATTCAGGAAACTATTATTAATATCCCGGGTTTTGTGGAAAGACTTTACTAAGGTTAGCATCTATCACATTTTGTGGTATAGGCAATAACTTGTCGCGATCTGTAATCACCGGTCCGGAAATAACGTTGTGCAATTTTACTCTTTCTACCAATTTGCCGGTTCTCACTAATGTATATCTTCTTTCTTCTTCGGAAAACAACTCACGCGAACGTTCATCCAGTATAAAATCTAAATCAATTTGTGCAGGTGTAACAAGTGGCGCATGGGCCCGTGTTCGTAATGTGTTTATAGCTGTGGCAGCATTGGCGAAACCACCTAGCTTCATATAAGCTTCAGCTAAAAGTAAATAAGTATCAGCAGATCTTACATATGCCTGGTCGTTGTAAGCCCGGTCAACATTAGGATCTACAGGGCTTGCATAATCCCATTTGCGTGTGTTGGGCCAGTTTGGGTTATTTAATTTTTCGTTTGAGGTGCGGTCAAGATTATAATTGGCTCCTAACGTGTATCCGGCGGGAACACCAGTGGGATTATTTATAACATAAGAAAATCTCCATGCAAAATCAGAGCCTCTGTCATCTCCCGGCGGATAAATACTTAAGCCCCATTTGGTAACACCAAACCGGCCTATACCCCTGCCTCCATTATCTGCCGTAACGAGGAAAGGACTTTTACCACCTACTACTAATGAATAGTAACGATTTACCCAATACCGGCGCATAATGTTATCCGGCTCGCCGCCAATTACATTAAGTTCAGCCTGAAGTACCCACAAAGCTTCTGTATTGCCCTGGTTTCTGTTAGAGTTGCCATTTAAAAACATATCGGTAAAAGGTGTACCTGGTTTTGCTGCATTTATCCCGTAACGTGCCGTTACTAATTTGTAATTAGGATTTGTGGTTACCTTTAAAGCATAATCTCTTGCTTTGTCATTTTTTCCTTCATCAAGGTATAATTCTGCTAAGTAATGTTGCACAAGCCCTTTCAGCAATTTACCCTGGTTGGCAGAAGTTTCAGGCAAATATTGTTCTGCAAAAAGCCAATCAGCTTCCATGGCTTTTTTCACTTCCGCAGCAGGAGTTCTTTCCCAATCCGTCTTAATATTTTCTCCTGATGATTCAGTTAAGGTAAGTGGTACATCGCCCCAGCAATAAACGAGATGCCGATAAGACCACGCCCGTATTGCGCGTGCCTCTGCAAGTGTACTGTTTTTTTCTGCTTCCGTCCATACAACCGCCGGGTTTTCTGCCCTGGAAATAATGGTATTGGCGGCGTTAATTGTTTCATACAGCCATGCCCACTCCCTGCTGTAAATAGATACTGTAGGCGTGTTACTAATGCCCAGGGTATTGAGTATAACTTCGGAACCGGCATAATTGGAATAGCCGTTATCAACCCCTACAAAAGCGGAACCAGTCATCATATCATTTATTTGGCCAAGTACGTTTCCTGAACGAGACCTGCGCACTTCATCATACAAACCGTTGATTCCTGCATCGAAGCCGGTTTTATTTTTATATAGGTTATCTGCCAGTATTATACTTGGTGAGTTTTCTTCGAGTGAACTTTTAGAGCAGCCTGCCAGCAGCATCATGCCAATACAGGCTAAGGCTTTTATATTTATTTGCATTTCTGTTTTAATTAATTATAAACGAATGTTTAAACCAACATTAAATTCTTTTTGCAAGGGAACATCTTCCTGGGAATTGAGTTCAGGATCCATACCTGACCATTTTGTAATTGTAAGCAGGTTGCGGGCACTTACATATACTTTTAACCGGCTCACTTTTAACCGGCTTATTAAATTACCCGGAAGATCGTAGGACAGAGAAAGGTCTTTCAATCTGGCATAACTGTCACTTTCATAAATGCCTACTCCACTTGGATTAGCTCCTAATACATTGGCATAATAATCATTGGTTGGATTATCAGTTGTCCAGTAGTTTTTATAAAATGTATTGTTCCGAACGCCGTTTTGCACATTATCCGAATAAATTGAATTCTGCCTGCTCGTGCCTTGTACCCCTTGCACAAATGCATAGAGAGAAAATGCTTTATAGGTAAATGTGTTTCCTAAACCCCAGATAAAATCGGGCTCACGGCTGCCTATAACTATTCTGTCGCCACTTGGTGTTATTTTGCCATCACCATTTACATCTACAGTTTTAGCATAGCCAGGCTTTACCCCCGGCTGCGGCGATTTTGTCAAGTCATCGTTTAATTGCCAAACGCCGCCATACACGTAGCCAAAGTTTACATCAATGGGTTTGCCAATAAACCAGCCATTCGCTGTATCGCTTTTACCATTTCCGTATAAATCCTTAATTTGATTTCTGTTGAATGAAACAGACAAATTGGTTGACCAGCTAAAATCTTTTTGGCGAATATTAACGCTGCTAACGCCCAACTCCAAACCTTTATTAGCGTTTTTACCAATGTTTTGTAATATTGAGCTGGCGCCGCTTACGGTTGATATAGCCCTAAGTAATAATAAATCGTGGGTTTGTTTTGAATAACCGTCAAGTGATCCTTCAATCCTGCCATTGAAAAGAGAAAAATCAATTCCTATATTAGCGCCTACCGTAGTCTCCCATTTTAGATTAGGAGTAGCTAAGGTAGAAGGAATATAACCAGGCAGAGTAGTAGAGCCATCTACATAGCTGCGGGTAGATAACCGGGCAAGTGTTCTGTAAGCACTAATTGCCTGGTTACCATTACTGCCATAGGAAGCTCTTAGTTTTAAACTATTAATGACTTTATTATTTTTCAGAAAGTTCTCCTCGCCTAAATTCCATCCAATAGCTGCGACAGGAAAAAAAGAGAACTTATTATTTTCTCCAAAGCCCGAAAAGCCATCTCTTCTGGCTGTCAGCGTAAGCAAGTATTTACCGTTATAAGAATAATTTAAGCGAGCCATTTGAGAAATCAGAGTCTCTTTAGAATAAGCTGCTGATGGCAAAACACTTGCCGCAACATTGGCCTGGTAATAGGTCAGCACATCATTAGGAAGCCGGTGGCGCGTAAAGAGTTTGCTTTAATAACAGAATTTTGATCGCTATACAATCCTGTAAAAGCAATGGAATGATTGCCGAATGCCCTGTTATAATTCAAAATATTTTCGATAAGGACGTTGGTATTTCTGGATGCTGAATCATACAAGCTGCCTTTGGTCTGAATACCAGTCCTGGTGTTTACACCATAATAAGTTTGCTGATTTCTTGTTGTGAACTCAACACCTGTATTTATTCTGTACGATAAACCTTTTATAAAAGGCAAATCTACATTTATGTAGTTATTAGTGATAACCTTATAAGTGGCATCATTGTTATTTGCAAGGGTTGGCTCCAAAGGGTTTGGAAAAAAAAGATCCTGGGGCCAGGGATATATGGTTGGAGTACCGTCGGCATTGAAGGCGGTTGTTAACGGATTTAATTTGTAAGCGCCCGTGTAATCGGCAAAAATGGCTGGTAATCCATCTCTGTTGCTATAAGTTAATTGTGAGTTTGAAGCAAAAGTAAGCCAGGGTTTAATATCGGTTTCAACGTTGATTCGGGTAGATATTCTTTTAAATTCATCATTTACCGCAACTCCTTTTACATCTAAATATGTAGCGGAAACATAATATCTTGAATTTTCACCTCCTCCGTTAATAGCCATCGTATGCTGCATCCTGCTTCCCTGCCGTGTTACCAGGCTAACCCAATCAGGGAAGTTTTTAGAGTTATAAACATCTTTTTCAGAAGTGGTTATGGCTCCGGGGTCTCGCGTAAGTTTATATTGATAAAATTCTTCGGGTGTTAGCATTCTGGGTAAGTTTGAAATATTTTGTACCCCAAAGGAACCATCATAAGAAATAGTGGGTTTACCTCTTGTGCCTTTTTTCGATGTAATAATAATTACTCCATTAGCCCCTCTTGATCCGTATATAGCAGCCGAGGATGCATCTTTTAAGACATTTATAGATTCTATATCCGAAGTATTAATATCTGATATACTTCCGATATATGGTACTCCATCAAGAACAATCAGTGGTGAAGTTTCAGCGGTAATGGAATTCCTTCCCCTAATTCTTATAGTATTATTATCCCCTTCTGCCCCACCGGAATTCTGATCAATACTAATACCCGGCACAGACGATTGCAGGGCTTGGGCAAAGTTGTTATTGGGCAAATTTTCAAGCCTTTTTTTATCCACTGAGGCTACGGCTCCCGTAACATCACTTCTTTTTTGAGTACCATATCCAACCACAACAACTTCACTCAATTCCTTATTAGAAGCTTCTAATTTAATATCAAGATTGGTTTGATTGTTAACTACTATTGCCTGTTGCTTGTATCCTGCATAACTAAGAACAAGGGTGTTTCCTTTATTTGCCGCAATCGAGAACCTGCCAAGAGTATCTGTAGTAGTACCCAGGCTGCCTCCTTTAATACCTACCGAGGCTCCTGATAAAGGAGTGTTATCTTCAGCCACTACCCTGCCACTTATAATTATTTTTTGAGAAAAAATAATAGTGTTGAAAAGCACAAAAACAATTAGCAGCAGTATGGGTTTAGCCTGATGCCGGGTAGGGTAAAGCTGTTTCCATTTAATAAATAATTTTAAAAATGTATTTTGTAGAATAGTAAGCAGATTTCTTTTCAGCATAGCAATCGAATTAGTTCTTAAAAATTAACATTAAACAGTTGTAATGTAGAAATATTTTTTTTCAGGAAATCATTTATCTACGAAATCGTTGTAGTGCCGGAAGTTGTTTTCGAATTTGAATTAGTTGCAAGAATATTTAAACTTTACGCAGCATAAGAATGTGCAATGATTTTTTTTTGAGCCAGATTGTATTGCTACTATTTACAGTTTCGTCGCACTCTTTTACTCTTTGCACAATATTCAGCAATGCACAAATCTACCCAGCGTGAAGTATAAACTTAATAAGGAGCGCCGGATACTACAGCATTCACCTGATATATAAAACGGTATCAAAAAAAAGGAAAAAAAGGTTCTCTTCCGTTTTTTTTACTTTCACACATAAAATAAAAATCTTGCTGATTTCTTTTGATGTTTTGCATTCTAAATAAATAGTATTGTGAAATCTATTGACGCGTACTTTCTCTTTCTACTAGCATTGCAGGTAAGGTTATTTGTTCTACCCTTCCAAAATTTTTCTTTTCTATATTTTCAAATAATATTTCAGCCGCCTTTTTGCCTATATAAAAAGCATCTGGAGTCATGGTAGAAAGAGAAGGATTTAGTAATGATGCAGTTTGTAAATTAGAAAAGCTAACAATCTTTAAATCTGCGGGAATTCTTAATTTTATTTCGTTACATACGTTATAAGTAATTAAAGCAAGTCTTTCAATGCAAGAAAATATTCCATCCGGGGCATCGTTACCTTGCAAAAGCTTCTTAATCAATAAGTGATTTTCTTCGTTATTATTAGTACACTCTATTACAAGTTTAGAATCAAAAGGCATTTTATATTTTTCCAAAGCGCTTAAGTAACCATTTAATCTGTTGCCGGTTGTAGAAAGATGTTTAGCGTAAGATAAATACGCTATCCTTCTGCATCCATTTTTAATAAGGTGAGCTGTTGCGGAAAAGCCACTCTGAAAATTATCTATTGTTACCCACGGTACATTCAAACTTTCGCAAATCCTGTCAAATAATACCAGAGGAATGTCTTTGCTTTTTACTTCAGCTAAATGATCATAATTGGTGGTGCTATGCGAGACGGATGAAAGAATGCCATCAACCCTTCCATTTTGTAATTGATTTATACTTTCTACTTCCGCTGAATATTCCTCATAGGTAATGTAAATAAGTACATGATAATCTTTTGCTTTTGCTACAGATTCTATACCATCAATCGCTAATGCATAAAAGCTATTTGTGATCAATGGCACAATAACTCCAATTGTTTTCGACGAATTTTTTCGAAGACTGCTCGCGCTTGCATTTGGTTTATAGTGTAGCTTTTCTGCAAGGGCTTTTATTCTATCTTTTGTTTCCTGTCCTATTTCATAACTGTCTTTTAAAGCTTTGGAAACAGTTGAGGTAGAAACACCCAATAGTTGAGCTAGTTTTTTAAGGGTTATTCGTTCCATACCTAAATTATTATCAAAATGTTAATAAATGTTATTTTTAGGAAACAAGTCTTCTTATTGGCAACTTGTTGCCTATGCAATAAATTTCTATGTTGTGATTCGATTATACTGAAAGCTTTTCTTTGAAGCAAAGTCATTTACCCCTTTTGTAGCAATCACTCAGTTGTACAAACAAACATCCTTTAATTATAGCTTCAATGTTCCCTATAAACTCACTAAAAAATCTATCTCTTATTATTGACAGTATTAGCAAACCTGAATTACTTCCATCCCCAAAAGCTGCCCAAGTTTATGTATTTTGGAACTGATATGGCCCACTCCCACTGCGCAATGATGTGCAGGTCCATGTTGATTCCAATTGTTTACAAACCTTCTGGCATCGACAGGAAATCTATAGCGACTGTTTGTGTTTCCAATTTCCAGAATTGGACCTGGCACAGATTCACCTTCTGCCACTAATAACATTAGCTTACCACCAATTTGTTCCACTACGGAAAGAAGTGTAACCGGTCCGTTTTTTACCGACATTTCAACAGATAAACCATTTCCAACTTTGCCATGATATACTACCAATGGCCGAACTTTTATTTTGCCTTCTGCAATTGCAATATGTCCGGGACCGTCGTGTCCCATCAATACCACATTATCGTTAAAATCCATTGCGTAATATTCAGTAAATGATCCGCCTGCCCCAAAACTGTCCATAATCTTCATCGCTTGTGCGTTCTTGATCTCGTATTCTCCGGCAACCGGTATTCCCCTTGCAGTCAGCAGTGAATTGCCCAGTATTACAGAGTTGATGGTGTCTTCATTATCAGCATTTCCAGTGCCTTTATAATAATAGGCCATTGAGCCAAGCTTATATTGCTCAACCAGTTTATCAAGCGCCACCGATGTTCTTGCTGCACGTTCCAGCTCTTTAATTGAGCAATCCTCCTGTACGTCGAACGTCTGATTAAATTGCTTTACTCTTTCCTGTATCTGTTCATCAGAAACCACTTTACACAATCCGGCTAATTCATCTACTTCCAAAAGTTCAATATGGCCGCCAAAGCCGGCGTACTGTTGCGTTAAATCCGAATAAATATCCAGCATACCGCAATAGTAGTGACCCATGCAACCCATTCTGTTATAGGCCATTATATAGGCTACTTTTGCCGCTTCTACCCATTCGGTTACTTCATCCCAACATTCAGGATCATTATGCAGCATACCCGTAATCTGATGAAATTTTATTCCGGTACGCTTAAATACATTAGCTATTTCAGGTACCGGACAGGTGGAACAAAAAGCTAACCATTCGCCTGTCATTAGAGTTCGATTCGCCATCTTATTAAAACTATCGTAATCTATAGCTGCTTCCGGCGCAAGATTTAAAATGATGACCGGCACTTTAGCTCTCTGTACCACAGGCAATACGGTAGATGACAATGCATAGGTGGAAACATAAAGAAATATGAGGTCAACCTCTTCTTTGCGAAATTGACTGCCGGCAGCAAAAGCTTTTTCAGATGTATCAATTAGTCCAAGGTTAATAATATTCGGATGAATATCTCTAAGTTTTTGTTCTACAACAGTAAGGTATCCTTCTAAGCGAGTTTTCAAACCCTCAAATTGTTCCCAATAAGTATTTAGACCTATTCCAAACAACCCTATTTTTAAAGATTTTATGTTCATTGCTAAAATAAGAAGTTTGTATTCTATAATGGTTATCCCCAAACATACTTTCTGCCAGTTACATCAGTACATTGTATATTCCGGTGATGGTAACCCCTCATTCCGGTGATGGTAACCCCTCTACAGAGAGACCAGAAAGTGAAAGAGCTTTTCGTGTATTTTAAAGATACAATTTGAGGTGCTTTTTTGTATTTATTTCTTTTTTCTTCTTGACTCACCTGTGAGTTCAAGGCGGTGACATTTGGCTGTCATTCTGTCCATTAGTGCATCGGCCAGGGTAGGCTCGTCCAGGTAGGAATGCCAGTTAGAAACAGGTAGTTGAGAGGTAATAATCAGTGATC
>JAABUN010000772.1_pt1 | contig 79156 bp, 59 predicted proteins | sample 5559311 | NCBI WGS metagenome assembly JAABUN01 (sample SAMN10711877, study PRJNA513370) | rock metagenome | isolation source: Antarctica rocks | place: Antarctica: Victoria Land, Siegfried Peak sud | reverse complement strand
AGTATATTGCAAGAGTGCTATCGCACATATCAGGTCTTCTCCTCTTGTTTTTGTTTGGTCACAAAATTTTAGGAGAAGACTTTTCTGTTTTCAAATATCAAACTTTATAACTGGCAACTTGGGTTAAATTAATATGAATAGTTTTCTCTCTCCAACCACGCCTCTTAATCCGCGCGAGCTAATCCGCGATTCAAGTCTTCCGGCAAGCGAAATTCTGCGCCAGCGTCTCAGGCTTGTCCGTTACAGTCCGCATCCTGATATTCTTAATGATTTGATTGAAGCGATGGACGCGGAATTGCCGATTTTGATTGAAGGCGAACCCGGAACGGGTAAAACCTTGCTTGCGCGGTCTTTAGCGAAAACCTGTAATTTGACGATGTTCCGGGTGCAGTGTATGGCGAATATTGACCGGGGCAAAGTCTTGGGGCGTTGGGAAGAACAACTCCAAAATCAGTTTGTTCTGCAAGCCGCCGCCGCCGGAGAGACGCTGGAAAATGCGCGAGCCGCGCAATGGACATTCGACTATTTTTCTCTCGGCGACGCTCTCTCGGCGTATTTTAATCCGGCGACCAGCGACGGCAAACCCGTTCCGAACCTACTGCTTATTGACGAGGTGGATAAACTCGAAGATGAAGATGAAGATATGTTTTTGCAGCTTCTCGACGAGCAGGGAACAAACATTCCGCGTCTCGGCTTTTTGGGTTTGCCGGAAGGCGCTGCGCCTCCAATCGTAATTTTAACAAGCAATAATCTGCGTTCCGGCGTGTCGAGTCCGCTTCGCTCGCGCTGTCTTTATACCTATGTCGAGCCGCCGACGCTGGTTGAGGAAATCGTTATTTTGAAAACGCAAGTTCCTGATGCAGGCGATGAAATTTTGTCGCAGACCGTCAAACTTATCGAACAAATCCGGCTTGACGCGGCGTTTATCAAGCAGCCGCCGCAACTACGCGAAAGCGTAAGATTCCTGAAAGCGCTCGTCAGGAAAAGAGTATCGAGCCTGACGCCCGCTGTTATTCAAAGCCATCTGAGTTACCTGGCAACCAATAAAAGCGACCGCAAACAACTCGGCGACCGCGGTTCGATCGCGTCAAACGCCACCGAAAGATTGTCGGACGCCGCCCTTATGCGCGACCCGAAACTTGATACCGAAATTGGCGCGGCGTTTGAGGAATACTTCAGACAGGAAAGCGAATATCAAAGCCTTTTGCTCGAACTGGAAGCCGCGCCGTCCGCAGTCGCTTCCGCCGCAGCCACTTTCTAAAGAAACTGTCGCCGCTTGCAGGGTTTGATACTTTTATTTGCAAAGTTTGGTATTGATTTTCAGGGTTTAGGATTCTTGAGAGAAGTTTATTTTTTGGTTTTCTTCTTGTTTTCGTTCGCAGCCGGATTGTTTATCCATTTTTCGCCGAAGGTTTCAAACAAATTATTTTTCTTTAGCCAGTCGCCGCTTGGTTCGAGGTTGGCTTCGAGTCCGAAAGTAGAAGGCTGTTTATTCTGCTCCAGAACTCCCGCCCACGCTCTTGTTTCACCGCCGTAAAAGACTACCAGCCAGGTTCTTTTTTGTTTTTTTAATTCTTCGAGATACCCGACAAGCTCCTCGTTGTGTCCAGTAACGGCATTAAGATAATCCGGTTCTCGATACGCGCTCGCCGGCGTATTCCATAAAGGAACTGCCCACATTATCGCCGTTTCTTCGTCCAGTCGCGCATACATATACTCGTATTGCCGGTATTGAATACGCGAGACGGTTCTTGTTCCTTGCGAACTGCCGCCTGTGCCTCGGCTGATGACGGGCGCGGCGACCCATTTCCAGCCGAGTTTTTCGCCTTCGGTCAAGTCCGCCGGGAGCCGACGGTTGCGCTTCCAATAGCTGCCGAAATCTTTTGTTATCTGCTGCCAATGGTCACTCGGCTCGACGCGCGTTAAAAGGGTGTTCCAGCGCAATTGAGAAACAACCATACCGGCTATCAATACCACTGCGACTAAAATTCCGATTCCGAGCAGGATAAACGTCCCGCTGAATTTCCGTGCCGGTCGCGGCGGACTACCCGCTTGATTTATTTGCTGCGCTCTTGCCATTTTCTTAAAATAAAACTGTTCTTTTTAGCGAAACCCAAAATAAGCCTGCGGTCTTTCAAGCCGCAGATGAATTTTGTCCACAGCAAACGCGCTTTTAAGCGTTTGTAATAGACGTTGAATGGAATTTAAGTTTGGATTATGACGGGAATCTGTAGTATAATTAAAGAAATCGAAGCACGGAAAAGCTACCAACTTCGCCGCGCTTCTAACCGATATATCAAGTTGATTTTGATTATGGCTAGTCAAATAATATCCTACAAATTCCGTATTTCCAAACCCTCTAAAACCGTTCAAGAACGCCTTGAACAGACTTTGCGCCTTTGCAAAGATTTGTATAACGCAAGCCTGCAAGAACGCAGAGATGCTTACCAAATTAACCGCATTGCTTTGAACTATCACACTCAACGCGCCCAGCTTCCCGACATAAAAACTACTAATCACGAATACAAAGAGATTTATTCTCAGGTTTTGCAGGATGTTTTGAAGCGTGTCGAGAAATCCTTTGACGGATTCTTTCGCAGAATCAAAGCAAAACAAAAAGCAGGCTTTCCGCGCTTTCAAGGCGCGAACCGTTACGATAGTTTTACCTATCCGCAAAGCGGGTTTTCTTTGACCGATAACCGTTTGACGCTTTCCAAAATCGGCAAAGTCAAAATCAAACTTTCGCGGAATGTTGTCGGCAAAGTAAAAACCTGCACAATCAAACGCGAAATTGATAAATGGTTTGTGATTTTCACGGTTGAAACCGAAACTGAACCGTTGCCGAAAACGGGCGAATCGGTAGGCATTGACGCGGGTGTTTGTCAATTCCTGACGCTCTCGGACGGAACGACGGTTGAAAACAATCGCCTTTATCAATCGGCGCAAAAGTCTTTGAGAGTTGCTCAACGCGCCGTTGCTCGTAAGAAGAAAGGCTCGAATAATCGAAAGAAAGCAGTTTTGAAACTTCGCAAAATTCACCAAAAAATTAAAAATTGCCGCGCCGATTATCAACATAAAGTTTCGACGTGGCTGATTAAAAACTACGATGTTATTTGCATCGAAAAACTCAACCTTGCGGGAATGGTTAAATCCAATCTCGGAAAAAGTCTGAACGATGTCGCTATCGGAATGTTTTACAATATGCTCGAATACAAGGCTGTGAGTGCCGGTAAAGAGTTGATAAAAGTTCCAGCGCATTTTACAAGTCAAACGTGCCACGCCTGCGGTCATTGCGAAAAGGCAAACCGTAAGACTCAAGCCGATTTTGAATGTGTAAAATGCTTTCATAAAAACAATGCCGACATTAACGCGGCTCTAAACATACTTCGGTTGGGAATCAACCGATTGGACGCAACGCATAACATTAGTTAGCGTGTCCAAAGAATCTCCCGTCTTTTAAGCGGGAGAGATTCAACGTTCTAAAAGGTCATAAAACTCCCGCAACTTACCGCGAACGTTTTCATTGATAAAAAATACCTTCTCGCCTATTTTCATTTTTATAACCGTGCCTTTGATAATCTTCGGCATATTGGTCATATCGAATGTTCCGATTAGCCGTTCGCGCCGGGCGCGAATGTTCTCAATAGAAGCCGATTCGGATTTTATTTTGCCGCCGTGAACCCGCGCGCCGTCCACCAGAAAATTGAACTCCGTTTCTATATAGCCGAATTTTTCCGCCATATCGGTCGAGGTAAACCGGGCGGTCGCAAATTCCGTAAATTTTTCAACCGGCGACATCTTGCGCGTTGTATCCCTCTCTAGCGTCAGGTCGAGCGAAAGCTGCGCGTCGAGCGGCAAATCACGCAATGTAACGATTTTTTTACCCGTAAACTCATCCGTTTTGCTTTCAACTCGTCCGTTGCCTTTTTTTGTTTCCGGTAAAACGCCCTGAACTTTGCTTTGCGCCGGAACGCCGACCACGACGGCGAAAAACATTATCGCCGTGAAGTTGATAACCGCGCCAAAAAATTTTGTTTTGAATTTCATCTTTTTCTCCTCCGTATTTTTTCTCTTTTACATCCGCATCCCGCGCGGCGCGTTCTCTCCTCGCTTCAGTAATCTTTTCTTTTGTTTTCCGCGCGGATTTTCATCCTCATCTGATTCTTCCTCGCCTCCGTCGTCAGTTATCCGCTGCGAATCCGCTTCTGCGAGGTGCTTTATAAAAAACGGAAGTTTGACGGCGGTTTCGTCCGCTTCGACAACTTCGTCCTGATTCTTCATTTTTTCAGCGTCGCGCAAAACCAATTCAAAAAGATTCCCTTGTTCGACCACGCTTTTCGGCAGAGCAGCTTCCTCTTCTTCCTCTTTGTTTGTCGGCGGCATCAGATTTATTTTCGCCTTCGACACTTCAGGCGGCTGTATCTTCTGATTTGTATCGGGAAATGACCCGCTCACCTGCTCCGGGTCGAGCGAAACGTAAATTTTTTGTTTTTCGATTAGATTGGCATTCGCCGTAAATTCCGAAACGTTTAACTCGCTTTGTCCGGTCAAGGCATCGGGCGCGATTGGCTGGCAATAAACGGGCGATTTTGATTCTTTTGTATTTACAAGAACTTGTTGGCGCGGAAACGCTATTCGCATCGGGTCAAACGTCAAAGCAACCATCACTGCCTGATGGTATTCCGCCAAAGTCCTCAACTCGTCTTCAGTCATCAGCTCGCGCCCGATTTCCTGCGTTCGGGCGGAATCAAACTGGTCGCCTTTGGCGTCGGTTACGGTGTGTGAAAAAGTCGTTGTTCGCCGCAACAGGCTTGAAGCGTATCGCGCCGTCTCGCCTTCAAGTCCGGGCAGGAAGATGCGCGTGCCGATTGTTCCCGTAATGGTTCTGGCGTAATCTTTGCCGAACTGCACTTCGAGCTGGTCGGTATTGTGATAAACCAGCAAGTAGGGAAGTTTTCGCCCGCGTCCGACACCCGTATCTTCACGCAGTCCGACTAGCTGCACATTCGCCGCCTCGTCAATAATAAAACAGCAATATGCCGGGTCTGCGGTGGCATCCGAGAGTCCGTTTTCGCCAAGATTATAATCCTGACTTGTTTTTTCAAGATAATAATCCTTGATGCCTTCCGACATCAGCTTGCTGAATTTTTCCGGCGTGAATTTATTTGCAAAATCCGTTTGGCTCAACGAAGCGTTTTCGCGTTGAAGTTTCTCGCGGAAACCATTTACGAAATTTTTTACATCCTCCGGCGGCAAAACTCTCAAGGCGTGAGTCGGCAAATATTTCTCGCACTCGTCGGCGTGCGCCGTTCTTCGCAAAACGCCGCTTGTTAAATTTATGACAGTTCCGACGACGTTGCCGAGCAGCGCGGCGCGGTCTTCCGGCACGACGATAAACAGCCCTGTGCCTTTCTTGCGGAGCATAAAAGGGTCAAAAGCGCGACACCCTCTTTCATATTCGTCGGCTGTCGGCGGAGAAAAAATCTTGATAATCTGCGGACTTTTGAAAGTTTGCAGGGCTTCGGTCATATTCGACAAAATACCGTCGAAAGTTTCGGGGGCGCGAACCGGCATACCGGCGATGATTTCGCTCGTGTGCGAATTCGTGCTGTTCAGCAGTTGCGGAATCAAGCCGTTTTCCTTTGGATCGGCAACCGGATGTTCCTCTAAAAATTTGAAGATGTCGGCAGGCGTAAAATTGGGATTCGATTCGGCAAGGTGCAGCAGGATCGCCGTCAGAAGCGCCATCCCGTTGGCTTTGAAAAATTTATCGTTTCCGCTCGATGCCCGGTTCGGGTCATACTGAATCATCGAACGGGCGATTGTTTGAGCGAAATCGTAATCTCTGCGGAGCATCCGACCGAGAAGTATCCGGTCTGACAGATGAGCGTTTTCAAGGTCAAAACGAAAAGCTCTTTCAAACTTGTGAGCGCAGTGAGTGTAAATTTCGCCCTTTATATCCATCACGACGGCGGAACACAAAACACCGGCAGAGCGGACGTAGCTCATTATAAAAGACGCGCTTTTTCCCGAACCGGGAATACCGAAAATAATAAGATGACGCGCGAGCGACGATAACGGGTAACAAATCCAAGTTCCGAAGCCAAACGGCGCGATTGGAAAAAAACCGTGGTCATGAGGATTTGACGGCAATTTTCTCATCGTTAGATTTCGCGCAAAAGCCGCTACCGAGCAGGTAAGTTTTGAAAAAAATCCCTCCGGCACGTAAGACGGTTGATATTTGAAAATCCATCCGGTCTTTTGTTGAAGCGCCTGCGGCAGTTGCCACTTTGCCGTTCCGTAACTTTCACGCTGCCCGAAAACGTGATAATCGGCAAATATATTTAAGGCTCCGTCAAGAAGTATGTATATGAGAACCGGAAACAGTCCCAACAAATACCAACCCCAATTGAAAAGTGCCGGAACTCTTTCCATTGCCCTGCTCCACCATTCCGGGATGAGCAAATATAAAAGCGTGCTTAAGGCATATCCGAGAGCCAGCCACAGCGCGTAACAAATGATGGTTTTCAAAACAACGAAACCGGTTTTCGATAATTCCACCGTCAGTCGTCTCAGTGCGGCGTATGATGTCAGGTGTTGTTCGGTGATTGGGCGCGGAAAGGGTCCGTAACGAGCTTCGTAAATCTTTGCCCGGTCTTGATATGACATACCCTTGACGCTCGCCTTGCGCGGCGCATCGTCAATCGGCGCGGTCAATCCCGGAAAACTTTGAATCAGCGAACTCAAATACTGCCAAAGCCGCGAAAACAAATTTTCTTTCCTCGCCGGTCTAAGGGCTTTGGCGGACTCGGTTTTCTGCTTGTTTGAAAGATTCGTTTCTAATTCTTCCGTGACGGCTAAATTTTTCGCATTTGCGATGTCCATCGCATACTCCTTAAAAAGTCTTTCAGGGCTGGGTTTCCAAGTATTTTGATTCTTTTTCGACCCAACTACGAATATTTTCCTGACGCGCCGCCGATGTAAACGTGAGCTTAAAAGGCTCTCGTCGCCAGCCGTATTGTTCATACACGCTCGTTGCCGTAAAAGGCGGCGGCAGCGCGGCATCCATTGTCGGGGAAATTAAAATGACCGCGCCGCTTTGTCCTTCCGGTGTGGTGTCGGCATTGAACCGAATCGGCGCGCCGTCGGCTTCCGGCAGCCTCATCACGGTCATTTGAATATCGCCGGTCAAACTGGCGGTTAAAACCTCGACACTGACGGGCGCGACCCGGTAACGCAGATAATGAACGGACGTTTTTGTTTTAACCGCCGACGATTTGGGCGAAATCTCCCAGGTAGGCTGCCACAAACCTCTCTCCTTTGTTATTTTCACAAGTGTCGGCAAATCTTTCGGCACGCGCCGATACTTAAAGTTTTCGTGAAGTAAGGAAAGACTTAAACTCAGAACAATCGCGCTTTGTTCTTCGAGACGTTCGGTATATTGATAAAAGCCGCGCGTGTTGGGCGGCACTTGCGGACCCAGCAAAATGTTTTGCGCAGGCGGCGGCTGTTCATCAGATTGCGAGCTTCGCGCCTGCGACGGCGGCGCGGTTACAAGCCACTTATCCGGGTAAAAGATAATTCCGCTCCAAATCAAACAAACCGCCATCAAAAGAACAACCAATCCGACCGTTGACGGCGACGGGAATTGCCGCAACGGTTTTACATTTGTATTGGCGCGCTTTGATTTTGACATATAGTGCCTATTCTAGTCTTTTACCTGCATCCCTCAAGAAATTCCGTCTTTCGTCTTCAATTATTTTGCTCGCCATACCAATCATCATAAGGCGAAGCTGCTAAAACGGCTTCTTCTTCAAGAACAGAAGTTTGAGAATTATCCTTTGAATTAAACGATGTTTTTCCGTTTCCGTTTGAGCGAACCGGCGGAAGCGGCGGAAGCGGCGGCGGTATTGGCGGCGAGTCCGTCGCTGTTTCGGCAACCGGCGCAAGAAATCTCTGGTTAATCTCAGCGTCAAAATTATCTTTATTATACCGTTCGGCGAGCGTCCGTAATTCAGAGTCGTCGAATTTTTCGCCGTCGGGAAGTCCGAACGGGTAACGAGTCGCCAGATAGTTGAAAGTCTGGTCGGTTCCCAAAATATTTTCAACCAGTTCAAAGACCAGCCGCCGCACGTTAACTTCTTCCGGGCTGGTCGTCAAGCACCAGTAATCGAGCGGGCTGGAATCATTGCGGAGAAAACCGATTTCACCTTGCCCGCCCGTTTCTATTTTTATCAAAAATTCCCGAAAAGATTTTCCGCCGCCTCGGATGTGTTTTATTTCTTCAACTGCCAGCGTCGTCAAGCCCATATCATCGACCAGAGCTTTGAAGTCGGTTTTCTCGCCGCTATCGTCGTGCAGGTTTGTCGAATTTTGCTGTCCGGCGATTTTTATCGCGGCATTTGTCGTCGCGCCGCGAACTGCCCGCACATCCTTGAACGAGTGCGAGGCAAGCAGCATCGCGCCCATTTTTTTACGGTCTTGGCGTCCGGCAATATCAATCGCTTCTATCATCATCGGGTAATCACGCGCGTGATTGTGCATTTCGTCAAAAACTTTGAGCGTGTGAACATAATTTCCGTCAACTTTCATCAGTTCCGAGTTGAGAACAGCCGCCGCCACTCTAAACGCCAGAACTTCACGCACCTGGTCGGGAAACTCTTTGAGCGTATCAAGGTCGTAGATGACGAAACGATTATTTTCTTTTAAAACCGGGCTTGTAACCGCGTCCAGCCAACGGTTGCCGCGCCACTGCTGGAGCGTGAGCTTCAAATCCGTCCAAGCCTTTTGAATCTCCGGCTCGCGCTCGATGGGGTAGTTTTCCAGAACGCCGCAAAAATCCGATAGGCGCGGCTCATAACTCCGCTTTAAGTCGGGACGGTTGCGCGGCACGGTGTTTTCATAAACCCGGCGAACGAATTTTCTAATAAGTCCGGCTCTGACGGGTGCTTCGCTTGAGTCAATCCGTGTGCCTGAAAGTTTTAGAATTTCGCGCACGACAAGTTCGATTTGCGCGTCATCGGGAAGCTCGCCTTCCTCTAAGCCCGGATACCACCATATGTTGTAGGTTAAAACATCGTCTTCTTCGGCTTCGTTTCGGCGACCGGCTTTTGCCGCCGTCGCGCCGCGCGCCGTAAAGCGAAACACGCTACCGCCAAGAGCGCGTGCCAGCCACTCGTAGCTGCCGCCGAAATCCACGACTATACATTTTGACTTTTTGAAATAAGCCAGCCAGTTGCGAATTTCCTTACCGATAAAAAACGATTTTCCGCCGCCCGCGCCGGCAATAATATAAGCAACCGGCGAGCTTGTTCCCGATGGGCGAAAGAAAGTGAGCGGGATGAGTTCGCCCGTTAAATTCTCAATCCAAGTTTCACCGGTTTTCCCCGTTCCGTGCCAGTGTCCCTCGAACGGCGCGAGGGTCAGCATATCGCGGCACTCGCCGTCGAGTTCGCGCCCGTTTAATTTTGCCGACAGCTCGCCGACAATCAGATTAGGATAAAGATTCGGCAGATGAACGCCCGATTCTCTGACGGCATCCGCTCCCGGCATTTTGCGGATAACGCTCAGGGTTTGCTCCGTAACTTCTTCCAAAAATTTTGCCGCGTTTCTGGCTAAATCGCGGCTCGCAACGGGCGCGGCGTAAATCAATATGCTGACTCTCGTTTGCATCAGCCGAGTCGAAGGTTCGCCGAGTTTTTCGCGCACGGCAATAAGGCGGTCTAAATTCTTTCGCGCCGCGGGATTGTCGTCCGCGACGCTTTTCTTTTCTTTTGACTTGGCGATTTGCCGGCTGATGCGCTTGATGTTGGTTTTGAGTTTCCGCTCGGCTTTGGCATTTGTCATCGGGATAAAATCGGTGATGACCGTGTAGCGAAAATTCAGTTCCGGGTTACAGGTCAGCGTTCGCATTATTCCGACTTGAGTATCGGCGCCCGGCGCGTTCGTCAGCGTCATTAAAGCGATTGGCGTGTTGGCGTGCCAAATTATCTCGTCGCCATAGGCGATTGTTTCTCCGCCCAGAAAAGGACGCAAATCCTTTAGCGAATCGCCCAAATTCGCCGACGCCCGCGCCGATTCGTTATGACCCATATAAATCGCCGTTTTCAGCATCTCCTTTTTCAGACGACGACAACTTGTCGGCGCTTGCGATTCAATACCGCGAAAAATCTTCTCGGCACGCGAGCGCGCCTTTTCTTCATTTTCGGTAAGGCGGCGGACAATGTTATTTGAACTGAGTTCAGACAAGTGCGTCCAAGCCTTCAGAAAATCAAAAGTGCTGAAACTCTCCTTAAAGACTTTCCAGTATGCGCCGACGCCTTCCATCTCGCGGTCGCCCTTTTCTTTTATCGGAACTTTTACCCAAATGCTGATTTTGCTTTTGCGATAATCGCCTTGCTGAAGGCGGTTCAAGGTGTTCGCCGACGACGCGAGATAATGGTTTTCCGCCAGCGTGCCGCCGCTTTTCTTGCTGAAGTCTTTTAGAAAATCAACGTAATCTTCGCCCTGGTCAATGTGATTGGTCGCCCGGATTTGGTAAATCAAACCGTATCGTTCTTCTCTGCCAAGCACTTCGGACCACTGCGTATAAATCCGGTTGAGTTCCTCCGGCGTCATAAACAGTGTGTTGCCCGGCTCGACGATAAACGCCGCCGTGTAAGAGCCGTCCACGTTCCGCAAGTAGTCGCCCGGAACGGCTAGAATTGTGCTTTCGTGCGTCCAACCGGCGCTCCACCGGCGAAAAATTCCGGCGAAAGATTTTCTGCGCTTGTCGAGAAGTCCTTTCAGTTGCCGGTATTCGCGCAGCAATTTTATTGTGTTCCACCCGACGGGCAATAGCAGACAAACACTTAATAAAATAAGCGCGCCAGCCAATATCGCTTCTAATTTGTTATTGTCAAATCTCATAGAATCCTCTCAGCAAAAAGAGGCTTTTTAGATAAAGCCTCTTCTTTTACTCATCAATCAAATAGGACGATTTGTATTTCGAGCTTCTTTTCGGCATCATCCGGTGCTGAATATGACCGCGCCGAACGCATTTCCACCAGTGTTCGAGCCAGTGCGGTCGCCGTTTCCATCTTGCCCACTGAAGAAAAGGAACGGCTATCAGAAGCCACAGCGGCGGCAAAAGCAATGAATACCAAATTCGCATTCCGATCCAGTTCGGAACCGCAATCAAAGTTATAAAAACGCCGACGACATAAGGCAAATCCTTATCACGAATCCCCAAAAGGTAATAATCCTTATAAAGTTCCGGTTCGATTTGTCGGTATGTCGGCGGCGTGCTGTTTTCTCTCATATGAATCTACATTTATTTAAGCGTTTCGCGCGAGGCTTTTATTGTTAGCCTCCGAAAACGTCGCTCATACCTATGTCGGGTAAATTTCCCGCGGCAAGCTCGGTAGCGATGCCGACCAGAAGTCCCGGCACGAGAAACGCTATGCCGGTGATGATTTTTTTGGATGTTCCGGGCTGACCGTCCGACCACATTTTGATTCCCTGAAAAACGTTTGTAATACCTAAGATATTCAAAAAGATATAGGCTATGCGAAATACCCATCCGACGATTGTTCCGATACGAGACGAATCACGGTCAACCGGAATTGTTTGCGCGAAAACGTCGGTTGCCGTCAAAGACGCAATCGCCAAAACCGCCACGCAAAAAGCCGCCGAATAAACAGCCGCTTTACCAAAATCCTTAAATTTTTCCATTTTTATTCCGTTCATTTTATTATTTTACTCCTGAGTTTTTTTCGTGTCTGTTTGAAAATCGCAGTTATTTAACCGAGCAATAAGCCAAAAAAATACATTCAGTCAATGATTTTTTTTGACCGGCGATTTTTTTTTACAGAAATCGCTTGAATATATTAAACAACTGTTTTAGTATCTTAGATGCAAATACATCTTTTGGCAAATAAAATTTGTTGAAATTCAAAAATATATTTTTTGGGTGTTTGTTCTTTTGTAGAAAATTGTTTTTGTTCCAAAAAAAATAACGTCGGAAACCGAGCCGTTTGAAGCGTTTCAAAATCTGAAGTGTTTCATCACCGGAGGAAAAAAACTATGGATGCCAACGCTAATCTAAACTATCAAGACTATCAGGAAATTCCCGCCGCGCCCGCGCCCGCGCCGGGCGGCGAAACGGCTGAGAACTTACCGGTGGATATTCCTATCGAACTCGATGCCGAAATGCGGCGGCTTTTTAATTCCCAAGCCGCGCTTGTTATGCGGTTGACGAGCCTTCTCGGATTAAGCCTCTTAGTGGTTTTGGTTCTCGCCATCGGCTGCGCTTACCTGTGGTGGCGTTCGCCGGAGGTTATTACTTGGAAAGAAGATACGGAAGGAAAAACGATGCTGACCGTCAACAATCGCTCATACGGCGATGTGGCGAATCTCTCGATGCGTCCGCAGGGCGAGTCGCAAGCCGAGAAAATATTTGCCGCCAAAGAACTGACGCGGCTTCTCTACAATATTAACCCTGATACCCGGCAATCGGCTTTGCAGCGAGTCCTTGATTGGTTTCCTCAAGACGCGGCGCGAACCCGCGACGCTTTTGCCAATGCTCTAAAACAAATCGGAAACGACCCGAACGCTTGTGTCGCGGTCGGGCTGGAATCGTCGCAGAAATGGCAATCGACTTTCACCGTGCAGGAAGCCGGCGTCGCCAATGAAAATCCGGCACTGATTCGTATTATCGGCGTGCAGCGTCTTCGTCGCGCGGCACTCTCGAATGATATTGAAAATCGCCTTCTCGCAATTGATATGGAATTGATTTCGACGGGAAACCGGACTGACAACAATTTTATGACCGGGTATGAACCAAAATATATAATGTGCAAAGTTCTACCGAGCGCGACGGCACCGGCAGCCAACCAGCGTCAGCAGCAGCAACAAGCCGCGCCGCAGCTTGCTCCAAGCCAAAGCGTCGCGCCCGAAACAAATCAGTCACCATAACGAGCCGCGACCGTAAAAAAATGAGCGCGGCGCCGGAAACGCTTTTGTATATGGTACGAACGGATTCAAAATTAAACGAGGAAATCAGTATGAAAATAAAAAAACAACGGTGTTTCGCTTTTGTTTGCATGGCGGCAGTTGTGATGGTTTTCGGCTGTTTGTCGGCATCGCGCCAAGCCGCCGCGCAAACGCAAAATTTACAATCCACCTCTGATACAACTGAACAGGTGAAATCCACCGACTCGCGCCGTGTTGATGTAACGATGAAAAACCCGTCTTATACGGTCAGAGCGGATGTAGAACTCGCGCCGATGAAATTTTTTCTCGTCGAGTTTCCCGCAGGCGATGAGATTGAGACGGTAGTTTCGCAAGACAGTTTGTTGATAAAGATGGATGAAGCATTTGAGAAACAGCTTGACGCGCGGCTTCCGGTTCTCCTTCGCGCCGGTGCGGGTTGGGGCAGGACACCCGGCACAACCAGCGTTTTAGTAATGATGAAATCGGGCGCGATGCTGCAACTCGAAGTTGCTCCCAACATATCTTCCGACCAAAGTATTGACCGTATTGTATGGCGTTATAATATCGGTGATGTCGTCAAAAATCGTCGCGCCGCTTTTAGCGTTCCCGCTGAACTTCCCGACGATTCGGAAAACACTGAAAGGCAAATTGTTAGTCCGGCAAACGCATCCGGCGCGGACAAACCGAGCGGAACGAGCTTGCGCCCAAAACTGGTTTCCGTTCTTACGAATTCAAACCAACTGGCGCAGGACGCTCTTCTTGAAAACAACCAGCAGCTTTCGCTCTCCGAGTTTTTTCTTGAAGACGAGACTCATCCAGACCTTGATTTATATACGCGCCCGTCCAGATGGGTCAACGACGGGCGATGGACGCTATCGGTTGTCGGCGTGAGAAATAAAACCAGGCGCGAATTACAGCTAGTTGATTTTCCGCGCCTCCAAATCGAAAATCGCGGCAAAAAAGGCGAGCCGATAAACGAGGAAACTTTGCCCGTTCTGGCTGTTCAAACAACCGCTTCCAAAACGCCGGTAATTCTTATGCCGGGCGATGTTGTTTATTTTTCCCTCGTTTATCCGACGCCCGTTCTCGGCACTGATCAGGGCTTGAAATTATTGGTTACACACACCAACGCCGCGAACAATCCGGCGATTTCCGTTATTCATTCGGGCGGCGCTACGCTTACTAACGGCGTTACGACTACTGATAAGAAGGCAAAGAAAAAGGCAAAGAAAAAGGCAAAGAAAAAGGCAAAAAAGAAGGATTAAATATATGCTTGAAAATAATACGACGGTTGCCGACGAGATTCGAGAAACCGAAGTGCTGAAAGATAACGACGGCAACGTAACCACGCGCAAAACTACCGACCGCGCGACAATTTTATCCAATGAAGCCGAAGACGAAAAGGAAAAAAGCAGCGGTTGGAAAAAGGCTTTGCTTATCATTTTGCTGGTTCTCATTACGCTTGGCGGTATAGCCTTTTGCAATATGCGCAGCACGCCGCAGAAAACCGTAAATTTACCCGCACCGGCGACTACTTCCGCACCAGCCGACACGACCCAGATGGCGGAAAGTCTGGTTGCGCCGCAAGTTCCGACACCGCTTCCGTCTCCGGTTGACCCGCTGCTCGGCGTCGTCAACCCGGCAGCGACCAACCCGCCCGGCTCATTTACTTCTCAAGGAATTGACCCTAATCAATCCGTAACCACTCAGCGACCGACCGTTTTGCAGCCTGTCAGCGAAAGAGCCGCAGGACAGGGCGGAGGAAGCGGCGGCGGAAGCGGAAGCGGAAGCGGCGGCGGAAGCGGAAGCGGCGGCGGTTCAACATCCGGCGGAGGAAGCGGCGGCGGCGGTAATAATAGCGGCGGCTCGCCCGGTGGAAGCGGCGGCGAAAATATTACTCGCGCTGACGCAAACCTTCCGTCGTCAAAAACGGCGGCTGAAACATCGGCGATTTTCTTTAGTCAACGAAGCCCGGCTTTTCGCCCGAACGGTGGTAGCAGTAGTAGTAGTTCATCAGTTCCTGTTTCCTCAAACGGTCTTTCCAATTCAGTTGAATCCCAAGCCGTCAAAAGAGTTCCTTTCGGCACAATGCTACCCGTCAGAACGCTCGGCGCGATACATTCCTTGCTGACCACCAGTTTGGCGCGCCTTGAACTGACTCGTGAAGTTCGCGGCGACGGCTGGTTTTTGCCAGCCGGAACTGTCATTGTCGCTCGTCAACAAGCTGGTGCGGGAGACCGTTTGTTTCTTCAGCCGCAGGGATTTATTTATTCAAATCGTTTTTATCCGCTTAAAGGCGAAGTGTCGGGTATCGACGGCGCGGCTGGACTAAAAGGCGAACGAAGGACAATCGGCAATCGCTGGTATAAAACCGCTATCGAGGTTGCCAAAAGCGCTCAAGGCACTCTTAATGCGTGGCTCGTCGGGCGCGGCGGCGGCGCGGTAACAAATGTCAATCTGCCGACGGCAGGCGATTTTACCGATTCAAGTCAATCGAAGGTTGTCCGCTACGTCGTTGTTCCGCCAATGACGGAAGGCTACTTGATGGTAACTTTTCTGCCTGAAGAAGCCCAAAGTCAACCTTTGCCGAATGCACAATCCACCGAGCCGGAATATGCGCCCGGCATAAAATTATCTGATGTGGAAAACGCTCTTGGGCGTGGCGATACATCAATTCTTGAAAGAATTAGCAAACCGAGATAGTGAGAATTAAAAAGGAGAATAAATTTATGCTGTCCCCAATTTCAGAATATGTAAAAAGTATTGTTTGCGCTTTGCTGCTGGCGGTTTTAATAACCGGCTCGACGCTGCCCGTGCAGGCGCAATTTGCTGTTATTGACGCTGCTAATGTTTCCGTTTCAACCAAACAACTCGCCAAACAGATTCAGGACGGCGTGGTGCATCTGAAAAATCTTTCAACCAACGAAATCGGATTGGCTAAAACAATTACCGAATACGCCCAGCAAGCCGAACGCTGGATACGCACCGTTCAGCAATACACGAACGAGATTTTTCAAATGGCGCGTCAGTTTACCTCTATGAAAGGCGTTCTCGGAATAGCAATGCAGGGTGTCGGTCTCCAATCGGACGACCTGAAGGCGATGAAGGAATGGGCGACGGCGTTGTACGCGGTAATAAATGTCAAGCGTCAATTTGACTCGCTTTGGGAATCAAGGATGACGCTCTTTCGGGCGTGGTGGTCGCGCGCTAAAAACGGAGTATTTAATCCACAGCAGGACTGGATTGAGCTTCAACGCTATTTTCTTGACTCCATCGGGAAGCGGTCTTATGAATACGAGCTGGAGCTGGAAAAACTTCGTCAACTCGACCACGAGTTTGAGTTGTGGAGACAGGAACTGGAAAAACTTCGCAAAGAAGAAGCCGATTTAGCTAATCAGAAAAAGGAGATCCACGCCAAAATAGCGGACGAAACTACCTTGCTGGATTCAATGCGAGCCGTCACCGTTGACGACAACACCGGCACCGGGCAAATTGATGTTACTTACAATCGCCAAACCGTATCGCAGGGAAGAGTTACGATGCTGACGACACAGCTTTCCCAAGTTGAAGACAGCCTGCGCGACGTTCAAAGTAAGATTCAGGATTTGATAAATAAGATGAACAACCGCTATACCTATTATTTCCTGACTTACGGCAAATCCATTGAAGGCTCGGACAAAGTTTTCACCGATTTGCAGGGTTGGGAAAACTTCGGCGGCTTGCGTCTCGGCGAGCTTAATCGTCTGATAGATTTTAATCAAAATACCGGTCAAGCTCTCCCCGAACCGTCTCCGGCTCCGTAAGGCGCGTTCGTATTGAGGGCGATTTTCACCCGCGAAAATCGCCTTCTTTATCCTTTTAATCCTTAGAGGAGTTTTTTTGCAATGAAAAGAAAAATCACTATCCTTGTCGCCTTATGTTTTGTTTTCTTAAATCTCACATTGGCTCTCCTGCCTTCCGCTAGCTTTGCGCAAGCACCCGCATCAACCCCGCTTCCCCTGCCAACAATCGACCCGACGGGCGCGCCCGCTCCCGCGCCCGTTCCCAGAGTCACCACGCCGCCGCCGAACCGGACGAATTTTGACCAGACGATGTTTCGCTTGCAGAAAGTCGCCGCCGAAGTTCTGCCGACGTGGTTTCGTGAAGCCGAGAAGTATATTCTTGAATATTTTTTCGTGCTGATCGGAATTCTCGCCGGATTCGTTTTTGCCGGCTCGTTTCTTTATTTCGGCTGGAATAATGTTTTGCAAAACAACGCGGCATTTTTGCAGTGGTTAATTCCCGCGCTTTTCTTTAGCCTTCTGATTCCGTTCTGCGGCGATTTGGACGGCGACGGCAAAATGAGCGACCCGGTGGAATATGTTCGATATTTCGGGCAGCTTCTCGCCTACGGACCGCCGGGAACAGTTCCCGGACTGGACAATCCGAATCCGCTTCCGGGACTCGTCGCAAATCAGGAAAAATACTATAACGAGGCATACAAACGCTTTGTCGAAGGAACTTTTACGGTAGTCGTCAAAGAAGGCGAGACTCCCGTAACCATACCGGGACCCGAAGGTGTTGAAAAACGCCTGTTTGTTCTTTATCAGGGCGGCTACAAGCTCGACCAAATAAAAGAAACCGTTGACCCGAACAGTTGGAGTATGACGACGCTGTTTGAGATGGTAAATCTCTCGCGCTCGGTAATGGAGATTGCCAATATTTTCGTCTTGGTTTTGCAGGGTATTTTCGGCTCGGCGTTAAGAATCCTATTCCCTTTTTGTATTCTCTTTTCAATTGACCCGAATATGCGAAAACGGATGCTGGGTAATTATATGTGGTTTTTGGCGGCGGCTTGCTTAGTTCTTCCGATCGTCACGCAGGTAATGAGGTTTCTGGTTTTCGGCATAATGAACTTTGTGCTTTATTCCCAAAGTCCCGACGCATATTTTCTTTACGATGCTTCGACGATGAGCATTGTCCAGCAACAAGACCCGACCTTGATGATATGGCTGTTTACCGTCGTCTCGGTGATTCTTGCTCTCGTCTTGGGAATCGGCACGCCCTCTTTGTCTTACGCCGTAACGCAGATGAATCTTTACCAGTGGCTGACGGGCGCGGTATCAGGCGGCTTTACAATGCTGACATCGGTTGCTTTGTCATATGTAACTTCGGCGGTAGGCGCGGCACTCGGTCAGGAACTCGATTTCAAACGCGCCGGCGTGAACCGGGATGTAAGCGATATGGGTACTATGAATCAATACAGAGGGAGCAGGCACAGGACGCAAGGTGAGTTTAATTCCACACAAGCCATTGCGCAAGGAGATTACACAGTCGGACAAGTCGGTGCTGAAGGGCATCTGGTTACAGGGAGAATGGGCAGCAGCGCCTCTTTTATTGCCGGTGCCGGCACAACTCTGGTTGACCTTGACGAGAAACGTCAGAGAGCTTTTCTGAGCGGCGCGGTCGGGATGAGCAAAGCCGATATTGATTCTTTCAAACAGCTTGACGGATTAGATGCCGAACAAATGAAGATGGCAATCGAAGCCAATCCCGCGATGAAAGATATTTGGGCGAAAAAAGCCGAAACTGTTCCGTTTATCGGTTCAGTGGCAGGCGGAATTATAAATGCCGGAGATAATCTGACAAATGGAAAGCTCGGCAATTCTTATGTTGGAAGTAGTGGACTGGAAGCCTTAACTAAACTTGGGACGGATAAGAACGGCAAGTTTTCATCGGAACTTTTCACGGAAAATATGTATTCCAAAATGGCAACTACGCCCGACGGTCTAAAGGCTCTTGATAAAATGGGTCTCTCGCCCGAAAAAATAGGAAGAACAATCGAAGGCAACGGCGCTTTTGGATTTCCTCAAGGCGGTCATTCGCCAAACGTGGCGAGTTTTGTCGGCGGCGGAAATTCCGGTATGAGTAAAACTCAAAGACAAAGTTATGCCGCATTGCAAAAACTCGCCCGCCAAGACCCGAATTTTATGCCGACGTTGATAAGAGAAAGTAAAAAGCGCGGCATCAATCCCGACCATATGCTCAATATGGTTGCGATTGAATCCACTTTTAATAAAAACGCCGATAACGGGCTTGGCTATATTGGACTTGGGCAAGTCGGACGAGCGGAAAGACGCAGTATCGGCTGGAGCGGCAACGACGCGACCGATATGGCGCGGATAAAGAATATGTCCGCTTCGCAGCAACTCGAACAGCTTGTTTTCCCGTTTGTTGATAAAAAATTTCAAGGTGCAACCAGCGGAATAACGATGGACAAACTTTATGCCGGTTGGGGAAGCGGACATTACAGCAACAATCCGAATTACGTTCATATGGCGGACGGCGGCAAACGCAATCAAGCCTATCAGAACAACCCGGCTTGGGACGTTAATAAAGACGGTATGGTTCAACAGTGGGAGTTCGGTCCGGCTGCTCAAAACAAACTCGGCGCGGGCAAACACTTTTCGATAAACGACGGCAACATCGGAAACTTCAACGCCGGTGATTTTCGTCCCGTCGTTCGACCGAATATGTCCGGCAATCAAAACGGCGCGAATATACCGCAGGTTATCTCACGACAAGGCTCATATGATTTAACCGTCCAACCGAGACAGTTACCCAACCCGCAGGCTGAAAAAATGTATGTCAATGCTCAAGATTCTCTTAACAAGTTGGGTAAGACCGAGCGTGAAACTATGACACCGATTTATTCCAAACAAGTGGAACTGGAAAAACGTCGCGGCACAATTATTGATGAAACTATACAAACGAAGCAAGTTATTCAAGCCCAAACCAACAGCGATGTCGCAATCTCTGAAAACTCCGCCGAAGGAAGAATACAAATATTAAGGCAGCAGAGAAATATGCAGGACACAATAAGCGATACTAATTTCAACTACGAGACCGCGCAAAACCAAATTAGGTTTGGAACTCAAATGCAGGCGGCGGGAATTAGGCAAGACACTGGAAATCAAATTTCCGAAATGGATAAAGCCACCGGTTTAGACCAAAGCGCGGCGCGTTTTCAACAAGATATAATTGATGCCAAGGCGCGCGCCGGCGCGAGCATTATCAACAGCGTCGGCACGGCTCTCGCTCATCAAACGGAAGAAGCGTTCGAGAAAATTAATAATCAACGCTTTTAGTAAAAACTTGGCGGACTCGGTTTTCTCCTGTGTCTTTATATTCTCCTGCGAATAAAACGCGGGCAAAGTTTTTGAGTCCGTTAGAAAATCGCAGAAATTTAACATCACAACCAGCCGATAAAATATATTGAGTCAATAATTTTACTTGCTCCGGCGATTTTTTACTAAAAATAGCTTGAACTTATTAAAGAATTGTTTTAGTATCTTAGATGCAAATACATCTAATGAAACGAAAGTTAAAAGTTAGATGGAAAAAAGATAAAATTTGCGCCGCTTTTTTTGGTAATTCTTGCGGCATCGGGAAAGACGGCAATTGTAATCCACCGTCTTTCCCTTTTTAAATTTTAAGCAAAGAAAAATCCGGCACTCGATTTCATCGAACGCGCCGCCGCCGCTCAGGAAGTTTCCGTTGCCGAACTTCTGGGAAGCGAACCGAACGCCGCGAAAAGCAAGCCGGGTCCGGCTTCGCAGCTTCAGCGAAAGTTCGAGCAGGTCAAACTGCTGCCGCGTAAAAAGCAGAAGTTTGTCCTTCAGTTTCTTGATACGGTTTTGGACAATCAACAAAAGCAAAAGGCGTGAGTTTCCTCACGCCTTTTTTATTTCGATTTTTCAGAACTACTTGTTGTTACACCGCGATTTTGACATTCAGGATGGTAAATTTCAACAAAGCTGGCTCTTTCATTGATAGCCTTGCTATTATTTTTTGATTCATATAAAAAAATTTCTGCTGTTACATTACAGCCCCCTTGATTTATATAGATTGCAGATTGTGCAAATATCTGCTTGTCTTCAGTAATGGCGATCCTTTTGTTGTTATCTACTAGATAAAATTTGCTGTATGTCCATCCCATCTCCATAAGACTCGAGGTGCAGACATAGCCAGATTCTGGTATCTCAATCTCTCGCCCTAAAACTTTTTTTTCTAAAGGAGAACATTTTGGATTATCGTATTCGATTGTAATCCACTTAGTTTCTATCTTTGAAGATAACAAATATGTTTGTAGATGAATTGGTTGCCAAATATAAAAAGTAGCGCAACCCAAACAAATTAATGTTAATATAATCACAAAAAATTTCATTGTTACCTCTTAGGTTTGATTTCAGGAATTTCCTTCTCCATAGGGGGAGCTAAATCACTCAAATTTCCTTCTCGATCCTCATAAATTGTGTTTGTCACAAGTTTACCATCTACATACTGATAACTATAGATTGCCAATGATGGGTAGCCGTCGCGCTTCCCTCCAGCACCCGTTCCAACTCCTCCCTCAGGGGTTACTACTAAAGGAAGTGTAAAATCTATTGATTCGCTAGGAGCAGTTGGCAAATTTGGTAAGCCATTAGTGGCGGATACATTAACTCCAAAAGTGGCAGTTCCGTTTGTCGTGGTTCCGTTTTCAAGTTCCGTTGTTGCAGTTCCTTGTAGCTTAAAATCAAAAATAGGACCTAGGGGAACAGTTGCTTTGCTAACCCCAACAGTTGTTGTTATTTCAATGTGGTGATTACGACTTTCTGGTTGAGGTGTAACAATTATGTCCAATCTTACTCTAGAATTTAGTTTGTCGTCAGTTCCAGAAAATGTTCTGTTATCTCCTTTCCCCAAAAAGGCTTTTCCAGGAAGTCTTCGGCTTGCTATAAAAGCCTCAACGCAAATTCCAACCTGTCCTGCTTTTAATCCTGATGGCACAGAACATAAACCGCTTGGGTCAATATATTTGAGCGGGTTGTTCATCACATAAGCAAATCTGTTCCAGGTTTCCGGAGCAGCAGGTTTTGCGCTCGCAAGTAGCGGGTCAGTCGTCGTGAATCGTCCGTGCTTCGGATTGTAGAAACGCGCTTGAGCGAAATCCAGGTCAGATTCGTTATCACGTTCATACGAGGTGAATTTCTGTCTGACAGAATCGCTGCCGTAGTTTAGATTGACGCTTCTCTGCCCTGTCTGCACAGATGTTATCTCTTCGCCGAACGGCATAAAATCCCGACGCGAGAACACTTTCCCGTCCGCCCCGCTCGTCACGCGCGGACTTCCCAAGTGGTCGTTTGTCAAATAGCTGACCCGCGCCGTTGATGCCGGTGCCGGGTTGGTCGAATACTCCGCTACCATCTTACCACCCGCGTCGTACACAAAGATAGTTGTTTCGACTGCTACGTCGTTTGAATCGTATTCAATCTTCTTAACGCGCTTGCCGTCGCCGTCGTAAGCATACACGCCTAGCCTGACGGAGCCGCTCATCACTTTGGTTTGTTTGTTCTCGCCGTCGTATGTGAAAGTTTTGCCGCTGGCATCGGTCGTCGTGTTACCCGCATTGTCAAACGAATAGCCGACGAGTTTATTGGTCAGAGGATCAACCTGCGGGTTGCAAACCGCCGTCTGACAGCCTATCGCTGGGATCGTCGTATTGCCGCCGTTGGTATCGAAACGGCGATTGCCGAAGCGGTCGTAGGTAAATGTCTGTTTCCAGCTTTGCGACCCGCCAATGTTTTCAGTTGCCGCCTTCAAACGATTCAATGAATCATAAGAATAAGTTTGTGCGGCAACAAAACCCGCCACTCCGTTGGTTGCCGGAACAGTGATTTGCTGGCTTAACACATTGCCGTTGTTGTCAGTGCTGGTCGGGGTCGAGCTGTAGGTGTAATTGAGTTTCAGATTGTCTGTGCCGTTCTGCACAGTTCCCAAAGCAATCTGAGTTGGCTGCAATCTACTATTGAAAACGGTTGATTCCCATTTGCCGTTTCCAAGCTGCATCGAAGACACAGCACCGGCTGCCGTGTAACTGAAATTACTCGCGTAATTGGAAAAGCCCGCCGCTTGATTCTTCCTGCTCTGAACAATAGACAAATCGCCGTCATTATCCAGAGTATTCTTAACCACTCTGCCTGACGGATACGTTTCCGTTTCCAAACCGCCCGACAGATTGTAGCTATAGCCGGTCGTGTAAGCCACTCCGTCGGTCGTCTGCTTATGATTTGTTACTCGTCCGAGAATATCGAAGCCCGTGTATTCGGTCTGAGAAACGCTTGAGCTAACTTTAATCAACTTGCCTTTGGCATTAGTCACATTGTCGTAGAAATAGGAAACCGCAGGCGTCGCGGTTTGTCCTGAAGGCTCATTGGCATAGCTTCTCGACAAAACGCGGTTTAGATTGTCGTAAGCATAAGTTGTCGTGACGAGCCGCGCGTCGGTCTTGGTTTGCAGATTACCGTTATTGTCATAACCGTATTGAATCAAGCCGGATTCGGGATTCGTCGCGCTTTTTAACCTGCTCAAAGAATCATAAACGAAACTTCTGGTCTGCGAGCCTTGCGTAACCGTCGTCAGATTGTTCAATGTGTCGTAAGTATAAGCGGTCGCCTGCGCGGGAAAATCAATCGCGCCTAAGCTGCCTGCCTCGTTCGGTTCGTCAACTCTTGCAAGCTGTCCAAGCCCGCTGGTGATTGAACGACGCTGCTTTCCCGCCTGGTCTGTTACCGTCACCACCGTGCCAATCTGACTGCCAGCCGTCGTTGCCAGTGAATAACTCGTGTTGACTTCCGCATTGTCCGGCGTTTTGACCTTTGTCACTCTGCCTAAATCATCATAGAAGCTCTCGGTCCAATAAATCGTTTCACCCGTCCGATACGGATTAGTTGCTTTCTTCACCCGCCCCATATTGTCATACTGGACATCGCTAAAGACATCGCCGCCTGAATCAACCGATTGCGTTCTGACCGTTCTGCCCAAGCCGTCATACCAACTGTAGGCTTCCTTCCATCTGGTTGCGTCAATCTGTGTTCTGACCTTGACGAATCGGGTCGCCTCGGTTGTTCCCGCGCCGTATTCGGTAATGGTTTGGTGTCCGTTCGGAGCGATTGTTTTGGTCGGGCGGAGCAGCGCGTCGTTATACTGCATCTGCGTTGTCTGGTTGTTGGCATCCGTCACGGAAGTCGGCAGTCCCGTGTTGAAGTCATAAACGCTGCTTGTCGTAAACGCCGCGGTTGAACCGTTCACGCCGCTCGCGTCGGGAACGGGCGTAGTAACGCTGGTCGGGTAAGCATAGGCGTAAGTCGAGGAATAATCGGTCGTCGAGAAATTACCCTTCGCGTCCCAACTCTTTCGCGGGTTGCCGAAATTGTCATACTGGGCGTGTGTTTCAACGAATTGATTGGCGGCAACATTCGTCCAGCTTTTGGTGGTCGTCGCGTTGCCCCTGTAATTGGTGCCGGGGTCAGCCCAATTGGTTGTCGCGCCGAAGCGAATAATCGGATAATCGACTTCTTCGTCATATTTGATTTCGCTTTGCGCCACGACAATGCCGTTTTTATCCTTGATCCTGGTGGCTGACGGCATTCCGATTATGTGTCTTGCGTCATACGCCGCATCGTGCAGATAATCCGTCTCCTGAGTGCTGTGCGGAAGCTGATTGGAAAAATAACCGACCAGCGTGGCGTAATCCCCCGTTTCGGCGATGCTTCTATCTACCGTTATGTAATCGTAGGTTTTGACCCGCGTGACGTTCAAGTGCGTAAAAGTCGGGGTGTCGGTGTTGCTCTCGTATTCGTATTTGACCAGCGAGAGCAGCGCCTTCGGTTCATTCGGCTCGAATACGATATTGATTTGTCCCTCGGTACGCGGATCCCTGCTGGTCGTGTAGGACGGCGGTCTGCCGTCGGTGTTATACCGCGGGTAAGTTTTGCTGATAACCGATGTGTCGGTCAGCGTTCTTCTGAGCAGTTGATTGGTGGCTGACCGAGTTCTGTTTTCCTTAATCGTTCTGAGCGATTTTCTGATGTCCACAAACCCGAAAGGAATGAACGGCGGATCCGCCGACGAAAAACAAACATCGCCGTCGCTTACGTAATGAGTCGTCGCTATCTGACTGGTTCCATCGGCAAACCAAACCGAATTATCTCCGATGTCGGTCGTTATCTCGTCACCGCCCTGCCCGCTCGGACTGATTATTTGCCTGAACACTTGTCGATACAGAATTTTCTGAAAAGGATTGGTGCAGTATTGCGGATTATTGCTGAGCTTCGAAAAGGTAGCGTATTCGTATTTTTCATAGCCGCCTTCGGGCATTTCAACTTTTACGATGTCGCCGTAGAGCGAATATTTGAAGGTATATTTCGCTCCGTTCGGTAACACCACACCTGCCAGAATCATCGGGTTGAAGCGGGCAACTTGTGTCGAATCCAGCGGGTCGTAGTTAGCACACGCCGATGTCGGCTGGGTTGACTGAAATAATGACTCGCCTGCCGGAAGCGCCAAATTGTTATTACTGTTCCGGCAATGAATATCTCCCGTGTATTTCAACTGCTGCGCCGGATCGTCTAAAGCGTCCTGCAATTTTCTCCATTGCAGAACGTAATTGCTCGCGCCGCCGCCGAATCCCGGCACGCCGTAAATCTGGTCGGTCGGAGCAGTCGGAATCGAAAACTGATCGGTCATCGGATTGTTATAAACTCTGCCGAGCGCGTCCGTCCAGGAACGCGCCGTTTTATTGTAAGTTCTCTGATTTCCGTTTCGGTCGATATAGGACGCCGCCGTTCCCTGCGTGTCAAACAAGTAGCGGGAACCGTTCGGCAGATACAGAGTTCGTGTATCAGCATCATATTTTATCCGCGAGCCGTCAACCGAATTATATATGCCGAAATTCTCCCGGGTCGGGTTTTGCGGGTTGAGTTCGCGCGGCACGTCATCCTTATACAAGTCGTGCGTTCCGACTCCCGGAATCGAAACTATCTTTTTCGTTACGTAATACAATAAAGTCGGATCGGGACAGTCGGCTGCCAGGCAAGGTCCCGTATTATATCCTTGATAATCGTAGGCTTGACTGTCATCCGATATGGTCGGCGCCTCCAGACTGCTGCTCCAGCCCGCTCTGCTGGTGTCGTAGTTAGTCGAAGCGCGGTAATAATTTTGCGATTGACCTTCGATAACCTGATAGCCGATATCCCACACTGCCGAGGAGTAATACATTTCATCGACAATCGGCGAACCCATCCGGTCGGTGCCGGCGGTAAAGGAAACGGTCAGATTCAACTTGCCTTCGCGCGGGTCAATCTTGAGCGGACTTCGCAAAGCCATCGTCGTCACTTGGGCGAATCCATTGCCCGTCATTACCAACATTAAAAAGCCGCATACGATCATCGCCCCGAACAAACCGGAGAACGATTGACTTTTACAGGATACGATACTTTGAAGGATAAACGCTTTTCTTAACATAATTTTCACCGCCGCCAAACTCGTACACTTACAAAATATTCTGCTTGTTGATCTGTTGATTTAGATTGCTTTGCCCCGAATGTCGATTCTCCGGGACGAAATTCACGAAACTATCTTCGATAAAAAGCCGGAACGGGAATATCTCCGGGGCTGTCCCGCTGTACGGTTCTGTTCGAACCGTTCGAGCTGTTTCTGATATACGACGTGCTGGATGACTCACATCTCGAAACGACTGAATCACTCGGCGCTTGTCTTCTCTGCCGTCATCTCAGTTGCCCAAGCGGGCAAATTGTTTTCATCGCCTATAGTTGCGTAACCTTTCTCGCCGAAGCCGTCCAGCCGGTTTTTCCGAAGAGAGGTGTCAATGCGCCGGAAGCTCGGCGTCTTAGCGGCGGTCGGTTTCGTCTTGATAATTGCCCTGGCAACCGCTGGCGCCGTGCTGAGCGACGCGCTTGTCTAATTACCGGCTTCTTCGACGGCCAGCAGCCTTCCTCCGGCGTAGATGTACTCTTTTGATAACTGCAACGCTCCACTGACGGTCGGCGTCGGCGTAACCGTCGGTGTCGGCGAAATGGTCGGCGTCGGTGATGGAGCCGGTGTCGGACTCACAGTCGGTGTCGGTGTCGCGGTGCCGGATGTCGAGGTAATAATTGCCGCCAAGCCGGTGCTGTCGCTGTTATATGTATTGTTACTGCCATAACCGACCACGAAATCAATCGTATCTCCGGCGGCAACCGTCACCGGCAGGTCAAACGATGTCTGCGTCCCGTAACCGTTGATAATGCCGTCCGCTATTTGCGTGTTGTTGTGCAGAATACGCACATCCGTCGTCGCGCCGGTGGTGTCGATTCCCTCAAAGCGTCCCTGTAACCGGTAGGTTCCCGCTGCCGGGGCTGTCCACCGAACGGTCGATTGCTCGCCGGACGGTCCCGGATGCAAATTCAGCAGGTCGGCGGGCTGGGTAATCGAACCGCCATAGGTGGTCGTCGCGCCGGTCGTGTTTTTCGCCACCATCAGGCAGCAGGCACCGCCGTCTTGAGCCGACCAGGTATAGATCCCCGCCCACGGCTGACCGTTGCCGATGTAGCGCGTAAAGGCTGAAATGGCGGTCGCTTTATAGCCGTAACTCCACGCGCCGCTCGGATTGCTTGTCGTCGAGAACTCGTTGACCGCATCGTAGGTGCTGCCCCCCGTCGGTATCGGCGTCGGCGAAACGGTCGGTGTCGGTGTTGGTGTCGGCGTCGCGGAGCCGGATGTCAAGGTAATAATTGCTGCCAAGCCGGTGCTGTCGCTGTTGTAGGTGGTGTTGCTGCCGTAATTAACCGCAAAGTCAATCGTATCTCCGGCGGCAACCGTCACCGGCAGGTCAAACGATGTCTGCGACCCGTAACCGTTGACGCTGCCCGACTGCACCTGCACGTCTTTGTGCAGTATCCGCACGTTGGTCGTCGGACCGCCGGTGTCGATTCCTTGAAAACGTCCTCTTATCTGATATGTTCCTGCCGCAGGCGCCGTCCACCGAACGGTTGATTGCTCGCCACCGGGTCCGGGATGCAAGTTCAACAAATCGGCGGGCTGTGTAATCGAGCCGCCGTAGGTGGTCGTCGCGCCGGTCGTGTTCTTTGTTACCATCAGGCAGCAGGCGCCGCCCGCATACGGCGACCAGGTATAGATCCCCGCCCACGGCTGACCATTGCCGGTGTAGCGCGTAAAGGCTGAAGAAGCGGTTGCTTTATAGCCGTAGCTCCACGCGCCGCTCGGATTGCTTGTCGTCGAGAAATCAGTGACCGCATCGTAGGTGCTGCTCGTCGCTATCGGCGGTGTTGACGTCGGCGTTGGCGTTGGCATCGCGCCGGCTTGTTTGATAAAAGCCGCCGGCACCGGCACGTCGCCCGCGTCTCCGAGTTGCGGATACCAATACCCCCCATCAGAACTGCGCCAGACGTACCAGATGCCCAAGGCGGGTCGCCAGACCGCAAAGTCCGCTTTTCCATCCGCGTCATAGTCGGCCGGGACCAGCACGTCCTGCTGAGCGCTTGAGCCGAAATAGGCGGACGACGTTCCACCTGCGCTCTTTAAAACAGACCATTCACCCGTCGAGGGACGCCAGACGGCGTAATCCGTTTTCCCGTCGCCGTCGTAATCGGCAGGCACCGGAATGTCGCCCGGCACACCCAACTGTATCGTGTCAAACGTTCCGGTTGAACCCTGCCGAACAAACCATTGACCCGTTGTAGCCCTCCAAACGGCAATGTCAATCTTACCGTCCCCATTATAGTCGCCCGCCACGGGAACGTCGCCGAATTCCTCGCCGCCGAACTGCACGCTGTAAAAACCGCCGTCCGCGATGTTCACGACGTACCAGACGCCATCCGAAGGACGCCACACGACAATATCGGCGCGACCGTCGCCGGTAAAGTCACCCGGCACCGGCACGTCGCCCGATCCGCCAAATTTCCGCTCATACAATTGCCCGTTCGAGCTTTGCCGTATTCTCCACATCCCGTTCGACGGTGTATACACCCCGTAATCGGTTTTACCGTCACCATCGTAATCAGCCGGCACGATCCGATCGCCCGCCGCGCCCCACGGTTGCACGATTGATTGCCCGTTCGAGCTTTGAACAACTCGCCAAGTGTTGTCCGCCGGTTTCCAGACGGCGACATCAGCCTTGCCGTCGGCGTCGAAGTCAAACGCGGTTCTTGCCGGCGGAAGCAGCGCTGACGAAGCAGCCGGAACGCTTTTCGCCGTGCTTGAACCGGCGCCGGCAGCAATAACCGGACTCGAACTCTTACTCGTACTCGAACTCTCACTTGTCGCGGATGTTTCCTTAACTGACGCGCCGGAGAAGAAGGCGAGCGAAAACGCCGGGAGAATTGACCGCGAAATGCTCAGATGAACCGCTTCGAGCCGTTGCCATTGCTCTGCAAAGAACGACAAACCACCGCTGCCGGCGTTCTCCGAAATGCCTGAAAACATCATCGGCTCAGGTGCCGCCAAATTTCCGGTGATGGTTGCCGGAGACCTCAAAATCCCTGCCCTATCCTTCGCCGAAAGCGGAACCGTCACGGGCGCGAGCAAAGCGATGATCAGCAGACAAGCCGGAACCCGGACAACAAAATTTTTCATTGCAAGCAGAGCAGAGATAGCTTTCATTTTTGATTCTCCAAAACGCGCACCCGTCGCTGCGCCAAGAACGAGTAAATTACAAAAAAACATTTTTTTCATTTTCGACCGCCGTCAATGAAGGTCGTTAGCGCGGCGGAGCCAAATCGGTGCGCGTCACTCCCATATCGCTAATCAGATAACCGGCGGGAACTTCAAACAGCGCACGCGGTTGCTCGGTGCGATTGATGGTTGTCAATCGAAACGCGTGTTCGCCGCTCAACGGATTCTTGGTGACGCTCTTGACCAGCATGCGCAAATCCGCGGCAATCCACGTTTCATAAGTCGTTTCGATCGGATTAACGTTACCGAGCGCCCCGACCGGGACTTTGATCGTCACGCGCACTCCCTCGGCTTCGACCCCGGCAATCGTCTGCCTTCCCAAAGGCAGGACGCGCGGCGGCTCGAGCGTATATTTTCTGATTGTCCCGGTTTGTGAATTATCGCTGCGCAGAATCTCGATGATGAGCGGTATCCGGTTGTTGAACGGCGCGCCCGGCAGCAGCGTCGCCGGCAGCTTGTAACGATGAGCGGTGCGCGTTGCGGTGTTGATCGAGTAACCGTAGCGGGTAACCGGGTCGTAAACGGAGATGATCTTTGCCGCTTCACCGGGCGACGGGGCGGCACCGCTGGCGTGAAAAATCTGTTCGCGGCGCGTTCTTCCCTCGCTGTCCCGGTAAATCCTGGTCGTTACGCGGCGTACCACCGATGTAATGTTTGCCTGAATCTGAACGGTTTCCGATTCAAAAACCGCTGCCAACGGCTGGTTTTTGACCAGCCGGTCATCGAGCAAACCGCCCGTCGCCAGCGCTTCGAACATTGACGGTATCACCGGCGCGATTCCCGTATCCGAACGCACCGCCGTGCGCGGTTCAATCGCGCCGCCCGGCGGGTTTCCGGTCTGCGCCGCCGCCGCCCCGGTTGCGAGCAGCATTATCGACAAGAGTAAAATCGATGTGACTTTTTTCATTTTCATCTCCTAATTCAATTTTTTGTTCGACGGAAAATTATTTTTGCGCTCGATTGAAAACGGGTTCAAAAAGAAAAGCGCATCCTCAATATTCCTCGAACAAATACAACAGACACGATTGCTCATGTTTGCCGGGTAAGCCGTTTCCATTCCGCGCCTCTGGTTCGCTCTTTTTGGTGCCATATTTTCCTCCGCCTGGCGGCTTCCGGTTTTCAAATGCCGGCTTGACTCCGGTGCTGCTAACCGTCGGTCGGAAACATACTTCGCCCCGTCGGACACGAGGACGTTTCCGCTCGATGATTCTTCAGCTCGACTGTGGTTGTTCGGGACGGGTTACAAAAACGAAAAACGCATCCCTCGCCTGTTCGACAAACAAATCGTTTTTGCTTGTCTTCGGCTTCAAGATGCGGTATGATGCAGGTGCTTGTTAGGCATCAGAAGGCGCATCTCGAATGTGCTGAAGATTTCTATCAAAACGGTCCGGTCGGTGATGTCAGTCATCAATCGGACTTTTTATTTTTCAAATTTCCAATCGCTTCCGGCTTGCTGCCCGGTTCTCGTCGATTCTCAAATCGTTTCAATCATTTTAATCGTTTCGATCGTTTCAATCATTTCGATCGTTTCAATCATTTCAAATCACCCGGCGTTGTCGGCTCGATGATTTCCCGCTCGCTCATAAGACAAAAACACCGGCGGCTCTTTGACACATTTGCCCCAGAGCTTCGGGTGTCATTCGCACAAAAAAATTATCGGTAATTTGCCTGGGAGCATCGCTTTACTTCTTCCGGCTTCAAATTACGGTGATAAGTCAGGACTTCTTTTACCAATTTATCGGAAAATTGATGAGAGAAACAATAAAATTCCACTTTGAGCCAAACTTAATTCTGACCGGAGAGAACTATTCAATTTAGGAATGCAACTATACTAAGCTGTTTCATTTTTTTTTGTCAAGGCTTTTTTTTCAATCTCGGAAATTTTTTATTTTAATACGGTAGCCGGTGAAATTATTAAGTTAGGTTTGAGAAGATTTAGACAGCGGATTCACAGAAAACAAAGAAAATCTTTTTTAGAATTTGAAGAAGTTTTGCTTGCGTTTGAGAGCAGGATTATTCGGGGGATGTCAAAAAACCCCTCGAAAAGCACCTTTGAAAAGCCATGTAATTAGCCTCTTTTGGAAAGTAATTTCAGGATGTCAGAAAACAGTATCACAGTATCACAGTAGTTTATTCAAGGTCTTATCTTTGTATTTGGTAGCGTCGGTAAATTTCTCCAACCGCGTAAGATATTTTTTCTCGGTTTCAAACTGACTTTTGACAAATTTATCTTTGATGTCATAAAAAAATTTGGCTGTTTCGGAGATATTATCTACCGGTATAGGGAACCGGTATTTTTGAGTTTTGCGGTTTTCCGGCTGCCGGCAGACTCTTTTTTTTCTGTTTTAGTTGTTTGCGCTTTAACCACTACCGGCGACACGCCGACTACGGTCAAAGCAGAAAGCAGGATTAGCACCTCGCACGGTGAAAAAATCTTTAACGCTCATTTTTTCCTTTCCTGGCTTGTTCTAAATTAAATCGCCATCATCACCGCCGTTCTTTCGGATGCGGCGACAGTTTCTACTTCGGCTGCGGCAATTTCCTCTGCTTCTTCTTTAACGGTAAGTTTGTCTTTGATTTCCTCTGTTTCTTCAGAACTCAACTCCGAGATGGTTTTCGCCGTTAATTCTTCTTCACCCGCCGATGCGACAATCGCATCATTTTCAATCGGGTCAATCGTTTCGATATTGCCGAGTTTTCCTGCCAATTCATCGCTGCCAAGTGTCGGCATTTCAAGTCCTGATGAACTGAACGGCTCTAGCGGGTCATTTGCCATCGCGTCGTTCCAAGTTGAGACTTCACCGGATGTGAGCAACTTTATTTCTTGTCCCGCTAATTGCATTCCGAATTCCGTTTGAAAGTTTTGGGTCATCAATTTTTCGAGAAAAGCGTCTGTTGTCTCGTATCTGCCGACGAATTGATTAGTCATATCGGCTAATTCCTCGACGCGCTCGGTTCCAAGCGAAATCCGGCTATCGTCAAGTGAATTGAATTGCGACCGCAGTTCGATAAATTCGGCTTCGCCCGTTTCCGGTTCGATGCGGAGCGGCTCATTATAGATTTTGCCGACTACCGGCTCAAATTCTTCGGCTCGCCAATTTTTCCATTCATTTACTTTTGACCGAAGAACATCTCTTTGACCTTGCGCGTGTCGCCAGCAATCATTTTCGGAAAGCAGAATTTCTCTGTCCATCGCCGCATCCGATTGCTTTTCCCACCAGTCTTCTATTTCGCCTTTGGAATTTGCGTGCGCCATTTCTCCTTCCAGCCGCGTCATACCGGCGACCGCTTCTTTTTCAAAGCCTGCCGCTTCAAGTTTATTTTGCAAATTTATCGAGACAGGTTCTTCGTTCATTTCGTGCAAATGGTCAGCTAACTGCTCGCCCGGCTTGCCAAAATCTTTAAGCTGAACTTTTACGGCATCGCTTTTTAGCAAATCAAGAATATCGCCGCGCTCCGAATTCAGGCGGAACTGCTCGTTATGATATTCGAGTAGCCCTTCGACCGAGCCGACTTCAATCGCCGCTTCTCCGACCTGTGTCAGTTCGCCGTCGCGCCATACCGGTTTGATATTGGTAATGCCTTTCGTTTCGAGAATCTCCTTGCCCGCTTCGGCAGCTTTTCCGGCACTGGCGGCGAACTCGCGTAAATTATTGACTTTATCAGTTAAAGTCTCACATCTTTCTTCAAAAGCCGCTTCTACTTTCGGCTTGATTTGCTCTGATAAAGTCTGCAATTTATCGCCTGCCGTTTCGAGTCCTTTTTCAGTGATTTTTAATTGTTCGGATAATAGTTTTTCCTTTTGCCAGGCTGAGATTAACTGCACGAGCGGATGCGCTTCAAATTGAGCAATCGGATTTAGTTGAAAACTTACATAACCAACCGGGTCTGTAAATAATCGAAGCTGAGAATTTACGCTTGTCAAAGGATTAAAATAATTCAGCAGGTTCGTCGCTGTTTCTTCTCCGTGTTTATCGAGTTTCTCGCGCTGGTATTTCGCAATATCGGAGAGGTTTGAGACGACTTGTTTAAGTTCTATGTGCGCGTCCCGCACGTCTACAATTGACCAGCCGTCGCGCTGCACATCGCGCGATTTGCCCGCTTCGGCTTCCGCTTTTTCCCGACTTTCGGTTTTATCTTTCGCAGATGTTTTAAAAAACTTTTCGTAATCGGTTAAATCTCTGCGAGCAAGCAGTTTACCGTTATCGCCTGTAACAAAGAATCGTTCGTGTTTGCCTCGCAATGCGAATGCGAGTTCGTTTTTCTTAGCCACACACGCTTCCTGTTTGAGCAATCGGCTCAGGGCGTCGGTTCTTCCGGTTTCATAGGGCGCGAAGCGAACATCTTCCGGCAAATTCTCCGCCAGTTGATTCACCTGGCTGAAGCCTTCGCCGCTGCGCGATTCAAGCGCAAATTCTTTGACGTGATGCAGAATCTCGCTCGTTTCTCGTGCCGGAAGAGGCGCCCCCATAGATTCGTGTTCTTCCAAACCTTTGAGCTTTTTATTGAGAAGTTGAAACCGCGTTTCCATATTCGACTGATTCGTTTCCTCAACCGTTCCCGTTTCGATTTTGTCTAAAACCGGCGCGGCGCGACGCGCTTCGCGCTCGTACTGACGGTCGGCGTAAATTCTCCGAATACTGGCAATCGGCAACTGAAAACGCTCGTCCACTTTGTCTTGCAGCTTTGCCACCGCTTCGACTAAATTATCTACTTTTTTCTCCGCCACGCGGCTCAGGCGTTCGCGTAAGGCTGAGGCGTTCGTCTTTTCGACGATTGGATTTTCCGCGTCCGTCCAGACGATTTGTTTATCCTGCGTCAGACGAAAGCGGTTGCCGTCCGAACGGGATTTCTCAAGGGCAAGGCGAAGCTCGGTATAGATATTAATCGGCGCGGGCGCGGGTAAATTAATTTGTTCTTCTTTCGTTTGTAGTCCAGTGTTTGTATTCATTTTTGTTTCGCGCGACGAGTAGCGGCGACTGCCTAAATTTTGTTCGTCTTCGACACCAACAAGCGATTGATTATCTAAAGCCTCACTCCCCAATTTCCTTCCGGCTCTTTCTTGAGCTTGTCCGTCTCCGATTCCAAAAACTCGGATTTGTGGAGCTTCAGAAATTCCTCGAAGCTGATTCTCTCCTGCGTCGGCAAGTCCGTCATTTGTTCGTAATACGCCAGCAATGCTCTGGACTGCTGTATCACTCCAGAGTTGTTCGGGGGCAACTTGTCCGCTTTGTTTAATTTGTTCTCTTGCGCTTTCGATAACTCGTTTGACATCCTCATTGCTCCTTTCGCTAAATAATTTTAATTTCTCCGCGCCGTTTGTTTCCGCGTAGGATACAAACCACGCTTTCAGATAAGAATCCGATTCACTTTGCGTTACCATTAGCAAATGTTTGTCGCCTCCGGCTAAAAACGCCGCCACTTCTTCAACTTTGCGCTCGTCGGTTTTTTCGCCGTAAGCACTGCCGACGTAATTTGCCACCGCCTTTTGGTAAACCGGGTGTTCAATAAGCGATTGCAAATCTCCGTGTTTGATTTCTTCATTGGGCTGTCCCTTCCAAGATGCCTGATGAAATAACTCGTGGTCAAGGTCTTGCTCGTCGATGTAGAAAACCGGATATTTTTCCGCCCGGCTTGCGTGCCGGTAAGTTTCGACGACAGCGGCAAATTTCTCTTGATGCCCTGCGCTGTATCCGGCTGCCTGAAGCTGACTGCCGACTTTTTCAAATTCGCCGAGCATCACGCCGGAAATCTCCGGCGTGTGCATCATCGCCGTTCCTCTGGAAGCCTCTCCGTTTCCGTAGTTCAGAATACCTTTGTAACGCAACCCGTCGTAGAATTGGCGAACAACTTCCATTCCCGCCGCGCTCGCGCGCACCGCGCTCTTTTCAGCTTCAAAATTAATTTCCGCTTTGTCGAGCAACTCACTCAGCTTCAAGTTGAACACTTCGTCGAGCGCGTTTTGTGTGATGGCGCGACGGGCGGCTCGCTGCAAAGTTTCGGCATCGAGAACATCCGCGCCGACTCCCGCGCCGAAAGTCAATTCGGGAGCGTCCTTCGCATCGGTTTGACCGAATTTCCCGGCGTAAAGTTTTTCGAGTTTCAAGCGCATCGCGGCTGCCTGATTTCTTGACGCTTCAAGTCTGATGTTTCGGTCTTCTTCCGTTTCCGGGACAGGCTGCCGGTTTGCAGGCAGATTTTCAGATGTCCCGGTTTCGTTTTTGCTTTCGCTTCCGGTGTCGCCCGCGCCGTCATTGTTATCGCCGCTACTACTGTCACCACCACCGCGCAAACTATTTTGCATCCGGTCAATTGGCGCAACCGGGCGAATTTTTATCTCCGGCGCGTCAATTGTCGTGGTTGCCGCCGCAGCTTCCGAAACTGCCGGGTAACGCTCAAGCAACCGGCTTAAAACCGGAATCGCCTTTTCCTCGTTATTTGGAATAAAATATTTGGCGGAAAAATTGATAATTTCCTTGCTCGCTCCAAAGGCTTCCATCTCCGCGCCCTGATATTTCGAGAGATTTTGCAGTTCGATGGCGGGCTGACGTTTGATGAACATCCTTCCCAATTTCAAACCGCCGACAAGTTCGACACGCTCTCCGGTTTCCAAAATTCCCTTGAAAATTTCTTCCGGCGTTTTAAAACTTTGCTCGACGCCCAAATCACGCAAAACCCTGCCGATTTGCATCGGCGGTATGCGGACACCGACAATCCGCTCGCCGTCTTCGGTTTCGACACGCACGGTTTTCAGGCTCATCGCGTCGCCTTTGTCGTTGGTTGTTGACAATCGCTGCCAAACGGGAAGAACCGCGCCGGCGATAATATGCTCGGTGCGCGTTTCAAAGCGCGGCACTTTCTCAAATTCGGCTTGCCACCAATTTTTTACCTTCTTCAAATCCGTTTCGTCTTTGCTGCCGAAATCCGCCGTTTGGTCGAGCGTTACGGGTCGGTATTTTTCGACGAGTTCGGTTTCCGACAAAAGCCGCTCCTGCCATTCTGCGGGTCGGGCGAAACGATAGAGCTTTTCGAGCGTTCCGGTCGCCGCGTCCGTCCGCGTCGTGAGATGCTCGGCATAAATGATATTTTTCGAGTGAATCTGCTGGTAGAACGCGCCGCTGCGGGCGGTCAGTTCGACGCTTTTTCCGCCAATCGTTATCGTCCGGTTGCGCTCGCCAATTTCTTCCAGACTTACGGGCGCGGTCTGCACGTCGGCTTGGATTTGGCAATACTTGGTTTCCGCTCCGGTTGTTTTGTCGGTCGCAACTGTTTTCGCCGGCGCGGCAAGCCGAATGTTTTCGCCTTTTATATCCGTCACGCCTTCATCAAACAAACCCAGGTCTTTATCGTGTTTGATGATGCGCTCCATTTCTTTTGTAAACGAATCAAAAAGCGCGTTTTGCGTGTCAACGTCTAAAATTAAAGTGCGATTCAGAAATGTCGTTACGCGCAAATCCTCAATTGTTTTGTTTGGAACTTCCAGGAATCCGTCTTTATTATACCGGGCGATTCCCATCGTATAGAGAATGTCCGTTCCGTGACGAATTTCTCCGGTGCGCGGGTCGGGCGGCAATTCGCCTAAAAGCTCCCGGCTGCCGCCATTGAGACGCTTGACGATAGCTTTTGCCGCCGTATCGCCGTAATGATTTTCAAAATCGTATTGCAGCAGATTACCGCCTCCGGCTTGGTCGCGGTCGCCTTTTGTCAGCGCGCCTAAAGTCGAAAGACGTTTTGCAATCGTCGAGAGAAAGCGTTTTTCGCCGCCGAGATTTGTTGACAGCAGCACGTATTCGGGCGGCACAGTTTCGTTCGAGCGGTGCGTGCGTCCAAAGGTCTGCATTTGCGTGTCGGCGCTCCACGCCGTCTCCAGCGTCATATGAACGCGCCGCGCGTCGGCGCTTCCGCTTCTGGCGTCGGCGTGCAGGCTGATGCCGGTTGATGCCGATTGAGATATAACGGCGATTCTTTTGCGTCCGGCTTGAAAAGCGTCCATTTCGTCCTGCGACGCTTTGTCCATCGCCACGCCTTCGCGGGCGCGCCTTACGTATCTGCGCTGTCCGGTTTCCGGGTCTTCGATTATTCGTTTATCGCGTCCGGTTATTTCTGCTACCACACCTTCGCCGAAATGATTGATAATCTGGTCAAGCGGATTATCGGGCAAATGAAGTTTTTCGTTTAGCTCGGCGAGCAGCGCGTCGCGCATCGCAACTGCTTCTGCGCTTTGAATGGGAACGCCGCTTTCGTCGGTCAAAATCACTTTCCGCGTTTTTCCGGTGAGCGGGTCGGTCGCCTCAGTGTAGCGATTGACGGGAAACGCTTTTTCTACCAGATTCGTCAAAACCTGTTTCGGCGAAAAATCCAGTTCATCCAGGTCAAGACCGAGTTCGGCGGCGCGCGCCATTTGTTCTTTGGTGCGAGCTTCCCCCGTCCCGATCACGCCGATGACGATTTGCGCCGGAAGCGTTTCGGTTTCGCCCGTTAATGAATTTGTATAAACAGAGCCGTTCTCAAGTCTGTTTTCAACCTCAGAAATAAGGCTCGGCACTTTCATCGCCGTTAGAAGCTGACGAAAGAAAAGCTGCTGGCTCGACCAGAATCGTGAATAAGCAAAGCGTCGAGCTTTTGAATCGCCGTTTGTCGAATCGAGCGCGGCGTCTATATTTTTAGCGACTTCCGCCCACGCTGATGCCGCCGTGTTGTAAATGTCAACTTGTTCGGTGGTTAGTTCGTGGTGAACCTGCGCGTAATCTACCCCGCGATACGATAATGAACGCGAAGTATACATCCCGGCGGCTTTCATATCACGAGCGACCATTTCCATCGCGCCGACACCGCCGCGTTCTATTTTGTTTTGGAACTCGACGAAGCCGCCCGGAAATCCCGTTCCGTCTCCCCACAGTCCGAGCCGCTGCATATAGCCCATATTCTGCACGGTAGTCGCGCCCGTCGCCGACGAATAAACAAATCTCCAATTCGGATTCGATTTTTCGCCGATTTGCAAATCAACGACCGCTTCACCGCGCTGGCTCGCTTTCACTTCTGAAACGGCGTTTTTTGCCAGATGTCCTTCGTCGAACATAATCACGCCGTCTTCTCCAAGCCATTTTGCGATTTGGTCAAAGCGTGAGCTGCCGTCTTTGCCCTTGCCGATAAGTGTCGAATAAGAGGCAAACAAAACCGAATCGCCGACCGTTTCATCGAGATTCGACTGCGGAGCGAAGCGGTCGAGCGTGGCGAGTTTGACGTCTTCTCCCGCACCCAAATCCTTCAGGTCGCGTTTTGTCGAGGGAACTAAATCGTAGTTGATTGACATCCACAAAACTCTTTTGCGTCCCTGATTCCAGTTGTCGAGCGCGATGCCGGCAAGTTCTCTCCCTTTGCCGACTCCCGTTCCGTCACCGATAAAAAATCCGGCGCGCGCGCCCGTAGGCAGAATCTGCTCGTGGCGTTGCCCGGCATAGACGACCGCTTCGTATTGCAGACTTGAGAGATTGCCTTCGTTGATGATTCGCGGGTCAAGACGCGGAGCGTAAGAAATATCGGGCGGCACGACGGCTGCCATCGAAGCCGATTCGACAATATCGCCCGGATGCTCGACTCCGCCGGTCAGTTTTGACGGGCTGTAACGAACAGAACCGTCACCAACGGTTTCGCGGCGATTCTTATTTGTTCCCAAAACGATTGAAGATTCTTCCGGCTCGGTTTCGATGGCAGCCGCTTCCTTGTCTAATTGGTTGAAGCTGCCGCTTGCGGATTGAGAAGGTTCGCCACCATTTCCGTTAGTTCGATTCTCTGCGCCGGCGAAATCAGATGCTCCTGCGACGGCGTAATCAGATGAAACGGAAATTGCGGGTTTTCCCGTTTCAGCATCGAAAGAGCTTTTTCCCGGTTCATCCGCATCATTAAATAAATCAAATAATCCGAGTTGGCGCGTGTCATTCCGATTAGATTCAGTTGTGTTTTTAGAAATTCGGGTTCGTCCTGGCTGACTTCCGAGACTATCTGAGAAATCAATTCCCACTGAAGGTTGCCGTTCGCCCGATTCATTGTTGCTACTGATTGTTCCATTTTCTTGTACCTCGTTTTCTTTTGTTTCGGCTTGTAAGCCGGTTGTTGTATTGAGAAGAACGGATTGTGTTTGATTAGGGCGCATCGAGCGCAGTGTTAAAACGTCTTCTAAAACGGCTTCGAGATTCGCTCGATTGCCGCGCGCGACTTGTTCGAGTTTTTCAGCGACGCTTCCGCCCGGCGTCGCTCCGGTTTTGTCAATAACCAAAAGCTGGTTGCCGAAAGAAGTTCCGTATTTGGCGTATTCCTCGCCCGGAACGGCGATATTGGCGCGGACAGTGTATTTATTTAAAACTGTCGTCCACCAACCGGCGAAAGTCGGCTTTCCGAAATCCATCCCTTCGCCGACGATGGCGACCAGCCTGCCGCCTTCTTCTAATCTGGCAAGCGCGTCGGTAATGTGTTCCGCGCCGTAAATTGTTCGGTTATTCGCCGTGCGTCCGCCCGTCGCCGAAAAAGGCGGGTTCATCAAAATAACAGTCGGGCGAATTTCCTTCGGCAAAGTGTCGTTTAGAAACTGCGCGTCAACCGAAGTTACATTTTGAAAACCGAGCATTTCGAGCATCGCGGCGCGGCGCGGCGAAATCTCATTGACGTGCGTTGTGATGCCGTTCCCTAGCGCGAAAGCAGCCAATCCGCCCGTTCCGGCGCTTGGTTCGGTGATGCGGTCGCTTACGGTTGCTCCGGTCGCTAGAAAGGCAATAAAAGCCTCGGTCGGCGGTGTTGAAAATTGTTGGAATTTTATTTGCTCATCCGTCCGGTTTGTCTGCGTCGGAAGTTTTTTGAGCAGCTCGCGCAATTCCTGCAAAGAAGCTCTTGGGTCTTGTTCGACAAGTCTTTTGGCTGAATCCATCAAATAGCCGTTGACGCCGAGTTCTAAGGCATCGTAAGCGTCTTTGGAAGTGAATTGCCCGCCGGCGATTGTTCCCTGAAAATGTTTTTCAGCCAGCCTGTTAAAAACGATATTGTTTCCAAGCATTTCGCCCTGATGCAGTGCTGCGCGAATTTCATCGGCAAGCGTTTTTGTTCCGGCTTTAACCGATTCGGGTTCGGCTGGACGCGCGGCGGCGTTTTCTTCAGCTTTGTCTTGGACGTAACCGCCGTAATCTATTTCATCTTCATAAACTGCTTCGGTATCGGCGAATATCTGCGCGGCGGAAGCGGTATCATCGTTTTTTGCCGTTTCCATATTTTGCAAAACCGGCACATTCGTTTCGATGCCCTCAACCAGTTCAGGATAATCGGCTAAAACTTCCCGTTCAATTAGTTCACCATTTTTGACGGCACTTTCTATTTGTAGACTGTGATTATATTCGCCGGCATCAATTAAATTTTCCCGATTCCAGATAACTGCTTCCTGATTGATTAAAACTCCGTCGTAAAACAGCGTTCGCGCCGACTGTTCAAGTTCAAAATCGCGGACTTCTTTGAGCGTGAAATTCGACTCTTCTGCATTATCGCGGTCATCATTTACGCGCTCGATGCGCTGCTCGACGAGCGCGATTTTATTTTCAAGCTGTTCTTCCGCTACAGCGGACCCGGCTTGGTTTAATTCGTCAAAGAGTTCCTGCCTTCGTTCTATGAGAATATCGGCAGCTAATTTCGGGTTTGTCAGGTCGGCAAGATTCGCGCCCGCGCCGATAATGTGCATCCGGTATTTATCCGGGCTGCTGGCGCGAAGCTGCACCGCCGCACGATCACGCAAAAAAACATCCGGGTAAGATGCGCTCGTTTGCCGCACAAGATGCGGCGCGGCGTAAAATTCTTCGCGCGTTACTTCCCAACCTTTCTTTCCGGTTTCGTGCCAGTTGGTGATGTCCGCGCTGTTACCGGCTGCGACCGATTCCAATTCCGCTTCGCTCGTCTCCGTTTCCGAATAGCCTTCGGCTATATCGCTCGTTTCAGGTTCTTCTTCGTCGGCTTCGATTGATTCAATGACGTTCGCGCCGGGCGCGGGCGTAGCTGAGATTAAATCCAATGCTTGCTCGGCAATCGGCTGAACTAATTCGCCGGCGGGCAATTCAAAATCGTGTCTTTCCAATTCATCAAATAAATCTCCGGCTGTTTCCGTTACGTCCGTCGGGTCAATCGTGATTTCAGGCAGTTCTTTCTGATTAGCCTGGGCGACATTTTCGATTAACTCATTCCAATCCGAACCTGAAGCAGGAATTTCATTTTCGATTAAAAGCTCTGGTCGAGCGGCAATTAATTTTTCGGCTATCCTCGCTGCTGCGCGCTGTCCCGGCACATCGTTATTGAGCGCGATAACAACTGTTTTCAAACTTTTCGACGCAATTAAAAATTCTTCGAGACGCGCGCCTGCCGAAACGCCGTTCATCGAAAGAACAGCCGCCTTTGACCAATCTTTTTCGGGCTGCAAATCATAATAGCTGAGAGCTTCCACCGGGGCTTCGGTTAAAACTATTTCAGTGGCATCTTTCGGATTTCCGAGATAAAACCATCCCAATTCTTTATAAGTTCCTTTTGAATTTCCGCGCGATGAGCTACCCTCCGCGACCGACCTCCACGCATCGCCGATAATGTGTCCTTCAAGGTCACGAAGGAGAAAACTTACATTGTCCGCGCCGGATGCCGCAATGCTTCCGTTTTCGACTGAAAGGCGAACGGTTTCCGGTTTTATGCCGCGCGCATTTTCAAGATAATCTCGCGCTACATCAGATTTCGACGGGTCAAGATTTAACTCAAGCGGAACAATTTTGAGTTCGCTTCCCAAATCTTTCGGCAATTCGGTTGGCTTGATTTTTCTTTCGCCGGTTATAAAAGTTTCTTTCAAAAACTCCCGCGCCGCGCGAAAGTCCATTTGACCGCCTGACAAATGAATTTGCAGACTGATTGCTCCGGCGCGATAGAGGTTCGGAAGGTAATCGTTTTTGCGGTTTTTATAATCGTCGTAGATATGTCCTGAGATTTTTATTTTGTAGTCTGCGGCGGCATCCGTCCAGACATCAGTTCCTCTGCTTTTTTGCCGGTACAGTCCGTTGGCTTGAGCTACCCAATCGAGCGGCAGATTCCTAATTTCTTCCGTTTCTCTTTTGAAATTTTCCAGCCGATTCTTGCTGTTATTTTCGTTGCGCCGATTCTCTATCGCTTGTGGAATTTGTAAAACCGGCGCGGCAGATGATTGTATTTTTTCGAGCTTCTGATTATAGGCGCGTGTTCCGTCGAGAACGTCCGGCTCGGCTGGCAAAGTTTGAATTTGACCGATTGGAAAGGTGTGATTCGCCTGAAGCTCATCGCCGGTTGCAAGCCGCGGTCGTGCCGGGTAATATAGTTCACGAGCGGCAACCGGTTGTGTCAGATTCCGGGCTTGACCAAACCGCTCAGAAGTTTGTTTGAGATACAAACTATCCTGCCAGCTATTAGCCGCTCCGGGCGCGAATTTTATCGTTTCAATTTGCGGAATATCCTTGACGGCGCAGAACTCCGAAAGCTGCACGCTTAGTTCTTCGAACCCGTCCAAATTTTGAACGCGCCGACCGTCCTCGCTGCTGTTTCCTCTTGACCAAATGACCCGTAAATCTCCACCCGAAAGAGCGGCGTTTCTTTCTATTTCTTTTATCAGCGAGTCCTGAACTCCGCTTTCATTCAAGGCGACAAAAGCCACGTCTTTGAGATTGCGACCGCTCGCCCACGTCTCCAAACTCAACGCTTCGAGCGGGCTGTCAACCAGCACGATTTTTTTCGCCGTGTCGAGACTACCCGTATAAAAAATTCCTTCATCAGCAGAAAAATTTTCACCGGAAACATCACCGTCCGAGAGCAGCGTATATTTTCCGACCGCTTCCCTATCGGCATTTCTTTTTACAAAAACCGCATTGCCCTGAGCGTCAAAAAACAGCGTTTTGCCGACAATGCGCGAAGCAGTCTCCGCACTGATGAAATTGTTTTCAACAAGGCTGCGGAAACCACTCGCGCCCTCGTCTGCCGTTCCGAACTTTGAATCACCAGTCGCGCCCTCGTCAGGAGCGTTTCCCGCATCGCCGTCGCCCAAAAACTTTATTTCCGATTCAACCGGAGCCAGTTCCAGAACTCTTTTCTCCAATTCGGATTTGAAAATCCGGCTGAGTGCGGTTTCTCCCCGTTCTACGGCAAATAATTCTTTTGGGAATTTATTCGGCAGAAACTGAATGCTTCCGTTTGCATCCCGGTATTGCTCGGCGACAAGAATATGAACGTGAGTATAAGGCGTATTGCGGTGGATAGCAGCAACCCAAGGCGCGTTCTTATGTCCAATATCGCCAAGCAGGTTTTTCATTGATTCGCGGACTGCGCCGCGCAGGAAAAACTCGCGTTCCGCGCCCGTTTCCCCCAGTTCCTCAAAGTAGCGAGTCGCCACAATGATTTCTCTCACGCGGTCAAAGCCTTCGCCGCCATCCAAATATGCCGTTGCATTGCCAAGTAGAAAATCGTTTTTCTGCCTCGAAAATATATAACGGCTCGGACGCGCTGCCGTTTCATCCTTTACGGTTTCGTCAACTTTGACATTTGTGCGTGAAATATAATCGGTGCGTCCTGAGCCGAAAGAGCGACCAACTTTTACGATAACTGATGAGTTACTTTTGGGCATAAGATTAGTGGAGTAAAAAGGTATTGACTAAGATTAAGCTGAACCGAGCCGAATTGTCAATAATTTTCAATCCTCGCCTTTGTCATTATCATCTTCTCCGATTAGCTCATCGGCATCTGTTTGAGCCTGTTTTCTACCCTCGTCCAAAAACTTTTTAAAGGCTACCGTGTCGATCTTTGCATCATTGCCCGTTCCGGTTTGAAAACGCGGCGTCATCTTTAAGATACTGCCAATCATTGAAATGAGTAATTCATTTTGGGCGAGAATTTCACGCTCTCTCATCAAAACCATTTGCGTTCCCTTGTCTATTGCTTTGGCTTCATTTGAATTTGAATGTGGAGTTACCGTTTCAGTTTGGACAAGGACGGCTTCAAAATTACTTACGGTTTCGTCGGCAAATGAATCCAGCTTGTCGTGAAGCAGCGATACTTGATTTGAAATCGGGAGGACTGAATCTTCAATGGTTTCCCGATAGATTTTTTTGACTTTATTTGATAAGTCGAATTTGTCTCTGCCCTTGTTTATCCAGAGCTTCATTCCTTCGTCGAAGAACTTTCGCCCGACATCCTGAACCGAAATGCCGTGTTCTTTACAAACCTGTTTGACGATTCTCTCCTGTCGAAGATTCAGCCGGAAGCGGCACTCGGTATCGGAATACTTTTCCTCGTCGATGTTTGACCGTCTGCCGCGTCGGGGAAGCTTGAGAACGTCGGCAAAATAGTTCCGGCTATCGCTCCAGAAGTTTGCGTTTTCGTTTGTGTCTTCTGTTTCTTCTTTCATAAATTATCCTTAAAAATTGCTCTTACTTCCTGTGGAAAGTTGCGGAAAATATTATATCATTAAAACTAATGAATGTCTACATTTATATAATGCTATTCAACATTTTCGGTCTTTCGTGGAAAAATTAACTCTTTTAATGACAATAATTACATTTGTTTACTCAATAAATTTAATTGTAAAATAGCCTTTGTGGAAAATTTATCTTCAATAATTACAATAATTAATATAAATTTGCGGAAACGTGGAAAAATTTTCCGCAAATTTTCCACAATTTAAGTATGTTTAGTTTCAATCATTTACAGTTTTCCATCGTCCTAAATTCTCGTCTCAATCCTGCGTCCAATGAATAAACAGCGTTAAATAGAAAAAGACACCTCTAACAAGAAGAAGTAGAAACAAACAAAATAAAGACGACACAGAGCAAACAAGCGGACAAAATAAACACAAAATAAAAAATGAAATGATGAGAAAATCAACCGAAAATAATCAAAAAGTCAACCGGAAACGAGCGTAAAAAGATGAAAAAATATTCCTAATCCTTACCGTAAATGAAATGAGTTATGGAATAACTGAGGCGAAAGACGGCGTATGATAAAGTTAATTATGTTATAGCGAAGCGGTTTTTATGAAGCCAGCCGGCGCAATAAAAAATAACATAATTGCACTTTATCAGATGACGACGGCAGCCGAATAATTTTCTTTTCCGTTCTGATTTTGTGCCGGTCGAGTAAAATAATAATCGAATTTCCAAATCAAATTTTTTGAATACCGCGCGAATCCGCTCTTAAATTCGCGCGCGAAAAATCCAAAAATGGAACTTCAAAATACGATTGGAGAATAAAATAAGCAGCCAGATGATAACACGGATTTCCTCTTTTGAAAGCCGCGCATTCGCACAAATCATCTTTGCAAACGTATAATTCTCCGCTCGTCCGGGTGAAAATTTGCAAGCTGTTTTCCGTTTCATTCCAAAGCCAAAAGTGATTTTCTTCAAGCTCGACCGTAGCGGCGGCGATGGCATTTATCCAGCGATTTCTGTCCGGGTGCGATAGATAAAAAACCAAAACATCGGCAACCGCTTTTGCGAAAAGTCGTGTATTAATTTCCGGTTTCATCATAAAATTCCTGTTAGAAAGTTTGCAGGGCAAGCATATAATTTCAATTGCCCTGCAAGAAATTTGTTCCAATTCAAACGGTGCGCTCGTCGGCTCGCAAAACAGTTACGGCAACAAAAAGCGTTGATTTAATTTCCCGCGCCGTCCCGTTTTTTTCCTCACGATGTTTAGCCTCCTTTAATGCTTTTGCCGTGTCCACAATGTCCGCGCTATACTCGTAAGTGCGGCGAATCTTTGATTGAAATTGAAATTCGCCGTAGTCCAGATTTCCGCCTTTCGTGCGCGAAAGCAATTCCAAAACATCCGGCTGGACGGTTTTTAATCGTTCTTCGGTTTCAGATTCTTCGGCTTTTAGTTGCAGGTAATACTGCAATGTCGCTCGTTCCGCGTCCGTCAATTCGATGTCTTGGCGGGAAATGGTGTTCGTATTTTCGGTGTTCGTCATAGCTTGGTCTCCTTAAATTATTTGTAAATTCTAATCAACTCTACATCTCTTATTTTACGCCAATGCAGTTTTATTTGTCAAGAAAAATGATAACTATTTTCACATAGATTTCAGAAAATATGCCCGAATTTATTTACGAGTTCGATTACATTCGGCGGTATATAAGCGTCAAGAAACGTTTTCATTTCCGCTTGCAGCCGTGTCTCTTCCGGTGACGAAACGCCGCTTCCGAAGAACTCAAACATTCCCAATTTCTGAAAATCTTCCAAAGTTTTAGCTGCATCAAACTCGCCTGCAAACTCGCCCGCCCGCGCGACTCGCTCGTTTTGCGCTCCCAAAATGGTTTCTACTTCTTCTAATGTTCCGAGATAAATACGTTCGTTTTTCGTGTCGAGCAATAGCGCGTGAGTTGGATAGCTATCATCAGAGCCTAAGTCTGCACCTGCTTGGCGCACATAAATACTTACCGCCGTGTGCTGCACAAGCGGCGCATAAACTCGGTAAAAAGAAACGGGTCGCGTCATTTGCCCGTCGCTTAAATTCGATTGCGTGGCGTGATACCAAAGCCCGATAAAACGGTTTTCGGCGGTGTATCCGGCAACCTGTAAAAACTGCGGCGGCAAAGGCGTTGGTAAAAGTTTTAATAAACCAAGCTGCTCATCGAGCGCGGCAATATCGTTAAATTTTTCTTCTATCATTTTCTGTTTCTCCTTTCAACGGTGCGGTCTAAAAGTTCTTCGCCAGCCTCTGCAATTAGGTTGTGGCACGCTTCACAAAGCGTTCCTGCGGGAAGTCTCGTTGTGCGCTTCGCGGTCGCCGATGGCGCGGCTGCATCCGATGCAAGCGGCAAAATTATCGCCGTCGCTTTTGGGAAATTCTTTCCCAGCCCGCGCACCAGTTTCATCTAATTCTACAAGTCCGGCGCGGGCGGCTGCGTGCCAATTGACTTCTAAAACTCTACCTTCAAAAAAAGTATCGTCCTCAAATCCCGTAACTATCCAACGCCATTCGCCGTCGAATTCAACCGCTTCGATGTATGCGCCGGTGGCAAACGCCGCGCCTCCGATTCCCCGCCAATACTGCTCGTTTGAAAATGTATTTTGTGTCATAATTTTTACTCCTTTGATTTTAGTTTAATCAGAAACTTTCCAAAATTCGTCCAAACCGAGCGGCTCAAATTCTTCCGCATCTTCCGAGTTTTCCGCGTCTTCTATCAAAATAAGTTCCTGATTGTCGTTTCCGCTTGCCAAATAGTAGCCGAGCCGGTTGACCCAAGCCGGTCTGTTTTGAATGTAAAATCTGCCGTAGTCCATAACGGTTGCGATATGAAAGCGCGGATTGACTTGGCAAAATTTCGTCAACTCTGCAAGTTGATTTGTTTCATACATCCCGTCGTCCAACTGCGGCGGCGGTGCGCCCGCCTGCCGCAGTTCTGCCGGATTGGTTAGAAGTTTTACCTCGTTTTTGAACTCGTCAAAATCAACAAAAATTGATTTCTGCGCTTTATGTTCGTTTGGGGCTGTGTTTTTCATTTTTATTTTCTCCTTTTATTGATTGCTCGCTCTCGCCCGTCTCCGATTTCAAAACCTGTATTATTTCGGTTTGTAATCAGCCAACCAAAAACGCGGTATCTCGGCGGCGGCGTTTTCGGCTTCGACTTCAGCCAGATAAATTTTGGCGATGTCCGCGTATTTTTTCGCCGCTTTTTCAACCCGCTTTTTCGCGTCGAGATGTCGGTAATTGACGGCAAATTCTTCGGCAATCTTTTTGACCGGCTCTTGCGAGTGATATTCGGCGTATGGCATTTCGCCGAGATGGGCAACCATTAAACCGAAAAACAGCCGCGACTGCGCTTCGGGCGGCAACTGGCTGACATCGCTAATGTATTCCTTGTCGTCGAGTCCGGCGATTTCTTTTGCCAGAGCGCGGTGCTTATACTCGGTGCGCTCCCAAAGACGGGCGAGAATCCGCGTTCGCCATTCGGGACGGTCAAATACCCAATGGCTTGCCGTGAAATTCCCGACTGCTCCGGCGAAAACTTCGCGCCGCACGTCTTCGCCGACTTTTATGTCGAAAAGTTCCTCGTTCCGCCTACTTTTTTCCAATTGGTTTTTGACCATTGTGTTAGGCGATGAATTTTTCCAGTGAATTTGGCAAGCCGCGTTCCGGCAAATCTCCTGAACTTTTCCGGTTCGGTCGTAGCCGTTGATATAAACAGCCGTTTCGATTGAATCGCATTTCTGCGAATGTTCGTGAATCGTTTTATATTCCTCGTCGCGGAGAACGCCGTCGGGTGCTTGCGAGTGGTAAGAGTTCCAGGAAATAAGCGGCACGTCGGCGAAGGTCTTGCTTTGCTCTCCGATTTTCGCGCGAGTCGCTTCTTTTGACAGTTTTTCAGCTTTGGCGGCGGTCTTGACATTCCGCGCCACTTCCCGATTGATTTTCTCGGCTGTCTTTTCACGCTGAATTTGAATAAGCGTCGTCGTTTTGAGCGTGTAACAGGCTTGGTTTAAGCAACTGTCGCCCTTATCTTCAAAATCGGCGAAAAGCTGACGCGCCGCGCCGGTGCGTTCCGGGCAGTTGACGCAAGGCAGTCCGTCGGGGCGCAAATCGGTCGCTTTGGTTGAAAACGGGGCGTTTGCCAGTTCGAGCAAAACATTTCGGGATATAAATCGTTTTAGTTCGACAAGCGTTTCAAAATTCGCGCCCGTTATCGCGCCCGTATCGTTACGGCTAAACGCCCGTTCCAAAATCAATGTTTGGGCGTCGCTCGGATATTTGGCGATTTCCGTAATCATCACGAGATTGATTACGCCGTCGTCGAATGCCTGCTTAACCGCTTCGGTCAAGTGGTTCAATCTGAGCCGCGCAAGGACGTATTCGGGCTTTTTACCGACGCGGGCGGCAAGTTCATCGTTACTGCACGCTAAAACCTCTCTGAGACGCTCGTATGCGGCGGCTTCGTCGAGCGGCGAAATATCCTTGCGGTGCAGATTCTCGGCGATTTGAATATCGAGCGCGTCATCGGTGGAAACGTCTCTGACGACAACCGGAACGTCCGCTAATCCGGCAATCTGAGCCGCGCGATGGCGACGCTCACCCGCTATCAGTTCAAAGCGTTTTTTGCCCAAAGGCGACGGTCTGACAATCAGATTCTGCAAAACGCCGTTCTTTTTGATGTCGGCGGCAAGCTCGTCGAGGTCAAGCTGGTTAAAGCGCGTTCGCGGATTGGTCGGCGATAAATCTATCAGTCTGAGACTGACCATTTGCGCCAGTCCCGAATGAACCGGCGCGCTGGAATTTCTGGCTTGATTATTTTTCATTTTCATTTTCTCCTGAGCTTCTATTTGGAATGATTGAATCGGGCGCGGGCGCGTTTTATCGCATTCTCAACGTCTTTTTTCGACGGCATAATCTTCTGCAACGGGTCGCCGGTTTCCTGCCATTTATTGCCGAATTTAACGGAAATCCAAGTGAACGTAGCTTTGCCGTATCGTCTGCGTGTAAAACATATTTCGTGTCCGTTTTGAATCATATTTTCTCCTGTTCGCGTTATTCCTTATTTGCGGTTTAGTATTCTTCCGGCAATAAAACTGTGGTTACGCTCCGGTCGGCTTCGGTGATGACCCAAACCTTTTCGTCTGCGGTGTGAAATGCGCTGAAAATTCGGTTTCCGTTTTTAACCGCGTTAAGATTCTCTTTATAATCGCTCGCGCATAAATCGCCCTGTTCGAGCGCGTGGTGTCTTTGAAGCATTTCAAGCATTTGCGGCTGTTCGAGAACGCTTGACGCGCCCTGTGTGGCGACAATCTGTCCAAGCGTAAATTTCGGTGTCGTGTCTAACATTGTTAATTTTCTCCTTCGTTTTTATGATTGATTTTCCAGACTCTCTTTTCCTCGCTCCGCTCGGCTCGGCAAGTCGGACAAAGCGAGCGAGCGTCGTGGCGGTTCTTTAATTGCCGCTCGAAACTTCGCGTTTTTTTATCCCAAGTCCTGACGCATTCAAACTCGATGTCGGCGTTTTTGATAACTTGCGTCAGTCGCGCGCCGCGCCCGTCGCGGTGTTCTTCAATGCGATTTTCAAGGTTTTCGGCAAAGCCGAGATAATGACCGGCGTGATGATATTTTTGAGAAAAATGCAGAAGATAAACCGTGCCGTTTACGTCCTTTTTTTTGCTCGCCTGCAAAGTTTTCTGATTGGTTTGGGGCTTTGGAGCGGCGGCGATAACCGGCGCGGTTTGCGCGGTCGCCGGTTGCGTGGTAAAAATGGTGTCTGACATTGACTGATTCTCCTTTTGGGTCTTGGTTAATGTTCTCGGCGGAATTGGCTCACGTTAAGGTTTGGTCGCCTGTGAGCCGTTCCGTTTTTTTGTTTTCAAATTTAAAGTGTCTTATTAACTTTAACTATGTTCTATTTTACGCCAATGCAGTTTTATTTGTCAAGGATTTTATAACCTAGAAGTGTTTTTTTTTGAAATATTTTACTTTTTTTCGGGTGCTTTGTTATTAGATTATTATAAGAATGTCGTTCGGTTGAGGCAGCATTTGGATTGAAGCCTTTTGGTTGTTCTCGAAAAGCTGTTTGTGCGGCTTGACTTGTTCGGCAAGATGTTCGGTTGAGATATTCATAATTGCGAATGCTGACGCTTCCAAAGCGTTACTGAAATTAGGGGCTTCAAGCCCTTTGCTTGTTGACCATTTGTTGATGCTTTTGATTTGTTCAGCACTCGGTTCAATCTCTGCCGATGCCAATAATGCGCGGTTCAAATAATTATTAAAATCTTCGGATGCTTCTTTATTCATTTTTAACGGCTCGCGCTTTAATGCGGGCGGCAGAAAAACCGACGCATTTTCTTTTTCCGATTAGCTGCCGCGTTATTTCAATTCTATATTGGTTCAATTAAAGTCGTCTCTCAAAAACTGCATCTTGGCGGCAACTGCATTTCAATTCGCGCGCTGGTTCAATTAAAAAAGTCCTTCTTTCTCACGCTCACGATGACGGCGTTGGGCGAGCGTCTGCCGGCTTGGGTTGACTAAAGGCTTGCGTCCGGCTCTGCCTTTTCCGTTGCTTCCCTTCCCGATGTGTCCTGCACGTCCTCCGCGTCGGCGCGCTTCAATAGACGGCGGCGGTCTGACGGCAACTACCTTTTTCGTTCTCGATGATTGTTTTTGAAGTTTGTCCTCGATAATTTCTCCGGCGAAGATAATGATTTTTGCTTCGTCTTCATTCAAAATGTAAGTGTTTGTTTCTTGAATCGGTTTTTTCTCGTTTGTCCAACTCCAAAACGTCTTTAGATTCTTTTGTCTTTCGGAACGCTCTTTTGAATACAGTGATTGCCCGCCCGTATTACCTCTTTTTTGATTAACGATAGCACTGCGCCGCACGTTGTTTTCAAAATCTCTCCAAATTCGCCCAGCCGCCGCTTGCACGGCTTTCCATTCCTCGCCGGTTAGTTCCAGCTTTAAGCCGGGCAGGATGTGATGCTGCTTTATCCAGTCGGTAATTTTCAGGAAAAGCGTCAAATTTCGTTTCTCCTGCCGTCGTTCGCGCCAATTTAATTTTAAGGTTTCCATTTTCAATTCCTGTTTTCCGAGATGAAGAAAAATTGTTAATTGATTATACACCAATACAGTTTTATTTGTCATACTTTTTTTATCGAGAAATTTCCTGCAAACCAGCGTCCGATAACATTTGCCTGGTTAAATGTATTTGGTTAAAATATAGGTTAAAGAGGATAGGCGCAAAAAAAAGAAATAAGTCTATAATTATGAATGGTTTACCGAACTAAGGGGGGAATCAGAACTCTATATTTTGACCGCTTTATATTATATGGGGGAATCAGAACTCTATATTTTAGCGGCTTGGGGGAATCAGAACTCTATATTTTAGCGGCTTGGGGGAATCAGAACTCTATATTGGGGGAATCAGAACTCTATATTAGCCTGTGGAAAACTTGATTTCAAGCGGAAGATTTCGACAGAAAATCCTTTAAGGGAATCAGAACTCTATATTAGGGGGAATCAGAACTCTATATTTTGACCGATTAGGGGGAATCAGAACTCTATATTGAGGCGAATCATTTGTCAGCGGTTTTAAGTGCTTCAAGAACCTTTTGCTGTTGCTTGTTCCCTTCGATAATTTCGGCTGATAAAAAATGCGGTATCAGGATTAACTTGGCATCAACGAGTTTGTTGCGGTTTCCGGCGGCGAGGGTTTTTTCGACCCTGTAAGAGAGCAGAACCATTTTCTCTTTCATTTCATCAAGAGCTTTCAAAACGTATTTCAGATTGTCGGAAAGCCTGTCATACTCGGCAATCCCGAAATCCCGTATTATCGTCGAGAGCATAATATGATAAGGATGAGACAAACCGGCTTGCGTATAATGGTGGCTCATCCGCTTGTGAAGCTGCCGGGCGATAACATTTTTATATGACATTGCCTTTTCATAATTTAGAAGCCGGAAACTGCCGTCTTTTATACTTCTTGTCACCAGCGAATTAAAACGCACGAAGGCTTTTTCTTTTTTGCCCTTCCCTTTCCAGTCCTCTTTTGAATTTAGTCCAAGTGTTTCAAACAAATTTGAGACAAGAATAGATGCGCCGTCTTCACTCGTCACGGTAATATTAGTCCGCGCGCAGATTAGCAGCGCGTCTTTAATTTGGACGATGCTGTAGCTGTGTCCGTTATCTCGGAGTTCCTGCTCGAGCTGATAAAGCGTAAAAGTGACTCCCACTTGCTCGTCAAGAAATAGCCCGGCACCGCGCGTCGCAAGTTTTCGCAGAGCGTCTTCGACCAATTCTTCGCGCTTACCGGGGAAGAATTCTCGTTCACCGCCACTTGGCAGGCGCAGCCGCGCCGGTGAGATAACGATATTGTATTTTACGCCGCGGCACTCAAATTTTCTTTCGAGCGAATTAAGAAAAGTATCGTTAATCCGCTTAACCTTTCCCCATACATATTTCGGCATAAAATCGTAAAGTTCAATTGTGTTTGAATACCTTTTTTCCTGCTTTTCAAGAAACTCAAACAGATCCATCTGCACAGGTCTGGTTTCTTCAAAGTCCTGCAGCTTTCTGATTTCCCTTTCTTCAATTTCGATTGGTTTTAGTCCCACGTTTTTTTCCTTTTGTTTTCCCGATGAAATTATTTTCATATTTTATCACCTTCTCCGATTAGCTGATTTGTAAAAAAAACATTTCTAATTGTTTGACAAAAGGATTTACCGGAACTTATTATGATAAATGACTTTTGCCTCCGCCTTTGGCAAATACACAAAGAGGGTGTCGCGCTATTAAGGGCGCGGGTGTCGAAAGTTATACAAACCGGAAGCGAAAGCAATTATAAAAAACTCGGTGTTACCAGCATTGAGTTTTTTGCTTTTCAGGGCATCCTTTTATGGAGGTCAGGCGTGGTTGCGAAAACTTGAAACCGTCGCCCGGTATCATTAGTCAAACAAACGGATTAAAATTCTTATACCAAAAAACCGCAATAAAAATAGTTTGTGTTTGCTTAGCATCAATTTTTCGGTTAAAAAGTTTATTTATGAATTTAACCGCTTGCGGAGATAGTTGAAATGAATATGTGGCACACGCTTTTTCAAGTTCGTGTTGTCACCACATCCCAACTTGTTATAATCTTAGATGTAATTGCATCGAAAAACAAGTATAAAGTTTCAAATGAGCAAGCACCCGACAACCAAACTTCTGTTGCCTCCCCGCAATTTAACACGGGAGGCGACTAATATGGGCAGAAGACGACGCGACTCTCCCGCTTGCCTTGCGGAAAAACTAATTGCCATTCGTTTGTCGTTAAATTTAAGCCAAACCGAAATGCTTAAGGAAATTCACCCGGACAAGGACCCGTCTTTGCGCGGCTCGATTATCGGCGAGTTCGAGCGTGCGCGGCGTAGCCCGTCGCTGCTTGAAGCCCTTGCGTATGCACGGGTCGCAAAGGTTTCCGTCGAGCAGCTTATTGATGATAGACTTGATTTGCCGAAAGAAATTATGGCGACTCTCGACACGGGACATCGCCGGAAGAAACCATACGGCTAATTTTTTCGCTCATTGTCCGAAAGTCTACAAAAGGAAGGAAAAACTCTTTATGTCAAGTAAAACAACCGCCGAATCGGGCATCTCGTTATCTCAACTGCTCACAAACGGGCAAGCGAACGCTTCGCGCCGTCCCGACGCGGCGGTTGTGCTGCCGCCGCCGCCTGCGGCAAATGTCGCCAGAAAGTTTGAAGGTCCGCCTGAGTTATGGAAATTGCTTGACCTGTATGTTGATTTTGTACTGGAGCAAAACGGCTATCCCGTAACTCCGCAACATCGAGAAGCGATGTTTAATCTAATCCTGTCCGACCGCCTGCGCGCCGGCATCGGCGCGGATAAATTTTTCAAAGCTCGCCTTGACGCTTTGCAAAAAGCGTCTGAAAAGAATGGACACGGTGAATAAGAAAAAGCCGTCGCCGCTCGCTGGCAGTTAAAACAAAAAATTCTTCGGCAATAAAGTCTCTTAACGAATCTCGAATTTCTCTCGCGCACGCGGGAGATTGAAGTAGCCCGGTTGCTCTTTAAGGCTGTCCTGATTTTCTCCTACTTTAATATATCCGCTGTATTAACTATACAAATAGTTTGTATCTTTCATACTCTTTTTATAATACAAATTGTTTTAACGATATTGACAATACAAACAATATGAATTATATAATATCCCGGCTACTAAAAAAAAATGAGCGCGGGGTGAAAACGAGTGGGAGTAAAAATCATTACGGTTTGTAATCAAAAGGGCGGCGCGGGGAAAACTACCTTGAGTATGCACCTTGCCGGAGCTTTAGCCCGGCGCGGCAACCGCGTCTTGGTGGTAGATGCCGACCCGCAAAGCACCGCGACACGATGGGCGGCGTCCGCCGATGACGCGCAGCCGTTTCCGGCGTCGGTTGTCGGTTTGAGCGCGGCTGACGCGAAAGTTCACCGCGAAGTTCAAAAGTTTGCGGCAAATTATGACTTTATTGTTATTGATTGCCCGGCGGCGGCGGACTCGCCGGTTCCGCATAGCGCGCTGCTTATATCGGACATTGCCCTAGTTCCGATTATTCCGTCGCCTCCCGATATGTGGGCGGCGGTCGGCATCCGGCGAGTAATTGAATCGGTTTCGACCGTTAGGGAATCTCTCAAGGCGCGGCTAGTTGTTAATCAGTGTCAGCCGAATACCAATCTTGCAAAGAAAGTGCTTGATATTCTTCCCGAATTTAAAATGCAGGTCTGCCGCACACAAATTAACCAGCGCGTCGCTTACCGGAAAGCTGCCGGTTTCGGCAGCACGGTTCATACATTGGGCGCGAGCGCAACCGACGCAATCAACGAAGTCGAGTCTTTAACCGATGAGGTGCTGGAAATCGTGTCGTAGAATGCCGATAAAAAAGCGAATAAAATCAAGGGAGAGGATTAAAGTGAAATGACTAACAACAAACAGGCGCTTGGAAAATCTTTGGAAAAATCATTAAAGGCTGAAGAAAAGTCCGTCGATGACCGGTTTATCTTTGCGGAATCGGTTCTCTCCGACTCTAAAATTATGGCAGCCAAACAAGTCGAAGCTCCGGGCGAGGAATCGGCGGCGCGAGTTGTGCGCGATACTTTTACTATGCCAAAAGCAGATTACGAGTTAATCGGCGCAGTCCGCGAGCGTCTTTTGCAAAACGGCTTGCATTTTTCAAAAAGCGAAGTAGTCAGAGCCGGCTTGGCAATCTTGAGTAAGATGCCCGATACGGAACTTGTATTGATGATGAATATGGTTGAAAGAATCAAAATCGGCAGGCGGCAAAAATAAAAATGATTACGCATATAATACAAACAGTTTGTATTATATAAACTGTTTGTATTATATAAACCGTTCGCTTTGATTTCGGGTTTGATAATTGCTAAACATTCAAGCCCGAAAGGAGAAAATAAATGAACTCAATCGAAGCACCGGAAAAAGCCCTGTTCGACGAGCCTAAACAACCCGTCGCGCCTGAAACCGAAGACGAGGGAATCAGACGCCCTCGCGCATTGAAAAAACAAAACGACTACTTGAACGCGCAACCCAAGCAATTGCAAAAGCAAAACAGCTTACAGAAGAGTTTAATAAGTCAGAAGCAATAGCAAACAAAATCGAACGCGATTTTGATGAAGCAGAAGCAGCAGGCAAGACTCTTAGCTGCAAAAGCATCTTTTGAACGAGTAAAAAATATGATTGGTTAAAACCGAGCTAAATAAGGAGTAAAATTATGACCGACATTTTAAGCGCATTAGGAATAACTACGGCAGATAAAGATAGAGATGAAGAAGGTTATAAAAAAATCTTAGAGCCTTTTGACGAGCAGTATAAAAGCAAAAATAAATCTTCCCGGCAGAACGCGCGAATAGCTTTGCCGGACGATACTTATGTTTTTGATATTGTCGAAGTGGGTTGGGAGAAAAGGGAAGCGAAGGATCACCAGCCAACGGTTGCGCTTCGCTGGCACTACCGGGTCGTCAACCCGGAACTTCTCGAAGGAAAGGTTTTTGAGAACGTGGTTATTGTCGGCGATAAAACAATCACGCATATTCACAAAGATTTTCAGACGCTTTATGTTCCGGGCAGCACTTTGGTCGAGTATTTTGAAGCTCTGCCGTTCTTAGCCGGGACGCGCGTTTCGGCGACTCTTAAAACTAATGAGCGGAATCACTATCAGGCGATGTATCTTAACCGCGTTATCACGCTGTCTTCCACTATGCGCGAGTTTTTGGAAAATAATCACCAAGCCAGAAAAGCCGAGACGAACCCGTTATAATAATGCGCCTGAGCCTCGTGGCGAAGAAGTTTGGAATCTAATCAGCTGAAGTTTTGAAACGCTCATTTTAGAAAATATTTCTTTACCAGTTTTACCGATTCTCGTCCGTCCTGGGTGCAGCTATCGCACCAGGTTCCGCGACCGTCAACCGGACCCTCATATTCCCAAGTGAAAATTTTGCGGTAAGTCCCTTTTTCATTCGTCACTCGAAGCGTGCTGCCGCTCGGAGTAATTAACAAAATTAAATCGTTCGGAAATCGCACCTTCAAACTTTTTACCGCGCCTTTGGTTTTCACTTCGAGATTCGTTAGTTCTATTTCTTTTGCCCGCCCGCTTCTTCCGTGCGAATAGAGAATTTTTTCGCGCCGTCCGTTCACTACATAAAATGTCAGGTGTTCGTAGTTTTTACTGCCAAATACGCCGGAACTGAAATTAGCGGCTTGCAATTCTATTTCCTGACCGATTGCCGGCAGTGCAAGAAGCAAAAACATCGAGCAGAACAAAATAATTGGTTTTGCCGTTTTCTTCATATCGAGTTACCTCTTTAATTTTAGAATTAGCCGTCAGCATTACTCTATTCTCTTAATATGCGAATCAGTAGTTGAAAAGACAGACAAACAAACGGTTGAATTGATAAGATTTTCTTGCGATGGAAAATACTTTAATTCAAATTTACCTGTTTGTCTGTCAAATCTACGATACTTCGTCTGAAACTTGTTTTCAACGCGTAAGCAATAACTCGAAGCCTAATTTTACTGACCAAGAGCTAATTACGATTTGGCTCTTTGCTCATTTGAACGAGAAATTTCAGAAAAAACAAATGCGCAACTTTATCAAAAATTATTGGCTTTCGTGGTTTCCCGCTTTGCCTTCATATCAAAGTTTCGTTCTGCGGCTCAACCAATTAGAACCGACTTTTCAAACAATGGGACTGCCGGAAACCACTCTCTTCGGTGATATGGCTTTTGCTGATAAAGAAATTACCGAACTTCTCAAAAAACAAGCAACCAAAACAATTATTCCAACCGTTTTCAAAAAGGCATTTTTATCAACTTCAATCTTACTGCTCGTCTGCTTGACAGCATTCTCGCAATGGACGCATCCGCTTGAGCCAATCGGCAAACACTACAAAACTTTGGCTGCGCTCAGTCCCGCGCCAAATCCCAACCGCGCCTCGTTGGAATTATTCGTCTCAAAAAGAGTCATTTATGACACGTGATGTTTCCAGCTTGCGACCTCTTTACCCACGTGAGTGAACGATTACAATAACTCGGACGGCGTAAATCTTCGTCTATACTCTCGACAATCCGGTCAAACTCGCCTTTTACTCGCATCCGCCGTTTCCAAAACATATCTGCCGCATCTGCCAAAATCATAGCTTTGATTATTTATTAGCAAGAAAAATTAACCTCTTGTTAACCGGAAAACTCTTGACAGCAACGGCATCGGTGCATTATTCTCTCACCAGTAATTGAAATTCCTTCAGCCGCTTTCTTTGTTTTTCTTGATTCTCCGGATCGGCTGGCAATTTCTGTTTGATCGAACTAAAGCGAAAATTTCTGTGAGCACTGCGCATTTTATTTGTTAAGGATATTTGCACCCGTCCAAAGTGTAACTCTTGAGTAAACGCTAAAGTGATTCGCCCGGACAAATACCGAGTTGCGCTCATTGCAAATCACATCCGTTTCTTGGCAAAGCAAAAACCGAATATGAGTTTGAACTTAAAACTTTTTCCAGGAGATTTTTTTATGAAAACAATCCACCGACTGCAATTTACAAGCAGACATTTCACCGATAAATTATCGCTTCTGCTGCTCACAGTAGCGTTTTTCTTTTTCAGTCTGAGCGGAGCAGCAGGCGTGCAGGCGCAATCAATTCATCTAACGATGGGCAATCCATCGGGCGCCGTCACGAGCACATCGTATCCGTCAAACTATTTGATGAGCAAATATCAATATGCTCTTTCTTATCACCGCGACCGAGGCATCCCGAATTGGGTGTCATGGCATCTGGCGTCGTCCTGGCTCGGTTCAACTCCCAGACAAGATGATTTCCGTCCCGACACGACGCTTCCTTCAGGGTGGTATCGCGTCGCGCCGACTGATTATTCAGGCTCGGGCTATGACCGCGGTCATATGTGCCCGTCGGGCGACCGCACAACGACAGTTGCTAATAATTCCGCGACGTTTTTAATGACCAATATGATTCCGCAAGCGCCGGACAACAACCAGAGAACATGGGCGAATCTGGAGTCCTATTGCCGCACGCTCGCCTCGCAGGGCAACGAACTTTATATCATTTCGGGAGGCTACGGCAGCAAGGGAACGATTGCCGGCGGGCGCGTTTCGGTGCCGTCTTATACCTGGAAAGTGATTATGGTGTTGCCGTACGGAACCAACGACGTGGCGCGAGTTAATTCATCAACCCGGACGATTGCCGTCTTAGTGCCGAACAACAACGGCATCAGCTCGGACTGGCGCTCGTTTCGCAAATCGGTGGATTATATCGAATCAATTACGGGCTATAACTTCTTTTCCGCCGTCTCAACTTCGATTCAAAGCACAATTGAATCGAGAGTTGACAACCAGTAAATCAATTGACTAATCGGCAAAAAGAGTAATGTCTAGAAATAAAAGCGGGTTCTAATTAAACCCGCTTTTATTGATTCCATATTTGGAAACACAGTGAAGAACTCTCATAAACGAGCGTTTTTGACACAACGGCTTTTTTTGAATCTTTTAGATAATATCCTGCCCGGCACTGCCGCCGAGTTTTAACTCGGTTAAATAATTCTTAAAGCCCGGCGAGACGTTTTTCAAATATCTGAAGTAACAATTCGTATAGTTAGTTTTTCCCACCTGCCGACGGTTGTCTCCGCGCTGATTTTTCATAGAATTTCACTAAATACAGGACAAAAAATAGTTGATATTTGAAAAAAGAGAAACATTGAGTTGAAATCTACTTTTGTAAATCTTGCAAATTTAATAAAAGGAGAATCAACTCAATGGATATTTACTCGTTAGAGCAAATACTAGCTCAAAATTTAACTTGGAACAGAGCGCGAATCAAGTTTTTAGCACGTTTTTTAGTCGCCTTGTTTCAAGTTCAAACGGTTAATCTTGCCAAAATCGCTTGTGTCTTTGCGGGCAGAGCGAAGATTGCTTCCAATTACAAACGGCTGCAAAGGTTTTTGCGTTTTTTTCGATTGAGCAGGTGGAAACAGCTCGCTTAGTATTGAAATTGTTGAAGATAGAGCCGAAATATACAATTGCGATAGACCGCACGGAATGGCAATTAGGAAGGAGTTGGGTCAATGTTTTACTACTTTCGGTAACTTACAAAAGTCTTTCGATACCTGTTTTTTGGACGGTTACAGGTGAAAAAGGCTGTTCGGATAACGAGGAGCGAAAAGAACTTTTAGAGAAATTCATCGCTGAATTTGGCTTGGAAACCATCAGATTTGTGACGGCGGATCGGGAGTTTTGCTCCAAAGAATGGCTGCGGTTTTTGAGAGAAAAGCAGATTTCGTATCGGTTGCCAATCAAGGCGAGTTATCAAATCACTAATGCAAGAGGCGAACTAATCAAAGCCTCGAAACTGTGTCGGACATTGAAGATAAATGAAAGATTGGAATTAAAAGGCAGACGAAAATTGTGGAATCATTTAGTTTATGCGGCAGTCTGCCGACGCGAAGATGGTGACCATGTGCTGGTCATTTCCTCGGAACAAAGCGGAAAAATCTTGTTGGAATATGGGGAGAGATGGCAGATTGAAACCTTGTTCGGAGTGTTGAAAACCAGAGGGTTTAGGCTCGAAGACACACATTTAACAGAAACAGAGCGAGTAAGTAAGTTACTGTCATTATTAACGATAGCGGTCAGTTGGGCAATTTTGGCAGGAGAACTTGAAGCGCGGCAGAAACTCTTGAAAATCAAGAAACACGGTAATTTGGAAAAGAGTATCTTCAGACTTGGATTTGAGGTTTTAAGAAACTGCTTTTGCCAACTAACCACAAACTTTAGACAAAAGCAACGATTTCAACAGCTTACGTTACTTTTGTCCTGTATTTAGAGAATTTCAATAAAAACTCAACGCTTTACAAATTCACAAAATCGTCGGCACTGAAATGCCTCGTCCAGTAAATTCAAGCGGCGATTGAAAGCCTGATAACTCGGAAAATCGGGAAACCACTTAGCCCAATAGTTTCTGGTAAAACGATAAATGGCTTTCTGCTGATAAAGACCGTTCAGATGACCGAACAAATAAATAGTAATCAATTTCTGGTCAGAGAAACGCGGCTTAAAGTTACTCAGCCGTTGCCATTTCAAAGAACTTTGGCTATCGTAAATGCGAAAGATTAGACAATACAGTTCGATAAGTTTAGTTTCCACAAAACAATCTTACGACTGCTTGTCAATCTGTCATTTCTACTATTGATTCGCATTAATGACTTGTTTATTAAGAAAAAATGAAAACTTCCGCCGTCTGAATTGACGAGTATTTTTGAGAAGGGCATAAGAGGGAAAATTAACTGTTAATTGTTATTGTAAAAACGAGCAAATAAATTTTTGGGAAGTTGTTAGCCGATTTGCAGGAACAAACATCAATTGAGATGGGATAGTCAGATTTATGCTTTTCTCAAAACACGAAAACCAACCAAATTTCCCAGCAAAATCAGTTTCTTTTGCACTTACACAGTTGGCGAAAGCAATAACTCGGGTTCAACAAATATACTCTGACGGTATCCGGGCAGATGCTGATTTCTGCTTGACGGCAAACGCTTTTTTCTCCACATTTTAGTTAGCTCGGAATCATACGGAACTAATATGATTTTATTTTGAAGTGTTAATAACCCCTCATCCAAAAATATTTAATATCTCGATGTCGAGTGCCGCTGTTTGACACTTTTTGTTTGTTAAACTGCTTCCAATGAAAACAAAATCTTCTGAAGCAAAAGCCGGAGATGGGTTGAACAATACGCCGCGCGCGCTCTACCACGTTTACCAGAAACTAAATCACTTGCGCCAGCTAATAGCTGAAAACGATTATCCGAACGCCGTCCGAATTGCGGAGAGAATGGAAATCAGCGTTCGCACCGTCAAGCGTTACCTCGATAACTTGCGCGAGTGCGGAGCGCCGCTTGCAAACGACCGTAAGAAGGGCGGCTATTACTTTACAGATCCTTTCTGGCAATTGCCGCCGATGCAGCTCTCCGAAGGCGATTTGCTGGCATTTTTCATTGCCGAGCAATCTCTGAAATCCGCTGGGCAAACCGGTGAAGCCGCGCAGCTTCGCCAATCCCTAAGCCGTCTGGCTTCGTTTCTGCCGACGGAAGTTTCCATCAACTTGACGGCACTCGCCGCCGGCATCAGTTTTCAGAATCTGCCGTTCGCCGCCGCGCCGCCCGAAACGCTCGCCCTTTTGACCGAATCTTCAGTTAATCAACAGATGATTACATTTGATTATTACTCGCCGCATAACCGGGAAAATACCAGCCGGAAAGCAAGCGTTCTGCTGCTGCACAATTTCATCGGCGACTGGTTTGCCGTCTGCTATGACCAAAACAAATCCGATACTCGCGACTTCCACGTCGGGCGAATGTCGAATGTCAAAATGCTCGATGAAACATTTGAAAAACCCACCGGTTGGAATGCCGAAGAGTACTTGAAAACCGGATTTTATATGATGCGCGGCGGGCGGCTCGTTACCGTCGAGATTCATTTTGACGAATTTCAGGCGCAGTGGATTCGGGAGCGGCAATTCTTTCACCCCGACGAAGAGCGTGAAGATTTGCCGGACGGCAGTCTGCGTTTGTCATTCAAAATCGGTGAGAAAGGCTTGGAAGCCGTCGCCCGTTTTTGCTTAACTTACGCCGGACACTGCCGCGCCGAAAAACCCGTCGAGCTGCAAAAAATCATTCGCCGGAAATTGGAAATGGCATTGCAGTTAAACGTCTGAGGGGCGGAATTTTGAAATGAACAATCCTTGGCAAATATGGGCTTTATCGAAAGAATTTAGCAAAAAAACTTGCACTTTTTACCGATTTGCTTTTGAATATGCAAACCGTTTCAAAAAATAAATTATCTTCATTAACAATTTCACGGTAACCGAAAATAATGCGATTACATTTTACTCTTTCACCTAATACCGGATTGGTGCCGTTCGATTATCAGCATCGCTTGACGGGCGTTTTTCACAAGTGGCTCAAGGAGAACAGTCTGCACGATAAAATCAGCCTCTATTCGCTCTCGTGGCTCGATGGAGGCTTTGCCCGAAACGGCTCGCTGCATTTTCCTCAAGGCGCGAAATGGTTCGTCAGCTTTTACAAGGAAGAATACGTCGAAAAATTAGTCAACGGCGCTCTTTCCCAGCCGGAGATGTTCGGCGGAATGCACGTCCTGCAAATCGAACAAAAAAAGACACCCGATTTCGGCGCGAAGTACAAATTCAAAGTCGCCAGCCCCGTTTTTATCAAAGGAAGGCGCCCCGCCGACGGCTCGCCGCCGCATCACTATCTTTTCAACGAACCCGAATCCGACGCGCTTTTAACCGCCACCCTGCGCCACAAAATGGATGTCGCCCGATTTGCCGACGAACACAAAACGGTCAAAGTCGCCTTCGACCGCGATTTTCAAACGCCGAAAATCAAAAAGGTAAATATCGAAAAATTCACGGGCGGCGCGAGACTTTTTATCGAACACAAGTCGAGCGTCTGCCCCGTCATTGTCGAAGGCACGCCCGAAGCCGTCCGCTTCGCATGGAACGTCGGCATCGGCAACAGCACGGGAAGTTGTTTTGGCTCTTTATGGTAATTAAATTTATGACAGAACAGAATCAACCGAATCTATTTGAAGATGTTTCAGGCATAGAAACTTCATCTGAAACAAAACTTAATCTCGATTTTCTTTTGCAGCCATCTGATTTTTCGGTGAGAGCAAAATTAACGATTGACGCGCTTGCGCCGCTTTCGATGGTGGCGAGTTTGCCGGGCAAGTATTATCGCAGCCAACCCGAACCGACTCCGCAAATGCTTTACGGGATGATTGAAAACGCGCTTGGTTGGCACATTTCCGTTAAAGAAAGAAAAGACTTGAGCAATAAATTGAAAAGAAAGTTTGAAACGGAATTAGAAAAATCAGGCGTTGGCTTTATCAGTTTGTTGCAATTTCATTTGCGTTTCGGAACTTCTTATTTGCCGCCGCTTCTTCATTTTGACGATTATTGGACGCAGCATTTAAGAGGCGGCGGATTTATCGGCGGAAGCAGAAATTATGACAATCGTTTAATTCCTCTGATGAACGCGCAACGCGGCGGACAAATCAACATCGGCGACCAAAGCGAAGAGAAAGGTTTCAGCAAAGACCCGAACAAAATTAACGATTTCAAAGACGGAGACGGCGTTCACGTCAATGTTGTGCGCGACCTTTTTCCGCAATACTATTCCAGCCCAACGCCGCGAGAATATGTTTTGCCGAAAGGAAAATATAAATTTGTCGTCGAAACTTCAAACGTACTTGCCGAGATGGTTGGCAAAGCAGTCGAAAATCCTGCCGCGCCGCTTTATTTAGGCTCGAATGACGGTTGGGTTGAAGCCGATTGGGAGATTTTAGTATGAACAAATTATTGGCAAATTTAATTCATCCTTATTCGCGTTACGGCTTGGCGGTAACTTTGCTGGAAGCCAGAACCTCGCTTGATGAATTGACCGAAGAAAATGTCGTCGAATTTCTCGCGCAGACGATTGAGCAAGGATTAGAAAATTTCAGATTCAAAACCGATGACAACCCGCAAACGATGGAAGTTTTGCGGTTTTATCCGATTCGGTCAAGTGATTTAAGACAAAACAGCAAACTCGTTCAGTCCGCCGGACTTGCCGCGCAAGGAAAATATATCGCGCCGACCATTTTAACAACCGATGGCGATGCTAAAGGAACTTTCGATAACGCGACCAAAATTTTGGAGTTATTGGAAAATGAATCGCCGCTTGAAAGCAAATATACCTTGAGCCGTTCTTTCGCGCCGACAACCGCCAAAATCAACAACGGGCGCGGTTCTCAATCGCCGCCGGACGGAACTTTATTTGAAGCCGCTTGCTCTTTAATTACAACTTTAACCAAAACAAAACCAGCGGCTTGGGTTGACGGAAGAAATACAATCATCGTTCCCGATTTGCCTGTTCAGGACTTGAAAAAATTTGTTCAGCTTTTTTCTGAAATGATAACTGCACAGTTAGACGGCAACTTGATGGAAGCGATTCTAAAACCGAAAAAAACAAAAGAAAATTCCGACGCAAAAGAAATAGCTAAAACTGAAACGGAAGAAAATAAACCTGCTAAATCCGAATATCGTCGCCCGAAAATTTTTAATGGCAATTATCCTTTTGCGCCGCGAAATTCTGCGTTTGGCGCGATTGGTTTGTTGGCGGCAATCGGCAGATGGGGAAAAATGGCGGGCAAAGTTGCTTGGGCGAAAGAAGTGTTGGAATCAATCACCGGAACTGAAGAAAGTCCAAGCCGTCCGCTTTATCTCATCAGTTATGACGCAATCGAGCAAGTGCAATTTACGCATCACGTCGTCGGACTTTCGGTTTCGGGCGCACTCTCCGAAATGATTGAATCTCTGGCGCGTGAAACCAGACTTTATGCTGATATGGACGGAGATTTTCCAAATCACTATGATTCAAAATTCAAAACGAATTATGAACTTTTCGGTTTGATGGCAAACCGTTTTTTACAACTTTTCACTCAACCCGCGTTTCAAGATTTTTTGGCATTTCGGGCGGAGTATTCAACAAAAATCGAACCACTTTTTAGGGAGTATTTTATGGAAGCAAGAAAAATAAATCGTGAAATTGTGGAATCGGCGCGCGCGCTTGGGCAATGGCTCAATCGCACGGCGTATATCGTTGCCGATTCGGATGTGGAGGAAAGCGCAAACGACCGCGCTAAAAAAGTCCGTCAGGGCAAAGCAAAAATTTTAGTCGAATTTGAAAGCGCGGCGATGAGCGCGACCAGCCCGCAAGATATGCTTTACCGCATTTCAACCCGCGCCGGAAGGCTTTTGCAACGCGATATGCCAGCCGAAGCGACTAAATTTTTTGACGAAACAATGACGGAAGAATTGTCTTTTCAAAACGCTCGACAAATGCTTATTGCCTATATGCGCCTGCGTTCGACTTTTGAGAAAAGCGAAGATAAAACAAATGCAAGCGGGCAATCTGTTCCAACCATTGATGATACTTACGGAACAAGTCAGCCAACAGAAACTAATTAACAAAATTTCAAACAGGAGAAAAAATTATGGAAATCAAAGGAATACTTGTAACGCTTCTCGCGCCGATGACCGACCATATTGCCAACGGCGGCGAAAAGATTTTGGGAAACGCTTCGTCTATCAAACAACGTCCCGACGGGCGCGTTTATATTTCAGGACAAAAACAACGCCACGCGCTTTTTAGCGCAATGGAACGTCTGAATTTTTCCGACGGCGAACGCGGCGAAACCTACGTTTCAAACGGCGACGGCACGACAACGATTATCGAAAAAGATTTACGCGCCGATTTGGGCGGGTTTTTGCAAACCAAAAAGGAAAGTTATTCAGGACGCAGAACCGCGCCTTTGACTGCTACGCCAGCCGTTGCGCTTGAGCCGAGCGAAGTCGGACGTGATTTGTTGATTCGTCTGAAAGTCAACGAAAACAAAGACACTCGTGACCAAGCCTTAGCGACACGCGAATACAGTCAAGACGATATGATGCTGATGAACTTTTTTATTGACATCGGCGCGGTTAGCATCCGCAAAGATTTCACCTACGAAGGCGAAATGCACTTGCAAACAAATTACAAAAAGCACGTTGACGAAAACGAAAGAAAACGCCGTGTTAAGTTAGCTTTGGAAGCGACAAATTCTTTGACCGATTACGCCAATAACGCCCGTAATGCGACGAGCGGCGAACCGCAGAAAGTTTTAATTGTTTTCGACTCGAAATTGAGCCGCAAAGCCGCCCGTTATTTCACCGCCGAAGAAGCCGAACAGAAAAATATTTTGCGCGAACTCGAAAAACGAAACGCGGTTTATTTCTTCGGCGACGACACGGCAAACGATGGCGACAGCGTTTTTGACGCTTACGAAAAAGCCGCAAAATTCTTGGACGAAAACACTTTGTTTGACCCGAGCAGCGGCGCACAACCGATTACCACCGACGAATATGAGCAACAATCCAAAGCCTAAGCCGCTCGCCAAACCGACGGGCTTAACGCTTGAGGAACACATCGGCAATCTTTTGAAGCAAGCCGAAATCGCTTTGGAAATGCGCCCGTTCGTCGTGCGGAAATATCTCGAAATGACCGGCGAAGATTTTGCTTCGGCGGTCAAGCAAAGCGCGCGTTGGCACGATAAAGGCAAAGAACATCCTATTTGGCAAAACGCTTGTCGAAGCGATTTTGAGATTTATCAAACTTTCAGCGAAGCCGAAAAAAAATCTTTGCCCAATAGTTGGGCAAAGCATCTTCAAAAAGCGGGCATTAGACACGAATTAGCTTCACTCGAATTTATTCATCGGTTGCAAGCGAACGTTTCTGTTCCGGTTAGAGTCGCAGTTGCCGCGCATCACGGCAAACTCGGTGAGAAGAACGAACACAGATGGCAGGAATATAACGAATTTCAAAAGTTCTGGGATGAATTTTACGGACTTGGACACTCGTTTCAAACAGGCGAAAAGGAAAGTTTTGAGCAAGCAATAAAGGCGCGTTATCGCTTTGCGGGTGTTCGCGCTTGGTTGCAGATGATTGACCATCGCGCTAGCGCGTTTGAAGACGGTCAGGAATTGCCGCCGCTCGGAACTTTTTCTTATAAATTTCCTTACGAGGCAAAACGCGGTGTGCAACTCGAAGCTGAAAAAATTTGGGATGAGCCGTTTGCGATTCTTCGTGCGCCGACGGGCGCGGGAAAAACCGACGCGGCTTTGCTGTGGGCAAATCATCAAGTCGAAAAAGGACGCGCCGACCGTTTAATTGTGGCAATGCCGACGCGCTTCACGGCAAACTCGCTTTCAATTTCGACGACTGAAAAGAATTTCAAAAATCTCGGCGATGCCGGACTTTATCATTCGAGCGCGTGGTATCAGCGCATCAAAGACAAACTTCACCCGACTTGGAAAGAAAAATCTTTTATCAACAAAGAGCAAGATTTAGCCCGGAAATTAGAAACGCCTTTTACTGTAACGACGATTGACCATCTTTGTATTTCGCTGACCGGAACACGCGAAGACCATCACGCCATCTTTTTCGGATTGGCTCATTCGTGCGTCGTAATTGACGAATCTGATTTTTATGATGATTTCACACAGCAAAATATTGTTACTTTACTTCGGGTCTTGAGAATTTTGAAAGTTCCGGTTTTGCTAATGAGCGCAACCGTTCCCGAATCGGCGCGAAAAACCTTTTCTAAATCCGGTTTTACGATTGAGAAAATTCACGCTGACGAATCGGATGCGGAACGTCCGCGATGTTCGATTAAACGCTATGGCAAAGCTGAAAAGCCGAAAGAAATCGAAGAACTTCTTGAACGCGCTTTGACGCAACCAACAATCATTTATGCCAATACGGTTTCACGCGCCCAAGCCTATTATCGTTGGTTTTCCGAAAGAACTAATCCTGAAAATGTCGTTTTGTATCACAGCCGTTTTATCGAACCGCACAAAGTTATAAAAGAAAATCGTTTGCGCGAAATGTTAGGGAAAGAGGCTTGGGAAAAAGGCGACCAATACGGTATTGCAATATTGACGCAAATCGGCGAAATCAGCGTTAATATCAGCGCAGATTTGATGATTTCCGATTTATGTCCGCTCGATAGATTAGCGCAAAGAGTCGGCAGACTTTCGCGCTTTTCCGAAAACATCGGCGAACTTTTTGTTATTGAACCGCAAAGAACAAACAAAAATGGTGAAATCGAATTTTATCCCGCGCCTTACGGCTCATTTAGTCCGAACAGCGGCTGGCAAACGTCGGAAGCGTTGACGCTTTCAAACGAGTTCTTGAAAGACGGAAATTACAGCGCGAAAGATTTTGTTGATTTGGTTAATCAACTTTATCCAAGTGAATTAAAAATTGAGTCGCACGTTCGCGCAAACGTCCGCGCACTCGAAGATATGATTGTAACTAACTGGTTGATTTTACCTGCAATAAAAGTTGAGCAAGACGACGACAATGTAGAAAGCAAATGGAAATCTCGCGATGTTGCGCCGCAAACAACCGTGTTTGCTGATTATGACATTTGGTTTGACAATCAAACGACTTGTTTTGATAACCAAAGCGAGCGAAAAGAATTTGAGATACGACACGGAATTCAGTGCTATTCTTGGCAAATAAAAAGAGCAATTGAAGAAAACTGGATTGACCCGATTACATTCACAATTCGTGAAGAGGATGAGGTTTTATTTATAGTTAATTCAAGATTCTACAACCCCGAAGTTGGTCTAAATTTTCCTTTTTCAAAAACAGTAGAAGATTAAATGCGACAATTTCATCAAGCGAAACGGTCAGGCGCGTTCGACGTTTTACCGTCTCAAAGCCGGATAATTTTTTGAAAGTATGAGCGAAGATTTAAATAAAAACGAACTCATAAATTTTACGGGAACCGAAGTCGGGTATTACTTTATCTGCAAAAAGAAGCTGTGGTGGTTTCATAACGGCGTGCAGATGGAGCGGGAAAACGAGCGCGTGCAAACGGGGAGAATCGTTCACGAAAACGCTTATGCCCGCAAGAAAAAGGAAATCACGATTGACGATAAAATAGTGCTGGACTGGCAGGAAGACGGCGTGATTCACGAAGTCAAACTCTCGGACAAGATGGAAGCGGCGCACGAATTTCAACTGCTTTACTACATCTTTTATCTCAAACAAAAGGGCGTTGAAAATTTGACCGGACAGATTGATTATCCAAAACTGCGCCAGACGCGGAAAGTTGAACTAACACCGGAAAAGGAAGCCGTGTTGATTAGAGTTTTGGCGGAAATACAAACGATAATCGAACGAAAACTCGCGCCGCAAGTCGAGTTTATGAAAATCTGCAACTCGTGCGCGTATGCCGAACTTTGCTGGAGTTGAAATTCGAGTTTCAGACGGCTGAAGAGTTGCGGAGAGTTTCAGATAGCTGCGGGAAAATTAGGGGAATTTCAGACCTTTAAAAATCCAGAATCTAAAATCTAAAATCTAAAATCGAATTATGGCAAGACATTATTATCTCACGCGGGCGGGAAGATTACGGCGCAAAGACAAAACTCTGGCGTTTGAGCCGTCCGCGGAAAAAGAAGTCGAAGAAGCGGCGGAAAACGGCGCACCGTTTGAAGAATCGGAAAACGCTTTGATGCCGGCGCCGGAGTTGAGCGAAAGTTTGCTGAACTTGTTGAACGGAAACGAATTGGGCGATTTGAGTTTCGATTCTCCCGACGAGCAATTTGTAATCAAAGAAGACGAAAGCGAATCGGAAAAGCCGGTGCGAGTTACAGAACGAAGAACGATTCCCGTCGAAGACGTGGACGCTCTCTGGGTTTTCAGCGAACTCGATATAAATTCCCGCGCGCTCTGTTTCCTCTCGCAAAATAAAATTCCCGTTCATTTTTTTAATTACTACGGTTTTTACGCCGGAACATTTTACCCGCGCGAATATCTGCAAGCCGGATTCGTTTTGACCAGGCAAGTGCGGCATTACTCAAGCAAACGCCTGCGCGTTTTGATAGCCAAACAGTTTATCGATGCCGGTCTGCACAACATTATGCGTAATCTGCGTTATTACGGCTCGCGCGGCGCGAATGTGATGGCGCAAACCGAAACGCTGCAATCGGAGATTTTCCGGCTCGCTTCCGTCAAGCGGATTGACGAGCTGATGGGACTCGAAGGACGCGCCCGAACAGCTTATTACAGCGCTTTTTCCGAGATTCTCAAAGACGCGGGTGATTTTACAAAACGGGTGCGCCGCCCGCCGAACAATATGGTCAACGCCTTGATGTCATTTGCCAACGGTTTGACTTATACGGCGGTGCTGACGCAGATTTACCGCTCGCAGCTCGACCCGACCGTTTCGTTTCTGCACGAGCCGGGCTATCGCAGGTTCTCACTTGCGCTTGATTTAGCGGAAATCTTTAAACCCGTCTTAGCCGACCGCCTGTTGTTTAAAATGCTCAACACCAAACAGTTGACCGAAAAGGATTTCGCGCAAGACTTAAATTGCTGTTACCTGAAAGAATCGGGGCGTAAAAAAGTTCTTCAGGTCTGGAACGACCGCCTGCAAACGACCATCGAACATCGCCGCCTGAAGCGCAAAGTCAGTTATGAGAGATTAATCCGCCTCGAATGCTACAAACTGGTCAAGCACCTGGTTAACGACGAGCCGTATAAAGGATTCAAAGCGTGGTGGTAATCTCCAGCGAGAGCCGTTTGTAATCGAATATCAAATTTATGTATATTCTGATTGTCTATGACATCGAAGTGAAACGCGTAACAAAGGTTCACAAGTTTCTTAAACGCTACCTGCACTGGGTGCAGAATTCGGTTTTTGAAGGCGAACTGACACCGGCGCAAATCGAGGAGATGAAAAGCGGTCTGAACAAAATCATCGCTAGAGATTCCGATTCGATTCTAATGTTTGTCGCGCGGGACAAAAAATGGCTGGAAAAAGAAGTTATCGGCAAGGAACGCGGTGAAACCGGCAATGTTCTTTAAGCCGAAAAATCGTTAAAAAGTCGTCGGACGCCAATTAAAAGCCATTTATGAAATCCGAAATTGGTATCGAATATCCTTCTCCAGATACTAAATGCTACAAATAAGCCGGTTAGCCGTAGTCGTCGCAGCCCCGCCTTTTTTACATTACTGAACTACGACGACAAACAACAAAAAAATTGACGTTTATTAATGACTTACAGCTCGGTAAATGCTATATTTTTTTGCCAAAACAATTTGTCTTTTAATTGAACTACTTTGGAATTGAAACTCGTTTAGCAAGCGAATAAATGTGTCTCTTTGTAAACTTTTAATTGAACTACTTTGGAATTGAAACCCGACATAAACATTTGAGGAGGCGACTAGATTAAGTCTTTTAATTGAACTACTTTGGAATTGAAACGTTGAAAATCTGCCGATTGTATTCGGTGCGTTCTTCTTTTAATTGAACTACTTTGGAATTGAAACTTCGATGACGCGGGGATAGTCAGCATCAATCGTTTGCTTTTAATTGAACTACTTTGGAATTGAAACGATTTTGAGCGCGTTCTAGTGGAAGCGAAACAGGCGCTTTTAATTGAACTACTTTGGAATTGAAACCGTTGTATTCCCCGCCGACATAAACATTTGCGCTGCTTTTAATTGAACTACTTTGGAATTGAAACCTGCAAAAACAGGTTGATTCGCCGCCTGCTGTGCTTTTAATTGAACTACTTTGGAATTGAAACTCCGTAAGTCCGACTTCGGTTTTACAGTTTCGGCAAACTTTTAATTGAACTACTTTGGAATTGAAACTTCAGAAACCTCTTCTTTGACAGTAATATCAGGATTGCTTTTAATTGAACTACTTTGGAATTGAAACTGATAAATCAATCGGCAAAATACCGATTATTGGCGACTTTTAATTGAACTACTTTGGAATTGAAACTTTAATAACCCTGTTCGGCTAACCAGTCGGCGATTTGCTTTTAATTGAACTACTTTGGAATTGAAACAAAATAGAGATTACCCAAACTACGGTGGGCGCGGCTTTTAATTGAACTACTTTGGAATTGAAACCAAGCGTAAAGTATTCTTCGCTATACGATTTAACTTCTTTTAATTGAACTACTTTGGAATTGAAACCAGCAAATAACGGCTGGCGGTTTAATGCCGCTTCGACTTTTAATTGAACTACTTTGGAATTGAAACAAATAAAAAGCGAGACTTATGGACATTCAGCAGGCAACTTTTAATTGAACTACTTTGGAATTGAAACCTTACAAAGTTGAATTTAGTTTTGCTGAACTCGGTTACTTTTAATTGAACTACTTTGGAATTGAAACTTTCAATACTAAAACGCCGACCGTGCAAAATATGCCCTTTTAATTGAACTACTTTGGAATTGAAACGGATAAAGCTCTTCATCTGCCCGCAAAGCGTCAATTCTTTTAATTGAACTACTTTGGAATTGAAACTATTATTCGAGATTAGTCCGCCTTGACAGGGTGAGCCGCTTTTAATTGAACTACTTTGGAATTGAAACTAGCAAAACCAATTTAGCAAATTCTTATAACTATGTAACTTTTAATTGAACTACTTTGGAATTGAAACTTGAAATAACAGCTATGAATTGACGAGTGGTGAACATTCTTTTAATTGAACTACTTTGGAATTGAAACTTCCAATCATTTCTCTGTCGTGAATTAACACCTGCGACTTTTAATTGAACTACTTTGGAATTGAAACCCCTTATTTGTGGGTAGGCTATTTTTTAATTCAACTTTTAATTGAACTACTTTGGAATTGAAACAACGTTTCGGTGTCAACCTGCGCGGCTCGGATAATACTTTTAATTGAACTACTTTGGAATTGAAACTCCACTTGTCGGTCGAACTATCGCCAACTCTCACGCCGCTTTTAATTGAACTACTTTGGAATTGAAACCATTTCTTTTCTGTAATTGATAGTCAGACACAGAATTCTTTTAATTGAACTACTTTGGAATTGAAACTAAAAACTCCACGGTTGATTCATTCGCTAATACCTTGCTTTTAATTGAACTACTTTGGAATTGAAACGATTTTAGGCAGAGGTCACTGGAATAAAGCCGAAACTTTTAATTGAACTACTTTGGAATTGAAACTTTTTAGATAAGTACGCACCGCCGACATTGATTACTTTTAATTGAACTACTTTGGAATTGAAACTTTTTCTAAGATAAGGTTTCATTACCCTTGCTTTACCTTTTAATTGAACTACTTTGGAATTGAAACGATGATTGTTCCCTTATAGCAATAAGGCGGAGCTACTTTTAATTGAACTACTTTGGAATTGAAACAATGAATACACGGTGATTTGAGCCGTTTTTTCGCGCCTTTTAATTGAACTACTTTGGAATTGAAACTTTTGACGATTTGAACGGCGCGAAGCATCGCGCATCTCTTTTAATTGAACTACTTTGGAATTGAAACTGCCGAACGGCGGCTATCGTTCGCTGACAACCGCGATCTTTTAATTGAACTACTTTGGAATTGAAACTCGTCAGCGGCGTTAATGCTGTGGCGGCGGCGGTTAACTTTTAATTGAACTACTTTGGAATTGAAACTTTATTTTAACTACATTTTACTTTTGACAAAAAAACTTTTAATTGAACTACTTTGGAATTGAAACGAATGGCTACAAGTCCGACTGAAAATGACGCGAGTCCCGCTTTTAATTGAACTACTTTGGAATTGAAACTTGATTTGTTATGCTTGCCGTTGCTGAAAAAAGATGCTTTTAATTGAACTACTTTGGAATTGAAACATTGCCTGCGCCATCGCTGTAATTCTTTGCTCAAGTCTTTTAATTGAACTACTTTGGAATTGAAACACACCGTAATAAGCGTCGCCGACATCAATTGGGTTCGTCTTTTAATTGAACTACTTTGGAATTGAAACGAAGAATATAGAGATTTATTTCTCGATTCTTCGGGCGTCTTTTAATTGAACTACTTTGGAATTGAAACAAGATAACCGACTAGAGATTTCGCTTCGTCAAATAGTAAAGTTTCATCAGTTTCCTGAAGAAAACGAATGCCGTAAAATTCAACAATTATGTGTTGATGCCGCAGCAGCGTCGGGCGTGAGTAAGATAGAATTTCTTGATTGCCGGATGAGAGATTAAATTTAGCCGAGATATATTGCAGATCAGCCGGATGAAAATGTCCGGCAAAGAATCTTTGGCGGGCGCGAAAATATCCGAATTGCAAGAGAAACAAAATTTTGTTTTCGTCTGTTCGCAAAGTTTCCCACACGGATTTTAGTCCGCCCGGCAGATTGAAGAACTTTTTCCGTTCTTCGTGATTGAAAACCGGCGGCGCATCGAACCGGGCAATTTCCGAGTTACTCAAAATTTTCAAAAGCGGCATAAAATGTAAAAAATAATTACAGAATAAACGAGCGTATAAAAATATGTTTGTGGTATACAAAATATGACTGGCTATTTTATATTTTCCATTATAAAATAAATGCAGTTAAAGAGGTTTCATTTAATTATGCAAAAAACACCTAAAAACGCGCCGGACGAAGCCGGAATAAAAAAAACGATTGGCTATTTGAGAGTTTCAACTTTCGGGCAGGAACTTGAAAAAAACAAAGCCGACATTTTGACGCTTGCCAATAATAAAGACTTGGGAAAAGTTACATTCGTTGAAGAAATTATTTCGGGCAAAGTTAGCTGGCGGGATAGAAAACTAGCCGCAGTTTTGAACGAGCTTAAAAAAGGCGATTCGATTGTAGTTTCGGAACTTTCACGGCTTGGAAGAAGCATGCTCGAATGTATGGAGATTCTAAGCATTGCAACAAGTAAGGAAATAAAAATATTTTCCGTAAAGGGAAATTGGAATTTAGATAATACATTGCAAAGCAAAATTTTAGCGATGGCGTTTTCAATGGCTGGCGAAATTGAACGCGATTTAATATCTTCGAGAACAACCGAAGCATTGCGGCATAGAAAAGCGATGGGCTTGCCGATGGGTCGACCAGTTGGAAGCGGAAGCAGTAAACTTGATAAATACCGCCCCGAAATTGAAGCCCTGCTCGCCAACGGCAGTACGCAGCGTTTTGTTGCCGGACGATACGACACCACGCCGGAGAATTTAAGCGTGTGGTTAAAAAAACATAAAATTAACCGAAACGCATTGAAAGCGCAGCAGCTACAGGCGGTTTAAGTCGTTTTTATTTTTTAAGGCTTATCGCCGGCAAGGATAAAGACTAACACTTGCACTTACAGATCTTTGAACAAATCCTGCAGTGTTACTAAACACAATTACAAAATCTTCCGCTTTGTTAAGATTAACGCTAAATTTTGCAGTGGTTATTTGACCGCTATTGTAATAAGTTTGAACTGTTTGACCGTTTTTCCAATTTTCAAAGTCAAGAGCTTCCATAACTAAAACTTTTATATCGTTTTGGTTGCCGCCTTGAGCGCGAAACGCTCCGCTAATATTAATACAATTTGGACTTTTAAAACTCCAAGATCTAGCATGACCAGCATCAACAGTAAATGTTTCATTGATAAGACTAACTGAACGAGTTTGTCCAGTAACGGTTAAAGCCAAGACCGCAGAAAGTAAGATTGTTACAATTATGTTCTTCATATTTTCATTTTCTAAATAGCTTGCTTTGATGTAGTTGGAAAGATATATTATTACAATTCAAACGATTAGACAACTTTTGTTAAGAGATTACAAAACCGATTCAGAAATTAAGGTTTACTAAAAAATATATTTATGGCTAAAAGCGACTATTTTTGTGAAAATTGTAAAAAAGCAATAACTGGTAGACCTACCACACGCTTCAAATGCTATAACTGCGGTACTCTTTGTCGAAATTGCATAAAGGTTAAAACCCAGTTATTTGGTAAAAATTTAGTATATTGTGCGAGCTGTAAAGGCGATTTACTTTACTATGAGTTTAATTCTGATCGCGAACGATGGGAAAAGTCGTAGAGATTAACTTTCGAGTCTTGGACGTCCCACCGGAACGGGAAAAAGTAAATTAGACCAGTTCCGCCCTGAAATCGAAGCTCTGCTCTTAAACGGCAGCTCGCAGCGTTTTATTGCCGGACGCTACAAAACGACGGAAGCGAATTTTTCAAACTGGATGAAGAAGAATAAACTCTCATCTCCAAAAAAAATCTCAATTTTATGAAAATTCGGAAATTTGAAATTTCGGGTATTTGGATTGACACTCTCCACCTAAACCGAAACGGTTTAGGTGGAGAGTGTCAATTGACGTTATACCGCAATACGGTATAATAGAAATATGGCGATTAAGAGTTTCAAAGATAAATTAACCGAAGCCGTAAATTATGGTCAAACGAATAAACAAACTCGAAAACTCTTGCCTGCCGAATTGCACCAAAAAGCGCGGATTAAACTTGCCGTTTTGGGGGCGGCAACAAATCTGAATGATTTTCTGGAATTGAGAGGCAATAGATTTGAAGCCTTAAAGGGCGACCGCAGAGGTCAATACAGTATAAGAATTAATGACCAATACCGAATTTGTTTCGAGTGGCGCAATAATGATGCCTATGAGGTAGAAATCACTGATTATCACTAATGGAGAAATTATGAGTCATACAACCGCCGTGCATCCCGGCTTAGTTTTGCAGGATGAACTTGAAGAAATCGGCATTAGCCAATCCGCAATAGCTGTGCATATCGGAGTTTTGCCGAAAACGATAAATGAAATTTGCAAAGGCAAGCGCGGTATCAGCGCGTCAATGGCTTGGAAATTGTCACGCGCTCTCGGCGCAAGCCCGCTTTTCTGGATGAATCTGCAAACCAATTGGGAATTAGCCCAAGTCAATAACACTGTATTTAATCGGCTTGAAAAGATTACGGCTTAGAAAACGCGACAAGCAAAAAAACGGAACGGCGCATTTTCTTTCTCCGATTAGCTGCCGCGTTATTATCGAAAAGGGGAGAAAGAAATTTTGGGGACGGATTGAAGGTTTCGAGTTTTTGCCGGTAAGGAGAAACCGTTATGACTTATAATCCTAAAAAATACAGCGAGTTGCTGAGCAATACTTTGCCGGGCGTGATTGAATCTTTAGAAGAATATAACCGCATCGAAGAAATTTTTAACCGTTTGATGGACAAAGAAAATCTCGCTCCCGAAGAAGATAAACTTTTTCTTCTTTTACAAAATCTTCTGGAAGATTACGAAAAACGCACTTTGCCGCCGCTTGAAAAATCTTCGCCGCGTGAAACATTGAAATTTTTAATCGAAGAAAACCAATTGCGGCAATCGGATTTAGCGGGCATTTTCGGAGCGCAAAGCGTGGTTTCCGAAGTTCTCAAAGGAAAGCGGGAGATTACCAAAAATCAAGCCAAAGCACTGGCGGAAAAATTCAGTTTGAGAGTCGAGGCATTCATTTAAGAGCGGACGCGCGTGAAATTCAAATTCTCACTAATAGCTTACGATAGTATCAGGAGGAAATATGGCACGCGAGTTATGAATAATCCTTTTTTCTTTTATTATCGGACGCCCGACATTTTATTGACTTTTTCCTGCCTGAAAGCCTAGAATAGGAGAAAGAATACAAGCCTGAAAGGAGAGAAAAAAAGTCTTTATGAGACAATCACGACGAGAGTATTTTACAGGTATCCGGTTTCACTTATTCTTAAAATTGGCGCGTCGTTTCCGGCTTGTCGGAGTGGTTTATTTAATCGGATTTTTAACTCCCCTGATATTGGACTTGGCTTTAAGCTCCGATGGTTTATTACTCGGTTTGTCTCTGCCGTTTATGGTTTTCGTTTGGGCGTCTTTTAAGCGTTTGAATCACCGGCTCTTTCGTCATATCCGGCATTTGCATCGCGCCCGGCGCGAAACAAATATCAGGGAAGTGCCGCGCGTGTTTACCAAAGAACTCAAATTGCTGGAGCGGCTTGTCGAACGAAATATATTTTCACTGCCCGTTAGGACGTAAATTTTTATCAAATACGAACGGTAAATTAACCCAAGTTGCCAGTTATTGAATGAACGCCTTATCAATTTGATAAGCAAATAAAAACAAAGCGATTTTCAACAAGAATCCATTCAGATTAGTCGCATGAATCTTTTTCGGAAACAGTTTAGC
>JAABUN010000771.1_pt1 | contig 79227 bp, 77 predicted proteins | sample 5559311 | NCBI WGS metagenome assembly JAABUN01 (sample SAMN10711877, study PRJNA513370) | rock metagenome | isolation source: Antarctica rocks | place: Antarctica: Victoria Land, Siegfried Peak sud | reverse complement strand
GCTTGTCGTTGATCGCGTTCTCGACGCCGTCCTCCTCGCCGCCGACGACGCCGATCTCCACCTCCAGGACGATGCGTGCTCGCTGGCACTGCTCGAGCAGCTCAGCGGCGATCGTCAGGTTCTCCCCGAGAGGGATGGCCGAGCCGTCCCACATGTGCGACTGGAACAGCGGCGCCTCGCCACCGTCGACCCGCTCCTGGCTGGTCGCGATCAGCGGGCGCACGAAACCGTCGAGCATGTCCTTCGGGCAGTGATCGGTGTGCAGGGCGACCTGGACCGGATAGGCGCGAGCCACGTGGTGGGCGTACTCGGCCAGGGCGGTGGCGCCGAGGACCATGTCCTTGACGCGCCCTCCGGAGAGGAACTCCGCACCGCCGGTCGAGACCTGGACGATGCCGTCGCTCTCGGCCTCGGCAAAGCCCTGCAGCGCGGCGTTCAGGCCGTGTGACGAGGTCACGTTGATGGCCGGGTAGGCGAACGAGCCGGCCTTGGCCCGGTCGAGCATCTCGGCGTACACCTCTGGTGACGCGATCGGCATCGCTACCGCTCCTTCCGCAGGCGCTGAGTCACTGTCCCACACAACGCCGGGACCGAGCGGCACATGGAGGCCGCTCTGCTCCAGCCGAGGCAACCGGCACGGCGTCAGCGTCCGCAAGAGGATCGCGGCGAGCACTGTGGCACTGTTGCATCTTGGGCACGCGCAGCATCGAGACCTGGTGCGAGCGGCCGTCTGTGCTGGGGCGAGGCTGGCGGGATGAAGCGTCACCGCCCACCGGGATCTTCGCCGAGGACCCGGCAGCCTTCGAGGACCTCCTCGAAGGGCTTCATGGGAGCTTCAAGATCACGTCGCCCTTCATGGAGCAGCTCCTCGACGGCCTCGCATCGGTGCTGTGGAGGCTCCGGCGCATCCCCGCCATCGAGGCACTGGTGCTCCAACAGGCAGACGACATCGCTGACCGCCTGGCTGATCGCACCCGCGAGGACCTCGAAGAGATCCTTCAGGTAGAGGACTACCTCCGAGCCGGTGGCTACCCCCTCGATGAGGACCGCTACTTGGTCATGGTGACGACCATCCACAGCTGGGCCGGATGGGACTTCGGTGAGGGGCGGAACGTCGATGATCCCGCCCCCGTCACCGAGGCCGAGCGCGTGGCCCTGGTGGACCACCTCCTTCGACACCGCTGGAGCACCTGGGATCAGGCAGCCGACCACGCCTGGGCACAAGCCCAGGAACTCGAGGAGCGGACCTCCGAGATGTTGCTTCAGGCTGCCATCCATCGTGCCAAGGGCCTCCTGACCTACGAGGTTCTCTCGAAGCTCAACCGCCCCGAGGCCCACCTCGCCTGCGAACGGGACCGGCTCATCGCCCAGCTCCGAGCCGAGGAAGACCGGGCAGCTGTCGAAGCCGACCAGGAGGAAGCAGCCGAGTAGGCCACCCCGCCCACCAAGCCAAGCTCGTCGCAGCGCGAAACGAAGCTACGGCACCTGGCCACCACCTCCAGCGACCACCGGACCGGCAACCTCGATCCGGCCGTGCCAATGGAGTGAACGGCCCCAGCATGGACCTACCCGGACAAACGTGGACACCTCGCTGACCCGGGAAGTGGGAAATTTCGCCTTCCGTCGTGGGAACGCCGAGCGTGAGGCCCCCCATCAGTGCAGGCCACCAGGGTTCTGTCTCCAACCCACCAACCAACCCACCAACCAACCAACCAACCGAGCGACCGTCGCCAACCCTCCAACCACCCGGGAGTCCTCGGAGCAGGTTTCAGCCAGCTTCGGCGACGAGTTGGTGGACCCGCTGGTGGGAGAGGTTGATCATCCTGGCGATGTCGCGCTCACTGACGATGCCGCACCAACCCTGGAGCATGCGAATGGCGTCGATGGTCCGCTGCTTCACCTCGGCCTGGTTCGCCTCGAGACGGGCTCTGGCTTCCAGGAGCTTGTCGATTGGCTCCTGGTAGGAGGGGGGGAGCTGGTCGATGACGTCGAGTTCGCCTTCCTTGACGTTGAACCAAAGGCCGGCGGCCTCGCGGATGCTGGCCTGCGCCTTGAGGAAGGTACGTCCGTAGGTGTGCACCCGCTCGTCCTCCTCCAAGTGCGCAAGCCACGTACGGCCGTCATCGTCGATGCTGTAGATGGCGGTGACCCGGTGCGGTCGATGGTCGGTCATGGGAGCCAATCCTCTCCGAGGCAAGGGGCTAGGTGTCGTTGGATCGACCGAAGGGTTCCGGCCGGGATGTCGCCACCGTGGACCGGCACGACGGTCTGGCAGATGCCGCACCGGATGATCAGGTGGCCGCCCTTTTGGCGAACCTCCACGCAGCCCTTGTCAGCAAGGATCTTCCGGAGCCGCTTTGCGTTCACGAGAATAGCCTACTCGTCTAGGCATTCAAGTGGCTAGTAGCGTAGGCTGAAATCGAACCCTGCTGGGTTCAACGTCTTCGCCCGACTGACCAACCAACCCGCAGGTCAACGTGTTCGCCTTGACCTTCGACCTGGGTCGAAGCCTTACCCTCACGGTATGGGTGCAACCGGAGGTCGGCGCATCTCGGAGGTGGCGGCCGGGACCGGGTTCAGTCCATCGGCCCTGCGCTTCTACGAAGGTGCCGGCCTGGTCGAGCCCGACCGCTCACCGGCCGGCTACCGCCTCTACGACGAGCGAGCGGTAGGCCGGCTCCGCTTCATTGCCCGAGCCAAGCGCCTCGGGCTCAGCCTCGACGACATCCGCCAGCTCATCCCGGTGTGGGAGGGCGATCGGTGCGTCGAGGTGGCAGAGGTCCTCGGTGTCCGAGTCGCAGCCAAGATCGTCGAGACTCGCAGTCGCATTGCGGAGCTCGAAGCGTTTGCCGACGAGCTCCTGCGGGCCGGCACTCGTCTCACCGATGCAGTCGGCGACGGGCCGTGCGGTGACTGTGTGCCTGCGCATCGGAGCCCACCTCGGCTCCCGATGGTCCCACCGCCGACCTGCCCATCATGGAGCCGCCCACCGCCGAGCCGACGGCACTTGCCACGGTCGTTCCGGTCCCGATCGCCTGCACGTTGGGCCCTGGCGAGGTCATCGATCGCCTCGGAGACTGGCACCGGCTCGTCGCGGCCAGGGTCGCTCCACCGGTTCGCCAGGTCGACAGCAGCCCAGCAACGGTCAAGGTCCGCTTCGACCCGGATCCGGGTCTCGCTGCGGAGGCCGGTCGGCTGGCGGCGGCCGAGCACGCGTGCTGTGCGTTCGTGACCTTCACGCTCCACATCGATCGGCACGGCACCGAGCTCACTGCCTCGGTGCCCGTCGCAACTACGGCGATGCTCGACACGCTCATGGCCGGGGCAGGCTGACCGCCAGGAACGCACCCGCTCCCGTTTGACGCCGACCCTGACGTCGACGTCAGGCGCTGGTCCAGTAGCTGCGGCTTTGTTCGTCGAACGATGCGGCATCCTCGACGAAGATGGTGGAACCGGCGGCGGCGTCGGGGTCGAGGTCCCAGCAGACGCGGTACTCCGCAGTGCCTCCGTTGGTGAGCGTCGGTGCTTCGTACGAGGAGTTCTCGATCGAGGCTGCGCACTCGTACTCCTCGTACTGCCGGCCGTTGCCACCCTGGACGGTGATGGTGAGGTCGTACGCCGGATCGCCCTCCTCGGAGCCGACGTAGGTCACCGCGATGGTGGCCAGGCCGTACACGCCCTTGGTAGGTGGCTCGTTGAACTCGGAGCCACCTTGGACCTCGGCGGTGGCGTCGAGGTCGGCGGCCTTGATGGTCACCTCGAACTCGCCGACCGTGGACACGGTACCGAGCGCGAGCGGTGCGTCGACGGTGCCCTCCGGAGCGGCTGCCGTGGTGGTGGTCCTCGGAGCCGTCGTGGTGGTCTCTTCGGGCTCCTCGGTGGTTGAGGGACCGTCGTCCTCGGTGGTCGACGTGGTGCCGTCCGCCGTGGTTGGCGGGGCTGCGTCGTCGCTCAAGGTCGTGGTGGTGGCGCTGAGGGCATCGCTTCCGGCGCCGCCGGTCGCCCCGCAACCTGCCAGGGCGATCGCCGCCACTGCTCCCACTGCGATGCGTGTTCTCATCGATCTCCTCCCGGTGGGCCGCAGCGACCCGGCGAATGTCCGGCGAGGCTAGGTGGTGGCCTGCGGCGATCCATCACGGCCGAGCGGCCAGGATCTGGACCCAGGCGGTGATCACCACCAGATGACCGGTGTCGGCCACCACGTGCGGAGTGGCCCCGGCAACGTGTTCGGCCCACCAGGCGCCGTGGGCCGGCGAGACGATGCCGTCGTCGGCCCCGTACCAGCAGGTGGTGGGGGCGGTGACCGAACCGGGATCGAAGCCCCAAGGGATCACCTGGTCGGCCACGATGTCGGCCGCATCCCGCGCGCCCCGTCGAGGCAGCCGAAGCGGACCGTCTGGATCACCGCCTGCCGGACGTCGGGACGCGCCGCCATGAGCCGCTCGTCGGCCGTTCCCGCGCCAGGCCGTCAGCGCCCGAGATGTCGCTACGGCCTTTGGCGTCCCGCCACCCGATGCTGGGCCCGTCACGTTCGCTTGACCACGGCTGTGCACTGTTCGATCGGGCCCTTGCCGCAGCGCGGCGCGGCGTGGCGAGCGAGGATGGGACCGTGGACCGGGCCTTCGGCGTGGACGACGTGCTCGACGGCGCCCAACCGTGGACGGTCATGGTGCGCCGCGGCCTGCACCGTTGCTGCCCCCGATGCGGCGGCGGGAACGTCTTTCGTTCGCGCTATCACCTGGTGGATCGCTGCCCCACCTGCGGGCACCGCTTCGAGCGCGAGCCAGGCTTCTTCCTCGGCGCCTGGTTCCTCAACTTCATGCTCATCGAGGCCGTGCACTTCGTGGTGGTCATGGCCTTCATCCTGTGGAAGAGCGGCCACCCCGACGCCGGCCTGCTGATGCCCCTGGCGGTGGGGGTGGCCACCGGGGTCGTCCTGCCGATCGTCGGGTACCCCTGGTCGCAGACGGTGTGGGCCGCACTCGACCTGGCCATGACCCCACTCGAGCTGCGCGAGATCGTCGACGCCGCCGACGCGCTCGACGTCGAGCCGTCGGAGTAGACCACGGGCCATGATCCGAGCCGGCCTCCAGAAACCCGACTTCACCTGCCCCGGCGCGCCCGACGCCGAGTGCTCTGACGCCCGGGCATGAGCGCGCCGGCGGCGGGCCGGTGGGATCGCCGACGGTTCCTCGGGGCGGTGTTGGCCGCACCGTTGGTCGCGCCGCTGCTGACGGCGGGGTGCAGCCAGGACGACGGTTCGGTGAGCGGGAGCAGCGAGGACGACGACGTGGCTGGAGCGGAGGGAGCGACCGGGTCCACCAGGTACCCGTACGCGGACGGGCAGTCGCAGTTCGGCGACCTCTGGCTACCAGGGGGCGAAGGACCCCACCCGGTGGTGGTGCTGATCCACGGTGGCTTCTGGCGGGCCGGCTTCGACCTGTCGCTGATGGACGCGCTGGCCGCCGACGTGGTCGCCCACGGGTGGGCGGCGTGGAACGTCGAGTACCGCAAGGTGGGTGAGGAGGGAGGCGGCTGGCCGGGCACCTTCGTCGACGTGGCCGCAGCCGTCGACCACCTCGCCGTGCTCGGCGCCGCCGACGACTCCCGTACCGCCGTGGCACTGGACCTCGACCGGGTGGCGGTGGCCGGGCACTCCGCCGGCGGCCACCTGGCCGCGTGGACAGCTGTTCGCGACGGCCTGCCCGCGGGTGCCCCCGGTGCCGACCCGACCGTGTCGCCCGTTGCCGTGGTCAGCCAGGCCGGCGTGGTCGACCTGCGCCGGGCCGTCGACGACGACCTGGGTGGTGGCGCCGCCGTCGGGCTCATGGGCGCGTCACCCGACGACGAGCCCGACCGCTACGACCTCGGGTCGCCGATCGAACGGGTTCCGACCGGTGTGGCTGTGCGGTGCGTCCACGGTCGAGGTGACGACATCGTCCCGTTCGACCAGTCCGAGGGCTACGTCGCCGCCGCCACCGAGGCCGGCGACGAAGCTGTGCTGGCGCCCTTCGATGGTGACCACTTCCCCGTCCTCGATCCCACCCACGTCAGCTGGACCGAGACCCTCGCCTGGTTCCGCCCGTTCCTGGACGGTTGACGGCACGGGCCGGACCGGGATCAGTCGGCGGCGGTGGTGGTTGGTGGAGGAACGGTGGGGGTGGCGGGCCGAGCCTCGGCGGGGGCGGTGCGGCGCCAGATCGCCCGGCCGGGCACGAACAACACCAGGGCCAGGAGCAGCCACGGGGCCATCGAGGCCAGACCGAGGGCGATGGACCGGGCACCATCGGTGAACCGGTCGGCGGAATCGTGCCAGAGCCTGGAGAAGCCCGATCGCTCCACCGGCAAGGTGGCGGCGGCGGCCTCGTCGCCCTCCTCGCTCAGCGACACGGTGAGGGTGGAGAGGGAGGTCTGATCGTCGAGCACCTTCTGGCGGCCCTGCAGCGTCTCGATCTCGCCCTGCACGATGGCCAGGCGGTCGCGCACCGAGAGGATGTCGGGGATGTTCTCGGCTCGACCCAGCACGAGGTTGATCTGGTCGCGCTCGGCCTGGAGGGCCTTCAGGCGGGAGGCGACGTCGGTGTACTCGCCGGTCACGTCCTGGCTGTTGGTGTTCACCGCCAGCACGTCACCCACCTCGCCGACCTCGCCGACCACGGCATCGAACTGGTCGGCCGGCACGCGAAGGGTGAGTGAGCCGCGAGGCTCGTCGTCGAGGGCCGAGGTCTCGCTGGCCGATACGAACCCTCCGGCGTTGGTGGCGATGGTGCTCAGCCGGGCGGTCGCGGCATCGAACGTACCGTCGGCCACCTGTACCTGCAGGTTGCCGGTGCGGATGATCTTGGCGTCGGCGGGTGCACCGGCCAGGTCGATGGAGCTTGTCGCGAGGGTCCCGCGCTCCTCGACGCCCCCGCCGCCCGACTCGGTGCTGTCGAGCTCGCGGTCACCGTCGGTGGCCGACGCGGCAAACGTGGTGGGAGGCGACTGCTGACCGAAGGCCGGGTCGCCACCTTCCACCACGGTCGCCTCGGTCTGTCCGGACGCCGCGCCCATGCCGGCACCGCTCGCACCGTCGTCTGAGCGCGCGACGCCGGTTGGGCGCTCGCCGTAGCGCCCTCCGCCGCCGATCAGCGCCGCAGTGGCCAAGATGGCGACCACGGCACCGGCGACCACGACGACACCGGTGCGGCGGCCGAGGTGCCGGCCGGTGTCCGAGCGACGTCGAGGCAGGCGGACGGGGCGGTTGGGGCGGTTGGTTCGAGTTCCTCGGCGGACGGACATCGGGCCTCCTGGTCGCACGCTGGTTCGTACGTCGCGGCACGCAGTGCGGTGACCTACCTGTGACGACGGCCGGTCGGGGCTGGTTCCCGAACGTCGCCGAAGGAGCCGTCGCCGTAGCCTGAGGCGGCTGTGGACCGTCCCAAACCGACCGCTGAAACCTCTGGCGGCGAAGATCCCGTCGGCAACCGGCCAGGTGATCAGTCCGGCCGGGCCCGCTCGGGCGGTGACCGGTCCGGAGGTGAGCGCTGCCCGCAGTGCGACCACGAGGTCGGCGACGCCTGGCTGGTCTGCGCCTGGTGCGGCCGCCGGCTCGCGGCCCCCGCCGAGTTGGCCGAGGGCGATCGCTTGTCCGACGGGCGCTACCAGATCCTGCGGGTGATCGGCCGAGGCGGGTTCGCCATCACCTACGACGCCGGCGACCGACGCCTCCAGCGTCGCGTGGCGGTGAAGGAGCTGTTCCCCGAGTCGGCCGTGCGCCACGGGTCGCTCGTGCTCACTCCGCCGCAGGGCCGAGCCGGGTTCCGCGCCAGCCGCGAACGGTTCTTGCGCGAGGCCCGGGTACTGGCTCGTTTCACCCATCCGGGCATCGTCCGGGTCTACGAGGTCTTCGAGGAGCACGGCACCGCCTACCTCGTGATGGAGCTCCTCCACGGGCGCACCCTCATCCAGCTCCTCCAGCAGCGGAACCGGCCGTTCGGTGAGGCCGACGTGCTCGACGTCGCGGGGCGGGTGGCTGCCGCCCTGCGCCCGGTGCACGCCGCCGGCGTCTTGCACCGCGACGTGAACCCGTCGAACGTGATGATGAGCGACCACGGCCGGATCGTGGTGATCGACTTCGGCCTGGCTCGCGACTACGACGCGTCACTTACCGTGGGCATGACCCGCGTGGTCACCCCGGGCTACGCACCACTGGAGCAGTACCGGGGCGAGGGTCGCTTCGGGCCGTCGACCGACGTCTACGGGCTGGCCGCCACCTGCTACCGCCTGGCCACGGGCAAGGTGCCGACCTCGGCGATCGAGCGCGACGCTGGTGCCGTCCTGGCGTCGGCCCGTAGCATCAACCCGGCCATCTCCAAAGCGGTGAGCGACGCGATCGGCGACGGACTCGAGCTCGAGTCCACCCACCGACCCCAGGACCTCGACGCGTTCTTGGCCCGGCTCGGGGTCAGCCGCCTGCCCGACGGCCCTCGCTCGATCCTCCTCGACACCATCCCACCGGCGTCGGCGGGCGACCATGCGGGGGGCGCCCACTTCGCCCCACCATCCCAGCCCCCGTCGCCGCCGGTGCCGCGCCTCGACCGACCCGACCTCGAGACCCGACACGGACCGGGTGGCGCACCTGCGCCACAGGGAGGTGGAGTAGACCCGGAGCCGGTCACCGGCGCAACCGAGATCGTTCGGCCGCCCCCGGTCGACAGGTCGGGCGTTGCCGCTGCTGGGCTCGCGGCAGCCGGCCCCGTCGTGGCGCCTGACCACGCGGCCGCAGCCACTGCTACCGCGGCTCCCGGTCTCGGGGCGGAAGGTCTCGCGGCCGGTGACGGGGCCGGTGGCCTGTCCGCAACGTCCGAGGGGTCATCACGGGCGGGTGGAGCGGAGCTGGAGCCGGCGACCGGCGAGACCGAGATCGTGGAACGGCCGCCGGTCGGGCAGTCGGCTGCGGCTCTTGCTCCTGTTCATCCGACGGCGCAGATGGGGCCGTCAAGTACCACCGCCAGGGACGTCGATGCCACCCGCCACGATCCGTCCACCTCCGACTCGGGATCCGGCGATCCTGGCGCTGACCGGACCCAAGGCCCGGATGCCACCTGGAGTGGCGCATCGCCAAGGAGAGGTGCCGCCGCGGCGGCGCCGAGACCTGAGCACGACGGTGGCCGGACCGCGGTGGCCCGACCGCTCCTGGCTCGGTTCGTGCCGTCGCCGCAGCCGCCGTCGCCATCGCCGCTCCGGCCGTCGTCTGCACCCGAGCGGATCGTGGGGGGCCCGGCGGCGCCTCGGGTCCCCGGCGTCGTCGGACCCCACCGGCCGGGTCGCCGCAAGCTGCTACTGCCGCTCACCGCCGTCGCTCTGGCCACTGCGTCGGCAGCGCCTGTCCTCGTGATGACCGTGTTGGTGGTGGTGGTGCTCCCGCTGATCGCCACGCTGGGCGACTCCCTCGCCCACCGGCTGCGAGCCGAACACGGGGTGGCGGGACGCTGGGCCGAAAGGCGGATGGCGCCGGGCCCGCTGGCCCCGGCCCGGTTCGTGCGCAACGTGGTGGTCAGCATCGTGCGGGCCACGCCGATGATCGGGGTCGGGGCGGTGCTGCTGGCTGGCTGGTACGGGCTCGACCGCCTCACCGACGCCGGCGAGGTCCTCGACCTGACGCTGCGGGCCATCGGCCTGCTGGTGGTCGGTGTCACCGTCGCCACCGCACGCGACGGGTCCGGCCGCTTCCGCACCGGACTCGGCCTCGACCACCTGGTGGCCCGGTGGGTCCCCGAGGGCCGGACCACCGAGCGGCTGGTGGTGCTGTGGATGGTGGCCACGTTCGTGGTGGCCGGTGCGGTCTGGCTGACCCCCGACCCGTTCCCCCTCCCGTGAGGTCGACACCCCGACTGTCGATCCGCAGGTGCCAGCAGCCAGGGTCGCGAGGCGTACCCACGTGCTGGCACCTCGGCGGGATCGGCCGTCGGTGAGGGCACCCGCCTGGCTCGACGAGCTGGCGCTCCCGGTCGAGGGGCCGCCGTGGCTGGCCATGGGGCTGGGCCGCATCGTCGAGTCGGCGTGGCTCCTGCCCGACGAGCACCGCGTCGAGGAGCTGGCCGAGCGGCACCGGCTCCTGGCCGAGCGACACGACGACGTGGTGGGCACGCTGCCGGGCACCGAAGGGGCCGGGGCCGAGGTCCTGGCGTCGGTGCTGGCCTGGGAACGCCAGCACCGGCCCGATCTGGCGGGGGGTGAGCCCGTGGCCACCGACGTCCACCCGTTGGAAGCAGCGGCCCGCCGGACCCAGGAGGATCTGGCGCTCATGGTCCCGCACCCCGACGGGTACCACCTCGACGCCGCCGTGCTCTGCTTCCCCTCGCACTGGCGCCTGGCCGACAAGCTCGGTGGGAGTGCCTCCGGCATCCACGGCCCGGTACCCAACTACGCCGGAGAACTGGCCGGCAAGGTCGACCGCTTCCTCGACCGTCTGCGCCCCGAGGTGCTGGTGGCCCGCCGCAACTGGTCGGTCCACGACGACCCGGCCCTGTTCGCACCCGACCCGCCGGTCGACCCGCGCCCTGTCGTCGTCGCCGAGGTGGGCGATCGGCTCTGGCTGCGCAGCGAGCGCCAGACCTTGCGTCGCCTCCCCGAGAGCGGTGCGGTCTGCTTCACCATCCGCGTGCAACAGGTCCCCTTCGCCCGGGTGGCCGACCGCCCCGACGTGGCTGGCGCCCTGGCTGCCCGCATCACAGCCCAACCCACCGAGCTCACCGCCATGAACGGCCTCACCCCCCACCTCAGCCCCGTCCTGGCCTGGTTGGCCGATGTCACCCGAACCGCCTGAGCGAACCCGAGGTGGCAGCACCCAGGTACGGATAGCGACCCGAACTGCTGGAACCTCGACGGATCGGAGAACTCGGGCCAGCCAGGTCAGGCGCGCCCCGTAGCGTCGACGAGATGAAGGGGAACGACCCGTGGGACGCCACGGTGGTCACGCCGGTGGGCAGGGGTTGCTACACGGCGACGATCGGGCCCGAGTGGGTGCTGGCCATGGTGCCCCAAGGCGGGCTGCTGGCGGCGATCGCGGCTCGTGCCCTGGCTGTCGAGCTCCACGTCGATGGGGCCGACACCGCCCGCCCGGTCGACGGGACCACCCCCACGCCGGCCCAGCCGTTGCGGTCCATCCACGGGGTGTTCGTCAGCCCGGTGCCGGCGGGGCCGGTGGTCATCGACGTGACGGTGTTGCGCCGGGGTCGGTCCGTGTCGCAGGCCCAGGCCACCGTGCGGGCTCCCGACGCCAAGGCCGGCTTCACCGCCCTGGCCGTGTTCGGCGCACCTCGCGCCGGCTTCACGTTCACCGAGTTGGCCTACCCCGACGTGCCCGACCCCGAAGGCCAGCCCTCGTTCCGCGACCCGTTCCCGCCCGAGGCCGGCGACATCGAACGCATGTCGTTCCCGTTCTGGGAGGACGTGCTCGAAGGTCGCCCGGCGCTCGGCACCCCGTTCTGGGACCCGTCGCTGCGGGAGAAGGCCGAGAGCGCCACTTGGTTCCGCTTCGAACAGCCACCGATCGGCTCCGACGGACGCCTCGACCCGTACACCTCGCTGGTGGTGGCCGACGTGATGCCGGGCGCGGTGTTCGAGAAGGTCTCGCCAACCGAGGACCGCTGGTTCGCCCCCAGCACCGACCTCATCGTCCACCTCTTCGGCGCCGCCACCCCCGGGTGGCTGCTGGGCCACTACCGCGCCCACCTGGCCGGTGACGGCTACGCCTCGGTCGATGCTGCGGTCTGGGATCCCCGGGGCGCGGACGGCCCCGAGCTGGTGGCCTACGCCACCCAGCAGATGTTCTTCACCAGCTCCACCTGACCGACGGCGAGGTCCAGAGCAGACCGGCCGCCATCACCCGAGGGGTGACGGCGACCGGTCCGTTCACACACCACCGAACTTGTTGGCCAACCGCGTCGTTTCCAGCGCGATACGCCAACAAGTTGCGGTCCGGAAGGGCTAGAGGAGGCCCTTGTCCTCCAACCAGGCGGTGGCCACGTCGGTGGGCTCTTCCTTGTCGATGTCGGTGGCCACGTTCCAGCCGATCAGGTCCTCGGTGGTGAGCTGTTCGCTGAGCTCGTCGAGCGCCTCGGTCAACGCTGGGTCGGACACCTTGGCCGTGAAGATGGGGACGATGTTGTCGGCCGAGATCAGACCCTTGTCGTCCTCGAGGACCACGAAGTTGCCGCTGTCGATCTCGGGAGCGGTGGTCTGGTACTGGGCGGCCTGGATGTCACCCGATTCGAGGCCAGCAGCCAGCGGCGGGCCGTACTCGAGGGTCTTGACCTCCTTGAACTCCAGGCCGTAGGTGTCGCCCTGGTACCCGAGCAGGCAGTCCTCCCGCTCGATGCACTGCGCCGAGCCGCCGAACACCACCTCGTCTTGGACCGCGGACAGGTCCGAGATCTTGGTGAGGTCGTTCTCGTCCGCAAACGACTTGAGCACCACCAGGGCGTTCTTGTCCTCCGACGGCGAGTAGGCGGCCGCTTCGAGGTCCTCGGCCTTCAACGCCTCGGTGAGGCGGTCGTAGGTCTCGTCCTCATCCGGCGACGGCGTGCCGTCGGGGGCCAGGAAGGTGGCGGCGCTGCCGGTGTAGTCGATGACGATGTCGGCCTTGTCGTCGGCCAGGGCCGGGTAGACGCCCTCGCGGAACGCGCCGTCGGCGGTCTGGATCTCGACGGTGTAGCCCTTGGTCTCCAGGAACTGGCCGTAGACCTCGGTCAGGGTGACGGACTCGGCGAAGTCCTGAGGCCGCAGGCGTAGCGTCTCACCGCTGGCCGCGGGCGTTTCGCCGCCGGTGCCAGAGCCGCCTTCATCGGGTTCGCTGTCGCCGCAGGCCCCGAGGAGCAGGGCCAAGACGGCGAGCAGCAGGAGCGGGGCTCGCCAACGGGTTCGGGTGGTGGTCATGGTGGGTTCCTTCTTGGTGTCGGTGTTCGATGGTTGGGGTTGGGGGATATGGACGACAGAGGACGGCGGCGTTCAGGCCGGGGGGCGGGCCGCCAGTGCGAACGGATCGGCCACGTCGTCGACGGGCACCGGTCCGGCCCGTGTGGACGGACGGACCACCCGGCGGACGCCAGTGGGGACCAACACCTTTGACAGCAGCCACAGGGCCAGGTCGAGGGTCATGGCTGCCCCCGTGATGATCAGGGCCCCGGCCTGGACCTCGAAGATGTCGCGGTTGCCGATGCCCTGGCGGATGTAGGCCCCGAGGCCCTCGCCACCGAAGAAGGCGCCGATCACCTCGGTGGCCACCACCTGCACGGCAGCCACCCGCACGCCGGCCAGCACCACGGGCAGGGCGAGCGGCAGCTCGACGCGACCCATGATCGAGTGTTCACCCGTGCCGATGGCCCGGGCCGCCTCCACCACGTTGGCGTCGACGCCGCGCACGGCGGTGTAGGTGTTGGCGAAGATGGGCGGCAGGGCCATGGCAACGAGGGCGATCAGGACGGGCCACGGCTCGAAGCCATAGCCGTTGCGCAGCGATACCAGCACGACCACGCCGATGATGCTCACGGTGGGGATGACCCGCCCGACGTTGACCACCCACGTCGACGCCAGCTCGGCCTTGCGGTAGTGGGCCAGCACCAGCGCCAACGGCACCGCCAGGGCGACGGCGAAGGAGATGGCCGCCAGCGAGTGCCACATGGTGATCCACAGCTGCTGGGGGATCGCACCCGAGCCGGCCCGCTGCGACGAATCGCCCAGCCACTCCACCAGGTTGGTGGGATCGGCGGCCAGGACCGCCCACGACGAAGCGCCCATCACGCGGCCCGTCGGCGTGACCACGGCGTGAGGACCTTGCCGAGGCGGTCGAGGGTGAAGTCCAAGGCGATGGCCAGCAGTACCGAGAGGCCGGTGCCCAGGGTGATGAGGGTGGTGTACGACCGCTGGTAGCCGTCGAAGATCAACACGCCGAGGCCTCCGAGCTGGATGATCGACGACACCGCCACCAGGCCCACCGTGGTCACGGTGGCCACCCGGATGCCGGTCATGATCACCGGCAGGGCGAGGGGCACCTCCACCGTGACCAGGCGGCGCATGGGCGACATGCCCAGCCCGTCGGCGGCGTCGAGCACGTGGCCGGGGACGGCGTCGAGCCCGGCCACGATGTTGCGCACCAAGATCAGCAGCGTGTAGCTGGTGAGGGCGGTGACCGCAGCCGTGAAGTTGCTGGTGTAGGTGACCAGCACCGCGAACAGGGCGAAACTGGGGATGGTGTAGAGGAAGCCGGCGAAGACGGTGATCGGCGCCAGGGCCCACCGCAGCTTGCGAGCGATCAGGGCCAGCGCCGCAGAGATCACCAGGCCCAGCACCACCGGGACCACGGTGAGCTTGAGGTGCTCCACGGCGCGCTCGCGCAGGAAGCCTGGTGTCTGGTCGCGTTCGAACACGTACTCCCAGCGGATGATCGGATTGGTGGCCTGGGTGGCGGTGTCGAGCCTGTCGATGCGACCCTTGGCCCACAGGGCGAATGCGACGGCGCCGACGAGGGCCAGGCCGGCGAGCGCCCAGCGGATCGCCGATCCGCGCCGGTCGGTGTCCACCGCCGGAGCGGGCACGGGCGCGGGCGCGATCGCCGTCACCCGAGCTCCCGGCGGATGGTCTCGACGGTGACGGCTCCGAGGTAGCGGTGGTCGTCCTCCAGCACGACGGCCACCTCGGACCGGGAGTTCAAGATGACCTCGAGGGCCTGGCGCAGCGTGTTCTCGGGACCCACCACCGCCTCGGTCCGGCGCAGCTCGACGGCGGCAAGGTCGGTGGCCCCGTCGAGGTCGTCACCCCATATCCACCCGGTGAAGTCCCCCTCCACGCTGATCAGGCCGAGCCACTCCGTGCCGCCGCGGATCAGCGCGTCCTTGGCCTCCCCCACCGTGGCGGTGACCGCCACCACCGGACCCGGGTCGAGGGTGAGGTCACCCACCTGCGAGAGGCTGAGGCGCTTCAGGCTGCGCTCGGCCCCGAGGAACGCGGCCACGAAGTCGTTGGCCGGCTGCGCCAGCAGCTCGTCGGGCGCCGCGAACTGCTCCAGCACGCCGCCCACGTTGAGTACGGCCACCTTGTCGCCGAGGGTGATGGCCTCGTCGATGTCATGGGTGACGAGGACGATCGTCTTGTGCACCCGTGCCTGGAGGTCGAGGAGCTCGCGTTGGAGCCGGCCCCGCACGATGGGGTCGACGGCACCGAAGGGCTCGTCCATGAGCAGGACCGGCGGGTCGGCGGCCAGGGCCCGGGCTACGCCGACGCGTTGTTGTTGGCCGCCGGAGAGCTCCGCCGGGTACCTGGCCAACATGGCCTCTTCGAGCCCGACCAGGTCGGCCAGTTCGGCCACCCGCTCGCGGGTCCGGTCCTTGGCCCACCCCAACAGGGCGGGCACCGCCGCGATGTTCTGGGCGATCGTGCGGTGCGGAAACAGCCCCACCTGCTGGATCACGTAGCCGATGCCCCGACGGAGGTCGATGACCGACTGCTGACGAACGTCGGTGCCACCGATGGTGATGGTCCCGCCGGAGGGCTCGATGAGCCGGTTGACCATGCGCAAGGTGGTGGTCTTGCCACACCCCGACGGGCCGATGAGCACGGTGATCTCGCCCGCGCCCATGGTGACGTCGATGGGAGCCACGGCTGGGCGTTCGGCGCCCGGGAAGGTCTTGGTGACCCCGCGGAGCTCGATGGCGACCGAGGTCATCGATGGCTTCCGACGAGGGCCGGATGGGTGTTGGCCGGCGCGTCGAAGCGACGGGCGGCAGGGAGGTCGGTGGCTTCACCCTGCGAGACGCAGCTTCCGAAGTACCACCGCGCACGGCGCCGGTTGGCGCGTCGCTGGGTCTTGATGGCCGAAACCCTATCCGCCATCCACAGGGTGTCGGTGGGCAACCAACCGACGGGTGGGCCGGCGGGTGCCCGACGAAGGCACCATCAGCGGGCGCTGGTCGCCGACCGACGGCGCCGGGGGCACTCACCTCAAGGGGGTGAGGTCAGCTCCGGCCCGCGTTGGGCTTGGTACCGTGGTTGGCCTTCTTGCGGCGGGCGTTGACCTTGCGCTTATCGGTTTTCTTCGACATGAGGCTGGCGACGCTACGAGGTGGGGTGGGTGGCGGTCCAGGCGAGGAGCTCGTCGGCGGACCAGGTGTTGATGATGCGAGCGGGGTCGATGCCGTGCTCGGCGGCCTTGTCGCAGCCGTAGCCGATGAACTCCAACTGGCCGGGGGCGTGCGAGTCGGTGTCGATGCTGATCTTGCAGTCCCAGTCGAGCGCGAGGTCGAGGAGCCCGGGCGGGGGGTCCTGGCGTTCGGGACGGCAGTTGATCTCGACGGCGGTGTCGAAGCGGGCGCACGCCGCAAACACGATGTCGGGGTCGAAGGTGGCCTCGGGCCGCACGACCACCTGGTCGGCACCGAATCCCTTGACCTTGCGACCGGTGCAGTGGCCGAGCACGTCAACGTGGGGGCTGGCGATGGCCAGCACCATGCGCTCGGTCATCTCCCGGCGCTCCATCTTGAGCTTCGAATGGACCGAGGCCACCACCAGGTCGAGTTGGCCCAGCAGGTCGAGATCCTGGTCGAGCCCGCCGTCGGCGAGGATGTCGACCTCGATCCCGGTCAGGATGCGGAACGGGGCCAGCTCTGCGTTGAGCGCGGCGATCTCGTCGAGCTGGGCCAGCAAGCGCTCCCGGTCGAGGCCGTGGGCCACGGTTAGGCGGGGTGAGTGGTCGGTCACCACCAGGTACTCGTGGCCCAGGGCCATGGCGGCACGGGCCATGGTCTCCACCGATGCGCCGCCATCGCTCCACGTGGAGTGGCTGTGCAGGTCGCCCTTGATCGCCGCCCGGATGGGTGCGCCGCCGCCGAGGGGGATCTGGGTGGTGGCCTCCAGGTCGGTGATGCGGGCGGGCACGTCGCCGGCGGCCGCCTCGGTGATGACGGTGGCCGTGCTGGTGCCGATGCCGGCCAACTCGGTGAGGGTGCCGTCGGCCAGGCGCCGATCGAGCTCGCCGCCGGGCAGCTCGCGCAAGATGTCGGCTGCCTTGAGGAACGCGGCCGTCTTCTGCGACGGCACCATCCCCCGGTCCTGCAGGTACGCCACCCGCTCCAACGCTTCGATCGGCTCCATCGGCGCCGAGGGTACCCGTGCGCTGCTCCGATCCTGGCGCGGCAGGGAGACGGCTCCAGGCCCGGAGCTACCGTCGCCGCATGACCAGGTTCCGGGCCATCGCCACCGACCTCGACGGAACCCTGCTGCGCAGCGACAAGACCGTGTCGGTCCGCACCCGGGAGGCAGTCCACGCAGCCGAGGACGCCGGGCTGCTGGTGGTCATCGCCACCGGACGACCACCGCGGTGGATCCCGCCGGTCATCGAGGAGCTGGGCGAACGGGGTCTGGTCGTCTGCGCCAACGGGGCCTCGGTGTACGACCCCGCCCGTCACGAGCTGGTGAGCCGGACCGAGCTGGCGCCCGACGTGGTGCGAGAGGTGATCGACGACCTGTCGGCGGCGTTCGCCGAAGCCGTGTTCGGCGTGGAGCAGGGGTTCGACTTCGCTGTCGACGAGGCCATCGGCCGTGACATCCGCACCCGCTTCCAGGCCGACGCCACCACCACGGCAACCGGCCCGGAGCTTCTCGGCAGCTGGCGGCCCGAGGGCCTCCGCGTGGGTCCGGTGCGCTCGTTCCTCGACCGACCGGTCACCAAGCTGGTGGTACGCCTGCCCAGTCCGGCCCCCGACGGCACCGCGGCGCGAGCTCGGGAGGTGGTGGGCTCCCGCGCCACGGTGACGCACTCCACCAGCGAGGCGTTCCTGGAGATCTCCCACCCGTCGGTGCACAAGGCGTCCGCGGTGGAGCGGTTGCTGGAGGAGTCCGGCATCGCCCCGGCTGAGGTGGCGGCGTTCGGCGACATGCCCAACGACCTGGAGCTCATCTGCTGGGCCGGACTCGGCGTGGCCGTGGCCAACGCCCACCCCCGGTTGTTGGAAGCCGCCGACGAGGTCACCACCTCGAATGACGACGACGGTGTGGCCCTCGTCATCGAGCGCATCCTCACCGACCTCGCCTGAGCGGGAGTCACCGTTCTGCCGACGGACGTGAAGCCCTGGGTCGTCGTTTCCCCGGCAGTACCGAGCGTCAGCCGTTCTGCCGGCGGAGGTGACAGCCACGGGTGGTCGTTCCCCGGCAGAAGTGACAGGACCCTGGCAGCTGCGGTCCGACGGGCTGGGACCGGCGATGGGACCGGCCGGTAGCGTGGCCCGCCGATGGAACGCTTCGGGTTCGTAGGGCTCCCCAACTCGGGCAAGTCGTCGCTCTACAACGCCCTCGCCGGCGGTGGCGCGCTGGCCGCCCCCTACGCCTTTGCCACCACCGACCCGAACGTGGGCGTGGCCAAGGTCCCCGACCGCCGCCTCGACGCCCTGGCGGAGATGTCGGCGTCGAAGAAGGTCGTCCCGGCCAGCGTGCAGTTCGTCGACATCGGCGGCCTGGTGGAGGGGGCCAGCACCGGTGAGGGCCTGGGCAACCAGTTCCTGGCCCACATCCGCGAGGTCGACACCGTCGTGTACCTGCTGCGGGCGTTCGTCGACGCCGACGTGCCCGGGCCCGACGATCCGCTGGAGTGCCTGCGGGTGCTGGAGATCGAGCTGGCCCTGGCCGACCTGGAGACGGTCGAGGCCCGGGTCGAGAAGCGCCGCAAGGCGGCCAAGCAGGACAAGGGCCTGACCCCTCTCGTGGAGGCGCTCGACGCCGCCCAGGCTCTGCTGGCCGAGGGGACGCCGATCTATCGAGGCACGCTCACCGCAGAGGAGCGCACTGCGCTGCGCGAGGAGTTCCTCCTCACCAACAAGCCGGTGCTGGCGTTGGTCAACGTGGGGGAGGGCGATACCGAACGCATCGCCGAGATCATCGCCCCGGTGGAGGCGGAGCTGGGCGACCAGGCCGAGGTGATCGGCATGTGCGTGCAGCTCGAAGCGGAGGCGGCCCAGTTCACCGGCACCGAGCGCACCGAGATGCTCGAGGCCCTCGGCCTGGGCGAAGGTGGTCTCGAGCGGTTCATCCACGCCGCCTACCACCTGATGGGTCTGCGCACCTTCCTCACCACCGGCGAGAAGGAGAGCCGGGCGTGGACGTTCCGGGCCGGCTCCCGTGCACCGCAGACCGCCGGGCGCATCCACACCGACTTCGAGCGTGGCTTCATCCGGGCCGAGGCCATCGCCTGGGACGAGCTGCTCGAGATCGGCTCGTGGTCCAAGGCCCGAGACGTCGGCAAGTTGCGCGTCGAGGGCAAGGACTACGTGGTGGCCGACGGCGACGTGCTCGAGTTCCGCTTCAACGTCTGACGAGTGGGGGACCGTGGCCTGGTTGCTGCGCGACGGGGAGGTGCTGACCAGCCTGGAGGTGGCGTCGTCACGGCGCGACCGCAACCGGGGGCTGCTCGGTCGCCACGGCCTGGAGGGAGCCCTGCTGATCGAACGGGCCCGGTCGGTCCACTCGGTCGGCATGCGCTTCGCCATCGACGTCGCCTTCTGCGACGCCGACCTGGGGGTGGTGCGCACCCTCCACCTCCGACCTCAGCGCGTCACCGTTCCGGTGCTTCGGGCCACCCAGGTGATCGAGGCCGAGGCCGGTATGTTCGCCCGGTGGAGCCTCCGCCCGGGTGATCACCTCGAGGTCCGGCCGTGACCAGGCCCTCGACCGACCACGACGGGGTGCCTGACGCGGCCGATGTCGCCGTGGCGACCAACCCCGGACCGTCGGCTGTGCCCCTCGGTGGCGGCCGCCTGGTGTTGGTGGGCACGCCCATAGGCAACCTCGGCGACCTGACCCCCCGGGCCGTCGAGGCCCTGGCCGCGGCCGATGTGGTGTGCTGCGAGGACACCCGCCGCACCGGGCGACTGTTGCAGCACGCCGGTGTCCGAGCACCGGCGCTGCGGGTGGTCAACGACCACACCGAGGAGAGAGCGGTGGCCGACGTGCTGGACCGCCTCGGTCGTGGCGAACGGGTCGTCGTGGTGAGCGACGCCGGCATGCCCGGGATCTCCGATCCCGGGGAGCGGCTGGTGGCAGCCGCGGTTGAGGCCGGATTCGCCGTGGAGGTCGTTCCCGGTCCCTCGGCTGCGGTCACTGCGTTGGTGGCCAGTGGCTTGCCGACGGGGCGGTTCGTCTTCGAGGGGTTCCTTCCCCGCAAGGGTTCCGGCCGTAGCGAACGACTGGCGGCGTTGGCCGCCGAGCGTCGCACCGTGGTGCTGTACGAGGCTCCGCACCGGGTGGCCCGCACCCTGGCCGACCTGGCGGTGGCCTGCGGCAAGGAGCGTCGGGTGGTGCTGGCCCGAGAGCTGACCAAGCTCCACGAGGAGACCTTTCGCGGTTCGCTGGTCGAGGCCGTGGCCCGGGTGGCCGACGTCGACCCGCGTGGCGAGTACGTGCTGGTGCTCGACGGCGCGCCGGTCACGGCGCCGGTCACCGACCAGGTGCTCGCCGACGCCCTGGCCCAGGCCCGCTCAGGTGGCGCCAGCACCCGCGACGCCGTTGCTGCGGTGGTCGACCAGTTCGGTGTGGCCAAGCGTCGGGTCTACGACCTGGCCAACGGCTGAGCGCCCGACCAGTGGTCGTCGCCGATCCCTCTGCCGAGCTGCTCGGGCTGGTCCGCGCCATGGGCGACCCGGCACCGTCGGAAGCGACGGCGACCGACCAACGGGCTGCCCTGCTGGTTCGCCGGCGCTTCGGCCTCGCCCTCCCACCGCCGTTCGTCGGCCCGCCAGCCGCCGACCAGCCCATCCGACCGGCCACGGCGGTGGACGGCGTTGCCATCGCTGCGGTGAAGTGGCGGGTGTTCGGCACCACCTACCGAGTCGGTGTGCTGCCCGCTGCGTTCCTCGACCGCCGGGAGGTGGCTCCGCCGGCATCGTTCTGGACCGGGCGGGCCATGGTCCCGCCCAGCCGCCGCCACCGGCTCCTGGTATGGGGCCGGCCCGGCTCGGTGTTCGGCTACGCCGACTGCGGCCCCGTCCACCCCGACGAGGCGTCACCGGCGTCGCCCGAGGCCGGTGAGGTCTTTGAGCTCTACGTCGACCCCACCGCACAGGGCGTCGGCGGAGGCACGCAGCTCCTGGCTGCGGCCGAGGCATGGTTGGGTGGCGTGGGCTACGACCGCCTCGAGCTCTCGACGCTGGCCAGCAACCGCCGGGCCCAGGCGTTCTACGAGCGTCACGGCTGGTCGGCGACCGGCTCCGTGGCCCATGTCGACCCCGACGACGCCGCCTTCGACGAACTGCGGTACGCCCGCACCGGTGCAGGGTCCCAGCCGTAGGCTCGCCGACAGTGGACGACGACCGTGACCTCCGGGCGACGTACGACCCTGCGACCCTGGCGGCCCTCGACTCCTGGGCCCAGGCGCCCGAACCCGACGAACGGCCCCTCCCGTCCCGAGTGGTCCGCTGGAGCCGGCGGTCGGCCATGGGTGCGGTGCTCACCGGCATGGCGCTGGGGCTCCAGGAGGTGCTGGAGCCCAAGAAGGACTCCGCCATCGTCATCGAGGTCGATGCCGACGGTGAACCGCATGACCTACCGATCCGCCTGCTGCTCGACCCCGACGACCCGAGGGGCAGCCTCTGCATCGTCCGCCGCGACCCGCCGCCCCCCATGGTCTGAGCGGTTCGGGCCCACGGTTCTCAAACCGGCTCGGCATCGGGAGCGAAAGGAACCCTGTCGACCTGAAGCCGAGGCCGTTGCCCGTGTTCGGCGTCCGACGGTCTCCGCATAGATGCTTGCATTGGGCCGTTTGGCCCATGACGGCGGTCGCCCCTGGGTGTTTCATGGAGTCCAGCGGGAGTGCTTTGGCGCCGACGCACTGCATCGAAAGGTGTGGGGGGAGGTTTCTGGCCCACGTTCGGGGGGAGCGTCGGTCGGAAACGGAATGGGGATTGCCGGTTCCACCGGCACTCCCCATTCCGCGTCCGGGACCGACTTCGGCGCCCAGGCAGACACCACTAGCGTGTCGCCCGGTCCTCACCAAGGAGCACGCGTGCCCGTCATCCCGATCCGTCGTCACCGCCTCGTGGCATCGGTTGCCGTGGCCGCGATGGGCCTCGGCCTGCTCGCCGGGTGTGCCGGGCAGAGCACGCCGGACAGCTACAGCGACTCGGTCGAACGGAACTTCCTGCAGGGGTGCACCGAGACCGCCAAAAAGGACGGTGCCAGCTTCGACGCGGTGAGCTACTGCCAGTGCGCCTACGACGAGCTCAGCGGCGACGGGGGGGTCGAGTTCGGTGAGTTCAAGGAGGTCAACGAGGACCAGGTCGAAGACCCCGGCCCCCTGCCGGCCTCGTTCACCCGGGTCTTCGACCGGTGTCAGGACGAGACCGGCGCGACCACGCCGACGACCGAGAGCACGACTGACGGCTCCGCACCGGACGAGGACAGCACCACCAGCACCACCGAGGGCTGATCGCTGTTCAGCTCAGCACGACGGCGAGCGCTCTGATGCGTCGGTCGAGGGTACTGGTGCCACGGGCTCGTCTGACCATTCCGGCGGGCGGGCACATCAGTACGGTTGTGCCGTGATCGGTCCAAAGCCCGTCCGTCGAGCCAGGGGATCACGAGCCGACCCACCTCGGCCGGGTCCGACGCCGCAATCGGCCTTGAGACCTGCGGACCTAGGAGTGTCCCGATGACGATCGTCGAAACGAGGATCGAGCCGCGCCGGCCCGCCGGTCAGGAGGATCCGAGCCGGCGGACGGCCCGCGTGACCCTCGCGGCGGTCGGTTTGGGAATCCTGTGGAGGCTGGGCCAGTGGTGGTCGAACCCATCGCTGTGGTTGGACGAAGCCTCGATCGCCGAGAACATCATCGGCCGCAGCTACGGCGGGTTGGCTCAACCGCTGAGCTTCGAACAAGGCGCCCCCATTGGTTGGTTGTGGATCGAACGAACCGCGTCGCTGGTGTTCGGCGACACCGAGAGGGCGCTGCGCCTCTGGCCGCTCCTGGCCGGAATTGCAACCGTGTTCGTGGCCTGGGCCCTGGCCCGGCGCCTGCTCGGCCCCGTGGCCACTGCCGCCTACGTGGCCATGATGGCGCTGTGGCCGGTCCTGGTGCAGTACAGCGGCGAGCTCAAGCAGTACTCGACCGACACCCTCGCCTCGGCGCTCATCCTCCTGCTCGGCGTCCGGGTGGTCCGGCGGGAGAACCGAGCCCGCCTGCACCTCGCCGTCGCCGGAACTGCCTTGTTGTGGCTATCGCTCCCCGCGGCCATCTGCCTGGCGGGGGTCGGGATGTTCCTGGGGATCGACGACCTGAGGCGCCGAGACCGAGCCGGCATCAAGGCCGACCTCCTCACTGCGCTCGCGTGGTCGGCCATGCTCGCCGTGCTGTGGAAGGTGGCGCTGGCCGAACTGTCGCAGTCGGTGCTGGCCGACGGTTGGAAGAACGGGTACGCCCCGAGCCTGGCCCGACCCCTCTCCTGGATGCAGTTCGTCCGCCATGAGACCCTCGCATTGTTCGGTGTCGGTGCGATGTGGTTGCGCCTGGCCCTGAGCGTCCTGCTTGTCATCGGCGCACTACGGCTGGCCCGACGGGCGCCCGGCAACTTCGCCCTGCTGGCCTCTCTGCCGGCCGTGGCACTGATCGCCTCCCACCTCAAGCGCTACCCCTACATCGGAGACCGGCCCGCGCTCTACCTCCTGCCCGTGTTCTTCCTGTGGATCGCAGCCGCCATCCCTGAACCGGGCGGCCCGGTCGAACCGGAGGCCCGGAACGAGCCGAACGGGCGTGCCGATGAAGACCGACCGCCCCCGGTGGCCGCCGGAGGCCGAAAGCGTGAGACCGCCCTGACGGCCGCGGTCGTGGCGACCCTGGTGGTGATCGGGACCTACACCACGGCCGACGCATGGTGGCTGGTCAACCCCTTGGCCACCCGTCATGAGGCCCGTCCCCTGCTCAGCCGCCTCGCCGCCGCCGACGACGGTCGCACGCCCGTCTACCTGTACCGGTTCTCCGGCACGGCCTACCGCTACTACGGCCGACGCTTCGATCTCCCGACGCCGGAGGCCGCCTTCCGCCTAGCCGACGCCGACCGACGCGACCCGGCAGTCAGTACGAACTCGGCGTGTCGGGGACCGCTCCGGCTAGACCGATCTCGTCGGATCTGGGTGGTCTACACCTTCCCCGACCCCTTGTTTCCCGGTGACTTCGGACGCCGGATCAACCTCCTCCGGCCGCTCGGTACCGTGCGCCGCACTCTGCGCGAACACGGCGCCATCGCCATGGAGTTGGACCCGGCCCCCGGCGTGGCCGGCCAGTTCTGTCGCCTCTCTCCCGTCTCGGAGGGCATCACGTCACCGAGCGGAGGCGCCTAAGCACCATTCCCCGACTGGCCCCATCGCCTCGCCGCGTCAGCTGAGGATCGGTGGTCGCGGCGTCTGTGTCGGTGCCAGCCGAACTCCATCTCCCGCCGAGAGCTGACGGGACAGCCAGCGCCAAGCCGGGCGTCCTCTCGTGGGTAGCGGGTCCGATACGTCGACTCAGCTGGTGGCGGGTTCGGACGCGTCGGGTGTGGGCGACGAGGCCACCGCTTGGTCGGCCGAGGGAGCGGTGGGGGCGGCGGCCGCCTTCGTGTTGGCCTCAGCCGGGACTGGTGCTGCCTTCTTCTTCTTCGGTGGCGGAGGAGGCATCAGTTTGGGGAAGGCGATCGCCGATTCGGGCCAGCGGTTTCGGCTGACCCGCGAAAGGCGGTCCATGAGGGCGATGGCGGCCGGGTCTTCCTCGGCCGGCTTGACCTGGACGACGCCGGCAGCAGCCATGCGGGTCATCACCTCACGACCGAGCTCGGTGCGGACGACCGTCAGGGTCCAGTCGTTGAACTTGCCGATGCCGCCGGTGGAGATGTCGGCGTGCTCGGCGGCGAAGTCCGGGCACTGGTTGCAGCCCTCGCGGGTCCAGGCGTGACATTCCTTGAGCGGCACCTCGTGGTAGCCGCCGTCGTGGGTCCACAGCTGGAACACACCTTTGATGTTCATCTTCTTGATGGTGTGGCGGGCGATGCCGTACTTGGCGTCGAAGAGCTCGTCGAAGATGCGGTCGTCGAACGTCTTCGAGCAGAGCAGGCCGATGTTGAACTTCACCGGCTTGCCGACCTTGCCGATCTTGCGGCTCCACATCACCGGTGACGCCGACGTCTGGCAGCCCATGCCCACCAGGGCCAGGTTCTCGAGGCCCTTCTCCTGCGCTTCGTCGTAGGCCAGCCAGTTGGCGGAGTACGTGTAGCGGCTCCCGGCGGCGGCCAGGACCTCCTCGGCGTTGGTGGCCACACCCGGCTTCGCCCGCCACGTGGACCCGTCGCCCTCGAGGTAGGAGACCAGGGCGCCGTCGATGTAGCCCTCGTCGAGCAGCCAGATGAGGATGGCCGACACCAGCCCGCCGTCCTGGCCCAGCTCGTGCACGTGGTCGTCCGACGCCCGCACCAGGATGGTCTGCTCGGCGATGCCGTGGAGCTCGTCGATCTCGCGCACCCGACCGAAGAGGTGCTCATCGGCGGTGGGCTCCCAGTCGCGGAAGCGGGGACAGGCCCGGGTGCACGAGGTGCAGCCCTTCTGGCCGTGGATGCAGTCGCCCGGGCCCAGGTCGTCGTCCTCGAGGTGGAAGGGCTTGTAGCCGCCCTCGCGGTGCTCGTAGCCGATCACGTCGTGGGGGCAGGCGATGACGCAGGCCGAGCAGCCGGTGCAGAGCCCAGAGGTGATGACCTCCTCGAAGAGCTCCTTCCACTGGTGGGTCCAGCGCCCCTCTTCGCGGGTGAGGACCGGTTCGACCAGGGGGGGCTCGGTCACCGTCATGGTCGGCATCGTAGGTCCGCAGCCTGGGTGGCACGAGCCTTGACCGTGGGGTCAAGATGGGCGGATGGATCTGAGCTACCCGCCTGAGGCCGAAGCGTTTCGCACCGAGATCCGGGCCTGGCTGACCGACAACCTCCCGGCCGGGTGGTTCGACGACGGGTTCGATCAGACGTCCGGGGAGAAGAAGGCGTTCAACGAGGCGTGGCCGGCCAAGCTCTACGGCGGCGGCTGGATCTGCGCAGCGTGGCCCACCGAGTACGGCGGCAAGGGCCTCTCCACCATGGAGAACGTGGTCCTGGCCGAGGAGTTCGCCCGGGCCAAGGCACCGCTGCGGGCCGACTTCTTCGGCGACACCCTGGTCGGGCCCACCATCCTCCAGCACGGCACGGAGGAGCAGAAGCAGGCGTTCCTGCCCAAGATCATGAAGGGCGAGATGGCGTGGTGCCAGGGCTTCTCCGAGCCCGACTCGGGCTCGGACCTGGCCTCGCTCAAGACCACGGCGGTGCTCGACGGCGACGAGTGGGTCATCAACGGCCAGAAGGTGTGGACCACCCAAGCCCAGTTCGCCGACTACTGCTTCCTCCTGGCCCGCACCGACCCGAACGTCAAGAAGCAGGCCGGCATCTCCTACCTGTTGGTGCCGATGAAACAGGACGGCATCGAGGTGCGCGGCATCACCCAGCCCGACGGCACCGCCGAGTTCAACGAGGTCTTCTTCACCGACGCCCGCTGCCCGAAGGCCAACGTGGTCGGCGGGGTCAACGGGGGTTGGACGGTGGCCAACAGCACCCTGTCGCACGAGCGCGGCATGTCGGCCACCACCGGCTACCGCCGCTTCGAGCAGGAGTACGACCTCATGGTGACCGCGGCCCGGGCCAACGCGAAGCTCGACGACCCGGTCATCCGCCAGGGCCTGGCCCGCTACTTCTCCAAGATCCAGATCCTGCGCATCAACGGCCTCCGCAGCCTGACGCAGACCCTCAACGGCACCAAGGACATGGGCGTGGTGTCGCTCGGGCTCACCAACAAGATGTTCTGGTCGGAGATGCACCGCGACGCCATGGAGCTGGCCCTCGACATCTTCGGCGCCGCCTCGATGCTGGTGGATACCGCTCCCGACTCGGGTACGTGGCCCGCGGTCATGCGGGGCAAGGGGCGAGACGGCTACCAGCCCAGCGGCATGGTGTCGGCCTTCTTCTTCTCCCGTTCCGAGACCATCTGGGGCGGCACCGCCGAGATCCAACGCAACATCGTGGGAGAGAAGTTCCTCGGCCTGCCCCGCGAGCCCAAGATCGAGTCGACCAAGAGCTGAGGTCCGAGCCAGCAGCGAACTTCGGGTAGGAGCGCGCTGTTTCGGCGCGCTGGCACCCGAAGTTCACTCTGGCGGGGGACGGTCGTGAGTCTGGGACCTAAGGGAACGGTCCCCGACGACTCGCACCATGACCCGTGGGCGACCGCCCCTCACCGTTAGCGTGGTTCGTTCATGTCGTCGGAGCTCCCCTTGATCGTCGAGGTGGCGCGCCCGCCCCGGCGGACGTGGGCTCAGCGGCTGCTGCTCACCGTTGGCGTGGTCTGCACGGTCCTTGCCGTGGCCGGGGCCTCGGTGGTGGGGTGGGGTGCCTGGAAGCTTCGCTCGATCGACCGCACCGACGTGGCCCTCGACGCATTGTTGGCCGGCGGCCCGGCCAACTACCTGATCGTCGGCTCTGACACGCGTGCCGGTGGTGACCCGATCGACTCGTCCGCCGACGCCAGCCGGGCCCCACTCGCCGACACCCTCATGTTGGTGCGCATCGACCCGGCGACATCGGAGGCCAGGGTGCTGTCGCTGCCTCGCGACCTGTGGATCGACCTTCCCTCGACCGGTGAGAAGGGCCGCGTCAACGCCGCCTACGTCCGCGGGCCCCAGGAGCTCGTCGACACGCTGCGCAGCGAGCTGGACGTGGAGATCAACCATTACGTCGAGGTCGACTTCCGTGGGTTCCAGGAGATCGTGACGGCCGTCGACGGTGTGCCCATGTGGTTCGACCGGGCCATGCGGGACCGCAACAGCGGGCTCGACGTGCTTCACCCTGGCTGCGTGGTGCTCGACGGGAGGGGCGCGCTGGCCTTTGCCCGGGCGCGCCACCTGGAGTACTTCGAGGACGGCGGCTTCACCGACGACGGCACCGGCGACCTGGGCCGCATCTCCCGCCAGCAGCTGTTCCTCCGGCGGGTGATCGACCGAGCCCGGGTGAAGGGGGTCAGCAACCCCCTCATCCTGAAGCGGTTGGTCGACGTGGGTGTAGCCAACGTGACCATCGACGACGAGCTCTCGGTCACCGAGTTGGCGGCCCTCGGTCGGCAGTTCTCGTCCTTCGACTCGGCAGCCCTGCAGACCTACACCTTGCCCAACATCCCTCGCACGACCGACGGCGGCGCCCAGATCGTCGAGCTCGACCCTGCGGCTGCCGAGCCGATCCTCGACCTGTTCCGTGACGTACCGCCGGCCGATGTGGATGGGTCCTCCTCAACCATCGACGCCGATTCGCTGCCGGCGCCGTCGGAGGTGGCCATCACCGTGCTCAACAGCTCCGGACAGCAGGGGCTCGCCCTCCGGGCGGCCGACGACCTGGTGGCGGTCGGCTTCGAGGTCGACCACTTCGGCAACGGCGACGAGCTCGACCACTCGAGCGAGGCCTCCAGTGTGGTCCGCCACGCTCCCGGCTCCGAGGACGAGGCCCGCGCTACGGCAGCACAGGTCGAGGGCAGGGTCGACGTGGAAGAGGACCCGACGCTCGACGAGGGCGAGGTCGTCCTGTTCCTGGGCGCCGACTTTGTCGGAATCGACCCGGTGACGGCGACCGACGGCCCCGCCTCGCGCACCGGGGTAGATGACCCGGCCGACCCCACGGAGTCGACGACCACGGTTGCCGCGGCAGCGACCACGCAGCCCCCGCAGGCCGAGACGGTGGGAATGTCGCCCCTCGGCGCACCGCCCGCCAACCGCTCCTGCAGCTGAATCCCAACCAGCGGCGCCGACCCCAGTGGAGCCGGCGCGTGGTGCCCTCGGGGCGATTCGAACGCCCGCACACGCCTCCGGAGGGCGATGCTCTATCCCCTGAGCTACGAGGGCAGGCGCTCACCCTAGATCGTGCCGAGGAAGCGCCCAACATGGCTTCTGAGCGTTTGGCCGTCTCGATCAGGTGCCGAACGGGATGGCCCACCTCGGTAACATCGCCGCCATGGCGCCGACGGTCGTGCTGGTGGTCGACGACGACCCGGTCATCTTGAAGCAGCTCACCGTCAACTTCGAGCTCGAGGGCTACGAGGTGTGCTCGGCCACCCAGGGTGCCGAAGCCCTGCAGGTGGTTCGCGACCGACGGCCCGACGTGGTGGTGAGCGACATCATGATGCCGGTGGTGAGCGGCATCGACCGGGTGGTGGCCATTCGGTCCGCCCCCGACCTCGACGCCATCCCGGTCCTGCTGCTCTCGGCCAAGGCCCAGGCCGCCGACATCCGCGCCGGCCTCGACGCCGGCGCCGCCGACTACGTCACCAAGCCGTTCGAGCCCCTCGACCTGGTCTCCCGGGTCGAGGCCGTGCTCGGCCGCTGACCCGCCCGCCTCCACCTCGTTCGGGAAGGACGCCCTGACTGTGATCCGCGACGACCTCGCTTCGGCCGTACACGACTCCCTGGCGGCGCTGGGCGTGGACCCGCTACCCGAGCGCGTGTCGTTGGAACGTCCGGCGCGGCCTGAGCACGGCGACTGGTCCACCAACGTGGCCCTCGCCGTCGCCAAGAGGGCCGGTCGCAACCCGCGTGAGCTGGCCACCCAGCTGGTCGACCACCTACGCGCCGCGCCGCCGGCGCACGTCACCGAGGTCGAGCTGGCAGGACCTGGCTTCGTCAACTTCCGCCTGGCCCCCGCCTGGCTGCACGACGTCCTCACCGACGTCGTGGAGCGCGGCGTCGACGGCTACGCCGCGCCCGATCTCGGCCACGGCATCATCGTCAACGTGGAGTTCGTGTCGGCGAATCCCACCGGGCCCGTCCACGCCGGCCACGCCCGGGGCGCAGCCCACGGCGATGCCCTGGCCCGGCTGCTGGAGCGCACCGGACACGTCGTCACCCGCGAGTTCTACGTCAACGATCGCGGGGTGCAGATGGAGAAGTTCGGTGCGTCCCTCGCCGCGCGCAAGGCTGGCAAAGCGCTGCCCGAGGACGGGTACCGAGGCGAGTACGTGACCGAGTGGGCCGAGGCCATGCCCGACGGCGTCGATCCGGTGGCGTGGGGCGAGGACCGGTCGCTCGCCGATCAGGAGGAGGCGTTGGATGCCTTTGGCGTCCACTTCGACCGGTGGTTCCGAGAGCTGGCCATGGTGGAGAACGGCGCCATCGACGCCACCCTGGCCGAGCTCTTGGACCGGGGCGCGGCTTACGTCGACGACGGTGCCACCTGGCTGCGCTCCACCGACCACGGCGACGACAAGGACCGGGTGCTGGTCAAGAGCGACGGCGAGTACACCTACCTGCTGCCCGACATCGCCTACCACCGCGACAAGTTCTCCCGGGCGACCAAGCTCATCAACGTGTGGGGCGCCGACCACCACGGCTACGTGGTGCGGATGAAGGCGGCCATGGCGGCGCTGGGCCACGATCCGGCCGAGCTCGAGGTGGAGATCGTGCAGATGGTCGACCTGTTGCAGGACGGAGAACCCATGAAGCTCTCCAAGCGGGCCGGCACGGTGGTCGAGCTGCGCGACATCGTCGACGAGGTGGGTGCCGACGCCGCCCGGCTCACCTACCTCCTGCAGTCGATCGACTCGCGCCAGACCGTCGACCTGGCCGCGGTGGCCAGCGAGGGCATGGACAACCCGGTCTTCTACGTGCAGATGGCCCACGCCCGAATCCACGGCATCACCCGGAAGGCCGCGGACGCCGGCTTCACCCGGGGCCCGCTGGCGGACGCCGACCTGTCCCTGCTGGTCCACGACCGCGAGCTCGACGTGCTTCGCTGCCTGTCGGAGCTGCCCGACGTGGTCCGCCTGGCCACCGCCGACCGCGCCCCGCACAAGGTCACCACCTGGGTCCGCGACCTGGCCGGGGCCTTTCACGGCTTCTACCACGACTGCTATGTGGTCGGCGACGGCGTCACGGTCGAGCTCACCCAGGCTCGCCTCTGGCTGGTGGAGTCGGCCCGCATCGGCCTGTCCATCGGCCTCGACCTCCTTGGCGTCTCCGCCCCCGAGTCGATGTGACCCCGCCCGTCGCCGGCTCACAGCCAGTACGCCCGCCCGGGAATCCCGGAACGGATCGAGTTCCAGTCGATATCGGGCGGTATGCGCCCACGATCGACAGGAATTCGCGTGTGATCGTGGCGACCGGTCGGCTGTGGGTGGGTGGTCCGTGAGCATCCTCCCCTGGGGGCTGTTGCCGGACTCGGCCTCGGTCGGGTCGGACGGGCAACTACTGGTGGGCGGGTGCGACGTGGGCGCGTTAGCCGAGGAGTACGGCACACCGCTGTTCGTCTACGACGAAGAGCAGCTCCGGGCCCGGTGCCGGGAGGCGGTGGCGGCGTTCGGCGACGGGGTGGCCTATGCCACCAAGGCGTTCCTGTGCCGGGCCATGGCCCGCCTTGTTCACGAGGAGGGCATGGCGCTCGACGTGGCCAGCGGCGGTGAGCTGGCCATAGCCCTGTCAGCCGGGGTACCCGCCGACCGGTTGGTGCTGCACGGCAACAACAAGAGCGACGCCGAGCTGTTGGCCGCCCGCGCCGCCGGGGTCGGCCGGTTGGTGGTGGACAGCTTCGACGAGCTCGACCGGCTGGAGCGGGTGCATGCTGCCGACGGGATCGTGCCGGAGGTGCTGCTGCGGATCACGCCCGGCGTGGAGGCCCACACCCACGAGTTCGTGATGACCGGCCAGGACGACTCCAAGTTCGGCTTCGGCCTCAAGGTCGGCGACGCCGCCCGAGCCGTGCAGCGGGCGCGGGCATCGGTGGCGGTGGAGCTGGTGGGCATCCATGCCCACATCGGCTCGCAGGTCTTCGTGGCCGGCTTCTTCACCCAGGCGGTCGAGGCCCTGGCCCCGTTCGTCAAACAGCACGACCTGCCCGAGCTGTCCGTCGGCGGTGGGATCGGCGTGGCCTACGTGGAGGGCGAGGAGGCCCCGTCGATCACCGAGTGGGGTGGCGTCGTTCGCGCCGCATGTGCCGAAGCCGGGATCACGGCCACGGTCTCGGCCGAACCGGGCCGGGCCATCGCTGCTGCGGCCGCCATCACGCTCTACCGGGTGGGCACGGTGAAGGACGTGCCTGGCATCCGCACCTTCGTGGCCTGCGACGGCGGCTTCATCGACAACCCCCGCCCTGCGCTGTATGGCTCGGGTTACGAGACGTTCGTGCCCCGGGCCGTCGCCGCTGACCGGAGCGAGACCGTGCGTCTGGTCGGCAAGCACTGCGAGTCGGGTGACGTGTTGGTGGCCGAGGCCAAGGTGCCGCCCGGCGTGGCCGTCGGCGACCTCATCGCCACGCCGGTCACCGGCGCCTATGGCCGGACCATGGGCTCCAACTACAACTCGCTCGCTCGCCCCGCCGTCGTCTTCGTGGCCGATGGCCGGTCCCGCCTGGTGATCCGTCGCGAGACCGACCACGACCTCCTGGCCACCGATGTCGGCTGAGGCGGCGGGGAAACTCGAGGTCAGGGCACAGGCTCGAGGAAGAGGGCGACCGTCTCGAAGATCTCCCGCTCGAAGAGCTCCTGAGCCCGACGGACGGGGCGGAGCCCGTCGGCGGACCCCGCCAGCTCGTTGTTCGTTGCCATGGTGAGGAGCACCTTGCGCGGGTCGTCCGGGGCCACGTCATCGCCGAGGCGAGCCGCGGTGATGGCCGGGTAGGCGCCCTCGTCGACCCGTTGCTGTCCGGACGGCGACAGCGTCAGATCCCCGCTGACCAGGTCCCGCCACGGAACCACGTCGCCGGGTCGACCACGACGCCTCCCACGACACGCGCCGCGCCGCTCAGCCCCGAGTAGCTCGCCTCCCCGCCGGAGCCGGCGTCGAGGAGCCTGCTCACGTTGCCGGCCCCCGTCACCTGGTCGATCGCCGGCTGCGACCAGGCGGCGACGAGGATCGCGGCGGTCGCCAGGACAGGAAGCCGCAGGTTCCGCCATGAGGCGTGGTCGGCTCCTTCGTCCTCATCTCGGTCGTCCTCATCTTGGTGGTCCTCATCTCGGTCGACGCTTCCGTGGTCGAAGTCCCCACCGACCCGGTGGCCCCAGGTGGCCGCAAGGAGGGCGACCACCCCCCAGAATCCGAGGATGGGGACCATGAACAGGTAGCTGAGATGGGTCTGGACCAGGAGGCTGGCGACGAGGGCCGCCCAGGGCAACAGCCACCGGTCACCGGCGGCCAGGCCCCAACACAGCACGACGAAGCCGGCTGACGACCTGCGATCCGAGCGACTGGTCGTGGGTCATCTCGCCGGTAGTCCGGGCTGCGTCTTGGTAGGACCACGGGTAGCATCCTCGGTATGAAGCTCAGCGTCAGCCTGACCGACGAGGACATCGAGCTGCTCGACACCCTGGTTTCCGCGCGCGGCCTTCCTTCACGTTCGGCCGGAGTTCGTGCTGCGCTCGCTCTGGCCCGAGACAACGGTTTGGAGTCGGCGTACGAACGGGAGTGGCGCGAGTGGAGCGGTTCAGCTGAGGCCGACCTCTGGGAATCGACGGTTGGTGACGGGATCGAACAGTGAGGCGGGGCGAGATCAGGTGGATCGATCTCGAACCCGCCAGGGGTGCTGAGGCCGACAAGCGACGACCGGGCGTAGTCGTCTCGAACAACGGCGCCAACGCCGCAGCCGAACGACTCGGCTGGGGTGTCGTCACGGTCGTCCCGCTCACCACGAACGTCGCCCAGGTGCAACCGTTCCAGGTCCTGCTCGACTCGACCGGCTCCGGTCTGAGCCGACTATCCAAGGCGCAGGCCGAACAGGTGCGCTCCGTGTCGGTCGAGCGGGTCGGTGCTGTGGTCGGTCGCCTCCAACCCGATGAGCTCGACGATCTCGACAGCGCCCTCGCTCTTCACCTCGGCCTCTGACCCGTGATGTCGGCTGGAACGCAGCGTTCCGAGTAGTCGAATGGCTTTCGGGCGCTCGGAGGTCGGCCGGTAGCCTCGCCTCGATGAGTGGATCCGGGGTGAGGGTGGGCGTGCTGGGCTGCGGGAACGTCGGCGCGGCGTTGGTGGCACTGGTTTCTGACCGAGGCGACGAGGTGGCGGCCCGGACCGGGGTGCGCCTCGAGGTCACCCGGGTGGCGGTCCGCAGCCTGTCGCGCAAGCGTCCGGTCGACCTGGCCGACACCGTCCTGACCCGCGACGCCGCCCAGGTGGCGGTGGATCCCGACGTCGACGTGGTGGTGGAGGTCATCGGCGGCATCGAGCCGGCGCGCGAGCTCATCCTGGCCGCTCTCGCCGCAGGCAAGCCGGTGGTCACCGCCAACAAGGAGCTGTTAGCCAACCACGGCGCCGAGCTGTTCAAGGCGGCGACGGCCAGCGAGGTCGACCTCCTCTTCGAGGCGGCGGTGGCCGGCGGCATCCCGATCATGCGGCCGTTGCGCGAGTCCCTGGTGGGAGAGGACGTGCGCCGGATCATGGGCATCGTCAACGGCACCACCAACTTCATCCTCACGCGCATGTCGGAGCAGGCCACGTCCTACGCAGCGGCGCTGGCCGAAGCGCAGGAGCTGGGCTACGCCGAGCGCGATCCCACCGCCGACGTGGAGGGTTACGACGCCGGGGCCAAGGCGGCCATCCTGGCCTCGATCGCCTTTGGCGCCAAGGTGGTGGCCGGCGACGTCTACCACGAGGGCATTTCGAACATCTCGGCCACCGACATCTCCTTCGCTGCCCGGCTGGGCTACGTCATCAAGCTGTTGGCCGTAGCCGAGCTGGTGCCCGGCACCGCCGGTCCCGACGAGGTGGCGGTCCGGGTCCACCCCGCCATGGTGCCGGTGAACCACCCCCTCGCCGGGGTGCGCGACTCGTTCAACGCCGTGTTCGTGGAGGGGGCGTCGGTGGGCGACTTGATGTTCTACGGGCGCGGTGCCGGCGGGAGCCCCACTGCGTCGGCGGTCCTGGGCGACTTGGTCGATGCGGCGGTCAACCTCCGCAAGGGCACCCACGCCCACCTGCCCACCCTCACCCGTCGACCCATCCGCCCCATCGACGAGTTGCAGTCGAGCTACTACGTCAACCTCGACGTGGTCGACCGCCCTGGCGTGCTGCGGGCGGTGGCCGAGGCGTTCGAGCGCCACGGCGTGTCCATCCGGTCGCTCGAACAGGAAGGCGTTGGCGACGCCGCCCGCCTCATCTTCATCACCCACCAGGCTCGAGAGGCCGACGTGCAGGGCACCCTCGACGACCTCCGCGACCTCGACGTCATCCACGAGATCACGTCGGTCCTGCGCGTGGTCGGCGACGACGACGGCGAGGCCTGAGGCCGTGAAGTACGTCTCCACACGCGGCGAGGCGCCAGTGCTGGAGTTCGGCGACGTGCTGCTGGCCGGACTGGCCACCGACGGTGGCCTCTATGTGCCCGACGAGTGGCCGACCGCTGCCGTCGTCTCGGCCGGAGCCGGCTACGTCGATACCGCCGTCGAGCTGATGGCACCGTACGTGAGCCCGTCGATCGAACGGACCGACTTCGCGGCCATGGCCACCGAGGCTTACGCCACGTTCTCCCATCCCGACGTGTGCCCGGTGCGCGAGCTCGGCGACGGCCTCCACCTGCTTGAGCTGTTCTGGGGTCCCACCATCGCCTTCAAGGACGTGGCCCTGCAGCTGGTGGGCCGGCTGTTCGACCACGAGCTGACCCGGCGGGGCGAGCGGGCCACCATCGTGGTGGCTACCTCCGGCGACACCGGATCGGCGGCCATCGAGGCCTGCCGAGGGCGGGACAACCTCGACATCGTGGTCCTGCACCCCGCGGGCCGGGTGAGTGACGTCCAACGCCGCCAGATGACCACGGTGCACGCGTCCAACGTGCACAACGTGGCCGTCGAGGGGAGCTTCGACGACTGCCAGGACCTGGTGAAGCGGCTCTTCGTCGATGTGGCCTTTCGCGAAGCCGTTGGTCTGTCGGCCATGAACTCCATCAACTGGGCCCGGGTGATGGCCCAGACCGTGTACTACGCCACTGCGGCGCGCACGGTGGGCGCCGGCGGACCGGTGGCGTTCTCGGTGCCCACCGGCAACTTCGGCAACGTGTTCGCCGGGTGGGTGGCCCGCCGCACCGGTACACCCATCAGCCAGTTGGTGGTGGCATCCAACAGCAACGACATCCTCCCGCGCTGGCTGGCCACCGGCGTCATGGAGACCCGGGACGTGCACCCCACCAGCAGTCCCAGCATGGACATCCAGGTGTCGTCCAACGTCGAGCGGCTGCTCTTCGAGCTCTACGACCGCAACGCCGCGCAGCTCACCGATCGCATGGCCACCTTCGCGGACGAAGGCACGGTCGAGACCGGCGATACCCGCCTGGCCACCGTCACCGAGGTGTTCGACGGCGCCGCGTTCGACGACAACGCCGTGCGCTCCGAGATCCGCACCACCTACGACACAACCGGCGTGGTCCTCGACCCCCACACCGCCGTCGGCGTCGCCGCCGCCCGTCAGTCCCGGCGCGACCCTGACGTGCCCATGGTCGCCCTGGCCACCGCCCACCCCGCCAAGTTCCCCGACGCCGTCGAGTCGGGCATCGGCGTCCGCCCCGAGCTCCCCGAGCACCTGGCCGACCTGCTCGACCGCCCCGAACGCTTCGATGCACTTCCCCTCGACCTGGCTGCCGTGAAGACCTACATCCGAGCCGCGACCGGCCGCTGAGTCAGCGTGCCACGTCGAGGTCCCGCAGGATCCGCAGCGTCGCAGCTCGGAGGTCGGAGGTCGGTCGTCTCGCTCACGCCGGTCTCGTGACCGAACACATGTTCGATCACAAGTGCCGCGACGAAATTTCTCGGACCTGGCCCGATCCGGGTCAGAGGTTGGAGGCTCCTGGTCGGCCAGATCCGGGAGTGGACCGTCACTCAGCGATCGGACTCCCTCTCGACCTCACTCTGGTCCTGGTCCAACCGGTCGGCCGGAGACTGGCCGGAGTCCTCCGCGTCGTAGGTCCAGTCAGGCTGCTTGTCGCGGTGGCGCTCGTCGTACACCGCCTGGACACCGTCGGGTCCGTCCACGAACCCCTCCAGTTCGGCGATCAGGTATGGCTCCGTCGCATCGACCCTCCCTTCGGCGTGGCCGACGAACGCCTCGGGGAACAGGGCGAGCAGGCTCGCCACCACCCGCTGGTGCTGGGTGGCCAGGAAGCAGCGTGCGCCCAGCTCGATGGTCTGCAGGCGATCCTCCACGGTCACCAGCTCGTCGCCTTCGCCCGTGCCGGAACGGAGCCGGTCGAGGGCGTCGCTCAGCGCTCGACCGTCCTGTTTGCACGGCGTGCACTGTCCGCACGACTCGACGGCCAAGAACCGCGAGACGCCGTGGGCGACGGCGACCGGGTCGACACTCGAGTCGAACACGATGAACCCGCCGGTGCCCAGCCCGCAGCCGGCCTCGGCCATGGCCTCGTAGGTGAGGGGCGTATCGAGCAGCGAGGCGGGCAGGAGTGGGTTGGAGACGCCGGACATGGCGGCGGTGATCTCGCCCACGAGCGGCTCTCCGCCCACCTGCTCGACCACGGCACGAAGCGGCGTGCCCATCGGAACCTCCAACACGCCGCATCGCTGGAGGTGACCGGTGATGGTGCAGACGATGGTGCCGGGCGACTCGGCCGTGCCGAGCTGGCGGAACCACTCCGGCCCGTTGGCCACGATCAGGGCCACGTTGGCCAGTGTCTCGACGTTGTTGACGAGGGCCGGCGCCGACACCGCGTCCGTGGGGTTCGCGTCGGTGGCCGAGGCCTCCACCTCGTCGTCGGCCTCGTCCACCCCTCGGCGCCAAGGCGGGGCGATGCGGGGGAACGGCAACCGTCCTTCGACCACTTCGAGCAAGGCGGTCTCCTCACCGTAGAGGTACTCCTCGGGGCCCTCCACCACGCTGATCGACACGCCGGGCGCCCACCCGGCCGCAGTCAGCTCGGCGGCGGCCGACCGAAGCCTGTCCACCTCGGTGGAGAACCGGGCCTTGGTGGCCACGACCACGTCGTGGGCGCCGATGGTCAGGGCGGCGATCAGGGCGCCCTCGAGTACTCGGTACGGGTTGGCCGCGATGATGGCCCGGTCCTTGAACGATCCAGGTTCGCCCTCTGCGGCGTTGACCACCACCGTGGGAGCCAGCTCGTCGGAGCGGTGCTCGAGCACACTGCGCCACTTGGTAACGGTCGGGAAACCGGCACCGCCTCGACCCCGCAGGCCCGAAGCTTCTACGACGGCGAGCACGGCGTCGGAACCGCCCTCGACGGCGACCCGGAGAGCGTCGCCGCCGCCGCCCGCTTCGTAGGCCCCCAGGTCGTGGACCGGGTCGATGTCGAGGACGCGCGAGATCGGCTCCATCTCCCCGCCCCTACCCACTCGCCCCAGATGAGCCGTCGGGCGCAATCGGTCGTCTGCGCACTCGGCGAACTTCCGCCTTCGCCCGCGGCGCTCGTCATAGCTTGGTCGCCGTGATGGATGCCGCCGCCCTCGCCGAGCACCTCCGCCGTGCCCTGGGCGACGACACCCGGAGCGACGGGGACCGACTCCGCCTGGTGCGCCAGTTCGTCATGGACCTGGAACAGCTCGACGGGGCGCAGCTCGATGCGGAGGAGGGGCAGGCCCCGGATTGGCTCAACGACGCAGTGAAGGCATTCCTGCCCGGCGGACTCCGCTGCCACGGTGGTCCTCGAGCGGCGAGGTCTCACGGTCAGCATCGCCTCGCCGCGCTACCTGTTCGTGATGAAAGTCATGGCCGCCAGGGAGGCGGACGAAGAAGATCTGAGGACCCTGTACGCACTGAGTGGTTCGAGTCGGCAACCGAAGCGCTCGACGCCGTGGAGCTCGCCTATCCAACCCGACCCCCGGCCCTGCGGTGCAGCACTTTGTGGAGGGCATCGCCGCCGACGTGCTGCGGTGACCGGGTGCGAACATTGCTCGCGCCTTCGACCGCTGACGCGGGCTAAAGCGCCGCACCCGGGGTAGTTTCGAGCGTGTTCGTCTCCCCTGGAGGTTCTGTCATGCAGCGTCGCCTGATCGCCGCTCTGGCCACGCTCGTCGCCGTCGTCTTGGCCTTCTCGCCCCTTGCCTCGTGTTCCAGCGAGGCGCAGGACGAGACCGGTGAAGCCGTCGACGAGGTCGTCGAGGATGCGGAAGGGGGCGTGGACGAGGTGCAGGCTCGCGGCAGCGCCGAGGCCCTTCGCGCGTCGCTGAAGGGCAACGACACCGCCGACGAGGAGGGCATCCGCTCGGTGGCAGCGATCAACGAGGCGGCCGAGGACCTCCCCGGCGATCCCGAGGTCACCGGTGTCGACGATGGCGACGGCGACGGGCTCGACGACGACGGCAAGGTACAGGTGACCGTCGACGGCCAGCAGGCTTGCGTCGTCCTCCCAGCCGAGGGCGAGGACACCACCGTCGAGGACGGCGCCTGTTGACCGGGCGGACGGGGTGTAATCGCATGTGATTACCGTGGCGGGGTGATCCGACAGGTACTGGCCGACGTGAGGAGTCGCAATCGGCTCAGCCTCGAGCGCTGGCCACGGTGGCCGGGACTTCCGCCGCAACGTCGAACGGCTACGAGCAGGGGCGGACATCGCCGAGTTGGACCACGTTCGTCCGGATCGTGCGGGCTGCTGGGTACGAGTCGGTCCTCGACGCCGTGCCTGCGATTGACGGCACCAGCTATCGGCGCGTGACCTCGTCGCCGACCTGCGTGACGGCGCCGAGGACGACCGCCTACGCGCGTGATCGAGTTCGTGGACCGCTGGTCGGAAACGCCCGAAGAGCAGCGGGTCCTACTCATCCACCTGGACCCGGGCTCTACCGGCGAACCCACTGGGATGCGCTTGTCGGGGGGATGGTCGAGCACCTGTGCTGGCACGCCGGGCAGCGAGCTCCGGGATGGGTCGGCCACGCCGGTCGCTTCCTCGATCACCGCTGGTGCCCGTTGACCTGCCGCTCCTTCGGGTCTGGACCCTGGAGGACAGCCAGCCGCGCTGGCCCGCCGGGGCGTCATGCTGTCGCGCACCGACCTGGAGCGGGTGTGAGCGGACCGCTGCTCGACCGATGGCAGGTCCTCGCCGCGTTCGCTCTCCTCGACAACCGTCTGGGGAGACGCGACGTGATCGCTGAGGTCCATGTGGTCGGTGGCGCAGCGGTTTCGGGCGAAGTGGGTTGGGAATCAGGTGCCCTGGCGCGGTCGATCCAACCCACTACGAGGTTTCGGGGAGCGATGAGGTCGGGCGGGGATCAGGCGGCAGGGACGGGCTCGCCGGTGAACGCGGACCAGAGGGCGGCGTAGGGGCCTTCGTGGCCGAGGAGCTCGTGGTGGGTGCCGACCTCGACCACCTGGCCGGCGTCCATGACCACGATCTTGTCGGCGTCGACGGCGGTCGACAGGCGGTGGGCGATGACCAGGGCGGTGCGGCCGCTGGCGGCCACCCCCATGGCCTCGCTGACCCGAGCCTCGGTGGCCAGGTCGAGGTTGGCGGTGGCCTCGTCGAGCAGCAGGATCGCCGGGTCCACCAGTCGGGCCCGCGCCAGGGCGAGGAGCTGGCGTTGGCCGGCCGAGAGCGACCGTCCCTGCTCGCCCACCACGTGCAGGTACCCGCCGGGTAGCGCGGCCACCACGTCGTGGGCGCCGACCGCTCGGGCGGCGGCCTCGACCTCGGCGTCGGACGCGTCCGGTCGTCCGTAGGCCAGGTTGTCGCGGATGGTGCCGGCGAAGAGGAACGGCTCCTGAGGGACCACACCGAGCTGGCGGCGATAGGCCGACAGGTCGAGGGTGCGCACGTCGTGACCGTCGACCAGGACGGCACCGCCGCTCACGTCGTAGTAGCGGGCCACCAGCTTCTCCAGCGTGCTTTTGCCGGCGCCGGTCTCGCCCACGATGGCCACCGTCTGACCTGGTTCGATCACCAGGTCGACCCCGTCGAGGACGGTGACCCCGGTGGTGGGGTACGAGAAGCGCACGTCGCGCAGCTCGATCCGACCGACGAGTCGCCCCGGGTCCACCGGGTCGGCGGCCTCGGGGACCGACGACGGCTCGGCCAGCAGCTCGGTGATCCGAGACAGCGCCACCCGGGCCTGCTGGTAGGTGTCGAACACCTGCGAGAGCTGCTGGATGGGGGAGAAGAACAGGTTGAGGTAGAGCAGGAAGGCGATGAGCTCGCCCGAGCTGAGCGACCCCTGGCGCACGAACGCCGCCCCGCCGGCGATCACCACCGCACCGGCCAGGCCCGACAGGAGCTCGACGAACGGGAAGTAGAGGGCAACGAGCTGCTGGGCCTTCAAGCGGGCGCCCAGGTAGTCGCGCGATCGGCTGGCGAACCGGGCCGTGTTCTGGTCCTCGCGCACGTAGGCCTGGGCCACCCGCACGTCGGTGAGGCTCTCCTGGAAGTCGGCGTTGACCACCGCCACCTTGTCGCGGGCGTCGTCGTAGGCCGCCGACGACAGGCGCCGGAAGAACGACGTGGCCACCGCCAGCGGTGGGACCACGAGCAGGGCCAGGAGGGCCAGGCGCCAGTCCATGACCAGCAGGGCGACGCCCACGCCGATGCAGGTGAGCAGGGCTACGACGGCGTTGACCAACCCCGTCTGGAGGAGCTGGGTGAGGGCCTCGATGTCCGAGGTCATGCGGGTCATGATCCGACCGCCCATCTCCCGGTCGTAGTGGTCGAGCCCGAGGCGCTGGAGGTGGGCGAACACCTTCACCCGCAGCGACCACAGGGCCCGTTCGGCGGTCCGGCCGGTCACGAACGTCTGGCCGACCTGCACGAACAGGTCGACGAGGACCACCCCGAGGTAGATGGCACTGGCGGCCCACAGGGCACCAGTGACCTTGGGCGTGACGCCGGAGTCGATGCCGTGGCGGATGAGCAGGGGCCCGGCCAACGACGCCAGCCCGTCGAGGACCACCAGGCCCAGCCCGGCGGCCAGCTGCCAGCGCCAGCGGCGGATGAACCGGCGGAACCCGAAGCGGGGGTCGGCGGCGGCAGCGTCGGCCACCGCCTGGTCGGGGCGGTCGTCGGCCGGACGCAGGAAGGCGACCTGGGCCAGCAGCTCGGGCGTGGCTGCCAACCCGCCGCCCCAGTCGCCGCCCGGTCCGGGGGCGCCCATGCCCATGGCCGGTGCGTCGCCCTTGCGGCCGGCGGCCACCAGCGCCCGGTCGGCGGCCTCGGACTCGTCGCCCTCGCGCCGCCAGAGCGAGGGCGTGGCCCGCTGCGCACGCCCGTCGACGTGATCCCAGCTCCCGCCTGCATCGTGGGGTCCGGCATCGGGCACCGTCGGCCGGCTCCCGACCGAGTCGATTGCGCCGTTGACGCTGCCCGCGCCGACGGCGACGACGCCGTCCCTCCCGCGGATCGCCTCGACGGAGCCGCTTTCGGCGACGACGCTGTTCGTGCCTGCAGTGACGACGCCGTTCGTCCCGACATCGTGCGCGTCGCCCGGATCGGCTTCGACGACGGCATCGTCGGCGTCGACCAGCTCGTCGCCAGGGCCGGTCAGCAGGCGCCGATACAGGCCGCAGCGGTCCTGCAGGTCGGCGTGGCTCCCGACGTCGACCACCCGGCCGGCGTCGAGGACGGCGATGCGGTCGGCCAGGAGCAAGGTCGAGCGACGGTGGGCGATGAGCAGGGTGGTGCGGCCGGCCAGGACCCGATGGAGGGTGGCGTGGATCTCGGCCTCCACCCGGCTGTCCACCGCAGAGGTGGCGTCGTCGAGGATCAGCAGACGCGGGTCGGTCAGCACTGCCCGGGCCAGGGCGATGCGCTGGCGCTGGCCGCCCGAGAGCGTGAGGCCTCGCTCTCCCACCTCGGTGTCGTAGCCGTGGGCCATGCCCATGATGAACTCGTGGGCGCCCGCCACCCGGGCGGCGGCCTCGATGTCGGCCGCCGAGGCATCGGGGCGCCCGTAGGCGATGTTGGCTCGCACGGAATCGGAGAACAGGAACGTGTCCTCGAACACCAAACCGATGCTGGCGCGTAGCGACTCGAGGCCGACGGTGGCGATGTCGGTCCCGTCGACGCGGATGGTGCCGGCCTGCAGGTCGTAGAAGCGGGGGAGCAGGAGGGCCACGGTGGACTTGCCCGATCCCGACGTGCCCACCAGGGCCATGGTCTCGCCCGGCTCCACGGTGAGGCTGAACCCGGCCAGCACCGGCTCGGAGCGCAGGTAGCCGAAGCTCACGTCGACGAAGGTCACCCGACCCTCCGGGACCGAGAGGTTCGGCGCGCCGGGTGCCGACCGGACCGCGGCGGTGGAGTCGAGCAACTCGAACACCCGCTCCACGCCGGCGCGGGCCTGCTGGCCGATGGTGACCAAGCCGGCCAGCATGCGACTCGGCGCCTGGAGCTGGCCCATGTAGCTCGAGAAGGCGAGGAACGTGCCCAGGCTGATCCGTCCCCGGATGGCCATCCAGCCACCGAGGGCCAGCACCGCCACCTGGGCCAACGACGGCAGCGTCTGCAGCACCGGTTGGTAGCGCGATTGGAGGCGGATGGCCCGCACCCGGCTGGCGAAGAGCCGCTCGGCGGTAGCCGCCAGGCGGGCCACCTCGCGCTCCTCCTGGCCGAACCCCTTCACCACCCGCACGCCGCTGACGACCTCGTCGACCACGCCAGCCACCGCTCCGGCCTGTTGCTGGGCGTCCCACGATGCCGGGAACACTGACGTCCGCAACCGGAGCGAGGTGAGGACCAGCAGAGGGGTGACGGCCAGGGCGACGAGCGTGAGCATCGGGCTCAGCGAGAACATGGCCACCATGGCCACGGCCAGGAACAACACGTTGGCCAACACCAGCGGTAGGAAGGCCAACAGGCCCTGCACCAGGTTGACATCGGAGATGGCCCGGCTCACCAGCTGGCCGGTGGCCATCTGGTCGTGGTGGGTCACGTCGAGGCGCTGGAGGTGGTCGTAGACCTGGGTGCGTAGGTCGTTCTGCACGTCGAGCGCCACCCGGCCGGCCCAGTAGCGCCGCACGTAGGCGGTGCCGAACCGGGTCACCGCGGCGAGCACCAACAACACTACGGCCGGGACGATCGGCGAGGTGCCGGCGATGATCACGTCGTCGACCACGTAGCGCTCGATCAGCGGCACCAGCGCTGCCGTGACCTGGCCCACGGCGGCGGCGCCGAGGGCGACGGCCACGTTGCGACGATGGGGCCGGACGGCCGTCCCGAGCTGTCGCAACCAGCCCCGGTCGGTGGTGGTGTCGCTCATCTTCGAGGGCGAGGGTACCGACGACCGGCTGCGAACCGATCGCCCCGGGACGCGACTGCGGGGGCTCAGAGCCGAAGTGGGTTGAGATCTCCGCATCGGGGCGCGGGCAAACCAACCCACTTCGTGGGTCGGGGTCGTGAAAGGCCGGCCGGGTTAGGTTTCCCTGATGACCGATCCCAACGACGTCGTCACCGTCGAGCGCCTCATCCCAGCTCCCGCCTCGGCGATCTTCGACCTCATCGCCGACCCCAGCCGCCACCAGGACATCGACGGATCGGGCACGGTCCGTGCGTCTCGAGGCAAGGGGGCGAGCGAGCGGATGTCGCTCGGGTCGACGTTCGGCATGTCGATGAAGATGGGGATGCCGTACTCCATGACCAACACCGTCATCGAGTTCGAGGAGGATCGGCAGTTGGCGTGGCAGACCCGCGGTCCCGGACCGATCGGCAAGCTGGTGGGTGGCCGCATCTGGCGCTACCAGCTCGCGGAGGCCGACGGAGCCACGTTGGTGAAGGAGACGTGGGACATCTCCCAGGAGTCGCCGCTCACCAAGCTGGCGGTGAAGGGCTTGGGCAAGAAGACCGCAGCCAGCATGAGTGCCACCTTGGCCCGCATCGAGAAGTTGGTCGCCAGCTGAGGCACCGGCTGGCGACATCGTTGCCGGAGAGGTGGTTCGTTCGTCCGGGTGACGGGTGGCTACGATGACCCTCGTCTCGGGGCACGTGGTGCTGCGGGGCGACCCTTCCCCAGCGGCGGTGCGTGTGCGTCGCCCGCCGGTGAAGGCTTTCGGCCCGCTGCGGAGGCCAGGACCGTGCCCCCTCCACCGGAGGACGCGAGCCAGGCGTGCAGTCGGGTCAACCCCCTTCACGTCGCACACCTGAGAGAGGTTCCGCATGTCCGTGGGCCAGGACTTCGACCCGTCGCTGCTCGACCGCAAGGACCGCACCGAACTGGCGGCCATCGCCACCTCGCTCGGCGAGAAGCCACCGGCGCGCGCCAAGAAGGCGGAGATGGTGGCCCTGATCCTGCGGCTGGTCGGCGCCGAGGACGCAGCGTCCCCAGCCGACGCCGGCCAGCCGGTCGGCGACGACGCCGGTTCGGCCGAGTCGGTCGAAGGCGACGGTCCCGGGGTTGCCATGCCCGGAAGCCCAACGCCCGGAGGCGACATCGGTTCCCGTCAGGACGCGGCCGGACGCGGAGGGACGGAGACCGGTAGCGGTGCGGGCGCGAGCGATGCTGCTCCCAGCGACCAGCGCCCGGCGCCGTCGGGGCTACGCAGCGGGGGACGAGGGGTCGCCTCCACGGGAGCTGCTCCAGCCGACCCGAGCGGGTCGGATGCCGACGGCCACGAAGGGCGGGCGCAGAACGGGACCGATCCGGCTGGATCGCAGCCGGCTCGGCCGGAGGAGCAAGGCGCCTCGGGGCCAGGCGGGGGTCAGGACCACGAGGGACCACCGTCCGGCGCGGGACGCAACCAGGAGGCCGGTCCGGCGGGGCGATCGGGTCCGGCCCAGCCCAGTCGCCCGCAGTCCGGTGCCAACCAGTCCGGTGGTAGCCAGTTCGGTGGCAACCAGCCGGGTGCCAACCAGGCCCGTGGCAACCAGCAGGGCGGTGGCAACCAGCCCAGTGGCAACCAGCCCAGTGGCAATAAGCAGAACGGTGGGAACCGGCAGAACGGCGGCAACCAGCAGGACGGCGGACAAGGCGGACCCAGGGGCCAGGACGGCGGTCAAAACGGGGGCCGTCGGGACCACGGGGGCCAGAACCGCCAGGAGGGTCGGGCCGACACCCGCGACGAGGCCGGGCCGGGCAACCAGGCCGACCCGCAACCGAACCAGGCCCAGGGCGGTCAGGGCCAGTTCGACGACGAGGCCGGCAACCGGCGACGTCGTCGTCGGGGTCGCGACCGCGACCGCCGTCCGGACCAGGGCGACGACCAGGGCCCGTTGGCCGATCCGGTGGAGGTCACCGGCATCGTCGACCTGCGCGACGAGGGCTACGGGTTCCTCCGCATCGCCGGGTACCTCCCGACTCGCGACGACGCCTACATCTCGGTCAAGCAGGCCCGCCAGTTCGACCTGCGCAAGGGCGACACCGTCAAGGGCCGCAGCCGCCCCGCCAACCGCAACGAGAAGAACCCGGCCCTGCTCCAGGTCGACGAGGTCAACGGGCGTCCCGCCAACGGCCAGCACCCTGCCCGGCCGCACTTCGAGGACCTCACGCCGCTGTTCCCCGACTCCCGGCTGCGGCTCGAGCAGGCCGAGTTCCCGGAGAACATGACGGCGCGCATCATCGACCTGCTGGCACCCATCGGCAAGGGCCAGCGCGGCCTGATCGTGTCGCCGCCCAAGGCCGGCAAGACCACCGTCATGAAGCAGATCGTGCGGGCGGTGGAGCGCAACCACCCCGACGTCCACCTCATCGTGTTGTTGGTGGACGAGCGGCCCGAAGAGGTCACCGACATGAGGCGGTGGCTCATCAGCGGCGAAGTGGCCGCTTCCACGTTCGACCGGCCGACCGACGAGCACATTGCCATCTCCGAACTGGCGCTGGAACGAGCCAAGCGCCTGGTGGAGACGGGCCGCGACGTGGTCATCGTGCTCGACGGCATCACCCGCCTGGCTCGGGCCTACAACCTGGCTGCCCCCAACGGCGGCCGGACCATGGCTGGAGGTATCGACACCGGAGCGCTGTACCCGCCCAAGAAGTTCTTCGGGGCGGCCCGCAACGTGGAGGAGGGGGGCTCGCTGACCATCCTGGCTACCGCGCTGGTGGAAACCGGCACCCGGATGGACGAGGTCATCTTCGAGGAGTTCAAGGGCACCGGGAACATGGAGCTCAAGTTGGACCGGCGGCTGGCCGACCGGAGGATCTACCCTGCGATCGACGTCGACGCTTCGTCCACCCGCCACGAGGAACTGCTCTACGACCGCAAGCAGGTCCAGCAGATCTACCGCCTGCGCCGGGTGCTGTCAGCGCTGAAAGATGACGGCGGGTCCAGCGCCGCGGGCCTGGAGATGCTCACCGACCGGTTGAAGACGTTCCGGACCAACGACGCCTTCCTCGACGAGATCGCCAAGACCCCCACCCAGACCTGACTCGTCCACTCGTAAATGGGAACGACTGGGAATGGCCCCGGTTCCCTGCCGGTTGAGCGCATTTGGACGACCGAACACCGAACGACACACTGGAGCCACCATGAAGGCCGACACCCACCCCGACTACGTGGAGACCAGCGTCCGCTGTTCCTGCGGCAACACGTTCACCACCCATTCCACGCAGGCGGCGATCTCGGTCGAGCTCTGCAACGAGTGCCACCCCTTCTACACCGGCAAGCAGAAGCTGGTGGACACCGGAGGCCGCATCGACCGCTTCGAGCGCCGCTACGGCCGGCGAGGCAAGTAGCCGCTCCACAGGGTTTCACCGACGGGCGCTCTCGGCGTCCCGTCCGAACGATGACCGCCGTGCGCCAGGTCCGCTTGGCGCACGTGGCGCGTCCGAGACGAGCGTCAGGCGCCGCCATCTCCGGGGTCGGCTTCGGGGTCGCCGTCGATGAAGTGGAAGGTGGCTCCCTGCGGGTCGGTGATGGCGGCCATCCTCCCGTAGGGCGAGTCGGCCGGTTCCATGGCCACGGTGCCGCCGGCCTGGCGCGCTTTGTCGACGAGGGCATCGGTGTCGGGCACGTTGAAGAGGACGTTCCAGCCTGGCTGATCGGTGCCCTCGGAGAAGCTCACGACCGGCCGTCCGGCGATGGAACCGACGAGGTCGTCGCCCATCTCGGCGACCTCCAGGCCGACGACCTCGGCGTAGAACCGACCGGCAGCTGCTTTGTCGGGGGTGCTCAGGTCGTTCCACACGAGGGCGCCTGCCTCGTTGACCACCTGCGAGCCGATGTGGTCCACGGCCTCCCAGAGGGCGAAGGCGGCGCCGGTGGGGTCGACGGCGACGGCCATCCTGCCGAACGTCATCACGTCCATCGGGGGCATCACCACCATCCCGCCGGCCTGGGCGATCTTCTCGACGCTCTGGGCGATGTCGTCGGTGGCGAAGTAGGTGGTCCACGCCACCGGCTGCTCGGGGCGCATGGTCTGGCCGATGCCGGCGGCGTCGAGGCCGTGGAGCTTGCACATGGTGTAGCCCCCGGTCTCCTCGCCGCCGACGTCGAACTCCCAGCCCATGAGCGGGCCGTAGAAGCTGCGGGCCGCGTCGGGGTCCGAGGTGGAGAGGTCGATCCAGCACGGGGTGCCGGGCGCATACGAGGTGAGTTCGGGCATCGGGAAGCTCCTCGGGGACGAGTGCGGGTGCCGGACACTACCGATCCTCTCGAGGCGATGGTGGCTGATCCGGGGGCTCGCGGACGCGCCTGGCATCCTGGCGGGTCCGATGGCCCTCGACCCCGACCGCCGATCCGCGTTGCTCGCGTCCCGACTGCGCACCCTGGCCCAGTCGCGCTGGGAGGTCGCCGACGGTGCGCGTGCCGGAGCCTTCCCCGAGGGTGCGTCGCTGAGCGACGGCGAACGATGCTGGGTGCTGGTGGAAGACGGCGGCGAGCGTCGCCTGGGTGGCGCCCTGGCGGTGGCTCGTCGTGCTGGCGTCTCCGAGCTCCACCTGATCGTCACCGACCAGCGAGCCGGTGCGGTGGTGGCCCGTCGAGCATCGACGTTCGCCGTGCCGCCCCAGGTGTGGTGGGCACAGAGCCGTGAGCTGACTGCGGTTGCGCCGGCCCTGGTTGCCACCGATCCCGCGCCTGCTCCCGAAGCCGAGCTGTACCGGCCCTTGCTACGAGCGGCCGGGCTGGACCCCGTGGTGGAGGGCGCCAACCTGGTGGGTGAGCTGTTGGGCCTGGAGGTGGCTCGGGTGGTGGTGGCCGACGACGGTTCGGCGCACGTGGAGGCCGGCGTGGGGCGCTTCGACCGGGAGGTGGGGGCGATGATGTTCGCCGAGCTGGGCGAGGCCGACGCGGTGGCCCGAGCCGTCGACATCGTGGCCCGCTACCGCACCCACGGTGCGCCCCGGCACCCGCTGAACCAGCTGGTGCTCGAACGGTGGTTGCGCGCCGTGGTGATCGCCTGTCCGTCGGTCGTGGGCGCCAGCGAGCTCCGGGCGGTCGGCTCGGCGTTGCCCCGGCGCAACCTCACCGAGGAAGGGGTCGCCACGGCGGTCGGTGTCCACGAGACCGGCGTCGAAGTAGTGGTGTGCTGCTCGACCGGGGTCTATCTGGACCTCGTCCCGACTGCGGCCGACGACCGCCTGACCCACGCTCCGGGTGCCCGGTTGGTGCTGGCCGTGCCCGAGCGCGATGCGGTGGCCGTCACGGTGGACCTGGCGGCGCAGCTGGCGTCGCCGGCCGAGGTGGTGGCCGTGCCCGGCGACTGGCAACAGCTCGGCGAGGTCGTCTGATGCTGCGCCGACTCGACGCCCTCGAAGTCGAGCTGGCCGACGTGGAGCGCCACCTGGCCGATCCCGACGTGTTCGCCGACCAGGACCGCTACCGCGAGCTGGCCCGTCGCCACAAGGAGCTCGACGCCATCGTCAGCCGGTCTCGGGACCTGCGCCAGCGCACCGACGACGCCGCCACCGCACGCGAGATGCTGACCGACCTGACGGGCGACGACCGCGAGGTGATCCGCACCGAGGTCACCGAAGCCGACGCCGATGTCGAGCGACTCACCGCCGAGCTGCAGCTCCTCCTGTTGCCCAAGGACCCCAACGACGACCGCAACGTGATCGTCGAGATCCGCGGCGCCGAGGGTGGTGAGGAGGCCAACCTCTTCGCCCGTGACCTCTTTGGCATGTACCAGGGCTACGCCCAGCGCATGGGTTGGCGCCTCGAAGTGCTCAACACCGACGTGTCCGACAAGGGTGGCTTCAACGAGGTCACCTTCGGCGTGTCGGGCGAGGGCGTCTGGACCCGCCTCAAGCACGAGGGCGGTCCCCACCGCGTGCAGCGGGTGCCGGTGACCGAGTCGCAGGGCCGGATCCACACCTCGTCGGCCACCGTCACCGTGCTACCCGAGGCGGACGAGGTCGAGGTGGACATCGCGCCGGGCGACCTCCAGGTCGACTACTACCGCTCCTCCGGTCCCGGCGGCCAGTCGGTCAACACCACCGACTCGGCGGTCCGCCTCACCCACAAGCCCACGGGGGTGACCGTGTCCATGCAGGACCAGAAGTCGCAGCTCCAGAACAAGGCCAAGGCGATGGTGGTATTGGCGTCGCGTCTGCTCAAACTCGAACAGGACCGCCGCGCCGCCGAGCAGTCCGAGGCCCGACGCGACCAGACCGGCGGAGGCGGTCGCTCCGAGAAGGTGCGCACCTACAACTTCAAGGAGAACCGGGTGTCGGACCACCGCATCGGCCTCACCATCTACAAACTCGACAAGGTGCTGGGCGGCGAGCTCGACGACGTGAGCGACGGGCTAGTCCAGGACGAGCAGACCCGCCGCCTCACCGAAGACCCGTGACCCCCGCCGCCCGCAGCAGTGACGGCCGTGGCGGCCGTGGCGGTCGTGGCGAAGGGAATGCCGCCAGTACGTCTTCGTGCCGCGGACCAACTGTCAGCAAACCCGACGACGGTGCGAGCGTCAGCGAGGGTGGAACCGTGCCGTGGCGAACGTTGTTGGCCGAGACGGCCGGACGGTTGGAGGCTGCGGGCGTGGTGGCGGCGTCGCAAGAGGCGCGCTGGATCGTCGAGGAGGTCAGCGGGCTCGAAGGCTCTGAACTGGTGTTGGGCCTGGACGGGCCGGCCACGGTGCGCGGCGTCGCCCGGCTCGACGCGCTGGTGGCCCGCCGATGCGGCGCCGAGCCCATCCAGTACGTGCTGGGCCGGTGGGGGTTCCGCACGCTCGACCTGATGTGCGACCGACGGGCCCTCATCCCGCGCCCCGAGACCGAGCAGGTGGTGGGCGTCGCCCTGGTCGAGCTCGACCGGGTGCTGGGGTCACGTCCCAGAGACCACCGCCCGGTCGCCGTCGACCTAGGCACCGGCACCGGGGCCATCGCCCTGTCGATCGCGGCAGAACGGCCGCACACCCTCGTGTGGGCCGTCGACCGCTCGCCCGACGCCCTCGCCGTGGCCCGGGCCAACCTGGCCGCCCTCGGCATGGCCGGCACCTGCGTCCGTTTGGCCGAGGGCTCGTGGTTCGAGCCCCTGCCGACCGAGCTTCGAGGCAAGGTCGACCTGCTGGTCACCAACCCGCCCTACGTCGCTGCCAACGAGGAGCTGCCCGAATCGGTGGCTGGTTGGGAGCCCACCGATGCGCTGGTGGCCGGCCCCACCGGCCTGGAGGCCTACGCGGTCGTGGTGGCGGGCGCCGTCAAGTGGCTGGCACCCGGCGGCGTCTTCGTGGCCGAGATCGGCGCCACTCAGGGCGATGCCGTGGTGGCGCTGGCCACGGCCGCCGGTCTGGCCGACGCCCGGGTCGAGGCCGACCATGCCGCCCACGACCGCACCGTGGTCGCCCACCGCCCGATCTGACCCGCCTCACCCGGCCCCAGAAAGACCGAACTTTGGGTACCAGCGCGCTGTTTTGGCGCGTTCCCACCCAAAGTTCGGTGGGATGGGCCTCGTCGGCGAGGGCCCGAGGGTCAACTTTGGGTACCAGCGCGCTGTTCTGGCGCGCTCCCACCCAAAGTTCGAGACGGGTACCCTCGGCGGGAGTGGGCAACCGGCTTGATCCAGAGACGGTCGCTTTGGCTGGGCCCGATGACGACGGTCGGGCGTCGGGCGCCCTAGACCGAGCGGCGGCCGTCCTCCTCGGAGGCGGCACGGTGGTGCTGCCCACCGACACCGTCTACGGGCTGGCTGCGCTGCCATCGGTGCCCGGCGCCACCGATCAGCTCTTCGCGCTGAAGGGCCGGGCCGAGTCCCAACCGTTGGCCGTCCTGGTGGCCGACATGGCCGGGGCCCTTGAGTTGGTGGAGCCACCGGCCGCGGAGGTCCGCCGCTGGATGGAGGAGCTCTGGCCCGGACCGCTCACCCTCGTGCTCCGCCGTCGTCCGGCGTCGCAGTCACTCGCCCTGGGCGGCGAGGACGCCACCATCGGCGTCCGCTGCCCGGCCCACCCGTTCGTGCGCGGCCTAGCCGCCGCAGTGGGCCCGGTCGCCACCACCAGCGCCAACCGCCACGGCCAGCCTTCGCCCACTACGGCGTCGGAGGCGGCCGCATCCCTGGCCGGGCGGGTGGCCTTGGTGGTCGACGGTGGCCCTTCAGGCACGGTCGCCTCCACCGTCGTGAACGCCTCCGGCCCGCCGGGCACCGGATGGACGGTCCTCCGTGAGGGTGCAGTCGCCCCGGCTCTCCTCCAGACCGATGCCTAAGCCGATGCGGCGCGCGAAGCTCTGGAGCCCGCGGCTGGCCGGCCTCACCGAGGGAGTGTCGGACGCGTGAGGTCGAAGCGATCGCCCAGCACTTGGACGAGCGCCGGCCGTGACGCTCGTCGACCTGCCCCGTTCACCTGGCTCGACCCGGTCGTGGACGCCGCCGCATCGAGCGTGACGCCGGGCCCGGTCGGGCGCTCGGCCTCGAACCGACGGTCTTGTCGCCGGTCGAACCGGCCGTTTGGCAGTCCGGAACAGGACACGGCCAAGCTTCGTCGATGACCACCAAGCTCGGCTTCGCCATCATCTTGGTCGGGGTCGTCCTGCTGGTCCTGCGGGCCGTGGGCCTGGTCGACAGCGATACGGCGGACATCGCCTCCGTCCTGGCCATCGTGGTCGGCGCCCTGGCCGTGGCCGTCGACGGGGAGGCGGCCGACGTCTCGTCCGACTGACCGTCGAACGGGTCCGATCTACCGGCCGATGATCGGCCAGGTCGCAGTGCCGGGCCGCACGGGGCTTGGCCTGCGAGTGCATCTCAGCTATCAAGCTCGCAGGGTCACTCAGGTAAACGTGAACTGGCCGTCGGAAGCGACGTGGCCGGCGCGGCCCGACGTTTCCTCGGACACGATGGTCGCCATAACGTCCACGTCGGTGCTGGTGCCCCAGGCCCGACGCCCGTCGGCCAGGAGGCAGGACACGATCGCCTTCTCGGCCACGCTCTGGCGGTCGTGCATGACCGTCGCCGTCTCGACCGCAACCGGGCCGTCCACCACCTCAGCCAGCTCGCGAGAGGGGAGCCGGTCCACCTCGTCCTGCAGGTCGGCGTGGCGGAACCCGTCAACGGGCGGTTCGGTGGAGTAGACGCCGAAGGCGTGCTTGGTGAGGAAGCCCCCGTTGGCCGTGATGAGTCCGACCGAGCCGGGGTCAGCTCGCAGCCGGTCGACCATGGTGGCGATCGAGTGCGACACGTAGTCGTTCCAGGGCCCACCGGCGAACGAGAGCCCGCCGGTGACGGTGAGGGGCCGGTCGGTCCCCAGGCCGATCTCGCGAGCGGCGATCTGCACCGCGCTGGGGAAGCACGAGTACACGTCGACGTGGGCCAAGTCGTCGACGCCGACCCCGGCCAGGTCGAGAGCGGCCCGCCCGGCCAACCGGATGGCCGGGGCCTCGGCCAGGTCCCAGCGGTTGGACACGAACCAGTGCTCGTGGGCGTCGGTGCCCGACCACGGGAACACCCATCGATCGGCGGCGATGCCGAGGGCGCGGGCCCGCTCGACCGAGCAGACCACGAAGCACGCAGCCTGCTCCACCGCGTTGTTGGCGTTCATGAGCTTGGTGTACGGAAACCCCACCATGCGGTTCGACGGCGTGGGGTCGCGCAGCTCGGCGGGGCTGTAGGCCCGCTGGATCCAGGCGTTGGGGTTGCTGGCCGCCACCTCGCTGAACCCGGACCACAGCTGGGCCAGACGGTCACGGTGCTCGTCGACGGTCCACCCTTCACCGGCCCGCAAGGCGTTCTCGAACAGGGGGTAGATCTCGATCGGCATCATCACCCCCCGAGCCCACTCGCCGGGGTGGGCCAGGGGGTGGGCGTTGGCGATCGACTCGGTGGCCGAAACCGATTCGTCCTGGTGCGTCCACCCTTGTTCCACGCCGGTGCGGCGGGCGGTCGTCCGGGTGCGCCAGGCTTCGGCTCCGCCGATCAGCACGACGTCGGCGCCGCCAGCCTGGATCTCTCCGCAGGCCCGGTTGAGCAGCGTCTGGGGGTAGTTGCCACCGTCCTCGGTCTCGATGGTGCGGCGTGGCGAGATCCCGAGATCGGTGGCCACCAGCGCGGCCGGGTCGCGGTAGCGCCACGACAGGATGCGGATCACGGCCATGGTGTCGATCGCGGCAAGCAAGCGGTCGGTCCCGCTGTCCGCGCCGGCGCGGCGGGCCGCCTCGGCCAGCAGGGCCGTCGGCTCGAGCGCGACGGCTGGGTCGTCGGTGCGCTGGTCGACCTGGCCGACGGCCACCACCACCGGCGTGCGGGGATCAAGGGCCTTGGTGACTGTGGACACGGGTCTCCGGGGTCAGGGTGCTCGGCCGCCCAGTCAACGATCCGGCGGGTCAGCCGGTCAAGACCGGCCTCGAAGGTCCTGCGTCCTAGAGTCGGCGCCATCGACGTCGTCTTCGTCTGCACGGGCAACATCTGCCGCTCCCCGATGGCCGAGACGCTGCTGCGCGCCCGATTGGCGGACCGGGCGCCCGAGGTCGAGATCGGCTCGGTGGGAATCCTCTTCGACGATCGGCCGGCCGAGCGTGGGGCAGTGAAGGCGATGGCCAGGCGAGGAATCGACCTGGCACCGTTCCGCAGCCGGATCATGTCCGCCGAGTTGTTGGAGAACACGTCGCTGGTGCTCGGCATGGAGCGAATCCACGTCCGCGAAGCCGCCGTGTTGGGCAACGTCTTCGGTCACGCATACACCTTGCGTGAGTTGGTGGCCGACGCCGAACTGTTCGGTCCCCGCAGCGACGAACCACTCCGTGATTGGGCCACCCGAATCGGTCGCCTTCGCACCCCCACCGACTACCTCGTCGATCAACCAGGCACGGCGGTAGACGATCCCATGGGCCAGTCGCGGCGCGCCTTTCGGACCTGTGCCGACGAGATCGACCGCTTGCTCGGTCGGCTCGTCACCCTGGCCTGGCCTCCTCCGGTCGAGGCCCGCAGCGTCGCTCCCGACTTGCTCGCAGCCCTCGACCTCCCGACCGCCGACGGAGGAACCTGATGCGCATCGCCATCGGCTCCGACCACGCCGGCTACGACCTCAAGGACCACCTGGTCACGCTGCTGACCAACCTCGACCACACGGTCCTCGACCTGGGTACCGACGGGGTGGAGTCGGTCGATTACCCAGTCTACTGCGCCGCGGTCGGCCGGTCCGTCGCGCTCGGCGAGGCCGAGCGGGGGATCGTGCTGGGTGGCTCGGGGCAGGGCGAGCAGATGGCTGCCAACAAGGTGGCCGGGGTGCGCGCTGCGCTCTGCAACGACCTGTACACGGCCCGCATGGCGCGCGAGCACAACGACGCCAACGTGTTGTCCATGGGTGGGCGCATCGTGGCGCCGGCCCTGGCCGACGAGATCGTGGTCTGCTTCCTGCAGACCGTCTACCAGGGTGGCCGCCACCAGAAGCGGGTGGACCAGCTGGGCGAGATCGGGGCCTTCGGCAGCGACGGCCGGGGCCTCGACGGCTACCTCGATTCGTTGGTGCCGGGCATCGCCTCGCGGTCGGCCGCCTCATCGGCTGAGACCGACGATCAACCTGCGCCCCACACCAATGCCCGCAAGGACGTGACCCGATGACCTGGACCACCACCCGCGACACCGAGCTCTTCGAGATCATCGACGCCGAGCGCGCCCGCCAGAACCAGACCGTGCAGCTCATCGCCTCGGAGAACTTCACCTCGCCGGCCGTCATGGAGGCCACCGGCTCGGTCCTCACCAACAAGTACAGCGAGGGCTATCCCGGCAAGCGCTACTACGGCGGCAACGAGATCATCGACCAGGCCGAGGAGCTGGCCCGTGACCGGGCGAAGGCGCTCTTCGGCGCCGAGCACGCCAACGTGCAGCCCCACTCGGGGGCCAACGCCAACATGGCCGTGTACCTCGGCCTGTTGGAACCGGGCGACACCGTGCTGGGGCTCCGACTCGACCAGGGCGGCCACCTCACCCACGGCTCACCGGTGAACGCCAGCGGCATCCTCTACCACTTCGTGTCCTACGGGGTGACGCCGTCGGACGAGCGGATCGACTTCGACCAGGTCCGCGATCTGGCCAAGGCCCACCGCCCCAAGATGATCGTGGCCGGCGCCACCGCCTACCCGCGGACCATCGACCCTGCGCCGTTCCGCGAGATCGCCGACGAGGTCGGCGCGTTGTTCATGTTCGACGCCGCGCACCTCGCCGGGCTCATCGCCGGAGGCGTGCACCCCAACCCCGTCGACCTGGCCGACGTGGTCACCTTCACCACCCACAAGACCCTGCGCGGCCCACGCGGCGGGTGCATCTTGTCCAAGGCCGACCACGCGGCGGCCATCGACAAGGCCGTGTTCCCCGGTTCCCAGGGCGGGCCCCTCGACCACGCCATCGCGGCCAAGGCGGTGGCGTTCCGCGAGGCGGCCCAACCTGAGTTCGCCGCCTACGCAGAAGCGGTGGTGGAGAACGCTGTAACCCTGGCCGAGGCCCTCGCCGGCCACGGCTTCCGGCTGGTGTCGGGCGGAACCGACAACCACCTGATGCTGGTGGATCTGCGCGGCTTCGACGAGGACCTGTCGGGCAAGAAGGCCCGGTTGGTGCTCGACGAAGCCGGGATCAGCCTCAACGAGAACACCGTCCCCGACGACCCCCGCCCGCCCTACATAACCTCCGGACTGCGCATCGGCACGCCGGCGGTGACCACCCAAGGCATGGGCGCCCGGGAGCTTCGCGAGATCGCCTTCCAGATCCACCGGGTCCTCACCCACCGCGACGACGAGACGGTGATCGCCGAGACCCGAGAAGCCCTCTCGGTCCTCTGCACCAAGTTCGCCCCCTATCCCGACTGACCCAGCCCTCGCGCTCGCCAGCGACTGGCTGCCGGTCCGCAGTCCGTCGAACTTGTGGTCTGAGGGTCGTGTTTCCACGGTTCCTGGGCCGCGAGTTCATTGAGAGAGGAGTGGACAGGCTGGACGGTGAGGGCGGGCTGGCGCATGCGGTGAGGCCGCAGCGGCGATGATGGCGTGATCGTCCTTCAGTCCACTGCCGCCGACCGACCAGCTGCTCGCTGATGCCCACCACGGCCGCCTACGTCACGGTGTTCGCGGTGGCGGTGGTGGCCACCTTCGCCGTCACCCCGGTGCTGCGCTTCGTCGCCAACCGGTTGGCCATCGTGGCCCAGCCGTCCGAGCGAGCCGTGCACACCACGCCCGTCCCCTACCTCGGCGGGGTGGCCATGTTGGTGGGCTTCCTGGTGGCGCTCGGCGTGGCCCGCGCAGCGGGCGGGTTCGAGGTCATGTTCGAAGGGAGCTCGGCTGCGCTCGGCGTGGCCCTGGGTGCGGTGGTCTTCTGTGCCGTGGGGACCCTCGACGACGTGCGGGACGTGTCGGCGCCGGCCAAGACCGCTGGGCTGGTCCTCGGGGGCTCGGTGATGTTCCTGCTCGGCGTGCAGCTGTTGTTCTTCCGCTTCCCGTTCGTCGACGGGCTCATCGTGTTGGGCCCGGACCTGGCCCCACTGATCTCGGTGCTGTGGGTGGTGGGCATGGCCAACGCCGTCAACCTCATCGACGGCTTGGACGGGTTGGCCACCGGCATCGTGGCCATCGCCGCCGGATCGTTCTTCCTCTACGGCCACAAGCTGGCCACCCTCGACGTGATCGGCCCCGAGAACCCCAGCCCCCTGCTGGCGGTGATCGTGGCCGGCACCTGTCTGGGCTTCCTGCCCCACAACTTCAACCCGGCCCGGATCTTCATGGGCGACGGCGGCGCCCTCATGTTGGGCGGGATCATGGCCGCGTCGACGATGCTGGTGGGCGGTCAGACCAGCACGGAGGTGTCCGGGCAGGTCTACTTCTTCTTCGCCCCGCTGCTCATCCCGTTCTTCGTGATGGGCGTGCCCATCCTCGACACCGTCTTCGCCATCTTCCGTCGGGCTCGCCAGCGCCGCTCCATGTCGGAGGCCGACAAGGACCACCTCCACCACCGGCTCATGCGCCTGGGCCACGGCCACCGCCGCAGCGTGGTGATCCTGTGGCTGTGGACCGGCCTGCTGGCGGTGTTCGTGCTCTACCCGGTCTACACCGGCAACGGCGACGCCGTCGTCCCCATCGCCCTGGGCGCGCTCGCCCTGGCCCTGCTCACCTTCTTCTTCCCCAACGTCCGGCGGGTCCGGCGGGAGGACGAAGCCGTCGACGCCCCCGACCAAGACGCCACGGTCTGACCAGCCCTCCGCTCCCTCTCCGCCCAGGGGTTGGTTGGCGACGGGGACCGGGACTTGCCGCTGGCGGTGCCTTCGCATACATTGCGATCGCGTTCACAAGCGGCTCCGCAGCCGGTCTGCCAGACTGCCGCCGCTTCCGAGCGACCCTCCATGCGTGAACCCGACCACCTCGCCCCGGGCACCGATGCCCCCGCCGGCTCCGCCGACGCACCCGCTGCGGGCTCGTCGACCGACAACGGCTCCAAGGTCGACTCGGTGGGCCGTGCGGTCGTGGCTGCGGCGGCCGGCACCACGGTCAACCCGTTGGATCGTTCCAGCTACGCCGTGGCCACCAACCGGGGCTACGGCGACGCCATGGGCCGGGGCCTGGAACTGGCCCTCACCCTGGCCGTGCTCTCCGGCATCGGTTGGCTGATCGACCGCCAGGTCGGGACCACCCCGCTTTTCACCGCAGTCCTCAGCGTGGTGGGTTTCGCCGGCATCAGTGTCAAGCTGTGGATCGGCTACGACCTCGAGATGCGCCGCCACGACGAGGGCGCCGTCTGGAACAGGGCCAAGGACACGGCACCTGTCGCTCCCGTCGCGATGGGCGATCCGGCTACCGCTCCAGGTCCTGGAACCGCAAGCGCACCGGGCACCGCGCCGACCGGCACCGTGCTGGCAGCGTCTGGCGGTGTGGCCATCGGCAACGACGGGCCCGACCACCGTTCGTCCGATTTCGACCATGAGGAGACGGCTTCATCGTGACCGCGACCTCGAAGGCACCGTCGGTGCTCACGGCTCGAGACCTCGGCCCGGCGCCTGAGCGCGCCGTGGCCCTCGACATCGTGCGCCACGGCGCCTTTGCCCTGCCCGTGGCCCTGCTGGTCGGCTACCTGGGCTGGGGTGGCGCCGGCGTGGCGTCGGTGGCCTTTGCCTCGGCGCTGGTGCTGGCCAACTTCTGGGTGGCGGCGGCGCTGCTCGGCTGGGCGGCCCGCATCTCGCTCGGACTGCTCATGGGCGTCTCGCTGTTCGGCTTCGTGGCTCGCATCGGCCTGATCACGGTGGCCGTCCTGGCCGTGGGCGACCAGTCCTGGGTGGAGCCCACCCCGCTCGCCGTCACCCTGGTGGCGGCCCACCTCGGCCTCTTGTTCTGGGAGACCCGCTACGTGTCCGCATCCCTGGCCTTTCCTGGCCTCAAGCCCCATCTCCAGGAGTCGTGAGCGTGTTCGCACTCGAGTTCCCGCCGCTAAGCCACATCGTGAACTGGCCCGGCCTCGTCGGCGACGGCGAGATCTGGGAGATCAACAAGGTGGTGCTGGTCTACGGCTTCGCCCTGCTCCTCACGATCCTGGTGTTCACCCTCGGCAACAAGGGCCAACTCGTACCCACCGGCATGCAGAACGTGGCCGAGAGCGCCGTCGAGTTCATCGAGGACGGGATCATCATGGAGACCATGGGCAAGGAGGGGCTCAAGTACACGCCCTACTTCCTCAGCCTGTTCTTCTTCATCTTCTTCACCAACATCTTCGAGGTCATCCCGATCATCCAGATGCCGGCGTCGGCCCGCATCGCCCTGCCGATGGTCCTGGCCCTCATGGCGTATGTGATCTACCACGGGGCCGGGTTCAAGAGCCACGGCCTGGGCTACTTCAAGCACGCCCTGGTGCCGCCGGGCGTGCCGATCGCCCTGCTCATCCTGGTGATCCCGATCGAGTTCATCTCCAAGTTCCTGGTCCAACCCTTCAGCCACACCGTGCGACTCTTCGCCAACCTGCTGGCCGGCCACATCCTGTTGGTCACCTTCGCCGTGCTCACCAGCGGGCTCTTCGTACCCAAGTGGTACGCCATCCTCTCGCCGCTGCCGCTCCTCGGCGTCGTCTTCTTTACCGCCTTCGAGGTCCTCGTCTCGTTCCTCCAGGCCTACGTGTTCACCCTGCTCACCGGCGTCTACATCAACTCCGCCGCCAGCCACGAGCACTGATCCACCGGCGCCTGGCGCCACCCGATCCACCAACCACCCAGCAGCACCACCAAGAAAGGGCAGGAGACACCAACATGCTCCTCGCAGAGATCACCGACACCGGCCTTGCCTCGCTCACCTATGGCCTCGGCGCCATCGGTCCGGGCATCGGCATCGGCTACCTCGTGGGCCAGGCCGTGCAAGCCATGGCCCGCCAGCCCGAGTCGGCCGGCATGGTCCGCACCACCATGTTCCTGGGCATTGCGTTCGTCGAGGCGCTCGCGCTCATCGGCTTCGTGGTGTTCTTCCTCGGCCAGGGCTGAGGGGACCGACTGATGCGACGTATCAGACTGCTGCTGACCGCCCTGGCGCTCGTCCTCGTCGCCTCGGTGGGCATGGCCGGCCCGGCTTTGGCCCAGGAGGGCGAAGGGGGCGGAGAGGCCACCGAGGGAGTCGGCGAACCCGCTGGCGAGCTCGACCACTCCGCCGAGGAGTGCATCGAGCTGATCGAGGAGGCCAACTCGATCGACGTGGAGTGCCAGGAGGCACCGAGCCCGATCCTGCCCGAGCTCAACGAGATCATCTGGGGCCTGGTCGGCTTCCTGATCGTCTTCGGCTTCATCTACTGGAAGGGCCTGCCGGCCATGAAGGCGGGCATGAACGCCCGCACCGAGCGGATCCGCACCGACCTCGACGCTGCCGAGGCGCAGCGCACGGAGGCCAGCACCCTGCTGGCCGACTACCAGCACCAGCTCGCCGATGCCCGCAACGAGTCGGCCCGCATCATCGAGGAGGCCCGCCAGGCCGCCGACGAGGTGAAGGCCACGCTCACCGCCAAGGCCCAGGCCGACATCACCGAGCAGCGCAGCCGGGCCACCGCCGAGATCGAGGCGGCCAAGGTCCAGGCCATCGCCGATCTCCGTGGCGAGGTGGCCAACCTGGCCATCGGCGCCGCCGAGCAGGTGGTGGAGCGGAGCCTCGACCGCGAGACCAGCGTCGCCCTGGTCGAGGCCTACATCGACCAGGTCGGGGCCAACCGCTGATGGCCGACGACCGCACCACGGCGTACGCCGAGGCACTCTTCGCGGTCGCTCGGGCCGAAGGCCCCCTGGCCGAGATCGAGGACGAGCTGTTCCGGGTGGCCCAGGTGGTCCGGGGCAACGACGAGCTGCGTGACCGCCTGGCCGATTCCCACATCCCCGTGGCCACCCGTCAGCAGATCATCATCGACCTGCTCGACGGCAAGGCCACCCCGGCCACCACCAACCTGGTGTCGCTGGTGGTGGGCAACGGCCGGATCCGGGACCTCCCGGCGATCGTCGACGCCCTGGTGGGCATGGCCGCATCCGAGGCTCAGAAGGAGGTGGCCGAGGTCCGCTCGGCCATCGCCCTCACCGACGACCAGAAGTCCCGCCTCGCCGATGCCCTCGGCAGGGCCACCGGCAAACAGGTCGAGGTCAAGGTCATCCTCGACCCGACCATCCAGGGCGGTCTGGTCGCCCAGATCGGCGACACCGTCATCGACGGATCGGTCCGTCGGCGCCTCGACCTGCTCCGCAACGCCCTCTAGAACGCCACCCAAGACGCCCAACCTCGAACCGCCCCGCCTCTACACACGCCGAAGACGGCACCAGGAGAACACGGCACATGGCCGAGCTCACGATCAACACCGCAGACATCACCGCCGCCCTGCGCAAGAACCTGGAGGGCTTCACGCCCGACCTGGCCGCCGCGCAGGTGGGTCGCGTGCTCGAGGTCGGCGACGGCATCGCCACGGTCGGGGGCCTCCCCGACTGCGCCGTCAACGAGATGCTCGAGTTCGAGAACGGCACCATCGGCCTGGCCCTCAACCTCGACGAGGACTCCATCGGAGCCGTGGTCCTGGGCGAGGTCGGCTCCATCGAGGAGGGCCAGGTGGTGCGGGCCACCGGCGAGATCCTCTCGGTGCCCTGCGGCGACGGCCTGCTCGGCCGGGTGGTCAACACCCTGGGCGAACCAGTCGACGGCAAGGGCCCGCTCTCCAACGTCGACAGCCGTCGCATGGAGGTCCAGGCCCCAGGCATCATGGGTCGCAAGCCCGTGCACGAGCCCCTCCAGACGGGCATCAAAGCCATCGACTCGATGACCCCCATCGGCCGGGGTCAGCGCGAGCTGATCATCGGCGACCGCAAGACCGGCAAGACCACCATCGCCATCGACACGATCATCAACCAGAAGGGCCTGGGGGTGAACTGCGTGTACGTGGCCATCGGCCAGAAGGCCTCCACGGTTGCCCAGACGGTGGCCACCCTGGAGACCTACGGGGCCATGGAGTACACGGTGGTGGTGGTGTCGCCGGCTTCGGACCCGGCGCCGTTCAAGTACCTCGCGCCCTACACCGGCTGCGCCATCGGCCAGCACTGGATGGAGAACGGCCAGCACGCCCTGGCCGTCTACGACGACCTCTCCAAGCAGGCCGAGGCCTACCGCTCGGTGTCGCTGCTGCTGCGCCGCCCGCCGGGGCGCGAGGCCTACCCCGGCGACGTGTTCTACCTCCACAGCCGCCTGCTCGAGCGGGCCGCCAAGCTCGGCGACGACAACGGCGCCGGCTCCATGACCGCCCTGCCGATCATCGAGACCAAGGCCGGCGACATCTCGGCCTACATCCCCACCAACGTGATCTCGATCACCGACGGCCAGGTCTTCCTCGACGACGACCTGTTCAAGTCGGGCACCCGCCCGGCGGTCAACGTCGGCCAGTCGGTCTCGCGGGTGGGTGGCGCCGCCCAGATCAAGGCCATGAAGACCGCGGTGGGCACGCTCAAGGGCGACCTGGCCCAGTTCCGCGAGCTGGAGGCGTTCGCCTCCATGGGCTCCGAGCTCGACGCCGTGTCCCAGGCCACCCTCGACCGGGGCTACCGCCTCACCGAGCTGCTCAAGCAGGGCCTCAACTCGCCGCTCTCCGTGGAGGCCCAGGTGGTGGTCATCTACGCCGGTACGCGCGGCTACCTCGACCCGGTGGCCGTCGGCGACGTGAAGCGCTACGAGCGTGAGCTCATCGACCACCTGAACGCCCGCAACAGCGAGCTCATGGCCGCCATCAGGGACTCGGGCAAGCTCGACGAGGACGCCCTCAAGTCCGCTCTCAGCGACTTCGGGGACGGCTTCCGGGGTTCCGATGATGAAGACGGCGACGACGCCACCGCTCCCCGGGCGCCACAGGCCGCGTCGTCGGCCACCGCTCCCGAGGTCGACGACGACGCCGCGGCCGGCATGGCCACGCCGACCGGGCAGTAGGAGCCGGCGTGGCTGGTGGCCAGGAGCGTGCCCTGAAGCGACGGATCAAGTCGGTCCAGAGCACCAAGAAGATCACCAAGGCGATGGAGCTGATCTCGGCCAGCCGCATCGCCAAGGCGCAGGACCGCGTGGCCGCCGCCCGTCCCTACAGCGAACGCATCACCGAAGTGATCGCCAACCTGGCCGCTGCCGGCGCCGCCGGCGACAGCCCGCTGCTCAACCCGCGCGACGAGATCACCACCGTCGCCTACGTGGTGGTGGCCGCCGATCGCGGCCTGGCCGGTGGTTACAACTCGGCGGTCATCCGCAACGCCGAGCGACGCATGGCTGCCGACACCGACGCCGGCCGGCAGACCGCCCTCATCACCGTGGGCAAGAAGGCCACCGGCTACTTCCGCTTTCGGGGCCACGACATCGCCGAGAGCTTCACCGGCTTCAGCGACGCCCCCACCTACGAAGACGCCCGCCGAGTGGCCGCCCACGTGGCCGAGAGGTTCGAGTCGGGCGAGTACTCCGAGGTGCACCTGGCCTACACCCGGTTCCTCTCCGTCGGCAGCCAGATCTCCGAGGTGGTGCAGTACATGCCCCTCGAGTCCTCGGCCATCGAAGACGCCGAAGCCGAGGCATCGGGCCCGTCGGCCGACTACGAGTTCGAGCCCGATCCCACCGAGATCCTCGAACGACTGCTGCCCCGCTACGCCGAGGCCCGGCTCTACGCCGCCCTCCTCGACGCCGCTGCGTCGGAGCACGCAGCGCGACAGCGGGCCATGAAATCGGCCACCGAGAACGCCGAGGACATGATCGTCCGCCTGGGACGGGTCATGAACCGGGCCCGCCAGGACGCCATCACCACCGAGATCATGGAGATCGTCGGCGGCGCCGAGGCGCTCCGCCAGGCCGCCACCTCCGGTTCGGACCTGCTCGTCGACAAGGTCAACGTCGACGAGATCTTCAAGAACACCAACATCCGCACAGATCACTGAGCGCAGGAGACCCGTCATGACCATCACCAACGAGCCCGGCACGGTCCTCAAGGAGGGCCGTGTGGTCACCATCGCCGGTCCGGTGGTCGACATCGAGTTCCCACCCAACTCCCTGCCCGAGATCAACACCTGCGTTGCCATGACGGTGGAGCTCGACGGCAAGACGTCGGAGATCCGCGCCGAGGTGGCCCAGCAGATCGGCGACAACCGGGTGCGGGCCATCTGCCTGCGCCCCACCGACGGCCTCCGCCGGGGGACCAAGGTCGTCAACACCGGCGCCGGCATCACCGTGCCCGTCGGCGACGCCACCCTCGGCCACGTGTTCAACGTGATCGGCGAGCCCCTCGACATCACCTCCGAGCAGCTCGGCGAGGTGGCCGACCGGTGGGAGATCCACCGTCCGGCGCCGTCGTTCGACGCTCAGGAGCCGTCCTCGGTCCTGTTCGAGACCGGCATCAAGGTCATCGACCTCCTCACGCCCTACAAGCAGGGCGGCAAGATCGGCCTGTTCGGCGGAGCCGGGGTGGGCAAGACCGTGCTCATCACCGAGATGATCCGCCGGGTGGCCCAGAACCACGGTGGCGTGTCGGTGTTCGCCGGGGTGGGCGAGCGCACACGCGAGGGCACCGACCTCCTGTTGGAGATGGAGGAGTCGGGCGTGCTGGAGAAGGCCGCCCTCTGCTTCGGTCAGATGGACGAGCCCCCGGGCGTCCGCCTCCGCGTGGCCCTCTCGGCGCTGACCATGGCCGAGTACTTCCGTGACGTGCAGCAACAGGACGTGCTGTTGTTCGTGGACAACATCTTCCGCTTCACCCAGGCCGGCTCCGAGGTGTCCACCCTGCTCGGCCGCATGCCCTCGGCGGTGGGCTACCAGCCGACGCTGGCCGACGAGATGGGCGTGCTCCAGGAGCGCATCACCTCTACCCGGGGCCGGTCCATCACCTCGTTGCAGGCCGTGTACGTGCCCGCCGACGACTACACCGACCCTGCTCCGTTCACCTCGTTCACCCACTTCGACGGGACCACCGAGCTGAGCCGCGACATCGCCGCGCTTGGCATCTACCCGGCGGTGGACCCGCTGGCGTCGAGCTCCACCATCCTGGCCCCGGAGGTGGTGGGTGACCGCCACTACGACGTGGCCCGCCAGGTGCAGCAGATCCTCCAGCGCTACAAGGAGCTGCAGGACATCATCGCCATCCTCGGCCTCGACGAGCTGTCGGAGGAGGACAAGGTCACCGTCTCGCGGGCCCGCAAGGTGCAGCGCTTCTTGTCGCAGCCCATGTACGTGGCCCAGACCTTCACCGGCCTCGAAGGCATCACCACGCCGGTGGAGGAGACGGTCGAGTCGTTCGAGGCCCTCGTGCGCGGCGACCTCGACGACCTGCCCGAGCAGGCCTTCCTCAACGTCGGGGGCGCCGAGAGCGCTCGCGCCAAGGCGGCCGAGCTGCGCAAGTCGGCGGGGGAGTGACCACTCCCCGATGACCCTCCAAGTACAGCTCGTGTCGCCCGAACGGATCCTGTGGACCGGCGAGGCCGAGATGGTCACCGCCCGCACCATCGAGGGCGGCGACATCAGCTTCCTGACCGGCCACGCCCCGTTCGTGGGCGCCCTCGAGATTGGCCGGGTGATCGTGCGACCAAGTGACGGCGCCGACGTGACCTTTGCCGTGCACGGCGGCTTCGTGGAGGTCTCCGGCGACGAGGTCTCCCTGCTCACCGATGTCTCCGAGGCCCTGGACTCCATCGACGTGGAGCGGGCCACCGCCGCCCGCCAGGCGGCCAACGAGGCGCTCTCGAGCGACCCCGACGACGCCGACGCCGCCGCAGCGCTCCGTCGGGCCGAGCTCCGCCTCGACCTTGCCGGCGCCACCGCCGGTTGACGTCCGGGGGACCGGACGGCGCTGAGCGCGGACCGGCGCTCAGCCGAAGTCGATGGTGGAGAACTCCTTGAGCTTCTGCAACCGATGGCGGGCGTTGATGAGGCGCACGGTGCCGGACTGCGAGCGCATCACCAGCGACTGGGTGGTGGCGCCGCGGTTGTCGTAGTGGACGCCCTTGAGAAGTTCGCCGTCGGTGATGCCGGTGGCGGCGAAGAAGCAGTTGTCGCCGGCCACCAGGCGGTCGGTGTCGAGGACCTCGCTGAGGTCGTAGCCGGCGGCGACCGCCAGGTCCCGCTCCGCGTCGTCGCGGGCCCACAGCCGGCCCTGGATGGCGCCCCCCATGCTCTTGAGCGCGGCTGCGGTGATGACGCCCTCGGGGGTACCGCCGATGCCGAGCAGGATGTCAGCGCCTGAGTCGGGCCAGGCGGTGGAGATCCCCCCGGCCACGTCGCCGTCGGGGATGAGGCGGAGGCGGGCACCGGCTTCGCGGACCTCGGCGATCAGATCGTCGTGGCGGGGCCGGTCGAGCACGACCGCGGTGACCTCGTGGACCTGCTTGCCCAGCGCCTTGGCCACGGCCCGCACGTTCTCGGTCGGGGTCGCGGTGATGTCGATCACGTTGGCGGCCTCGGGCCCTGCTGCGACCTTCTCCATGTAGACGCACGGGCCGGGGTCGAACATGGTGCCCCGCTCGGAGACGGCGATGACGGCGACGGCGTTGCCGCGGCCGAGGGCGGTCAGGGTGGTGCCGTCGACCGGGTCGACGGCGATGTCGGCCTGAGGCGGGGAACCGTCGCCGATGCGCTCCCCGTTGTAGAGCATCGGGGCCTCGTCCTTCTCGCCCTCACCGATGATGACCACGCCGTCCATGGGCACTGTGTCGAGCACGATCCGCATGGCGTCGACCGCGGCCTGGTCGGCCCCCTCCTTGTCGCCTCGGCCCACCCAACGCGCCGCCGCCATCGCCGCCGCCTCGGTGACGCGCACCAGCTCCATCGCCAGGTTTCGGGTGGGGACCTGCTTGTCGGGCATCGTCGGAGGTTAGTCGCCGACCGAATAGCCCCCCCGGGGCCTGAGGTGCGTCCCAAAGGCCAGAAGGGCACCGAGGAGCGCAGCCACCAGCGGGACCGCTGCGGTCCCGATCCAGACGGCAGGTGGGACGGAGAACTGGATCGGCGCCAAAGGGTCGTTGCCGCCGAATCGCCCGACGGCGTCGTAGCGGGCCAAACCCACCGCGGTGGCCACCAGGCCGACGGTCCCGCCGAGCGCGGCGCCGACCACGCCGATGATCGCGCCCCGGATGGCCGCCACCGCCACCAGCGTTCGCCGGGCCGCGCCCAGCAGCGCCAGCACCTCGTCCTCGCGGCGAACGGCGAGGCGGAGGCCGAGCTGGGCCACCAGCGCCGCCGATGCTGCGAGCACCAGCAGCCAGATGAGCATCCGGCCGGTGTCGGAGCGGTCGCGGACCCAGACCGTCGACACCCGGTCGGTCCGGTTGGCCTCGGTGATGTCGACCGGGCTGTCGCCGCGATCGACCTCGGTGAAGGTCGCCTGAGACAGGCGGCGGAGCTGCTCGTCGCTCGGCCGACCCCGGTAGCGGACGACGGCGAACCGCGACCCGACGGTGCCGTCGCCTCCACCTGGTACCAGGCCGGGCGGGAGAAGGACGGCTGGCAGGCCGGCCTCGACCCGGCCGGGCGTGGCGTCGAGCGCGGCACGGCGCATCGGTGGACCGGTCCCGGTGGATGCGAGCTCGACGGTGCCGTCGGGGCGGAGCACACGGGCATCGAGGACGATCGCGGTGTCGCCCGCAGCCAGTGCCGGATCGAGGGCAAGGACCCCGAGCAGCTCCGGGGTGGCCACCGCCACGTCGATCGGCGCCACCGCGTCCCGCAGCAAGGTCACGTCGTTGCGTGCGACCCCGTACACCGGGCGGCCCGAGCGAGCCACGAGATCCACTCCGGTCACGGCCGCCACCGAGGCGTCCGGTGCGCCGCGCCGCGCGTCCTCCACTGCCGCCGGCGACGCGCCCGGCGACGACTCGCTGTACTGAGGGAAGTCGCGGGACCGGTCGACCACCACCACCCGGTCCTGCCCGGCGATGGTCGCCGGGCCGAGGGCGTGCAGGGCGGCTCGGCGATCCCGCTCGCGCTCTCCGAGACCTTCTCCCAGCACGGCCTGCACGGCGAGCAGACAGGTCACGGCGGCGAGGAGGGTCACGGCGACGGTCAGGCCGCGCCGGTTGCGGGCCAGGGCCGTCGCCCCCACCCGAGCGGCCGGTGAGGGCAAGAGCGTCGTCGCCGCTGTTGCCAGGCCCACGGCGGACGGTGCCAGGAGGGCGAAGCCGGCCACCGCCGCGGCGATGGCCAGCGGGAGCAGGAGGTCGATGTCGCTACCTGACTGCGACGTGGTGGGCAGGGCGGCGCCGGCCAGGACGAGGAGCAGCCCGGCGACCAACCGTGCAGCACGCACCGCGTGGCGGGACCGTCGACTGCCAGCGATCCGCTCGGGCAACGACGAACCGGCCGTGGACCAGGCCCCGGCAGCGGGGAGGACCAGCGCAAGCACGAGCGCCTCGTCGACCCGGTCCGCCACGGCCCCCGTCGCCAGTCCCGCGATCAGCGCTGCGGCGGCCGCCGGCACGGCGACGGTGGCCACCGCCGCTGACCACGTGGCCAGTCGGAGCACGGTGCGCAGGCAGCCCTGGCGCACCAGCAGGTCGGCTTCGGCGCGCTGGGTGGGATCGGTCGCCGACGCCAGAGCGGCTGACGCGGTGACGAGGACCACAGCTGCGACGGCGCGCGCCGCTGACGAGCCGCCTCTGGTGGCGGCCCCGGCGAGTACGGCACCGGCGGCTCCGGCGGCGACAGCGGCAGCGATGGTGGCGGCCGGGCGTCGGCGCAGCTCCCGTTCCGCCAGCCGGGCGACGAGGGGGAGGCCCACCCAACGAGGCAGGCGCACGGGCGGGAACCGATGGCCCGGACCGGTCGCCGGCCAGCCGTAGGCCGTCGGGGCAGGCACGCCCGTCACCGTCCCCGGCTCGCTGTGTCCGCCTTGACCTGGTCGACCACGCACCCGTCTCGCAGCACGATCGTGCGGTCGGCCCAGGATGCCTGCTGGCTGTCGTGTGTCACGAGGAGGACGGCCCGGCCCTCGGCGGCGAGGTCGGCGAGGAGCCGGGTGATCTCGTCGGCCGACGTCCGGTCGAGTGCGGCCGAGGGTTCGTCGGCGAGGAGGAGAGGTCGATCGCCGGTGATGCCCCGGGCGATGGCCACGCGCTGTTGCTCGCCCACCGAGAGTCGCTCGGCGCGGGTCTCGGCCACGTGGGCGGCGCCGACCCGTTCCAGGGCGGCGAGTGCGGCCCGGCGTGCGGTCCGGTGGGATCCGCCGAGCAGGTCGACGGCCAGGGCGGCGTTGTCGACGGCGGAAAGCCCGCCGAGCAGGTTGAGCCGCTGGTGGACGACCCCGATGGTGTCTCGCCGGCGGTCCGCCCACCATGCGGAGGAGACCATCCGGGGCTGGTCGCCGTACAGGCGGACCCCGCCTCCCTGGGGTACGACGAGCCCGCAGGCGGCTCCCAGTAGCGTCGACTTGCCGGCGCCGCTCGGCCCCATCACCGCGACCATCTCGCCGGCGGCGACCTCGAGGGTGACCCGGTCGAGGACGCGGCGCAGCCGGCGCCCGTCGGCCACGTCGACGGTGAGTGCGTCAACGGAGAGGACGGGGGTGGGAAGGGGGGCGGGCCCGGCGTGGGCCCCGTGCGTGAAGGCAGTAGGTGTGGTCACGGTCGGGTCTCCGGGTGTCGGGCGAGGCGTTGCTCGCAGCGGTCGAGCCAGTGCAGGTCGGCTTCGAGGCGCGCCACCATCGCATCAGCGGCCAGGTCCTCGACCAGTGCACGGGCGCGCCGGGTCTGGCGTTGCTCGGCGCGGAGGCGCTGGAGCTGGCCGAGGAGCGCGTGGCGGTGGGCGTCGACGACCGCGGCGGCCCGGGCGCGATCGTCGGCGACGAGGAGGACCTTCATGAGCAGCTCGTCGCGCGGCGGGTCCACCACCAGGGCAGTGGCCTCCAGCCAGTGCCGGAGCTCCAAGCGACCTTCGACCGTGATCCGGTAGCGACGGCGTCGGTCCGACGGGCCCGGCGGTCCGGCATCGGGCGCCACCAGGCCGTCGCGCTGCAGGCGATCGAGGGTGGTGTACACCTGGCCGCTGTTGAGGTTCCAGAGCTTCGCGGTCCGGTCCTCGAACTCGGCCCGCAGGTCATAGCCGTGGCGAGGACCGTCGGCGAGCAACGCCAGGAGTCCTTCACGCACGGCCATGGCTACCGAGTATCCATTCTGGCTACCGAGTAGTCAAGGCAGTTCCGGGTTTGGACCAAACAGGGTCCGGAGCATCCGGCCGGTAGGTTCGCGACCCGTGCCCGAGAACCTCGCCGCCGTCGACGTCGGGACCAACTCGCTGCACCTGGTGGTGGCCCGGACCACTGACGGCGATCGCTTCGATGTGCTCACCCGTGAGAAGGAGATGGTCCGGCTCGGCTCGGGTTCCACCGACATGAAGGAACTGGCGCCCGACGCCGTCGAGCGTGCCGTGGCCGCCCTCGGCCGGTTCCGACGCATCGCCGACAGCCACGCTGCTCCCCTGCGCGCGGTGGCCACCAGCGCCGTGCGCGAGGCGCAGAACCGCGAGGTGCTGCTCCGCCGGTCGCTCGAGGAGGCAGGGGTGGACATCGAGGTGGTGTCGGGGGTGGAGGAGGCCCGGCTCATCCACCTCGGTGTGCTCCAGGCGTTGGAGGTCTACGACCGGCGCCTTCTGCTGTGCGACATCGGAGGTGGTTCCACCGAGCTGTTGGTGGGGGAGCGGGGCGAGGTGCTGGCGTCGACGAGCCTGAAGCTGGGCGCTGTCCGGTTGACCAACCGCTTCTTCGCCGGCGACGCGCTGCACCCGTCCGCCGTCGACTCGTGCCGTCGCCACATCCAGGCCGTGTTGTCCGCGTTCGACCGTCCCGTCGACCGTCACGGCTTCGAGGTGGCCGTCGGGTCGTCGGGCACCATCGAACAGGTGCTGCGGATCGGACGGGCGCTCGACGGCGACGAACCCCTCCGGAGCCTCAACGGTGCTGTCCTCGCCCGCAAGCAGGTCAACGCGGTGGCGCAGGCGACCGTCGAGGCCACCCGGGCCGGCACCACCGCCGAGCTGCCCGACCTCGACCCCAAGCGGGCCGACATCCTCCTCGCCGGCGTACTGGTGCTGGAGGGCGTGGTGAAGCGGTTCGGGATCAAGGAGCTGATGATCAGCGAGTACGCGTTGCGAGAGGGCGTGCTCCTCGACACCATCTCCCGTCAGCGAGGTGGCTCGTTGCCCCACCTGCGCGACGTGGCCCGGCGCAGCGTGGTCGACCTGATGGCTGCGTGCGACGAGGACCCGGGTCACTCCGAACACGTGGCCAACCTGGCCCTCCAGCTCTTCGACGCCACCGCCGACCGACACGGGCTGGGCGCCGAGGCCAGGGCGCTGCTCGAGGCCGGCGCCCTCCTGGCCAACGTCGGCCTGGTGGTCTCTCACGGTCAACACCACAAGCACGCCTACTACGTGATCCGCAACTCCGACCGCCTGGTGGGCTTCACCGACGGCGAGATCGAGCTGGTAGCCCAGATCGCCCGCTACCACCGTAAGAGCGCGCCCAAGGCGGAGCACCCCGAGTGGGCTGCCCTGCCGGCCGATGAACAGGCGTTGGTGCGGGCGGCCGCCGGCGTGTTGCGGGTGGCCATCGGCCTCGACCGGTCGCACGCGCAGGTGGTGATCGGCGTGCGGGCCGAGTGGGTCGACGACCAGCTCCACATCGTGGTGCAGCCGGCTTCGCCCGACGCTGATACCGCGCTGGAGGTCTATGCGGCCAACGAGCGCAGCGGGTTGCTGGCCGACGTCATGACCACTCCCGTCGTGGTGCGGGTCGAGTCCCCCTGAGCCCCACGGCATGGGCCGGTGCGACAGAACCGGAGCCCGACGACGGGTACGGCTGACGCCCAGAGCGGGCGCAGCAGCACGCCCGGGTGCCGGAGCCGCCCCGAGCGAATCGCACCGCTTCCCGACCCGGAGCGACGTGCGATCGGTCTGGATGGTTCGTGCCAAGCTGCCCGGATGGCGACGCGGAGCTGTCCCGAGTGCGGTGCCCAGTACGTGGCCACGGTGCGCCGTTGCATCGACTGCGACGTGATGCTGGTGGACGACGCCGGCCCGGTGGCCGATGGCGAGGTGCCCGGCTCGGGTGCGTCCCCTGTGGGGTCCGGTGACCAGGTCGGCTACGAGCTGGAGGGTTGGGGCAACCAGCTGAAGGTCACCCTCGAGGGCATGTTGGTCCGAGCCGGGATCGGCCGGGTCTGGGAGGCCGGGGCGTTGGTGGTGTCGGCCGCCGACGAAGACGCCGTCGACGACCTCATCGCCACCCTCGAGGGCGACGACCTGCCGGAGCTGAGCGACGAGGCACGGATGGTGGCACTGGAGATCGAAGGGCTCGACGCCGACGGGCATGCCGAGCTCGACGCTCGGCTCCTGGCCGGGTCGGTGGCCCATGCCTGGGACGATGAGGGTGCGCTGGTGGTGTCCGAGGCTGACGAGGATCGGGTGCTGACGCTCATCGGGGAGGTCCTCGACGGACCGGCCGTCGACGGCGACGACGGCTTGGCCGCGACCGACGCCCTCTCGACGCTCTACGTGACGGTGGACCGTCTGGCCAAGCACCCCCACGACCGCAAACCGGCCACGGCCTACGTTGCTGCCGCCAAGGCGCTCGACGGTCTCACCGTCCCCTACGGCTTCGCGACATCGGACTGGGACGACCTGGTGGCTGAGGTCGACGCGCTGGCGGCAGCGGTCCGTCCGCACGCCGACGTGTCCTCGCCCACGACCGGCTCGGGCGACGACGCCGATCGAGCTGACGACGACGCTGACGACGATGACGACGATGACGATGACGCCACGACTGCCGACCCCGCCGATGTTGACGAGACCGGTGGTGACGAGACCGGTGGTGACGAGACCCGCACGGTCCCCGACACGATTGCCACCGGGACCGATGAGGCGGCCGGCACCGGCCAGGACCAGGTGGCGGCTGACGTGAAGGCCGACGACGACGAGGTCGAGCACGACCTGGACGACCTCGACCCCGACGACCCACCGACGGATGACCCCGACCTGGACGACCTCGGCAAGGTCGCCCCGAGCAGCGACCAGCCCGACCGGGACGGAGCACTCGATCGGGACCGCGCTGCGGCTCGGGCTCTACGCCTGCGACTCGCCGACCTGGTCTGAGGGGCGGCTGCGACCACCAGGCCAGGCACCTCAACCGAGGTGGTGGCGATGACCAGCATCAGGGACCGGAGCCTGCGTCCAGGCGACGTCAGTGGGCTGCTGGCGTCGGGGCGGGCCCCGATACGGTGTCGAGGTGCTGCTGGCCGAGTTGGAGGTGTTCCACTCGCGTCCGATCGCGCCCACCCGGCGGGTGGCCCTGGGCGTCGCAGTGCTTCCAACCTCGCCGGCACCTGGGTTCGGTGGCCTGCTGCTGGGCGGGCTTGTCGCCTCGTTCGTCCCCGATGTGGATCCCGATCTCATCGTCGACCTCACCCGCCTGACCCACCAGCTCGAAGCCGGCCAGCGGATCCCCCAGCCTCGGCTCCGGCACCGGTTCCAGGAGGACCAGGTGGGCCTCACCGGCTACCGGCACCGGCTGGTCGGCACCGGCGAGGAGCTGATCTTCGAGATCGACCGCTCCGGCAGCCCCGAGCCCAACGTGTTGGGCGCGGTCTACGCTGCGTCGCGGATCGATGTCGACCACCAAGCCGCCGTCTTCACCGCCATCCGGCGCGGGTTGCGTTGGCGGGGAGAGATCGGTCCCCACCTGGTCGAGAGCTTGAGCGACGCCCGGACCACCACCAGCTGGGCCACCCTCGGTGGTCGCGACCCGGTCCTGTGGGCACTCGACGTGCTCGGCCTGGCCGACGCGGTGTCCCACCGCGAGCTGGTCCAGCGACGCTTCCGCGAGCTCCTCCGAGCTGCTCACCCCGACCACGGGGGCGCCACCGACGACGCTGCCCAACGGATCAACGACCTCACCGAGGCCCGCCGGATCCTGTTGACCTGACTTGACCGGTCTCGGCTTCGTGCGCGGCCCTGGGACCGCAGGTGCGATGTCGGGGCGCCCTTCTTTCCGCGGACCGTCGTGGTCAGGCCGTCGCTGGCCCTGAGACAGGGGAGCAGCCATCGCCGCTGGGTCGGAAGAACGGACTCAGCGCCTTCGCTGGGCCGCCAATGGTGAGCCGCTCGCCACGACGGCTCGGCGGTGATGTCGGTCCTAGCGTGCGCCCATGCGCCTGCGAACGGACGACCCCGGCGGCCTGCTGCTCACGCCGGGAGCCGGCAGCGGTCGGGAGCACCACACGCTGATGGCGATCGAAGAAGCGGTCCGCCCGCTACCGGTGGCTCGCGTCGACTTCCCGTACCGCAAGGAGGGCCGTCGGGCCCCCGACCGGGCACCGAAGCTGATCGCCTCGCTGGTGGCCGATGCGGGCGACCTGGCCGCATCGATCGGCGTCGAACCCCGGCGCCTGGTGCTCGGTGGCCGGTCGATGGGCGGACGCATGTGCTCCATGGCGGTGGCCGAAGGCCTACCGGCGGCCGGCCTGGTCCTGCTCAGCTATCCGCTGCACCCACCCGAAAAGCCGGACCGGCTGCGCGTGGAGCACCTGCCGGCGCTGGAGGTGCCCTGCCTGTTCGTGTCGGGCACCCGGGACCCGTTCGGCACGCCCGGCGAGCTCCGGGCCGCCACCGCCACCATCCTCGGTCCGGTGACCCACCACTGGATCGAAGGCGGTCGCCACGACATGAAGTCGGCCGACGATGAGATCTGCCAGGCCGTCATCAGCTGGCTGAAAGCGCTGGCGCCTTCGACCTGACGAGGCAGCTCGCCGACGAGGCGCACGTGGCCGCAGACGCTGGGCGCGACGGTTCGCCGAGGTGCCTGGCAACGCCGGCCGGGCCACGGGACGAGCCGAGATCGGGCGGTTCGACGGCAGTACGTCGCTCAGGGGAAGACCTCGTGCCGGTGAAGGGGGTGGGCAGACACGGACCAGGAGTCCTGGTAGCAGTACGTCATCCACCCGGAGACCTCGGGCCAGGAACTGGGGCGTGGACAGAGGTGTCAGAGCATCGGCGGTGGGGCGAGGGCCGTGGCCGGGGCGTCCTCGGGATTGATGTCCTCGAGCTCGCGGTGGGCGGTCTCGGGATAGAACGCCAAGACCAGCGCGGCCACCACCAGAGGGCCGACGGCCAAGATGGCCAGGCCGGGACCGAAGCGGCCGTAGTGCTCTTGGAGGCGACCGCCCAGCACCAGGCCCACGGCGCTGCCGGCCACCCCGGCCAGGCTGATGATCCCGTTGGCCTTGCCCCGCAGCGCAGTGGGGAACAGTTCGGGCCCGTAGACGGCGAGGGCCGGCACCGTCACCGCAGCCACGATCGAGCCGACCACGGTCAGCACCCAGAGCGTCGGCCCGGTGACCTGGTACGCCAGGGCCAACAGGATCACGCCGCCGATGGTGCCCGCCGCTCCCACCGCCCGACGCCCGTGGGTGTCGGCCAAGCGGCCGCCGATCACGATGCCGATGCCGGCAGGGGTGCTGGTCACCAGGGTGAACACCGTCAGCCGCAGCGCCGAGAACCCCTGCTCGTCGCGAAGGAAGTCGTTGTGGAACTGGGTGTTCGGGGCGTAGAAGAGCAGCCCGAAGAACGCGGTGGCACACAGCATGGCCAACCTGGCCCCGTGTCCGGCGAGGGCGGTCGAACCCCGGCGCGACCGCACGAAGCGTCGACTCTCAGGGAGGCGACGACCGACGGCCAAGAAGAACGGCAGGGCCGCCACTGGGACCACGTAGATCACCCGCCAAGCCGACTCGGCCACATCGGCGATCGGGAGCAACATGACTGCGAGCCCGGCACCGAGCGCGCCGGTCATGGCCAGCACGCTGGCGGCGTAGGCGCGTCCACCTGCCGGCATCTCCTCGGCGGCGATCACCGCGATGAGCAGGCCCATGGCCGTGGAACAGGCGCGCGACAGGGTCTGGGACCCACCCAGCACCCACAGGTTGGGCGCCAGCGCGCCGGCCCCGGCGGCCACGGCACCGCCGACGGCCGAGAACACCAGGAGCTTCTGCCGCCCCCGGCGATCGGCCAGGACCACGAGGCCCAGTGACAACAAGACGCCGACGCGGACGGCGGCGAGGGTGTTGCCTCGGGCGCTGGTGGGTGCCCCGAACTCGTCGGCTGCGAAGGTGATGGTCTGGGTGATGATGGTGCCGAGGTAGCCGGCCAGGAGGGCCATCCCACAGAGCCGGCTCAGGACCTGGGCGGCTCGGGCGTCGAAGCGCGTCGGGGGCGACCACCACGGTGCGCCCGGCTTGGTCGGACCGTCGGGTCCTTCCGGTCCGGGGGCCACGTGGCGCGCCAGTTGCCGCCGTACCAGTGGACGGAACATGCCACCCCAGATCGGTATGGCCAGCGACCAGCGGGTGGTCTCGGTCACGCGGTGGGTGCCGCCGGCCAGGTCAACGACCTCGATCGTGCGGTCGTACGAGTCGAAGGGGCCCTCCGCCAGGGTGAAGCGGTCGGGCCCGTCGGCGCGCTCGAGGACCATGTCGTCGCGAGGGAGGCGGAGGGCGGCGAGACCGTCGTCGTCCACGTCGAGGGTCGTCGTGGTGGTGGTGTGGGGCACGGGCGCGCTCAGCGGCAGTCGCCCGACGGGCTGCCGCCGGGATCGGACCGAAGGTCGGCCTGGTCGGCGCCCGGCTGCGGTCCCGGGCCGCCGGGTCCGTGGTCGTCTGCGGCCGAGGGACCCTCCTGGTGAGCGGCCCGTGCGTTGGCGATGCGCAACAGGACCACGAAGATGACGATGGGGGTCGCTACCAGGAGCACCTCGTCCCATCCGCCCTGGTGGGCCAGCACCTCGGTGAGCCCGACCATGCGGCAGCCTCCCAGAATCGGTGTGAGCCCGGCAACGCGGCCCGGAAACACGGCTCGGGAACACCGCCGCTCTGGCGCCGGTTGCACGACAGGCGGTTGGTCCGGGCCCCAGCGCCCGTGCGACACTGTTCCGCCCCGAGGAGTCCCGTGCACGACAAGGTCAGCGCCACCATCGACGTGATCCGTCCGGCCATCCAGGCCGACGGCGGCGATATCTTCCTGCGGTCGTTCGATGAGGAGACCGGCGTGGTGACCGTCGAGCTGACCGGCGCGTGCGTGTCGTGCCCGGCGTCCACCGTCACCCTCAAGGCAGGGGTGGAGCGCATCCTCAAGGACCGCGTCCCCGGCGTCACGTCGGTGGAGCAGTACGGCGTCGACAACCAGACCGAGTCCGCCGTCTCGCTCTGACGGCGCTGGTCGCCAGCCCAGGGCGGCTCGACTGCCCAACCATTGCGGTCAGTTGCGCGTGGTGAGAAACGACTACCGACCCGAAACCAGTCGGCGCGTCTGGTCACGGTGGTCGGGCGGAACGCAGAGGACGACGTCGCTGCGGGTCGAGGAGCTCGGGACGCGAAGGCGGTGACTCGGGGCCGGTGGCCTGCTCGATAGCGTCGGGCCGATGTTCGACCTGCCCGGAGCGGGGCCGTGACGGGGACCGACCCCCTCGACCCGGCTGCTCTTTTCGAGGCTGCAGTCGGCGGCGAACGGGGGGCGCTGGCCCGACTGCTCACCGTCGTGGAACGGGGCGGCCCCGTAGCTCGCGCGGTCGGCCGACTGACCTACGCCTGCGCCGGCTCGGCGTACACCTTGGGGATCACTGGTGCGCCCGGCGCCGGCAAGTCGACGCTCACCAGTTCCCTCGTGGCCCACGTCCGCCGCCTCGGTGATCGCCTGGCCGTGCTGGCGATCGACCCCTCCTCCCCGTACACCGGTGGGGCGATCCTGGGCGACCGGGTGCGCATGGCGGAGCACGCACTCGACGATGGGGTGTACATCCGCTCCATGGCCACTCGTGGCCACCTGGGCGGGTTGGCCCTGGCTGCGCCCGAAGCCATACGTGTGCTCGATGCCGCCGGGTTCGCCTGGGTCATCGTGGAGACCGTGGGTGTGGGCCAGGTGGAGGTCGAGGTGGCCGGGGCTGCCGACACCACCGTGGTGGTGGTCAACCCCGGATGGGGCGACGCCGTCCAGGCCAACAAGGCCGGACTGATGGAGGTGGCCGACGTCTTCGTGGTCAACAAGGCCGACCGGGCGGGGGCCGATGCGACCGTGCGCGACCTCGAGTCGATGATGGACCTGACCCACACCGAGGGTTGGCGGCCGCCGGTGGTGCGCACGGTGGCCACGACCGGCGAAGGGTCACCGGACCTGTGGGCGGCGGTGGACGGGCACCGCCGTCACCTCGAGGCCACGGGCCGGCTGGCCGAACGTCGACACGCAAGGGTGCGGGCCGAGCTCGACCTGATCGTGGCCCAGCGCCTCCGGGTCCGGGCCGAGGCCCTGCTCGGCGACACCGAGCGTGACGCCATCCAGGCCGCGGTCACCGCGGGACGCCTCGACCCGTGGTCTGCCGCCGACCGGCTCCTCGCACCCCTTGACCCCTGACCGGCCGCGCCCCCGGTCGGCATCACGGTCGAGGTGCCAGCACCCAG